>Ga0335078_10011205_pt1 | contig 13301 bp, 10 predicted proteins | sample Lox_Sample_32_FD_206711 | JGI IMG/M metagenome (GOLD analysis project Ga0335078, IMG submission 206711) | Soil microbial communities from Loxahatchee National Wildlife Refuge, Florida, United States - Lox_Sample_3.2 | ecosystem: Environmental > Terrestrial > Soil > Wetlands | place: USA...
TTCCAACGCGACAACTGCCCCGACAGGCACCTCGCCTCTTTCGGCGGCTGCGCGCGCTTCTTCGAGCGCCGCCTGCATGCATTCCAGATCGCGGCTTCCGTTCATTCGGGTATCGGCGCGGGCACGGCTGTGGCGTTTCGCGACTTGGCAATCAGGCGGCTGAGGAAATAGAAGATAAAGCCCGCCGCGATGACGGCTAGCGCGATGGCCAGCTCGTTCGTGTGCCCGATGATCTCGCCGCGATTTCGCAACAGTGCCGCGATGATGAGAGCAAACGGCGGAAGCCCGATCAGGATCGTTCCCGCAAGACCGCCCGGAACGCGGTAGGGGCGCTCGAGATTTGGTTCTCGAATTCGCAGCGCAACGAGGGCCCAGAATTCGAGCAGGATGCTGAGGCCGGTGAGCAGCACGTCGAGAATGAGGCTGCGCTCGAATCCCAGCGGATAGCAGGCCGCCCAGAGAATGGCGCAAGCGAGGATCGCAACCCAGGGCGCGCCGGTGCGTTTGCTCGTGCGAGTGAAGACCTTCGGCAGATATCCGTCCTCGGCCATCACTCCGGGCAAGCGCGTGAACGACAGCATGAGCGCGCCGAACGAACCGACCGCGCCAATCACGCCGGCAACCGCGATACCAATGGCCAGCGTTGCGCCGCCGATGATTCGCCCCACGTCGACCCAGCCGCCATCGGTCCACGCGTTGGGGTCGATACCGGTTCGGGCCACTGCGGCTACGGGCAGCAAATAACTGAGAATCACGAGCGCCGAAGCTCCGAGCATCGCGCGCGAGTAAGTGCGCTGCGGCGATTCAACTTCGCCGGCGATGGTCGAGAGATTGTCCCAGCCCATGTAATTCCACATGGCGATCAAAATTCCGCCGAGCAAATCGGCGTGACGAAGCGGAATCGCCCGCATTGCGGCGCGCGCGCTTGCGTGGGCATGAAAGGGCGCGATTACAACGAGCGCCACGAACGGCAGCAGCAGCGCGACGTTCAGCGCCAGCGATCCTTCGCCGACCGCGCCCGCGCCGACGATATTCCACGCCGTGCACATCGCGATCATGCCGAAGCCGATCCACAAGCCTCGATGGCCTGCGACAAGATTTGGCGCGCACTGCCCGAGATAGGCGACGAACAAATTCGGGTAGAGCGCCATTTCGAAGACGCTGCCGGCCAGCGTCAGCCAGGTTTCCTGATACCCCATGCAGCGGCCCATTCCGCGACGGACCCAAATGTAAAAGCCGCCCTCTTCGGGAATCGCGGTGGCAAGCTCGCTCACCATCATGGCGGTCGGAATGCTCCAGAGCAGCGGCGTGACCAGCAGGATCAGGAGCGTGGCGCGATAGCCGGTCTTTTGGACAATTTCTTCGAGACCGTACGGCCCGCCGGCGACCATGAAATAGGTGGCGGCGATCATCGGCCAGACCGTCATTTTGCGCGGCCCGTTCGCGCGCCTGGCCGGTGCGCCGGGCGCCGCATTGGGGCCGCTCGGTGGATGCGCTTCCGAAGAATTCCTTTTCAACTTCGATTCACGACCTTTTTGAGGCGCGAGTTTTGCGCATGCGCGTCTTGAGCGGAGTGTAAATCAAATAGTTTTCGATTTCGCGCGAAAAACGAAGCTTGGTAGCGCTAGTGCGCCATTTGGCGGCTCTCTTCTTTTGTCCACAGACGCAACTTCGGATAAGATGGCTCCCGAATCTTTCATTCAGGCTCATGGAACTTCGCAAGGACCCAATCACTCGCAGTTGGGTCGTCATTGGACATCCGGAACGTGAAAAGGAGCGCGCGGCGCCGTGCCCGCTGTGTCCGGGGGCCGGTTTTGAGATGCCGCCGCTGCTGCATCTTCCGGCAAACGGCGACCCGCAGGTTCGCGTCTATCCGCATTTTCGCCCGCTGTATCGGATTGAGGGCGATCCGGCGCGCACGGCCGACGGAATCTTCGACCGCATGGCGGCGGTGGGCGCGCATGAAATTGTGATCGAGACGCCGAACCATTCGCTCACGCTGGCGCATCTTCCCGACGAGCAGATCGAGCGGGTGCTGGACGCGTATGCGCAGCGCATCATCGATCTGAAGCGCGATGCGCGGTTCAAGTACGTCACCGCGTTCAAGAATCAGGGCCGCAATGCGGGCGAAGAATGGCCGCACGCCCATTCCCAGATGACGGCTACGACATTCGTGCCGCGGCGCATCCTCTATGAATTGCGGTCGGCGCGCGAGTGGTTTCGCGATCACGAACGCTGCGTCTTTTGCGACATTTTGCGGCAGGAGATTCGGCAGCAAAAGCGAGTCGTCGAAAGCATCGGCGATTACTTTGCGTTTTGCCCCTACGCTTCGCGGGTGCCGTACGAAACGTGGATCATGCCACGCACGCACAATCATCAATTCGAGGCTTCTGCGCCGGGCGAAAACCGCCGCAATCTAGCGACGCTGCTCGGGCGCACGCTCCGCCGGCTTTTGCAGGTTTCGGCGGAATATCACATGGTCCTGCATACGGCGCCGAACACGTTGCAAACCAAAGGGGAGCTGAGCGATTACTGGGCGACCATCGCGGGCGATTACCACTGGCACATCGAAATTCTTCCCATCGTGCCGACGCGGAGCAAGTCCTACAGCATTAAAGAGGTATATTTCAACGGGGCGCTTCCCGAGGAGGCGGCCGAAAGCCTTCGTAAACTGGACCCAGACCGATGACGAAACCGGCCTGCTTATGCGCAATTCGTTCCCGCGATTCCCAGCGCGGAGGAATTTTCTTCCGCGTTCTGTTTCTGCTTTGCTTCCTGTGCTTTTTGTTCGCGATCTATCTTGTGCGGCATCCGCTAATGAGGCTTGCGGGCGGTTTTTGGGTGGTGGACCAGGAGCCGATCCACGCCGACGCGATTGTGATGCTGGGCGACGACAATTACGAAGCCGACCGCGCCACTCACGCGGCTGCGCTTTATAAGGCCGGCTGGGCGCCGCGCGTGGTCGCCAGCGGGCGTTACCTTCGTCCCTATGCCAGCATCGCCGAGCTCGAGGAGCACGATCTGGAAGCCCGCGGCGTTCCAGCCTCGGCGGTAGTGCCTTACGCGCATAACGCGACGACGACGCACGAAGAGACGGCCGTACTCGGCCAATTGATTGCGTCACGGGGATGGAAGCGGATCCTGCTGGTCACTTCGAACTACCACACACGCCGCGCTTATTACCTGGCCGAACGCAGCTTCCCACCGGGAACGGTATTGCGCGTCTCCGCAGCGCCGGATTCGGATTACGACCCTGGGAAATGGTGGGAGAGCCGCAACGGGCTGAAAGTTTTCGTGCACGAATGCTCGGGGATGCTGGTTGCCATGTGGGAAGTGCGGCACAATCACGTGCAGACCTACGAATCGACTCTCGTGTTCGGACCGTTTACCGATTAGCCCTTTGGGTACGACTTGGGCCAGCGCGCGGGTTTACAGGTTCTCGACCGTGTACTATAGTTCCCAGAACCATGCGGGATGCATGCCGCCCAGCTGTGCATCCATCCGGTCGATAGACTAAATCGCGATCGATTTGCAGGAGGATTCCATGTGGCGCAAACCCAATGAGGTGAAACCGTCTTCGCAGCCCGAGATTCCCGTTCCAGCTGCCGTAAAGTCCGAGGAGCCCAAACCTTGGGCGCCTGCCGCCCCGCCGCAGGCCGCACCGGCTGCGAAATCAGTGCCGGAACCACGCGCCGTGGCACCGGCCCCGTCAAATGTCTCCAGGATTAGCGCCGGGCTGAAAATCCAGGGCGAGATTTCGGGAACGGCCGATCTGTATATCGATGGCGACGTCCAGGGCAAAATTCGAGTCTCGAGCGCTTCTGTGACGGTGGGGCCGAACGGCCGCGTGCAGGCAGAGATCGACGCGCGGCAGATTTCGGTGGAAGGCTCGGTGCAGGGAAACCTGAAGGCGAGCGAGAGGTCCCATTTTGGTGCATCGAGTAAGTTTGCCGGCAGCGTGTCCAGCCCGCGTATCGGCATCGACGATGGCGCCAATCTGCGGGGGAAAATCGAGACCGTGCGCTCTGCCAGCCCGGAAAAGCCGGCGAAATTCGAGGCATCGGAATCTGATAATCTTCATCCCGCCGCTGTCGGCGCCGATAGTGAGTAAGAGAGACTGAGCGCACCGATTCATGAACTGGATGGCGAAGACACGTCCCGCAGGTGCAGTTCCCGCCAGTGCTGCGCCGGGAAAGCCGACCCCTGGGCCTGTGGCGTCCGGGGCCGCGAATGGCAATAGCCGCGTCTCGAACGGGCTGAAGGAATTCCTCTGGCTGATCGGGGATGTGCCGCGGGGCCGCGTTCTTGACCTCGGGCCGATCTATCAATCGACGCTCAATTTCTTTGTGGAGAAGGGTTATCGCGTCTCGTCGGAGGACATCCTGCGGGCCTGGAAGGATTTTCTTACCGCCGAGGAGGAACGGCTTCGAACCGCTCCGGTGGGGGACGGGTGGGACAAGCTTTCTCCGTCCGCGCTAGCCGCGAAGTTCCTCGAGAACGCGCTCCAGTATCAGGCGGAGAGCTTCCACGGCGTCCTGGCATGGGATCTCTTCGATTACTTCGATCCGGAAGCGGCCCCGCGCATTGTGGAGCGGTTGTCGAGTTTGGTTCATCCGGGTGGCGCGGTTCTCGCGCTGTTCCACAGCCGTCCGGCCGAGCGGTTCCACCGCTATCGCATCATTGACAAGCAAAACGTCGAGCTGGTACCGGCCTCGACGATCGCAGTTCATGCACGCGTATTCCAGAATCGCGAACTGCTCGACCTCTTCAGCAGTTTTCGCTCGTCGAAAAGCTTTGTAGGGCGCGATCAGGTCCGCGAAGCGCTCTTCGTGAAGTAACCTCGCGAACAGATTCCCCCGTATTGCTACCGCCTCAGCCGAGCCGGCGATGTCGCCTGTCTGGAGTCTCGTTTAAGGAGCGGCGTCGGCGCGTGCAGCCTTTGTGACGGAAAACGCCCGCGATTTCGCACGGTGGAGGCATTTTCTTGCGTCTGCCCGAAAGCCTCTGAAGCTGGCGAGCGCGCCCGCGCAAGCGTAAGACGCGACTTGGCATTTTCGAACCAACCAAAACTGCTCGCCTAACATCCTTTAGCCTGAATTCGAGCGCATGGGTGTGGCTGCGGGATTCTTCTGGACGGGTGGTTCGGGCGCTCGTTTGCGCGGGAAGAGGCCGCCGGGGGGCCGAACCCAAAATCGCGGAAATTGCAAATTTGGAACCCTTTTTTCGGCGAGATGGAATACATTTAACGGCTGCAATTTTCCGGTGTGCTGCACACCATAATCTACTGGGAGCCTTAAGAACGATGAGTGTGATCCGAAAGCAGGCGTTCAATTTGTGTCTCGCCGCGGCGCATCGCGCGCGAGACCATGTAAAGGTTCCCTGGGCGCTCGCTCTGATCGCGGTTCTCCTCGCCGGCAATTTGGGGTTGATCGCCTGTGGAGGCGGAGGCTCGGGATCGACAACGATACAGAAGGTGACGATTTCGGCGTCGACTAGCTCGGTTCCCATCACCGGCCAATCCACGTTGACCGCCGTGGTCACCCTGAACAATTCCAAGACGTCGACAACTACGACTGTCACGTGGGAAGTAAACGGCATCGCCAATGGCAGTTCGTCGTGCGGCACCATTACGCCCTCGACGGACGATCAATTGGTGGCCACGTACACCGCGCCTAATTTCGTGCCCAACACAACATGCGGCAGCGGGTTGCAATTGGGGCAAGTCGCCATCACCGCCGTCGCGAGCCAGAGCACCAGTTCGACGACCGGGACCGTGACTTCGAATATTCTCGACATTACCATCACGTTTACGCTCGGTCTTGCGGTCAGCCCGCCTTCCGCATCCGTGCCGGCGGGGGGAACGCAGCAATTCACGGCGCTCCTGAATGGGGTGGCTACGGGCGCTTCCTGGACTCTTACGCCGGTGGCAAGCCCCACAGTCAATCCAGGGTCGATTGACGCAACTGGTTTTTACACAGCGCCGCCTTTTCCTCCGCCGGGTAACTCACTTACCGTGACGGCGACTGCAAACGATGACGGTCAGGTGGTTACTGCCACGGCGACCTTGACCATTTCATATTCGGATCACACGTTGAGCGGACCGTACGCGTTCTCATACACGGGCAATGATGGAGGCGGATTTTACGCGGTAGACGGCAGCTTTGTGGCAGACGGGACGGGAAACATCGTCAGCGGAGTGGAAGATATACAGAGTTTCCTCACCGGCATTCAGACCGAAGTTCCCATCAAAGCCTCGACGTATTCGGTGGGCTCCGATGGCCGCGGGTCGGCCTCCATTGTCACAAGCCGCGGCACGCAAACCTGGCGTTTCGCGCTCAGCACGAACGTGCATGCGGAGCTGACGCGCTTCGACAATGGCGTTTCAGGCGGCGGCTCGATCGATCAGCAGAATTTGAATCAACTCACGAATTCGCCCGGCATCATTTCGGGCCGGTACGTGTTTTATGCAGTTGGCACGGACGGACTGGCGGAAGGCTACGCTCCGTTTGGAATGGCGGGTGCATTTCCCGCGGACGGCACCGGGGGCATCGGGAACACGGACGCAATTCTGGACGTCAACGACAACGGAATCTCCAACACCGGGACGATCACGCGGGGCGATACGACCTTGAGCGGTTCGTATCTCTTCGATGCGGCCTATCCCGGCACAGGGCGCGGCACGCTAACGCTGCAGAGCAATACGATCGGCACCGGCGCGAATTCGCGCATGTTTGCGTTTTACGTTTACGGAACGGATGCGAACTGCGCGGTGGTGTGCCGGGTGCATTTGGTGGAAGCCGACGGTTTCGGTTTTACGGCCGGCGACATGTATCTTGCTTCCACAACCACGGGCCTTGCCGCTGCGAACTACGTTTTCACCACTGGCGGAAATTCGACGATTTTGATGAATAACGTAGCGACGCCAACCTCGTACGTCTCGGGCGGAGTCTTCACCTCGGACGGCACGTCGATGACCACGGGGGGGACGCTAGACATCAACAATGGAGGTACGTACAACGGCGGCGCTTCGCTTGGCTCTTGCTCGTATTCCGTCGATGGCACCACCGGGCGAATCGATCTGGGGCTGGTGGTTAGCGGCAGTGCGTGCCCGTCGCAGGAATTTGCCGCGTATCCGACGGCGCTGGGCTCGGTCGCGCTGCTCGAACTCGATACGTCCGCCGTCTCGGCTGGTTTGGCTTTTCAACAATGCGGGCCGCAATCGAGCGGTTGCGCCACGCAGGACAGCCCATCGCTGACGGCGACCAGCGTCAGTCTTGGATTGACCGGCCAGGGTGCGTTCCACACCTCGAATTCCGCACTGTTCCAACTGGATTTGGATGGGCAGGCCACCCTCAGCGGTACGGGAAATCTGGATATCAACACGTTCAGCGTGCAATCGCCGTCCGACCCGCTCGGGACTGGCACGAGCATCGGCACCTCGGGGACGGACGGGCGAGTGACCGGCGAGCTTGCGCCGACCAATCCTACGGCCACGTACAACATCGCGTTTTATCTAATCGACGATCACAAAGGTTTGGTGCTGGGCGGGACAAGCAGCACGGCTCCGGCGCTGCCTATTGCGATCGGTGTGATCTCGCGACAGTATTAGGCTCGTTCCGCCGATCGGAGTCTTGAGCAAATCGCTCTGCAGGATCGGCGCAATTGCGATTACTGTGCGCGCCGCACGGGGGCTTAACGTTTCGACGTCGAGGCGCGTGCCTCTTGAACGGCGCTGTTTACCCCGCGTTCATAACCCCGTCGCTGACCTGAGTTACTATGGTCTGCGGACCGTCCGTCCCCCTGCGAGTCGCGTCCTGCCGAGTGAGGTGCGCATGGCCTCTGCAACGCCCGCAAGTCCCACCAACGTTTCGCCGTCTCGTGAACCGCTTTCTGCCCAGGAACTGCGGCTGATCCACGCCTACTGGCGTGCCGCGAATTACCTCTCGGTGGGGCAAATCTACCTTTATAAGAATCCGTTGCTGCGCGAGCCGCTGAGGCTCGAGCACATAAAACCGAGGCTGCTCGGGCACTGGGGCACGACCCCGGGATTGAACTTCATCTACGTGCACATGAACCGGCTAATCAAGAAATTCGATCTGAATGCGATTTTCATTTGCGGGCCGGGGCACGGCGGTCCGGGAATGGTCGCGAACACGTATCTCGAAGGAACGTACACAGAGCTGTACCCGAACATCCGCCAGACAGAAGAGGGACTGCAGAAATTGTTCAAGCAGTTTTCGTTTCCAGGCGGGATTCCGAGCCATGCCGCGCCGGAAACGCCCGGATCGATTCATGAGGGCGGGGAACTCGGATACTCGATCGCGCATGCGTATGGAGCGGCATTCGATAACCCGGACTTGCTCGTTTGCTGCGTGGTGGGCGATGGAGAATCCGAGACGGGGCCGCTCGCGTGCAGCTGGCACTCGAACAAGTTCTTGAATCCAGCGCGCGATGGCGCCGTGCTGCCGATTCTGCATTTGAACGGTTACAAGATTGCGAATCCCACGGTGCCGGGCCGGATGTCCGACGAAAAGTTGAAGGATCTCTTCACAGGTTACGGCTACCATCCGTATTTCATCGAGGGCCACGAGCCCGAAAAAATGCACCAGGAAATGGCGCAGCTATTGGAGACGGTCGTCGGAGAAATTCACGAGATTCAAGACCAGGCGCGGAGCGGGTGCGATGTGACGCTGCGGGATTGGCCGATGATCGTGATGCGCACGCCGAAAGGATGGACGGGTCCAAAGGTAGTCGACGGGAAGCCGGTGGAAGGGACCTGGCGCGCGCATCAAGTGCCGGTGACGGACTTTGCACACAATCCCGAGCATCTGAGAATTCTCGAACAATGGATGAAGAGCTATCAACCGGGGGAGCTTTTCGACGAGCAGGGCAAGTTCGTCGCTGAACTTGCTGAGTTGGCGCCGAAAGGCGACCGCCGGATGGGCGCAAATCCACACGCGAATGGCGGGCTGCTGTTGAAAGACCTGGTTATGCCGGATTTCAGGGAATACGGCATCGACGTACCGAAGCCGGGCAATGTGGTGGCGGAAGCGACGCGGATCACGGGCAATTTTCTGCGCGACGTGATGAGACTCAATCTCGATTCGAGAAATTTCCGCGTTTTCGGGCCGGACGAGACGGCATCCAATCGCCTCGAGGCGATCTATCAGGTTTCAGGAAAAGAATTCATGGAGCCGCTTCTTCCGACGGACGAGTTTCTTTCGCCGACGGGCCGCGTGATGGAAGTCCTCAGCGAGCACATGTGCCAGGGGTGGCTGGAAGGCTATCTGTTGACGGGGCGGCACGGATTTTTCTCGTGCTACGAGGCGTTTATTCACATCGTGGATTCGATGTTCAATCAGCACGCCAAATGGCTGAAAGTGACGATGGGAATTCCGTGGCGGCGGCGAATCGCGTCGCTGAATTATCTGCTGACGTCGCACGTTTGGCGGCAGGACCATAACGGCTTCACGCATCAGGATCCCGGATTCATCGATCACATGGTGAACAAGAAAGCGGATGTGGTCCGCGTGTATTTGCCGCCGGATGCGAACTGCCTTTTGTCGGTGGTCGATCATTGCTTGAGGAGCCGCCATTATGTGAATGCGATCGTGGCGGGAAAACAGCCGGCCCTGCAGTGGCTCACCATGGAGCAGGCGATTGAGCATTGCACGGACGGGATCAGCATCTGGGATTGGGCCTCGACGGATCAGGGCACCGAGCCGGATGTGGTGATGGGATGCGCGGGCGATATTCCGACGCTCGAGACGCTGGCCGCCGTCGACCTGCTGCGGCAGCATTTTCCGGATGTCAAGATTCGGGTAGTCAACGTGGTGGACCTGATGACGTTGCAGCCTTCGACCGAACATCCGCACGGCTTGACCGACGCTGCCTTCGATTCGCTCTTCACCACGGATAAGCCAGTGATTTTCGCGTATCACGGCTATCCGTGGCTGATTCACCGGCTGACGTATCGGCGGACGAATCACGTAAACATGCATGTACGCGGATATAAAGAGGAAGGAACGACGACGACACCTTTTGATATGACGGTGCTGAACGATATGGACCGGTTTCATCTGGCGGCGGACGTTGTGAATCGTGTGCCGCGGTTGCAGCGGGTTGGCGCGCATTTCTTGCAGCACGTGAGGAACAGGCTGGTCGACCATACGCTGTACGTCCGCGAGCATGGCGACGACATGCCGGAAGTGCGCGACTGGAAATGGCCGTACTGATACGCCGCTCCGTCAATGAATCGATGCACTCTGAAGAGGGATTCCTCGACTCCATAGCCGGACGTCCCGACCAACTTCATCGGGACGAAACGCGACTTCCGGCTATTTTGCTCGGAATGACAACGGACTCCATATACGCACGCCACCCATGAAGATTCTGGTTCTCAATTCCGGGTCGAGCACGCTGAAGGCGGGACTCTTCGAAATTCAGGGAGCACCGCCGGAGGATCCTGCCGCTCCGCTGTGGGAAGGGAAGATCGAGTGGGAGGGTGTGCGCGCGGAGATCCGGACTTCCACGCCCAGCGGCAATCGCGTCCAGAAAAGCATCGAAAACGAATCGCGCAGAGCCGGCACGGAAGAGTTGCTGAGCAATTTGTGGTCCGGCAGCGCCGCGCTGCTGCGCGGGCCTTCGGAGATTGCAATTGTCGGGCATCGCATCGTGCACGGAGGAGAGGAATTTAGCGAGCCTGCGTTCGTCACGGCGCATTTGAAGGGCGTACTTCAGCGCACATCGCAATTTGCGCCGCTGCACAATCCCGCCGGGTTGGAAGGAATCGAGACTATCGAGCAGATTCTGGGAGCGGTGCCGCAGGTGGCCGTCTTCGACACGGCGTTTCACCGCACGATTCCCGAAGCAGCGGCGATTTATCCGGGACCTTACGACTGGGTCGCGCGCGGAATCCGGCGGTACGGTTTTCACGGGATCAATCATGAATATTGCGCACAGCGTGCGGCGCGGCTGCTGGGCAGGGGACTGAGTTCGTCGAAATTGATCACGTGCCATCTGGGAAATGGAGGTTCGCTGGCGGCGGTGCGCGACGGCAAAAGCATCGATACGACGATGGGTTTTACGCCGCTCGAAGGATTGATGATGGGGACGCGCAGCGGCTCGATCGATCCGGGCATTTTGACGTTTCTCATGCGCCAAGACCATGCGACCGCCGAACAGCTCGATGACCTATTAAACAAGAAATCCGGGCTTGCCGGAATTTCGGGAATTTCGAATGACATGCGCGAGATTGTGGCCGCGGCGAAGGCGGGGAATGCGCGCGCGAAACTCGCGTTCGACATGTTCATTCACCGTCTGACGCGCAGCATTGGCGCGATGGCGGCGGTGCTGGGCGGCGTCGATGCCATCGTGTTTACCGCGGGCATTGGAGAGCACTCGACGGAAGTGCGCGCGGCCACCTGCGCGAATCTGGAATTCCTCGGTGTCCGAATCGACGCGTCGAAAAATTCGGAGAAGCTGAGTGACCGGGATATTTCCGCAGCCGATTCGCGGGTGCGGATTCTCGTCATCGAGGCGCAGGAAGATTGGGCGATCGCGCGCGTGTGCTGGAAATTGGCGCGAGCGACAGAGGGAGCGCGCGTTTCATAACCTCAATTCGGGGTTACCTGATTCCGAGACGCGGGTGGCACGACGGAAAATCCTCACCCTTCGAAACCGGGGTGAGCTAGATAGACCGAACTTTTTGGACTTGCGGCGGGCGGCGCACGGGCGTATGAGGGACTTGTAGGAGCTATCGCACGGAAGGAGAGGTATGACTCCACCGAGCATAGGTTCTTAACACCGTTCGACACACCGCTTTTGCGGTGCGAGCCGGCGATGACGCCTTCGGCGCTATCGCGGCATATGGAACGCAGCAAAAAGGGGAGCCGCCCGGCTCCCCTTTTTGCTTTTTGGGGGCGACGTCAACACGCGGGACGGGCGCAGGGAACCGAACCGTCGTCGGCTTAATCAGCGGGGCGGCTACCGCTGACCGGGCTCCGAGCAAGGCGTTTTCTGCGGGCTTGCCAGGCATGGTAGGCGGCGGGCATCAAGGAAACGACAATCACGATGGCGATCACGAGGTGCAGCCATTTGTCGACGTGGGGGGCGGTGTGGCCGATCGTGTATCCGACCAGCACCATGCTCCACACCCAGAGCAGGCCTCCGAAAATGTCGTACGTCAGATAACGGCGGTAGGTCATTTTCGCTGCACCTGCGACGGGCGGACAAAACGTGCGGATGATCGGAACGAACCGGGCGATGATCACGGCTTTTGCGCCGTGCTTTTCGTAAAATTCGTGCGCTTCCTGCAAATGGCGGCGCTTGAAAAACCTCGCATCCTCCTGCTGATAGAGGTTGTCGCCGGCTTTCCATCCGATGGCGTAGCCCAGTTGATCGCCCGCGATGGCGCAAAGCGTCACCAGTGTGAGGAGCAGGCTCAGACTCAAATAATGTTCCCATGCCAGGACGCCCGCGATAACCAGCAGAGAGTCACCCGGCAAAAAGCAGCCTACAAACAGGCCGGTTTCGACGAATACGATTCCGCAGATTAGTTCGATACCTCCCCGAGCGATGAGCATCCGGAGGGCGTTCGGATCGTAAAGCTGGCTGAGGAGATGTTTCAGGGGTTCGATGGCGGACTCGCTGGCGAGCGTTCCGGCAGCTTTGCTCGCATTTTAGGCACCTACGAAACAGTAACAGAATTCCCCATTACAGTTCTGCCTTCTTACCAACCGCCAGCTCCCTCGGGAAATGGGTTCGAGCCGCCGGGTATTCGATGGCCCGACCGCTCAACATGGCGGGCGGTAGTACTTTGCTCCTAGCAGGTTTAGTCCTCTGTACCATTGGCCAGGTTGTACCCGGGCCGCAGAATGCATCTCGTTCGAGGAGTTGAAGTTCTGGGGAGGCCAGGATGGAAGGCGGCTACGCAGTCTGGATGGGGCAACCGGTCATACTTCGAGTGGTAACGGGCGATCTCCGCGTTCCTCTGCGCGGGCGCTTGATGTCTGAAACCAACGATGTGGTGCGATTGCGGATTGCGGAAAGCTGGGACGTCGACATCTTCAAGTCCATGGTAGTCGGAGTAGAGCACGACGCTCCGGTTCACGTTCTCAACTAAGCTGACCGATGAATTCACGAGCTAATTTCGATTCGAGAGTCAGCCGGGCGGTGGCCATCGCGGCGCCCTGCCCGGCTTTTCTTCAGGAAACGCGTATGCGGGATCGCATTGCTGCCGTACGGGACACCGTTATCGTCTTCGGGCTTCAGATCGTTTTTCGGGTGACGATGCTCCTGCG
>Ga0335078_10011206_pt1 | contig 13301 bp, 12 predicted proteins | sample Lox_Sample_32_FD_206711 | JGI IMG/M metagenome (GOLD analysis project Ga0335078, IMG submission 206711) | Soil microbial communities from Loxahatchee National Wildlife Refuge, Florida, United States - Lox_Sample_3.2 | ecosystem: Environmental > Terrestrial > Soil > Wetlands | place: USA...
CCAGGCGCTCAAGACCGCGGGCGTGCAGGTCAAGGACATCAACGTCACGCTCGGCGGCTGCGCCTTCTGGCACGCGGTCATCTCGATCCGGAAGCAGGCGGGCGAGGCGAAGAACGCGCTTCTGGCTGCGCTCTCGGTCATGGATCTGAAGCATGTCGTGGTGGTGGATGACGACATCGACGTGTGGAATCCGGTCGATGTCGAATGGGCGATCGCGACCCGCGTGCAGGGCGACCGCGACGTGATGATCGTGACGAACGCGCGCGGCAAGCCCTTGGACCCGAGCCTGCCGGTGATGCCGGTGGGCGTGGTGCCGACGACGGCCAAGATCGGCATCGACGCCACCATCCCCGAGAACGTGCCGAAGGAGCGCTACGAGCGCATCGCCTATGCCTATGCCGACCGCGCCAAGGTCGCGGACTATGTCGCGGGCAAGCAGGACGCGAAGGGCAAAGGCGCCGACGAGCCGGCGGTCGCGGCGCTCGCGGGGCAGATCCTCGAGCTGATCGGCGCGGCGCCGCTCTACTACACCGAGATCGCCGACCGGTTCGCGGCGTACGATTTCGCCGCCGTGGCGCGCGCCTTGGGCGCGCTTCACGCCGCCGAGAAACTGTGGCAGGACGAGACGGGCCGCTTCTGCGTGCGCGGCTCGAAATTCGCGGCGAAGCCGCCGGGCTGAGGGCTGGAAGTTTTCTCCGGCCGGGCGCACCATCGCGCTCATGGACGAGCAACGCGGCCCAACCCGAGAACGCAAGGCGGTGACGCGCCTGCCGGTGATCGACCTTGCGCCGTTCGTCGAGCGGCGCGGGTCCGACGAGCGCCGCGCCGTGGCGCGGGCGTTGCGCGAGGCGTGCATCGATATCGGATTTTTCTACCTGACCGGCCACGGCATTCCCGAGCGCGAATTCGACGACGTGATCGCCGCGGGCCATCGCTTCTTCGAGCAGCCGCTCGCCGAGAAGATGAAGCTTCACAGCAACACGAGTCCGGCGCGGCTCGGCTATCGCGGCCTGGGCGGCCCCAACCCGGGGGCCAATGCCGGCACGATTCCGGACCTCAAGGAACGCTTCCACATGAGCCGCGAAGTGCTGGCGGGCGAGCCCGAGGTGGGACGGCGCAACGCCGGCCAGTCGCTCTGGCCGGACGATGCCGCCGTCCCCGGCTTCACATCCGTGCTGAAGAACCATATCCGCGCGCGGTGCGAGGTGGCGCGGCATCTGGCACGCGCCTTCGCCTTGAGCCTCGACCTGCCGGAGACCTATTTCGACGAGATGTACCGCTATCTCAGCGGCAATCTGGTGCTGAACTATTTTCCGCCGGCCGACCGGGCGGCCGTGCGCGAGGCGCAATGGAGCTTCTCGCCGCATTCGGACTACAACGCCTTCACACTGCTCTACCAGGACGCGCTGGGCGGCCTGCAGGTCCTCAACGCCGAGGGCGAATGGATCGACGCGCCGCCCATTCCGGGAACGATGGTGGTCAATATCGGCGATCTGTTCCAGGCCTGGACCAACGATCTCTATGTCTCGACGCTGCATCGCGTCTTCAACACCGCGCCCGCGGCGCGGATCTCGGTTCCGCTGTTTGCATCGCCCAATGGCGCCACCATCATAAAGTGCCTCGAAACCTGCGCCGGGCCGGGCAATCCGCCACGCTACCAGCCGGTGAGCGCGGAAGACTACGTGTCGGTGATGCTTGATCGCGCCTACCAGACCGGCCTTCCCGCGCTCAGCGCCAAGACCGAGGAACGGCTGCGCAGCTAAGCCGCGGCCTCGTTCACTTCCGCGTGCGCGGGCTTCCGCGCGAACGGGGGCGCTGATATCGTCGCCGGCAAATGTCGAGAAAGAGGGAAGACGCCATGCGAGGATTCGTCTGGACCGGCCTCGGCGCGTGCGCCGGCGTCGCGCTGCTCTGCCAGGCCTGGCCTGCGCGCGCGCAGGCGCCCGCGCCCGATTATGCCGCGATCCTCGCCGCGCCCGACCGCACCGACGCCGACCGCAAGAACGACGACCGCCGCCACGCCGCCGAGCTTCTCGCTTTCACCGGCGTGCGGCCGGGCATGAAGGTGCTCGATATGGGCGCCGACGCCGGCTACAGCACCGAATTGCTGGCGCGCGCGGCGGCGCCCAACGGCACCGTCTATGGCCAGAACCCGCCCGACAATATGCCGCGTGCGCTCGCCGCGTTCGAAGCGCGCATGAAGACCCCGGCGATGAAGGACGCGATCGACGACCGGCGCGGCTTTGAAGAGCCGGTGCCGCCGGGCGTCCACGATCTTGACCTCGTCACGTTCTTCTTCGCCTATCACGACACGACCTACATGCCGGTCGATCGCGCCAAGATGGACAAGGCGATGTTCGACGCGCTGAAGCCGGGCGGCATTCTCGTCGTCGCCGATTACGCGGCGCTCCCCGGCGCGCCGGTCACCACCGGCAAGCAGTTCCACCGGCTCGACGAGAATATCGAGAAGCGCGAGATCGAGGCGGCCGGGTTCAAGTTCGTGGGCGAGGCGAATTTCCTGCGCAATCCCGCCGACACGCACGACTTCATCATCTTCGGATCGAAGATCCCGATCGACAGCTTCGTCATCAAGTTCCAGAAGCCGGGCTGAAGCGCCGCTTCCTACGCGATGAAAGAAAGCTGAGCGCCGAACGCCGCCTCGGGCGCGACAACGAGCCTGTCGCCCTCGTCGCGGCAGCGGACGCCGGCAAGGGCCGCGCGCGTGACGGCGAGCGAGGCGGCGCGGAAGGTCAGCGCGGCGATGCGGTCGTGCGCGCCGTGGCGGATCTCGATGCCGAGCCGCGCCGGATCGGCGCCCTCGAAGAGCGCGCGATAGAGCGCGTCGGCGGCCGCGGGATCGCGCGTCTCGATCAGGATGCGGGCGATCGCGACGGCGCCGTTCGCGTGCGCGTGCGCGGCCGCGCTCCACACGAGGTCCGGCGTGAAATGCTGGCAGAAATAGATGCGTCCGAACGGCACGGCATTGGCCGCGACATGGACGGTGCGGAAGCGCGCCTCGCCCGCGCCCGCCACCGGCCGCGAGAAATCCGTCGGCGGCTCGACCGGCACGCCGCGCGCGGCAAGATCGCGGTGGAGCGCGGCCGCGTCCGCGGTCGCGAACACGATGGCGTTGAGGCCTAGCGCCGACCGCATCAGCTCCGCGCGCGGCTTTGCCGCGTCGGGATCGATCCCCAACAGTTCGAGATAATGGTCCGGAAAGAGCGCCAGGCGGTTCATCGAGCCAAGCGTGTGACGCGACGGCTCGGTCAAGGTGAAACCCAACGCCGCAAAGCGCACAGCCGCCTCGGGCAACCGATCGCGCACGTTCACCACCACATGATCGAGACGGGGTTCCATTGCCACCGCGCGAAACTCTAGACCGGGCCAAGGCGGCGAGGCTAGCATCGCGCCGGCATGGCAATTTTCGTCCTCGTTCACGGCGCATGGCACGGCGGCTGGTGCTGGCGCCGCGTCGCCGACCGGCTTGCGGACCAGGGCCATCGCGTCTATGCGCCGTCGCTGACCGGACTTGCCGACCGCTCGCATCTCTTGGCCGAAGGGGTCAATCTTTCGACGCACGTCACCGACATCGCGAACCTGGTGCGATGGGAGGAGCTGAAGGACATCGTGCTGGTCGGCCATTCCTATGGCGGCATGGTCATCACCGGCGTCGCCGACCGGCTGTCCGAGCGCATCGCGGCGCTCGTCTATCTCGACGCCTACGTGCCGGAAAGCGGCCAGTCGATGCAGGATCTGCGCCCGCGCGAGCTGCCCAATGCGCTCGCCGCGGAGCCGACGCCGGCCGAGACCTTCCGCGTCAACGAGGCCGACCGGGCGTGGGTCGATCGCCTGTGCACGCCGCACCCCGTCGCCGCCATCACCGAGCGCTTGCAGCTTACCGGCGCTTATCGCGCGGTGCGGCGCAGGGTCTATATCCGCGCCGGCGACTATCCCAATCCCGTATTCCAGGCGACCTATGAGCGCCTCAAGGACGATGCCGGCTGGTCGGCGCACAGTCTGCCGTGCGGGCACGACGTGATGGTGGACATGCCCGACGCGCTCGCCGAGATCGTGGCGGCGGCGTGACGCGAGGATGACGCGGTCGCGGATGAGCCCGCTCCGCCGGCGCGCGCAGCGACAGGGCGGCGGGCGCGGCGGGCGATGACGCAGATCGAGCCGCAGCGCCCGGTTTTCACGCGCGGCGAGATCCTGGCGATCCTGTCGGGACTGCTGCTGTCGATGTTCCTCGCCAGCATCGACCAGACCATTGTCGCGACCGCGCTCTCCACCATCGCCAAGGATCTGAACGGATGGGAGGGGATGGCGTGGGTCGTCTCGGCCTATCTCGTCACCTCGACCGTGACGACGCCGATCCACGGCCGTCTTTCCGACATCTATGGAAGGCGCCCGATCCTGCTCCTTTCGATCGTGCTGTTCGCGGGCTCGTCGGTCGTGTGCGCGCTCGCCTGGTCGATGCCGATGCTGATCGTCGGGCGCGCGTTGCAGGGGCTGGGCGGCGGCGGCTTGCGCTCGGTGTCGCAGGCGGCCTTGGCCGACATCATCCCGCCGCGCGAGCGCGGCCGCTATCAGGGCTATTTCGCCAGCGTGTTCGTGGTCTCGAACGCATTGGGGCCGGTGCTCGGCGGGTTCTTCGCGCAGGACCTGTCGTGGACCTGGATTTTCTGGATCAACCTGCCGCTCGGCATCGCCGCCTTTCTGCTGACGAGCCGGTTCCTGAAGCGGCTCAAGGCGCCCGAGCGGATCGTCGCGATCGATTGGTGGGGCGCGCTGCTGATCCTCGCCTCGGCCACGCCGATTCTGCTGGGCGTCGGCAACGCCGAGCGCGAAGGCGGCTGGGCGGCGTCCGATTCGTGGCTGCCGATCGCGGTGGGCGTGGCGTTGACGTTCGCGCTCATCGCGCGCGAGCGCGTCGCGGTCGAGCCGATGCTGCCGTTGCGGCTCTTTTTCAACCCGGTCTTCACCGTCTCGATCCTCATCACCATCCTGGTGCAGATCGTGATGACGGCGCTCATCATCCTGGTGCCGCTCAACTACCATCTGGCGGCGGGGCTGACGCCGGACCAGGTGGGGCTGCGCCTGATGCCGATCACGGTGGGCTCGGTCGTGGGCTCGGCCGCGTCGGGCGGGCTCATCTCGCGCACCGGGCGCTATCGCATCTTTCCGCTCGTCGGCAACATCGTGGGCGCGGCGGCGTGCGCGGCGATCGGCTATGTCGGATTGGGCCACTCGCTCGCCTTCGACATCGTCGCGACCAGCATTTTGGGGCTTGCCTGGGGTGGCCAGTTCTCGCCGCTCACCATCGCCGTGCAGAACGCGCTGCACTGGCAGGACACCGGGATCGGACTGTCGTGCCTCATGTTCTTCCGCCTCATCGGCGGCGCTTTTGGCGTGGCGTTCCTCAGCACGCTGCTGATCGGCTATCTCGGAGATGGGGCGCTCGCCGTGCCGGGGCACGAGGCGCTGGGACCCAATCCCGGCCTCGCCCTCCTCCATCTCGACGAGCCGGGCATTCATCTTTCGCCCGCGCTTCACGCCGCGCTCGCGGTGACGATCCGGAGCGCGTTCGCGCATCTCTACGCGGTCTCGACCGTGATCCTCGCGCTTTCGATCGTGCCGGCGATCTGGCTCCGGGAAATGCCGCTCAGGTCCACCTAGAGGCGAAGAAGCCGGCGGTGGCGCCGAGCCCCGAGAGAACCGCGCCCCAGCCGATATCCGCGACCGTCACCGCGACCGACCACTGGCGCAAGGTCGCGAGATTGGTGAGGTCGTAGGTGGCATAGGCGAACAGGCCGAAGAGCGCGCCGGTGCCGGCCGCCGTGAGCCACGCGCCCGAGCGGATGGCCGGCGCCACCGCGAACACGACGACGCCCGCGGCATAGACGAGATAGAACAGCATGGCCGCCCACAAGACCGGCCGCTCGAGCAGCATCGCGCCGAGCCGCGGCCGGTAGAAGCTCGCCCCCATCGTGGCGAGCCACACGAAATCGCACGCGCCGAGCACGACGAGGGTTGCGAAATAGGCCGCGGCATAGGTGCGCATGGGGGAACGCTAGCAGCCGATCGCGGCGGCGCAAATCTTTCTCGCCGTCACCCCCCGGGCTTGTCCCGGGGGTCCACGCGGGGATGGCCGGGACAAGCCCGGCCATGACGAACGGGGCCAATTCCGCAGCGCTGCGACACGCTCTAGATTGCCCGGCATGAGAACCTTGTCGCGCGGGGCGATCGTGCCGCTCATCGTCGCCTGCGCGCTGTTCATGCAGAACGTCGATTCGACGGTGATCGCGACCGCGCTCCCGCCGATTGCCGCGGCGTTCCACGAGGACCCGCTGCGCCTCAACCTCGCGATCACGAGCTATCTGCTTTCGCTCGCAATCTTCATTCCGCTGTCGGGCTGGACCGCCGACCGGTTCGGCGCGCGCACCGTGTTCCGCGCCGCGATCCTGGTCTTTACGCTCGGCTCGGTCTGCTGCGGCGGCGCAATGAATCTGTGGGAGCTGGTGCTGGCGCGCATCGTCCAGGGCATGGGCGGGGCGATGATGGTGCCGGTCGGGCGCCTCGTCCTCTTGCGCGCGGTGCCGAAATCGGAACTGGTGCGCGCCATGTCGATGCTGACGGTGCCGGCGCTGCTGGGGCCGGTGCTCGGGCCGCCCTTGGGCGGCTTCATCGTGACCTATGCGTCGTGGCGCTGGATTTTCTACATCAACGTGCCGTTCGGACTTTTGGGCATGGTGCTGGTCGGCCGCTTCATCGCCGACGTGCGCGAGGAGGCGCGCGTGCCGCTCGATGTCGTGGGCTTCGCGCTCGCGGGCGTGGGGCTCGCCGCGGTGATGTACGGGTTCGAGACCGCCGGGCGCGGCATGCTCGGGCCCGAATTCGCGGCGATGCTGCTCGCGGGCGGGACGGTGTGTCTTGGCCTCTACGCGGTCCACGCGAAAAGCGCCGCGGCGCCGATCATCGATCTGCGCCTCATGCAGATTGCGAGCTTCCGCGGCTCGATCCTGGGCAGCGGGGTCTTCCGCATCGGCGTCGAGGGGCTGCCGTTCCTGATGCCGATGTTGCTGCAAGTGGGGTTCGGGCTGACGCCGTTGAATTCCGGGCTCCTGACGTTCGCGACATATGCCGGCTCGATGGCGATGAAGGCGTCGGCAACGCCGATCCTGCGCGCCTTCGGCTTCCGCACGGTGCTGGTCGGCAACGTCGCGATCTGCGCGCTCTTCATGCTGAGCTACAGTCTGTTCCGGCCGACGACGCCGCATGTCGCGATTTTCCTGGCGCTCTTGGCCGGCGGATTCTTCCGCTCGCTGCAAGTGACATCGACCAACACGCTGGTCTTTGCCGACGTGCCGCCCGCCTTGATGAGCCGCGCCACGAGCTTTGCCAGCATGGCGCAGCAGCTGTGGATGAGCCTCGGCGTCGGCGTGTCGGCGCTCCTCCTCCACATCGTGCAGGGGGTGAAGGGCGGGCCGCTCGGCAGCGCCGACTTCACCCCGGTCTTCGTCATCAACGCGGCGATCGCGCTCGCGGCCATGGCGGTGTTCGCGCGCCTGCCGGCCGATGTCGGGGCGGAGCTTTCGGGCCACCGCCCGGCCCCGGCCGCAAGCCGCCGCCCGGCCGAGTAAAAGAATCCTAAACCCCTGTGACCCTTCTCACATTCCGTTAGGGGTTTTGCCCGTAAATAGGGGAGAGAAGGTCAATCCCCTGGGGGCGGCGGATGAGCGAACGGGACGGGCGCAAGAAACCGAGGCAGCTTTCGCCCAGGATGCAGCGCCTCGACCGGGCCTGCGCCAAGATGAACGGGGCGCTGACCGCGGTCGCGATCGCGCTGGCCATTCTGGTGACGCTGACGGCGGCGGTGCGCGCGCCGAACCTGCTGGCGACCAACACGGTCGATCAAGGCGACAACTGACCCCCGCTTGACAAGTTTTCCGGGCGACAGGATGGTGCCTCAGGAGGCGCCATGATCGTCCGCAAAGAAGCGCAAGGGCTATTGCTCGTCGGCCAGACCGACCACTCGCGCCTTGTCGGGCAATTCGCGGCCCATTGGGGCAATGCGCGCTTCGCAGCGCCGACGCCGTACGACTCCGTGGTGCGCGCCGCCACGTATCACGATTACGGCTGGCTCAGCTACGAGACGAGCCCCATCATCACCGATGCGGGCGAGACGCCCGATTTCCGCCAGGTGGGCGCAAAGCAGCTCGACTCCTATCAGTGGTGCGTCGATTGGATGACCGGGATCGACCGCTATTCCGGCCTGCTCGTGTCGATGCACCGGACCGGGTTGTGGCGCGCGCGCTACGGCACGATCACGTATCCGACCGCGTTCAATCCTCGCGCCTTGAACGACGCGACCGAAGCCTTCATCAAGCGGCACGAGGCGTGGCAGGAAGCCGAGCAGCGCACGCACGACCCGGCGCAGGTGTGGCTCAACTACCGCCTGTTGCAAGTGTGGGATCTGCTCGGGCTTTATTTCTGCTGCGCCGATCCAGGCGAGGATCGCATCGAGCCGGTGCCGGAGACCTACCGCGCGGCCAAGGGCGAAGGCGCGAGCCTTACGCTCCACGCCGAGGGCAAGCGCCGCGTGGCGCTCGACCCCTATCCGTTCGACGCGCGCCCGCTTTCCGTGCAGCTTTCGGCGAAGCGGCTTGGCGAGGCGCGCTGGTCCGACCTTTTGAGCTTCCGCAAGGCTTATTTCCAGGCGCCCACAGAGCTTCTGGAATTCGAGCTGGTCTGAGCCCTATGGCGGCCGAGAAGCGGGCCTATCCCGACCTGCACGAGCATCTGGCCGCGCTCGAGGCCAAGGGCTTGCTCACCCGCATCGACCGCCGCATCGACAAGGATTCCGAGCTTCATCCGCTGATGCGCTGGCAGTTCGTGGGCGGGCTCGACGAGAAGGACCGCAAGGCGTTCCTGTTCACCAACATCGTCGATGGGCGCGGGCGCAGCTACGACCTGCCGGTGGTGGTGGGGGCGATTGCGGCGAACCGCGCCATCTACAGCGTCGGCATGGGCGTGCCGGTCGAAGGGATCGAGGCGAAATGGGCGCACGCCATCGCCAACCCGGTGCCGCCGCGCCGCGTCAACGCCGCGCCCTGCCAGGAAGTGGTGCTCGAGGGCGAGGCGCTTTCGGGCGAAGGGCATGGGCTCGACACGCTGCCCATTCCGATCTCGACACCGGGCTTCGACAGCGCGCCCACGCTCACCGCGACCAACGTCATCACGCGCGATCCCGAGACCGGCGTGCAGAACATGGGCACGTACCGCGCCGCGCTGAAGGCGCCCGACCGGCTCGTCGTGCGCATGGCGACGCGCGTCGGCGGCGCCGGCGGGTATCAGCATTATCTGAAGCACCAGAAACGCGGCGACAAGGAGATGCCGTGCGCGATCGTCTTGGGCTGCCCGCCCTATGTCGCGTTCCTGGGGCCGCAGAAACTCCCGACCGACGTCGATGAGATGGAGGTCGCGGGCGGGCTCGCGGGTGCGCCCATCAATGTCGTGCGCGCGCGTAGCGTCGATCTTCTCGTCCCGGCCGAGGCCGAGCTCGTGATCGAGGGCATGATCGACACGGAGAATGTCGAGCCCGAGGCGCCGTTCGGCGAATCGCACGGGCATGTGGCGCTCGAGGAATTCAACATGCCGATGCGCGTCACCTCGATCACGCGGCGGAAGGACGCGGTCATCCCGTCCTATATCAGCCAAGTGGCGCCGTCGGAATCGAGCGTCATCAAGCGCGTCGCGTACGAGCCCCTGTTCCTCGCGCATTTGCGCGACACGCTCGGCATCCGCGGCGTGAAGCGGGTCGCGCTGCACGAGCCGCTGACCGGGCTTTTGCGCGTCACCAGCGTCATCTTCGAGCGCGGCGTGCCGCGCACCGAGATCTGGCGCGCGCTCCACGGCGCCGCGTTCTTCAAGGGCGATTGCGGCAAGATCTGCATCGCGCTTTCGGATGACATCGATCCCGACAATGCCGACGCGATCCTATGGTCGATGGCGTACCGCATGAACCCGGCCGAGGACATCGAGACCCTGGGCCATCGCGGCCAGGGCCACGGGCCCAAGCGCGAGCGCGAGGGCGACGAGGACGGCACGCTTCTGATCGACGCGACCATGAAGGGCGCGATGCCGCCCTTGGCCTTGCCGAAGCGCCCCTACATGGAGCGCGCGCGAAAAATCTGGGAGGAGCTGGGCCTGCCCGCGCTCCGCCCGCAGGCGCCGTGGTTCGGATATTCGCTCGGCGACTGGCTGCCGGAGTGGGACGATGCCGCCGAGCGCGCGGTCAAGGGCGACTATCTCGAGAACGGCCGCATCAGCAAGACGCGCACGAAGAAGGGCGTGAAGCCCGAGACCAAGTTCCGGCCTTAGGGGCTTACTCAAAAACTCTCGCCCTCGAGGCCAGCTTTTCCTGGCCTCGTACATCGAGCCTTCGTCACCAAGCCGGCCTCGGCGGCCGCGATCGAGTCGCGACCGCCGGCCCGGACCGGATCAGCTGCTGACCGTGCCGCTCATCAGCGGGCCAAACGACTGGAAGCGCTGGCCGTCGAACCGCTCCATGCGCACCTGCGCAATCGCGTCGAAATTGGTCGGGCTGGTGTTGATCGTGACGCCGGGCTGCAGCATCGGCACCTTGAACTGGTGCAGATTGGCCGCCTGCCGCATCACGTTTTCGCGGGTCAGGTCGTTGCCGCACTGCTTCAGCATCTGCACGACCGTGGCGGCGATCGACGGGCCATAGACGGCCCCGTTATCGCTCTTGTCGCCATCCGGATAATACTTGTCCATGAACGATATCCACCATTTGAAGCCGGCGTCGTCCTTCCAGCTTGGATCGGTCGGGTCCTTGAACGCATTGTCGGTGATGATGCCCTTGCAGTTTTCCAGCCCCGCCGGCTTGAACGCCTGCCCGACCGACGCGGCAATGCCGTCCGTCACGAACAGCGGCTTCCATTGGATCTCGGCCGCTTTCCTGATCGTCTGCGCCTCGAATTTAGGGATCGCGATGCAGACGAGCGTGTCGCAGCCCGCCCCCTGCATCTGGATGACCTGGGAGTCGACGGTCGGGTCCGTGGATTCATAGGTTGTCTTCACCTTGATCATCGTCGCGGCCTTGGCGCCGAGCCCCTCGAGCAACCCTTCCACATAGTCCTTGCCGTAATCGTCGTTCTGATAAAGCACGCCGATCTTGGCGTCCGGCTTGTTCTTCAGGATGAAGCCGGCATAGATGCGGCCTTCGCCCCGGTAGCTTGGGAAGAAGCCCATCGTCCAGGGGTGGCCCTTCGGGTCGTCCCATTTGGTGGCGCCGGTGCCGGGGAACAATTGCGGCACTTTCTTCTCGTTCATGTACTGCCAGACCGCGGTGTTGGTCGGCGTCCCGACGCTGCCCGCGACAATGAAGACGCCGTCGCTCTCCACCAGCTTGCGCGTCATCTCGACCGACTTCGGCGGCGAGTAGCCGTCATCGTAGGAAATCCAGGTGATCTTGCGTCCGTTCACGCCGCCCTGGTCGTTGACCATATTGAAATATTTGCCCATCGATATCGGGATTGAGCTGGCACTCGAGAGCGGCCCGCTATAGGGGCCGCAATTGCCGACCTTGATCTCGGTGTCGGTAACGCCCGGCCCGTACTTATTGGCGGCGCGGGCGGGCAGCGCGGCGAGCGCAAGCGCGCTCGGCGCGGCGGCAAGAATCATTCGCCGTGTCGGATGCGTCATCGGAATCTCCCTGTTCGAGTGTCGTCCGCCTGTTGTCCAGGTCGGCGGCTTTTCGCCCTTGACCGCATCGGACGCGGGCAGGGCGAGGGAAGCATGATCTCGCACCATGCCGCTTGCCAAGCGAATACGAAGGATATGGGGGCAGGATGCGACGCCGGGCGTCGTACAACATCCTCCTTTTGGGTCAGGCTTTTCAGCGATGACGGCGTTTTCGCAGCGGCGTCAGCGCCCATGACGGGCCGGCGGTCGCCCGCTAACATGGGCGCGGCAAAGCGAGGCGCGCATGAAGCTCGGCTTCTTCACCATGCCGGTCCACCCGAAGGACCGCTCTTACGTCGAGACGCTGAAGGAGGACCGCGAGGCCTTCATCCTCGCCGACCGGCTCGGCATGAGCGAAGCCATGATGGGCGAGCACCTGACCGATCTGTGCGAGAACGTGCCGAACAGCCTTATGTTCTGCGCGAGCCTCGCCGACGCGACGAAGCAGATCAAGCTCGGCACTGCGGTCGCGAACCTGCCGTTCAGCCATCCGGTGGTGGTGGCGACCAACGCGGCGATGCTCGACACGCTGCTCGGCGGGCGGCTCATCCTGGGCTTCGGCGCCGGCATCCTGCGCTCGGACGCCGAGGCGCTCGAGCTTTTGGACGCGGACCGCGGCGCCATGTTCGCCGAGGCGCTCGACCACGTCATCGCGCTGTGGACGCGCGATCCGCCCTATGACCTGAAGGGCAAGTACTGGACCATCTCGACCGCGAAATCGCAGTGGGCCGAGCTCGGCGTCGGCGCGATGGTGAAGCCGTTGCAGAAGCCGCACCCGCCGATCATGGGCACCGTCACCGACCGCAACTCGCGCGGCATCGGCATTCTCGGCAAGCGCGGCTTCATCCCGGCGACCGCGCCCTATCTCCACGCCAACCACGTGAAGCATCACTGGGACCTCTACGCCAAGGGCGCGGCCGAGGCGGGCCGCAAGGCCGACCGCAGCATCTGGCGCGTCGCGCGCTCGATCTTCGTGGCCGACGACGACAATGTGGCCGAGCGCTATGGCCGGACCGACGCGGCGAGCCCCTATCGCTTCTACATGCGGCAGCTGTCGATGAAGCTCGCGCGCGGGAAGAAGCTCGACGCGTTCAAGCCGGACGAGGCGATGGCGGACGAAGCCGTGACGCTCGATGGCATCATGGACGAGATCGTGATCGCGGGCTCGCCTTCGCGCGTGACGGATGCGATCCTGAAGCTCAACGAGGATGCCGGCGGATTCGGCACGCTTCTCTATTGCGGCAAGAACTGGACCGATCCCGCCTTGGGCCGCCGCTCGATGGAGCTGATGGCGGAAAAGGTCATGCCCGCCGTCAACGCCGCGCTCGGGACCCAAGCGGCGGCGGAATAACCGCCCGAATGATTGGTCATGCCCGGCCTCGTGCCGGCCTTGACCAATCGAGGGAGACGGGCGCGAGTCGGCCGACCGCCGTCAGTGGAAGCGGTGGAAGCGCCCCCCGCCGGCGAAATTGATGCCGACGAACGCCGAGCCGTAATAGGGGTAATAGGGATAATAGGGATAAGGGTAATAGGCC
>Ga0335078_10011207_pt1 | contig 13300 bp, 12 predicted proteins | sample Lox_Sample_32_FD_206711 | JGI IMG/M metagenome (GOLD analysis project Ga0335078, IMG submission 206711) | Soil microbial communities from Loxahatchee National Wildlife Refuge, Florida, United States - Lox_Sample_3.2 | ecosystem: Environmental > Terrestrial > Soil > Wetlands | place: USA...
GTCTACCAGTCGCGGCCGGACCGGCTCTATCTCTGCTACATCGACGGCGGCATGTTCGTGATGGACATTAAGGATAAGGCCAACCCGAAGGTAATCTCGCACTGGACCAATTCGCCGCCCTATACTGGCTTCATGCACACCGCGGTGCCGCTGTTCGACCGCAACCTGATGTTGGTGACCGACGAGTCGACGGAGAACGCCGGCAAGGACTGGCCGAAACTCGTTTGGCTGCTCGACATGCGCGACGAGACGCATCCCGTGTCGATCGCGACCTGCCCGCTGCCGCCGGTCGATGCCTACAAGGACCGCGGCGGCCGCTTCGGCGCGCATAATATCCACGAGAACGTCGAACTGCCGACGGCGTGGAAGTCCGACCAGATCGTGCTCGGCACCTTCTTCAACGGCGGCCTGCGCGCCTACGACATCTCCAACCCCTACCAACCGCGCGAGATCGCCTGTTTCGTGCCGCCGGCGCCGAAGGGCTCGCCGGTCGGCGCCATCCAGCTCAACGATGTCTTCGTCGACGAGCGCGGCATCGTCTACACGCAGGACCGCTTCTCCGGCGGGCTCTATACGCTGGAGATGGATTTCTGATCCTCCCTCGCCCCGCGCACCGGGGCGCGGTAAAGTGAGGCATGAACGAACTTTTCACGTCTCCCGCCGCCGGCATGTTCGGCCGCCGCCTCAAGCGCGCGCGCGGCCATCGCATTCCGGTGACCGTGATCACCGGCTTTCTCGGCGCCGGCAAGACCACGCTGCTCAAGCGCTTTCTGGCGACGCCGGAGGGCCAAGGCACCGCCGTGGTGGTCAACGAATTCGGCGCTACCGGCATCGACGACGTGCTGGTGCGCTCCTCGACCGACGAGACGGTGCTGCTCGGCAACGGCTGCATGTGCTGTATCACTCGCAGCGACCTGCAGATCGCGCTGCGGCGCATGGTGGTCGAGCGCGAGCGCGGCGAGTTGCCGGCGTTTAAACGCATCGTGATCGAAACCTCGGGGCTCGCCGACCCCTCGCCGATCCTGCAGACCTTCGCCACCGACCGCGCGCTGGGCGAGGTGTTCCATGTCGAAGCGGTGGTGACCGTGGTCGACGCGGAGACCGGCGGCAATACGCTCACCTGGTCGGCGGAGGCGCGCAAGCAGGCGATCCTTGCCGATCGCCTCGTCATCACCAAGACCGACATCGCCGGCGAAGGCGCGGCGGAAGCGCTGACGGCGCAGCTGCGCGCGCTCAATCCGAACGCCGAAATTCTCGAAGCGGTCAACGGCGCGCTCGATCCAAGCCGCATCACCGAACCGGCCGACGAGCAGCGTAACGCCTTCGTCGCCGAAGCCGCGCATTCCGACGGCATCGGCAGCTTCGTCTTGACGCAGAGCGAGCCGCTGTCCTGGGCGGCCTTCGCCAAGACCATGGACGCGCTGATGGAGTTGCGCGGGCCGGATCTGCTGCGAGTGAAAGGCTTCATCAATGTCGCCGGCTGTCGGGGGCCGGTGATGGTGCAGTTCGTGCAGCACCTCGCGCATCCGCCGGTCGAGCTTGCCGCCTGGCCCGACGAAAACCGGGACAGCCGCGTGGTGTTCATCACCAAGAACATTTCCGAAGCGCAGGTGCGCGACGTGCTCAAGGCGATGCAGGCGCTCGCCTAATTATTCGCGATCGCGGCCGCTGATTTCCGCCTGCCAGGGCGCGACCTTGTGCTCGACGACGCCGATCAGCGCGTTGAGCCCCACCGCCATGATCATCAGGATGATGATCGGCACGAACATGGTGGCGGTGTCGAAATTATTGGCCGAATTGATGATCACCGCGCCGAGTCCGGAAATGGTGGTGAAGAATTCCGCAATCACCATCGCCACCACCGCGCGCCCGACCGCCAGGCGTATGCCGGCCATGATGTAGGGCAGTGTCGCCGGCAGAATAATGCGGCGAAGGATGACGGTGTCGGGGGCGACGAACGATTTGCCGACCTCGATCAGCGTCTTCGGCACCGCGGTGACGCCGAGCCAGGTGTTGATGCAGATCGGGAATAGCGACATCAGGAACACGACGGCAACCTTGACCTTGAAGCCTAAGCCCAGCCACAGGATCAACAGCGGCACCAGCGCCACCAGCGGCATCGCATAGCCGGCGGTGATGTAGATGCCGAAGGCGGCTTCCGCCGTGCGGAAGCGGCCGATGACGAGGCCGAGCGGCACGCCGATGACGATGGCCAGCGCGTAACCCAACGCGAAAGGTCGCAGCGATTCCGACAGCGCCGACCACAATTGCCCGCTCAGCAGCAGCTGCCAGAACGCGACCGCGATGGCGGATGGATAAGAACCGAAGATAGGATTGATATTGCGGCCGAAGATCTCCCACAGAATCAGCGCGCAGGCGAGCGAAATCGTTGTGATCGCCCAGCGCGGCATGGGACGGCGCTCCGCGGTTTCGGGCGCTGCGTTCGTGGTTTTGCTATCGGCGATGTCCGCCATAGCTCAATGCACCGTCGGCTCGGCATGCAGCAGGCGCCACAGCCGGTAGCGGGTTTCGGTGAATTGCGGCAGGCCGCGCACGAGGCTCAGGTCCGCGCGCGGGCGCTTGAGCGGCACGTCGACGATCTCCTGCACGCGGCCATGCGTCATCACTACGATACGGTCGGCGATCAGCACCGCCTCGTCGAGATCGTGCGTGACGAAGAGGATGGTCTTTTTCGTGCGAGCATGGATGTCGAGCAGTTCGGCCTGCATCGCCTCGCGCGTCTGCGCATCGAGCGCGCCAAACGGCTCGTCCATAAGCAGCACCTTCGGATCGATTGCCAGCGCGCGGGCAATGCCGACACGCTGTTTCATGCCGCCGGACAATTGGTGCGGTCGGCGGTTCTGCGATGTCGCAAGGCCGACCAGCGCCAGATATTTCTGCGCCGTCTCACGCAAAGACTCACCGCGCATGCCCTTCATTTCCAGTCCGAACATAACGTTCTGCAGCGCCGACAACCACGGCAGCAGTTCGGCGTGCTGAAACACCATGCCGCGGTCGTGGCCGCAGCCGTTGATGGCGCGGCCGTCGACGCTGACGCGGCCCCCGGAGGCCGGATCGAGCCCCATGGCAACGCGCAAGGCGGTCGTCTTGCCGCAGCCGGAGGGTCCGATTAGCGCGACGATTTCGCCGTCGCGCACGGTGAAGCTGACACGGTCGAGCGCCTGCACGTGGTGCAGTTCGCCGTCGACGCGCAGGGTGAAGCGCTTGGAGACGTCGATGAAACTCACCTCACCCATTACAAACGGCTCCGCTGCGGCTTCAATGGCTCATGCCCACGAGCTTCAACGCCTTCTCGCGGTATTCCGGCGCGCTGATCTTGTCGAGCGGCAGCACGGCCTTGAGCTTGCCGGCCTTTACCATCTGCTCCTGCATCCAGTTGAGCTTGGCCGCGGGAATCGGCAGTTCCGGATCGATGGCGTGATGCGCGACGGCGTCGTCATAGACGAAAGCCGGGCGCGGATCGTCGGGCTTGGCGTGGATGATTTCCTGCGTCAGCGCCACCGTCTCCGCTTTGTGCGACACCGCGTAACGCAGCGCCTGCATTTCGGCGGCGAGGAATTTGACCAGATCGACGCCACGCTCCTTGATGACCTTGCCGCTCGTAATCATGCAAACGCGCAGGAAGTTCGGCAGCGCGTCACGGCCGGCAATCAACCGGTGAATGGTCTTCGGCATTTCCGGCTGATATTCGTTTGACACCACCGCGCCTTCGACCACGCCGCCGACCAGCGCCTGGTAGCGCTCCCGGTCGCCGCCGACCGCGGCGAGCTTGACCTGCGACGGATCGACGCCTTCTTTTTCAAGCGCGAAGCGCGCCAGCACGTCCGGCATCGAATTTGGCGCCGATACGGCGATCGACTTGCCCTTGAGATCGGACACCTTGTGGATGTCGTCGCGTACATAGATGCCGTGCGGCAGCACCACCCAATGGCAACCGACGATCTTGACGTCGGCGCCGCGCGCGACCGCGGCGAACACGCCCTGCGGCCCGCCCTCGTAGCTGTCGACCTCGCCGGCGATCAGCGCCTTGAGCCCGATCTGATCGTCCTTGACCTGCAGCAGTTCGAGATTGAGTCCTTGCTTCTGGGCAAAGCCCTTCTTGGCCGACATCATGAAGAAGCCGGCATCGGCCTTGGCGTTGAGCAAGGCGTGCTTCCAGGGCTTGCCCTGCGCCAGTACCGCGTGCGGTGCAAGGCCGAGCGCGGCAAGCGTTATGATGGCGAACGCAAGCGCCCGGATTCGGACAGTCAACATGATGGTTCCTCCCTGTTTTAGCGGGCTTTTTTCGGCAGGCCCTTGGCGTCTGTTCCCGCGCCATCCTAGCATCATTTTGGCGAAGCGGGACCGCCCCCGCCACGGGCTGCGGTCAGACCAGGACCAGCCGCTTGATGCTCTCGCGCGCGGCGCGAATGACGTCGGGGACGGCGGCTTCGTTGTTCGGCGCCATGACATGCACGCCGGCGATATGCGGCGTCTCCGCAAGCTCGGCCACCAATTCGAGGCAGATACGGCTGCCCTCCGCCGCCGGATCGGCGGCGGCTTCGAGGCGGTTGACGATCGCGTCGGGAATGACGGCGCCGAACAGCTTCTCCTTGATCCAGCGCGCCGACTTCGCCGAGCGCAACGGCGCGATACCGACAATGAGAAAGAATCGGTCGGCCAGCCCATGCTCGGCGAGCCGCGCGACGTAGCGGCGCAACAGCCCGGCATCCATGCAGAATTGCGTCTGCACGAATTGCGCGCCGGCCTCGATCTTCGCTTGCAAGTCTTTCGGCTGCCATCCGGGCGGCGGATCGATCGGATTATCGGCGGCGCCAAGAAAGAAATTGAAACGGCCGCCGACCTTGCGGCCCGACGGCAGCTCGCCGGCGTCGCGCAGGCGACGCGCGGTGGCGAGCAATTGGCGCGGATCGAGGTCGAAAACGGGCTTAGCGTCCGGCTGATCGCCGGCAGAAGGGTCGTCGCCGCGCAGCGCCAGAATGTTGTGCACGCCGCTAGCCGCCGCGCCGAGGAGATCGCTCTGCAAGGCGATACGGTTGCGATCGCGGCAGGTGAACTGCAGAATCGGTTCGATGCCTTCAGCGACCAGCATCGTTGCCGCGCTGAGCGCGCTCAGATGCGCGCGGGCGCCGGCGCCGTCGGTGACATTGATTGCGTCGGCCAGCCCCTTGAGCGGCAGCGCCTTGGCGAGGAACGCGTTGCGGTCGGCGCTGACCGGCGGCGTGACTTCCGCGGTGACGACGAAGCGCCCGGCGCGCAAGCTCTCCTGCAAACCCATGGCGTTCACGTCGCAAAATTGTCTGGACCTGGCAAGCGCAAGAATGAGACAGTGAACGCCATGTTTCAGGCCATGAAATCTCTCGACGAAGCGCTCGCGCCCATCGGCGACGGCTGCATGCTGGTTGTGCCGCGCGAAGTGTCCGGCGTGCCAATGGCGGCAACGCGCGCGCTGATCAAGCGCGGCATCAAGCGGCTGCATCTCTTCGCGCTGCCGACGTCGAGCCTGCAGGCGGATCTCTTGATCGGCGCCGGCTGCGTCGCCACGCTGGAGACGAGCGCGGTCAGCCTCGGCGAATTCGGCCCGGCGCCGCGCTTCAACGCCGCGGTGCTCAACGGCACGATCAGGATGCTGGACGCGACCTGCCCGGCTTTGCACGCCGCGCTGCAAGCCGCGGAGAAAGGCGTGCCGTTCATGCCGCTGCGCGGACTGATCGGCTCCGACGTGCTGAAATATCGCGACGACTGGAAGGTGATCGATTCGCCCTTCGCCAATGCCGATCCGATCGTGCTGCTGCCGGCGATCAAGCCGGACGTGGCATTGTTTCATGCGCCCATGGCCGACCGTTTCGGCAATGTATGGGTCGGGCGCACGCGCGAGCTGTTCACCATGGCGCATGCGGCGGAGAAAACCGTGGTGACGGTGGAAAAAATCCACGACGGCAATCTGCTCGACGATGCCGTCCTCGGCGCCGGCACGCTGCCAGGTTTTTATGTCGAGAGCGTCGCCGTCGCGGAACGCGGCGCGTGGCCGTTGCCGCTGCCCGATCGTTACGCCGCCGATGCCGAGCATCTCGCTTTGTATGCGAAGATGGCGGCGACGGAAGCTGGATTCGCCGAATATCTCGACAAGTATGTATATGAGAAGCGGGCGGCATGACCTGCCTTCCCCTGGCCATGACGACGAACGATTTCCGCCCCGAAGAGCTTCTCGCCGATGTCATCGCGCGGCTGATCGGCGATGTGCGTCATGTCGCGGTCGGCAACGCCTCGCCGATTCCAGCGGCCGCCGCGCTGCTCGCGCGCGAACGCGGGCACGGCCGGCCTTACGTGTCGCTGCTGCAAAGCCGCAAGCATAATTTCTGGACCGACGGCGCGCGCGAACTATTCGATTGCGCCGGGCAAGGCCGCATCGACGTGTTCTTTCTGTCCGGCGGTCAGATCGACGGCCAGGGCAATGTCAATTTGGTCGAGATCGGCGAGCACGGGCACCCGGACGTGCGCTTCCCGGGATCATACGGCTCGGCCTATCTCTATTACGTGGTGCCGAAGGTGATCCTGTTCCGCACCGAGCATTCGCGCCGCACGCTGGTGCCGCGCGTCGATTTCATTTCGGCGCCGGGCGCCAGCGATCCGAACGTCTTTCGCCCCGGCGGCCCGATCGCGCTCGTCACCAATCGCTGCCTGTTCACCTTCGCCAACGGTCGCTTCGCACTCGCGAGCGTGCATCCCGGCCACACGGTCGAGGAGGTGATCGAGCACACCGGCTTCGATTTCGACAGGCCGGCGAGCGTGCCGCAGACGCCGCCGCCGTCACCCGAGACGCTGGCGCTCATGCGCGGGGTCGTGGCGCGGCAGCTAGCGGAAGCCTATCCGCAATTCGCAAAGCAGGTTTTCGGCGTCAAGCTCCCCCTTTCAGGGGGAACGGCAAGCGGCTAGTGTGCGGCCGCGCGGCCGACCAGCCGTGAAAAATCAACAGGTTAGCTTGGGGAAACGCGCGTGAAGACGGTTGAGGCGGCAGTCATCGGGGTTGGATGGGTCGGGGGCACGCGTGCGGAGACGCTGGCGCGCACGGCGCTGATCGACAAGCTGCATCTGTGCGAGATCCGCCCCGACCGGCTGAAGGAAGTAAGCGAGCTGTATAAGCCGGCGACGGCGACGCTCGACTACAACGACATCATCAAGAACCCCAACATCTCGGTGGTCTACATTTCGACCACGCCGGAGTCGAACCACTATCCGATCTGCCGCGACTGCCTGAAGTCGGGCAAGAACGTGATGCTGGAGAAGCCGATCGCGCTCGAATTGTGGGAGGCCGACGAGCTGATCACGCTCGCCAAGCGCAACGGCCTCAAATTCACCATCGGCTATTCGCAGCGCTTCAATCCCAAGATCGCCTACGCCAAGAAGAAGATCAACGACGGCACGCTCGGCAAGGTCGTGTCGGTGCTGGTTAGCCGGCACCTGTCGCGCAACTTGGGCAAGAAGATCGCCGGCCGCGTGCGGCTGTCGCCGGTGGTGATGGAATCGACGCACGACCTCGACTTCGTCTACTGGCTCTTGGAGCCGGCCAAGCCCGTGCGCGTCTATAGCCAGGGCGCCTTCGGCTACATGGAGCCGGTGAACGGCTCGCACGACGTCATGTTCACCACGGTCACGATGGATAACGGCTCGGCGGTCATGATCGGCGGCGGCTGGAACCTGCCGCCGAGTTATCCGAACTATTGCGCGACCTGGATCGAGATCACCGGCACCGAGGGCTCACTGTTCCTCGACGACACGCAGCGCGACAACTGGCTCAACACCGTCGCGCGGGGCCAGGAATTCCCCATGTCGACCATGCCGGGCGAGTGGGTCGACAACGTGTTCGCCGGTGGCATGGGGCCGGAGACGATCCATTTCCTCGAAGCCTGCATCAAGGACACGCCGGTGATGGTGACGCCGGAATCGGCGCGCCGGGTGATGGAGACCTATAGCGCTGCGGACTTGTCGGCCGACCTCAACGAGCCGGTCGACTTGCCGCTCTCCAACCAGACCATTTCGGCCATTGCAGAGTTCAAGGCGAAACACCGCAAGGGCGATAACAAGTAAGGAAAAGGCAATGAAAAAGTCAGCCAAAGGCGTCGGCCTCGCCATCGTCGGCGGCGGGCGCGTCGGCCTGTTCCGCGGCGAGGTGGCGGCGCGCCATCCGGCGGTCGAGTGGATCGGCTTGGCCGAGAAGAATCCGAATCGTGCCGGCGAGGTGGCGCCGAAGATCAGCGCCGATTTCGTCACGCAGAGCCACGTCGAACTGCTCAAGCGCCCGGAAGTGACCGCCGCGATCATCGCCACTGACGAGCATCTGCACGTCGATCCGATCATGGTGGCGCTCGAGCGCAAGATTCCGCTGCTCATCGAGAAGCCGCTGGCGACGCGGCTGGACGAATCCGCCAAAGTGCTCAAAGCAATCAAAGACGCCAAAATCGACGCCGTCGTCGGCTATACCCAGCGCTTTCGCCGCCGCTGGCTCGCGGCCAAGGAGAAATGCCGCACCGGCGCCTTGGGCGACGTCACGCTGGTCACCGCGCGCGCCTTCATGAACCGGCTGGTGGCGATCGACAATTACAAGCGCACCGACGATCCTAAGACCATCTCGCCGATGGTCATTTCGGGTACGCACATGCTCGACGTCTGCATGTGGTGCCTGGAAGGCAAGACGCCGGTCGAGGTCTATGCCCGTTCGATCGACAAGGTGCTGGGCCCGCTCTATCAGGGCATCGACGCCACCGCCGGAATGATCACCTTCGACGACGGCACACTCTTCCATCTCGCCATGTCGTGGGGCCTGCCGATCACCTGGCCTCCGGCGGTATACTCGCTCAATATCGGCATCATCGGCAGCACCGGCGCGCTCACCATCGACGACACCCACAGCGATATCGTGTTGGCGGTCTCCAAGGGCACGTCGGAGGGCTACAACCCGGACTCGTCACGCCTCGTCGACTTCCTCGGCAGCTATCCGCCCGGCGACATGGCGCTCGGCGAATTGCGCGGGCCGATGGCGCTAGAAACCGACAGTTGGCTCAACCGCGTCTCGCTGGGGCTGCCGACCGCGGCGGCGACGGTGGAAGAAGCGCACCGCAATCTGATGCTGACCAAGGCGCTCGATCTCTCGGCCAAGCGCAATGCGCCGGTGAAGCTGCCGCTCGATCCGGAGGCGTTCAAGGCGGCGGCCTAACTCTCGCAAGGGCAAACAATCGAGCCGATGGAAACAACCATCGGCTAATGGGAGGAGCACGATGCACAACCGCCGCCGTGTCTTGCGCGCGATGCTCGGCGTCTTGGCGTTTGCCGGCGCCCCTGGCTTCGCTTCAGCCGCGGACGATTACCCGAACCGGCCGATCCACATCATCGTGCCGTTCGCGCCGGGCGGCGCCTCGGATTTCGCCATCCGGCTCATTCAGCCGGCGATGGAGAAGGCGCTCGGCCAGACGATCGTCGTCGACAACCGCAGCGGCGCCGCCGGCAATGTCGGCATGGAACTGGCGGCGCGCGCCACGCCCGACGGCTACACGCTATTCCTCGGCAATATCGGCACCGTCGCCATCAATCCGCATTTCTTTCCCGAATTGAAAGTGACGCCGCTGCGCGATTTCATTCCGATTTCGCTCGCCGCCGAAACGCCCGGCATTGTGGTGGCCAGTGAGAAATTCCCGCCGAACTCGCTCAAGGAAATGATCGCCTACGCCAAGGCCAACCCCGGCAAGATCAATTATGCCGCGGCGGGCGTGAGCACGCTCAATACGCTGGCGATGGAGCAATTCCGCCACCGGCTCGGCCTCAAGATGACGCAGGTGCCGTACAAAGGCGGCGCCGGCCCGGCCGTCGTCGACCTGCTCGCTGGCAATGTCGACGTGATGTTCGTGACGCTGTCGTCGGCGGCGCAGTTCGTCAAAGCCGGCAAGCTCAAAGGCTTCGCCGTGACCACGAAAGAGCGCGTCGAGTCGCTGCCCGATGTGCCCTGCATGGTCGAACTCGGCTTCCCGGAGGACGTGAGCGGCTCCTGGCAGGGCCTGTTCGCCGTGGCCGGCACGCCGGCGCCGATCGTCGCCAAGCTGCATGCCGCAGTGCTCAAGGCGATGTCCGATCCGCAGGTGCGCCAGCACATGATCGCCGCCAGCATGGTGCCGACGTCGAGCCCGACGTCGGAAAGCTTCAAGGCTTTTGTCACCGCCGAGTCGGCGAAGTGGAAGACGGTCGTCGAGCAGATCAAGGCCGGCGAGAAAAGCAAAAACCACTGACGGCCAATCCGCCTCATCCTGAGGAGGCCCGAAGGGCCGTCTCGAAGGATGGGCGGCCACATGGTTCGAGACGCGTCGCTGACGCGACGCTCCTCACCATGAGGCCGATCTAGCGCTCCCGCAGCGGCTTGATCGACAATTCGCCGGCGAGCTTGTCGAGCTGCGTCAGCAGTTCCGGCACCAGCGCAAGGCCGTTGGCCAACCGATCGGCGCGGCGCTTAGCACGCTCTTCACCGGGCAGACGAATGCTCTGGCCCGGCAGCGCCTTGGACGCCCGCAGGCTGCGGATGTGCCGGTCGACTTCCGCCTTGAACTCGGCCAGCGGCTGGAAGCGCGCCGGATCGAGCGCGACGACGAATTGCCCGGTATTGGTGACCTTGCCGGGATCGGCATTGAAGTCGACGCAATCGCGGCCGAACAGCGCGCCGTTGAGCGTGCCGGCGAGCAGGCCAAGCATCAGCGCAAGCCCTGCGCCCTTGTAGCCGCCCATCGGCAGCAGCAGCGCCCCGCCGCTCTTTTGCGGATCGATCACCGCCCCGCCGGTTGCCGGATCGATCATCCAGTCGCCGTGCAGGGGACGGTTGAGCAGCCTGTGGTTCTTGATGGTGCCGTAGGAGACGACCGAGGTGGCGATGTCGAGCACCAGCGGCGGCTCCTCGCCGGCGGGAATGGCGATCGCCAGCGGATTGGTGCCGAGCAATGGCTCGGCGCCGCCAGCCATTGGCATGTGGTTGGCATTGGCGACCGCGGCGTAAATGCCGATCATGTCGGCCTTCAGCGGCAGCGCGGCATAGACGCCGGCCGCTCCCGCGTGCCCCGACATCCGGCAACCGACCCAGGCGACGCCGTTTTCGCGCGCCAGCTCGATCGCGGTTTCCGCGGTCTTGGCAACGACGAGATGGCCCATGCCGTTATCGCCGTTCACCAAAGCAGTCGCCGGCGCGCTACGCCTGACAGTGATGTTGGGTCGCGGATTGGTCGAGCCGAGCTTCAATCGCTGCACGTATTGCGGCAAGCGGAAAATGCCGTGTGCGTCGGCGCCGACGAGATCGGCCTCCAGCATCAGCGCGGCGATCTTGCTGGCATCGCCTTCGGGCACCGCGCATTTTCGCATGGCATCGGCGATGAAAGCGGTGACGGCCGCGGTCGATACGCGGCCGGTTTTCGGCGACGCCTGCACGTTCATCGTTACTTCCCCGAAAGCAAAGCCTCCGCATGGCCGCCGAGGATCATATCCTTTTCGGCCTGCGGAATTTTCAGCGCATTCACATGGGCGACGCAATCGAGCATCGCCATATCGTAGGGGTAGTCGCTGCCGAGCAGCACGTGATCGCTGCCGACCATATCGATCATCTTGGTCAGCGTTTCATCCGAATGCAGGATCGTGTCATACATAAAGCGCTTGGCGATGCCCTTGGGCTGCGCCTTGATGTTCTTCTTCGGCTCCGGCCGCACCTTCCAGCCGTGCTCCCACCGCGCCGCCTGATAGGGCGTGAAGCCGCCGCCATGCGCGAGGATCACCTTCAGTTTCGGATGGCGGTCCATGACGCCGCCGAAATAGAGGCAAGCCGCGGCGATCGTGGTATCGAGCGGATTGCCGATGAGATTGTTGAGATAGTAGGAGCGCAAGCGGTCGATGCCGGCGACGTTGTGCGGATGCACGAACATGAAGGCGCCGAGCTCTTCCGCCGTCGCCCACAGCGGCTCGAAGCTCGGGTCGTCGAGGTTCTTGCCGAGCACGTTGGAAGCGAACATCGAGCCTTTGAGACCGAGCTTGGTCATGGCGCGCTTGAGCTCGTCGGCGGCGCGCTTGGGGTCCTGCATCGGCAGCGTGGCGATGCCCATGAAGCGCGTGGGATGCGCGGCGATGTGCTTGGCCATCTGGTCGTTCTGGATGGCGGAAAGCACGGCACCTAATTCCGGTTCCTGATTATAGAGATAGGTCTGCGGCGTGGCCGAGAGCACATGGACGTCGACGCCGGTCGCGTCCATGTCCTTGAGCCGGCGCGGGATGTCGAAGCCACCGGTAGGGAACGGCCGATACATCACGCCGCCCACGTCGAAGCCCGCGTTCTCCGCGTCGTCAGGCGTGATCGCGACCGGCGTCTTCGGCGCCGCCTTGGTTAGCAATGCCGCCGTTTCCAACGTGCAGATATGGGTGTGGGTATCGATGGTACGCTGTTTGCTCATTTCGTCCTCTGAAAACGCGGGAAGACTGCGGGATGTGAGGCGTCTGAGTGCCGCAGCCGAAAGGCCGAGGCAAGCCCCTGTCGGCACGCCCCATTTCGGTTATAAACGACGCCCGTTTAGAGCCTGGACCATCGCATGAATCTGCCCCTCGCCCACCGCAAAGCCGAACTGCGCCTGGAGGATGACGCGCTGGTGCGCGGCCAAGGTCATTACGTCGATGACCCGCGGCTGCCCGGCCAAGCGGCCGCCGTGTTCGTGCGCTCGCCGCATGCGAGCGCGCGCATCGTCTCGGTCGACATCGAAAAGGCGCGCGGCGCCAAGGGCGTGCTGGCGGTGCTCGCCGCTGCGGATACCGCGGGCCTGAAAAGCGCCGGGCGGCATCCACCGCTCACCGGGCGCGGCGGCAAGGAGTTGCTGCAGCCATTCCGCCCCACGCTTGCCGGCGACCGCGTGCGCTACGTCGGCGAGGCCGTGGTCATGGTGGTGGCGGAGACGCTGGCACAGGCACAAGACGCCGCCGAGCTCGTTGCTATCGATTACGAAGAGACAACGGCGGTAATCGACGCGCGCGATGCGATCAAGCCGGGCGCCGTGCTGGTGCATGACGACGCGCCGGGCAATCTCGCCGTCGATTGGCCCGGCATGGTGGACAGCCCGGATAACGAGCGCGAGGTCGATGCGATCATCAAGAGCGCGCCGCATGTCGCGCGCGTCACCGTGCGCAACCAGCGCATGGTCGTCGCTTCGATGGAGCCGCGCGGCGCCACCGGCGTCTATGACGCGGCGAGCGGCAGCTACACGCTGCATTGCTG
>Ga0335078_10011208_pt1 | contig 13299 bp, 13 predicted proteins | sample Lox_Sample_32_FD_206711 | JGI IMG/M metagenome (GOLD analysis project Ga0335078, IMG submission 206711) | Soil microbial communities from Loxahatchee National Wildlife Refuge, Florida, United States - Lox_Sample_3.2 | ecosystem: Environmental > Terrestrial > Soil > Wetlands | place: USA...
GCGGCGCGCCCGTCGGAGAGGAACGAGCGAACGAACCGCACGGTGCGGGGGTCCGACGGATAGCCGCTCCCGAGCTCCTCGCCGAGCTCGTCGCGCAGTCGGGCGACCGCACGGTCACGGAGCACTTTGGCGACGATCGACGCGGCTCCCACGACCGGAAAGTCTCGGTCGGCGTGATGACGAGAGACGATCTTGGTGGGCACCCCCGAGAGACGTCGGACCAGCCGGCCGAACCGTCGTTCGTTGGGGTCGCAGGCATCGACGTAGACAACGTCCGGCCCGAACTCGCGCACGAGACGGGCGAACGCCTCGGCTTCCAGCCGGTTCAGCGCTCCTCGCCCGACCGCCCTATCGATCGTCCGGGGGGTCAGCACGACCTCGGCGCACCGGCCGACCTCCCCGAGCGCGGTGTAGATCCGCTCCCGCGAATCCGGGCGCAGCGCTTTCGAATCCTTGGCTCCGGTCGCGACCAGCTCCTCCATCCGGTCGTCCGACAGGCAGAACGCGCCGACGACGAGCGGTCCGACCAGGCTACCGCGCCCGGCCTCGTCGAGGCCCAACACCCGAAGTGCGCCCACGGCCGTCGACCGACCGAGACGGCGTGGAGCCATTAAGTCGGCTCGTTCTTTCCGCGAGCCATGACGCTGGACGGTCTTTCCGTTCCGATCCCCACGTTGTTCACGTCCGAGGGGGCGGTCGACGCGGGCAAGAACGCCCGATTCGCGCGCGACCTCGCGGACGCGAAGGTCGACCATCTGTTCGTCCTCGGTTCGCTCGGCGAGTTCCCGTCGGTGACGGCCGCGGAACGGGGACCGCTCGTGGAGGTCGTGGTCGAGAGCGCTACGGGCAAGACCGACGTCTGGGCCGGATGCGGCGCCCCCTCGACCGCCCAGGCCGTCGCCTTCGCCGAGGAAGCCGAAGGGGTCGGTGCGGCCGCGCTGGTCGCGGTACCTCCGTACTACCTTCGGCCGACCCCGGCCGCGATCGACCACTACTATCGCGCCATTCGAAGAGCGGTGACCGTCCCGTTGTTCGCCTACAATATTCCGTCCCTGGTGGGATACGCGCTCCCCCCGGCGCTCGTCCACGCTCTCGGGAAGGACGGCGTCCTTGCCGGGGTCAAGGACACGGCCGGGTCGATCGACAGCGTCCGCTCGTTCCTCGACGGAGCGCCGGAGGGGTTCGGCGTGTTTCCCGGGGACGACATGCTCGCCTCCACCGCGATCGCCCGCGGGGCGCGGGGGGCGGTAATGGGTCTCGCCAACATCGTCCCGAAGCTGTGCGTGGAGCTCGTCGGCGCCGCCCGCCGCGGCGAGTCGGCGCGCACGGCCGAACTGCAGTCGCTGGTCGACCGGCTCGTCGAGGTGACGCGCGACGGTCCGTTCCCCTCGACCGACAAGTTCCTCTCGGCCACGCTGCGGGGGGCGGACGTGGGTTACCGCGCCCCGTACGAGCCCCTCACCGCGGACGAGGAGGCACGGGTGCTCGCGAAGCTCGAACCCCTCAAGGCGCGGCTCGCGCCGTTCCTGGGGAAGTGACCTTGCGCGCGCTGGTGGTGCGACCCCCCGCGGCCGGAGTCGCGCTCTCGGACGTTCCTCCGCCGTCACTGCCGGCGGGGGGCGTTCGGGTCGGCGTCGTGGAGTGCGGAGTCTGCGGGACTGACCACGACATTGTCGACGGCAAGTACGGCCGGGCACCGACCGATTCCCCGTATCTCATCCTGGGCCACGAGAACTTGGGCCGCGTCACGGAGGTCGCCTCGGGGGTTTCCGGTTTCTCGGTGGGCGATTGGGTCGTCGCGACCGTACGGCGCGGTTGTGGCCGATGCCGATTCTGCCGAACGAACCGGTCGGACTTCTGCGAGACCGGTCTCTTCACCGAGCGAGGGATCGGCGGAGCCCCCGGGTACATGGCGGAGGAGTACGCGGAGGTCCCGGAGTATCTCGTTCGCGTGCCGCCGAACCTCGCTTCGGTCGCGGTCCTCTTGGAACCCCTCAGCGTGGTCGAGAAGGCCACGTTCCAGGGGCAGCGGGTCCTCGACCGGAAGGAGCCGACTCCCGGCGAGGCCAAGACCGGGAACCCGAGCGCTCTCGTGGCGGGAACCGGGGCGATCGGGATGCTCGCCTCGTTCGTCCTTCGGGTCCGTGGCTACGACGTGGTCGCGGTCGACCGGCATGACGATACCACGACCGCGGGCCAGCTGCTTTCCGAGGTCGGCGCAACGCACACGAACGTGGCGGCCGGCTGGGAGTCGCTTTCCGACCGCCACTTCGACCTCGTCATCGAGGCGACCGGGTCGGTCGCGCTCGACTTCACGCTGGTCGACCGGCTCGGTCCGAACGGCGTGCTCGTGCTGACCGGGATCCCGGACGCCGCGACGCCGCCGACGAACGTCGCGGGAGGAGCGCTGTTCCGGGACGTCGTGCTCGGGAACCAGGCGATCGTCGGGTCGGTGAATGCGAACCGGACCTACTTCGAGAGCGGCTTGCGGGACCTCACGGTCTTCGAGCAACGCTGGCCGGGGGCGGTCGGGCGGATGATCTCTCGGCGCGTTCCGCTCGAGAGGTTCGCCGAGGTCTTCGGAAGCCGGGCCGGGGGCGGAGTCAAGACCGTCCTCACGGTCGATACGGACGCGTCGTCTCGCTGAAAAGGTCATATACGCTACCTCGGTCCGAACGAACCTCTCGGAGGCGAACGTGGGAATCTGGCAGGGCCGCTCGCGTCGCAAGCGGACGGGCGGACGCCTTCGACCGATCCGCAAGAAGCGCCGGTTCGAGATCGCCCGAGAGATCCAGCACGCCACCATCGGCGCGGGCACGGTCAAGAAGTACCGCGTCAAGGGCGGGAACCGCAAGCTTCGGATCCTCACGACCCAGACGATCAACGTCTTTGACCCGGCCACCAAGAAGATGCAGCAGGCGAAGGTCATCACGGTCCGCGAGAACCCCGCGAACCCGAACTACGTCCAGCGGAACATCATCACCAAGGGAGCGATCCTGGAGACCGACGTGGGCCTCGTGCGGGTACGTTCTCGCCCCGGTCAGGACGGCATCCTGAACGGCGTGCGGGTCCCGAGCCCGGCCCCGGCCTAAGCGTCGCCGCTGGCGGCGATGCCCGACCACTTCTACGTCTATCCGGCGTACCTTGGCAAGGGGGTCTCCCGGGCCAGCGGGCGACGGGTGCCCGACGCCGAGAGCGTCCCCGACCTGACCGCGGAACAGATCGTCGAGGCCGCGAAGCACCTCGGGTTCAAGGCGGAGCTCGAGGCCGAGAAGCAGTATCCCCGTCGATCCTTCGACTACGCGGGACGCGTCAAGGTCACGAAGAAGGGCGGGACCTCGAAGGCGAAGTTCCTGCGGCTCCTCTCCGCCGAGCTCCGTAAGCACCCGACGCCTCCGACGCACAAGTAGGTGGACGATGGAGGAGCCGGGAACGATCTACTTTACCGGGACGGCGGGCGCGGGCAAGACCTCCCTCGTCCAAGGGTTCGCCCAGTGGATGCGCTCCGCCGGCTACGACTCGACCATCGTGAACTTGGACCCCGGCAGCGAGGCCTCCGAGGACGCGGCGGACGTCGACATCCGCGAGTGGGTCCGGCTCGTCGACCTCCAGAGCGAATACGGCCTCGGTCCGAACGGTGCCCAGGTGGTCGCGGCGGACATGATCGCGCTCAAGATCTTCGAGGTGAAGCAGGCGGTCCAGGAGCTGAAGGCCGACTACGTCCTCGTCGATACGCCCGGCCAGATCGAGCTGTTCGCGTTCCGCGAAGCCTCGAAGGCGATCGTGGAGGCCCTGAGCGGGGAGCGTTCGGTCCTCGCGTTCCTCTACGACCCCGTCCTCGCTCGGACCCCGGGCGGGTTCGTCTCGCTGCTGATGCTAGGAGCGACCGTGGAGTTCCGCTTCCGGCTGCCGATGCTGAACCTCCTCGCGAAGTCGGACGTCCTCACGCCCGACCAGCTGCGCGAGGTGATGAGCTGGTCCGACGACCCGGGGTCGCTCGCGGACGCCGTCGGGAGAGACTCTCCGACCCCCGACGTCCAACTGTCGACCGAACTCCTCCGGGCGGTCGAGTCGATGGCTCCCCTGGTCGGGTTGGTGCCGACGTCGGCCAAGGAGTCGACCGGCTTCGAGGACCTTTACAACGCGTTCCAGCGCGTGTTCGCGGGCGGAGAGGACCTCGAACCGTCGCACGCGCCGACGAACGAGTGAACCGTCAACCCTCGGTGAAGAAGAGTCCCATCCCTGCCGACGCCGACTCCTCCTCGTCCTTGAACCTGCGGAAGAGCGGTTCCGCCTCGGCGGGCGGCAACCGGGTCCCCACCGGCCCCAAAAGCTCCTCCGCGCGGCGGACCGCCTCCGGCGCTCCCTCGACCAGCACGTACACCGAGCCCGAGGCACCGCCCATGGCGGCGGCGTCGCGAACCTTCTGACTCTGCCGCGAAACCAGGTCGTCCTTGAGCACGGTGTCGAGCTCCGTTCGCTTGGTGTTCGGCACCGAGTAGAGGGTCCACGCCATCGGTCCGGCGACCCGGCTCCTCTATATGGGCGTTTTCGCAGCGGGAGCCAGAGACAAAAGGAGCCGCCCCCTCGCTCCCGCATGTACTCTTCGACCGCGGACGCTCCCGTCCTGCTGCTCGGCTCGGCCCACGTGGTCGACCTGAGCGGTCCGCTCACGCGGATCCTGACGGAACGGGTCCTCGACGCGGTCGCGGTCGAGCTCGACCCGGAACGCGCTCACGCCCTCCTCGTGCCGGACGAGGGAGGTCGGGCGCGGGGTTCGGCCCCCTTGTTCGCTCGGCTCTGGGGAGTCCTCCAGCGTCGCCTCGGCTCCGAGATCGGGGCGGGCGTCCCCGGCGCCGAGATGAAGGTCGCCATCGAGGTGGCGCAGCAACGCGGGCTCCCGGTCTTCTTCATCGACGACCCGATCCGCATGACGCTCGCGAACCTGGTCCGATCGATGTCGTTCAAGGAGCGCGTCACGCTCCTCGTGAGCGCGCTCGTGGGCCTGTTCCTCCCGTCCCGGTTGGTCGCGCGGGAACTGGACCGGTACACCGAGTCCCCGCAGGATTACACGGAGGAGCTTAGACGGGTGAGCCCGACCACCGCGCGGGTCCTGCTCGACGATCGGAACGAGCACATGGCGGACCGCCTGGTCGCGCTGCGGGCGCACGGGCACCTTCGCCTCGCGGCCGTGGTCGGCGACGCTCACCTCGAGGGGCTGAAGGCGTCGCTCGCCCGACGCGGATTACCGAGCGAGCTCGTGCGGTTCGCCGAGATGCGCTCGGCTACAGCATCGTCACCCGGTTCTGAGTCGCCTCGTCCACCGCCCGGGTGAACGTTTCCGCGAGGTCTCCGACCTCGTGGGCCGTAAGCTCGGCGAGACGGCCCTCGTCGGAAAGCTCGGAGACCGGCGGGAGCACTGGTAGACTTCCGAGCACCGGGATCCCGTACTCCTGCGCTACTTTCGCCACCCGGCTCGCGCCGAACAGCTGGATCCGTTCGTGGCAGTGCGGACAGTCGACCCACGCCATGTTCTCGACGACCCCGAGGAGGGGTACGTGGAGGTCACGGGCCATGTTCATCGCCTTCTTGACGATGAGCGCCGCGAGGTCCTGCGGCGTGAGCACAAAGACCATCCCGTCGATCGGGACCGTTTGGAAGACGGTGAGCGGGACATCGCTCGTCCCGGGCGGCATGTCGATAAGGAGGTAGTCGAGCTCGCCCCAGTGGACGCTGCCGAAGAACTGCGTGATGAGCCGTGTAACGAGCGGTCCGCGCCAGATGACGGGCGTCTGTTCGTCCTCGACCATGAACTGGGACGACACGACCGAGATCCCGGAACCGCTCCTCGCCGGCTCGATCCCTTCGCCACGGTCGAGCAGCGGGCCGGTGAGGCCGAGCAGCTTCGGGATCGAGGGTCCGGTGATATCCGCGTCGAGGATCCCGACCTTCTTCCCCCGACGGCCGAGCTCGGAGGCGAGGAGCGCGGTCACCGACGACTTTCCGACTCCGCCCTTGCCGCTCCCGACCGCGACGACGTGCCGGATCCGGCCCTTGTCCATCCGCTGCAGCAGGCCCCGACCGGGGGCCTGGGCGGGCGGGGGGCGCGAGGGGGGCGGATGCGGAGCTTCGCCCTCGGCGGTCACGCACCGCAGGACGGGGGCGTGGCTATATAACGGACGACACGTCCGAACGTCGAAATCTTTCGGGTGACCATGACCACGGGCCGTTCCGAAGAGCTGGACGAGCTGTTCCGACCCGCGTCGGTCGCGGTCGTGGGCGCATCGAACAAGCCGGGCAAGGTCGGGACGAGCCTGTTCCGCAACATCCTCGAGGCCGGATTCAAAGGGGTCGTCTATCCCGTCAATCCGACCTCGAAGAGCGTGTCGGGCGTCCGGTGCTATCCGACGATCGCGGACCTCCCGGAGACCCCCGACCTCGGGGTCGTCATCGTTCCCGCGGCGGCCGTCTCCGAAGTGGTCGAGCAGTTCGGGAAGGCCGGAACCCGAGGCCTCGTCGTCATCACCTCCGGGTTCCGGGAGATCGGCGGCGCGGGCGTCGCGCTCGAAGCGGACCTCGTCCAGCGGGCGGCGAAGTACCGGATGTCGATCGTCGGGCCGAACTGCTTCGGGGTGATCAACACCGCGACCGACGTAAGCCTCAACGCCACGTTCAGCGAGGACCTGCCGCCCCGGGGCAACATCGCCTTCGTCTCCCAAAGCGGGGCCCTGTGCGCGGGCATCCTCGCGTACGGCATCACCGAGCGGATCGGCTTCTCGCGATTCGTCTCCGTCGGCAACCGCGCGGGCGTCGACGAGAACGACCTTCTCTCCTCGCTCGGCCACGACGACGCGACCAAGGTCATCCTGCTCTACGTGGAAAGCCTCGCGGACGGTCGTCGTTTCCTCGAGCGCGCGAGGGAGGTCACCGAGACCAAGCCCGTGCTCGTCATCAAGAGCGGGAGAACACCGGCCGGCGAGCGGGCCGCGAGGAGCCATACCGGGTCCCTCGCGCAGTCGGGCCGCGACCAGCTCTACGATTCCCTGTTCGACCAGGCCGGGGTGCAACGGATCGATACGCTCGGCGAGCTGTTCCGGACGGCCAAGATCTTTGCCTCGGGCCTCAAGCTCGAGGGGCCGCGCCTGATGATCCTCACGAACTCGGGAGGTCCGGGCATCGTCGCGGCCGACGCGGCGGTGCGGCACGGGCTTCAGCTTCCGCCCCTCTCGAAGCGACTACAAGAAACAGTCGCCCCCCGTCTTTCCCCCTCGGCGGCCGTCGCGAACCCGCTCGACATGACGGCCGACGGGGGCCCGGAGCAGTACCGCGAGACGCTCACCACCCTTCTTTCGGGCACCGAGATGAACGGCGCGCTCGTCATCGCGACCCCGACGTCGACCATGACCGGCGAGTCGGTGGCCCGGGCGATCCTCGATGCGAAGGCGACCACCCCGAAACCGATCGCGGTCTGTCTGTTCGGGGTGAACGACCTCTCGCGCGAGGTGTCGCTCCTCGAGGAGGCCGGCGTCCCCGCCTTCACCTTCCCCGAGGAGGCGGTCCAGGGGCTAGGGGCTCTCGCGAAGTACCACGCCTGGTGGAACCGCCCCCGGACCGATGTGCGCACTTTCGCCGTCGACCGGGCGGGGGCGAAGAAGGTGATCGACGAGGCGCTCGCCGCCGGCCGAACGGTCCTCCCGGAGTACGCGGCCCGCTCGGTGCTCGCCGCGTACGGCATCCGGTTCCCGTCGGTGGAGCGGGTGCATACGCTCGAGGAAGCGGTCCGCGCCGCCGAAGAGATCGGCTTTCCCGTCGTCCTCAAGGTCGTTTCCCCGGACATTTCCCACAAGACGGATGTGGGCGGGGTCGCGGTCAGAATCCGGGACAGTGCCTCGCTGCGTACTGCTTGGGAAGCGATGGCCCAATCGATCGCGGCGAAGGCCCACGACGCACGTATCGAAGGGTTCGAGGTCGAGTCGTACGTCGAGGACGGCAAGGAGGTCCTGGTCGGGTTCCAGCGGGACCCGCATTTCGGACCGATCGTCGTCTTCGGCCTCGGCGGGATCTACGTGGAGGTGCTGCGGGATGTGACGTTCCGCCTCGCCCCGTTGCGGCCCCTCTCTGCCCGCCACATGGTGCAGTCGGTGAAGGCCTTCCCGCTTCTGAAGGGCGTCCGGGGTGAGCCGCCGGGCGACCTCGATGCGCTCACCGAAGCGATCGAGCGAGTCTCTCAGTTGTCCGTCGAGATGCCCGAGATCGTGGAGCTCGATATCAACCCGCTCATCGTGAAGCCCGTCCACCAGGGCGTGGTCGCCGTCGACGCGCGGGTCGTGTTATCTCCGTCTTCCAAATCGGCGCCTTCGCCTTCAGCTCCTCGATGAGATATCGGGCCGCGGTGAACGCCTCCGCCCGGTGGCCGGTCGCGACCCCGACGAACACCGAGGCCTCGTCCACCGGCACCTTGCCGACCCGGTGCCAGAGAACGACGCGCGTCGCGCCGTAGCGCGAGCGGGCCCGGCGCTCGAGGGCGGTGAGCGCTTGCTCGGCGAGCGGTTGGTGCGCTTCGTAGTCGAGGGCCACGACGCGGCCGCGGGAGAAGCGATCCGGTCGGACCCGGCCCGAGAACAGCACGATCCCCCCTTGTCCCGGCCCCTGAAGCTCTCGGAGGGCGGCGGCGTACGACAGTCGTTTTCGGGTGATGCGGACGCTCATCGTCAACCGCCGCCGTACGGTGGGTGAACCGCGAACTCATCGCCCGGGCGGACCCGGGAGGCGAGCGAGGTCAGGTATCGGCCGTTGAGGACGAATCGGCTCGTCCGGAGCGACGCCCGAAGGGACGGATACGCCTCTCCGAGCGATCGGACGAGCGACCGGGCGCTCGTCCCCGTGCGGGCGACGGGAACCTCGAGTCGAGACGAGCCGACCGCCGTCCGGGCCGTGGCGAACAGCAGGACCGTCACCCGGTCGTCCATCGGAGCCTCTCAACCCGGCCCTCTTCTAAGGGTTACCGACGGTCGAGTTGACAGAACCGATTAATACGCTCGGACGCTCGATACCCCCATGACCGAGATCGCCGTCCGTGTCGGCGGCCAGGCCGGGGACGGCATCGCCTCCATCGGTGAGTCGATCGCCCGCAGTTTCTCCCGCATGGGTCTGCACGTCTTCGGGCTCAACGCCTACCAGTCGGTGATCCGCGGAGGGCACGTCTGGTTCCAGGCGCGGGCCACGGACGGGAGGGCGTACTCGCCCGGAGACGGGGCCGACATCCTGTACGCGTTCGACCGGGCGAGCGTCGACATTCACGCCGCGGGGATCCGCCCCGGCGGCACGGTCGTTTTCGACCCCGAGAAGTTTCCTCTCTCGGCGAGCGACGTTCCCACCGGCGTCCGCCCGCTTGCGGTCCCTACGCTCGAGATCGCGCGCAAGTACACGAGCCAGTCCATCTTGCAGAACGCCGGGGGGATCGGCGCCATCGCCTACCTATCGGGGATCCCGCTCGACCTCCTGCACGGCGTTCTCACCGATTCGTTCGGCCGCAAGACGGGCGAGGTGGTCGACTGGAACCTCGGCGCCAGCGCCGACGGGTTCCACTTTGCGGAGAAGCAGACGCACCCGCACGACCACGCTCTCTCGAAGAAGGGGGCGCCGAAGCTGCTCATGACCGGCAACCAGGGCATCGCGCTTGGCGCGGCCGCCGCCGGCTGCAAGTTCCTCGCGCAGTACCCGATGACCCCCGCGTCCACGATCATGCACTGGATGGCCGCTCACTCACGCTCGCTCGGGATCGTCGTGAAGCAGGCCGAGGACGAGCTCGCGGCGATCCATATGGCGATCGGAGCGTCGTTCGCCGGCGTACGCTCGATGACCGCGACCAGCGGAGGGGGGTTCGCGCTCATGACCGAGGGTCTCGGCATGGCCGGAATGACCGAGACCCCCCTCGTGGTCGTGGACGCGCAGCGCTCCGGTCCGTCCACCGGCCTTCCGACCAAGACCGAGCAGGGCGACCTCAACCAGCTGCTCGGCGCCGGCCAGGGAGAGTTCCCTCGGGCGATCCTCGCCCCCTCGAACCCGGCGGAAGCGTACCGCGCGACGATCCACGCCTTCGACCTCGCCGAGCGATGGCAGACCCCGGTGCTCCTCGCGAGCGACTTCCATCTTTCCGAGAGCATGATGACGGTCGACCGGGAGGAGATCGACCTGAACGTGGACGTGCCGTCCCTGTTCACGGTTACCCCGAACGGACAGGAGTACCGACGCTACCAGTACACGGAATCCGGCGTTTCGCCCCGGGCGATGCCCGGTCAGGCCGGGCTCAATTTCATCGCCGGGTCCGATGAACACGACGAGCGCGGGCATCTCATCTCGGACGTCCGCGCCGGGATCCCGACCTGGGTCTCCGAACGTCAGCGGATGATGGACAAAAGAATGCGGAAGATCCACGGGCTCGCCAAGGATTCGCCGCCGCCCGTCCTCGAGGGTCCGGCGAACGCTCCCATCACGTTCGTCGCGTGGGGGTCCACGGTCGGCGCCGTCCGGGACGCGATGGCCGTGCTGAGCGCCCAGGGAAAGGCCACCAACCTCCTCCACTTCCCGACCGTGTACCCCCTCGACCCCGAGGTCGTTCGCGCAGCGTTCGCTCGCGCGGGCCGCACGCTGCTCGTCGAAGCGAACTACTCGGGCCAGTTCGGGCACCTGCTCCGAGCCGAGACGGGCGTCGACCTGAACGACCACCTGCTCAAGTACGACGGAGAACCTTTCCTCCCGCACGAGATCGTCGCCAAAGCGGTCGGGATGGTGGGGTGAGAAAATGGCGGACAGCGCGACCAAGCCCACCGTCACGACGGGCCTCACCCAACTTCCGATCATCGGCAAGTCCGATGTGAAGCCGACGTGGTGCCCCGGGTGCGGGGACTTCAGCGTCGTGGCCGCGGTCGAGTCCGCGTTGAAGCGTCTCAAGATCCCGAGCCAGAACGTCGTGATCGTGTCGGGGATCGGGTGTTCCTCGAACCTGCCGCACTTCCTCTCCTCGTACGGTTTCCACGGGATCCACGGGCGAGCGATCCCGCTCGCGGAAGGGATCCGGTGGGGCAACCACGGCCTAACGGTGGTCGCGACCGGGGGCGACGGAGACGGGTTCGGGATCGGGGCGGGTCACTTCATCCACGCGATGCGTCGGAACGTCGACCTGACGTACGTGACGATGGACAACCAGATCTACGGGCTCACCACCGGTCAAGCGAGCCCGACGTCGACGATGGGCCACAAGACGAAGTCGACGCCCGAAGGGGTGATCGAGAATCCGATCGACCCGGTCGCCCTCGCGCTCGCGAGCGGCGCCACCTACGTCGCCCGGGGATTTTCCGGTGACGTGAAGCACCTCACGGACCTCGTCGCGAACGGGATCCAGCACAAGGGGTTCGCCTTCGTGGACGTGTTCTCCCCGTGCGTCACCTACAACAAGATCAACACGTTCGACTTCTTCCGCCAGCGCGTCTACAAGCTCGAAAGCGCGGGCCACAACCCGAGCGACATCGTGGCGGCCTGGCAACGCTCGCTCGAGTGGGGCGACAAGATCCCGATCGGCCTCTTCTACTCCGTGGAGAAGCCGTCGTACGAGGACCTCGAAGAGGTGCTCGCGGCCGGACCGCTCGCGCACCAGCCGGCGGGGATCCCGAAGGACAGTAAGGTCCTCGACGAGTTCCTCTAGGGCCCGCGAGCTCGGCGGCTACGCCTCGATCTCGAAGAGGTAGGCATCCCCCTCTTCGAAGACGGGCCGGTAGGCGGACGGTTCGGCGAGGAACGGCGCGGGGGAGAACGGGCGCCAGAGGACCGTGTTCGCCCCGGTGACCACGACGTAGTTGACGTCGAGCGCGGAGAGCGCTTGGAGCTCGGGGGGACCGAGCGTCCCGTTCGGGAGCGCTTGGACCAGGAGCTCGTACGACGCGTTGATCGTTCGAAAGCCGGGGACCATCGGGAAGAGCAGCACGATGTTCGAACAGTACCCGGGCAGGAACTCCCCGGCGCTCCCCGGGGCGACGAGGACCCGAGCCCCCGAGGGGAGGTGGACTCCCGCATAGTCCAAAAGGTCGAAGTCCGCCGCGGTGACGTTCCCGAAGTCGCTGTACGTGCCCGACAGGGAGGTCGAAAGCTCCGTCGGAGTGAGGACGACTCCCGGGACGACGATCGCGAGGGCCACGACGATCGGCGCGATGGCCCGTAGGACCGAGGGCCGGGATCGGGCCGCAGGCCCGGGCCCCGCCGACGGGGGTGTCCCCGGAGCGGTCGGAGTGGACCGTCGTACCCAGCCCGCGAACCGCTCGAGCGCGAGCGCGAGGGGGATCGCGGCGACGAACCCATAGAGCGCGAAGATCCAGACCGAAAGCTCGCTCGCGCTCGTGATGTGGGAGAACGCGACCGCGGGAGCGTACCCCGCACCCGCGACGAGCACCACGCCGAGCAGCAGGACGATCGCCGCGGCGGCCCCCGCCACGAACGGCCGGAACGGCTCCAGGTACCGGCCGAGCGCGGAGTCGCGCGACGCGAGGAAGACGATCGCGAGTCCGACCACGAGCAGGAGGACGAGCTCGAACCGGAGTGCCGGGACCGAAGAGAGCTCGGTGCTCGAAGAGCCGAACAGGAACGGGTCGATGAACCCGAAGAACTGGGGTTGCGAGATCCCGGTCGGCGAACCCGGGGGAGCCGCGGTCGCTCCCGGCACGAACCCCGGGCTCGCGTAGCCGCGGAGCAGCACATAGAGGGACGGGATCACGCCGATGAGCGACGAGAGCGCCATCGCTCCCCAACGCACGAACCATCTCCGAGGCGCGCCCTGGAACATCGGCCGGGTGAGGAGGCCCGCGATCGGAAGGCCGAGGAGCAACCACTGGGCCCCGACCGGGTTGAGCGCGGCCGAGTACCCGACCAGCACTCCGAACCCGACGGCGTCGAGGAGTCGCGGCGGCTCTCCGCGAAGCCAGAGCGTCGCCTGGCCCGCGAGCAGGAGCACGAGCGGAAACGCGAGGACGAAGTCGTTGCTGCCGTAGACGATGCTCCGGGTCCCCGTTCCGATGCACGCGAGGAGGAGGGCGACCGCGAGACCGGCTCGGTCCGAGCCGAACATGCGACGACCGAACGCGAACCCCGCGAGCGGAGCGATCCCGAGGAAGAGCGGGGTCACGAGGAGGGCGGTCCGCGCCGCCGGGAGCCCGAACACGACCTCGGCCCAGCCGAGCCAGACGGTCGTTCCCTGCGGGTAGAGGAGGCCGGTCGTCGCGTACGGGGCGAACGTGGTCGCCGCCTGGT
>Ga0335078_10011210_pt1 | contig 13297 bp, 13 predicted proteins | sample Lox_Sample_32_FD_206711 | JGI IMG/M metagenome (GOLD analysis project Ga0335078, IMG submission 206711) | Soil microbial communities from Loxahatchee National Wildlife Refuge, Florida, United States - Lox_Sample_3.2 | ecosystem: Environmental > Terrestrial > Soil > Wetlands | place: USA...
GGCTCCATCTCGGCGAGCAATCTCCACAGCGGCTTATCTATCGCTCGCGCATAGAGATCCCAGATCGAATTAAGAAGAGCCGCTGCCGCGAGATGGATGACTCCTTTTTCCGGCCCCAACCAGCGAAACTGGCTATCATCGGTCAGCTTCCGGCTAAAGGCTGCAAAATCGTCTGTGATAGAGCTCAATCTACGTCCAATAGCAAAGCGGGAAAGATACCGCAGCGCACTGACGCACAACTCCGTGCCGCGTCCCAGTGTGAAGGTGAGGCCGTGTCCTTCCAGCCCCTCATCCGTTTGCAGGATGCAATAAGCGGCAGAATAGTCCGGATCGGGATTGACTGCGTCTGACCCAATCCTGTCGCGCGACGTGGGAAAGCGCAGGTCGACGATCCGAACGTCAGTGATTGTCGGATTTTTCATGCGGTCTTTTCCACCTCTTGGAAACTTTGTACACCAGCAGTGTGATCCCACATGGCCCCGGGGTCGTTTTCACGGACGCTTCCAGGTCCTCTCGGCCCTTACAGAGCGGAGAGCTCAACCTGCAACCGGTCGAGCCGGGCAAGGGCCTCGTGGACTGCAGGCTCACCCTCATCCTTTATCTGGCGCGCTCGAGTCAAGGCTTCTTCTGCTATTCGACTGATTTCATGAAGCAGCTTTCGAATCTCGGTTTCCAGGTGACCCCGGCTCTCTTGGACTCGATCGAGGATGTCGCTCTGCACGCGGGTGCTGTTGGTTTCAAGCAGCTTAACAAGGAATTCACGCCCGTCGTTCTGGATGAGGTTTCGCGCACCGATGAGCGCGAGGACCACGTCCGCCAGCCAGCGAACCGGGGAAGCAGGTTGTGCCACCTCGATGAACTCCATAAAAGTGAATTTCGATCGCACGCGAAAGCCCGTCTCCGGGTCGAGCGCATGCGGCATGCGGGCCAATTCAGGAATACCGGCCTCCGCCAGTCGCCGCAGGAAGTCATTGCTCATCTCTACGAAGCGAAGCGCCACGCCTCGGTACTCTCTTTCGGCCTCCTCCTGCTCTGGCTTTAACCAAGGCGCCACATGACGATGCGCAATCTCCTGGGCCGCCCTCATGATTCGCCGCCGGTAGGATGGGCCAAACCCGCCGGGGATCGTCTGCAGCATGTCCGCAAACTGTTGATTGGCTTTCGGCATCGCCGACGCAAAGAATGCTTTGTGCCGATCGACAAACAGGTCTGAGAGGCGTTGCTGCTCGGCCATGAACAGAAAGCTGAGCTCACGCATCGAGCGCTCCGCCTCGGCGATCGTCTGCTTCATCACGGCGATCCGCCGTTCAGATTCTTCGATCGGTCGGAGCAGGGCATCCCGGTGTTCACTTAAGATGGCCTGTATCTGCTCACCCAAGCGCTGCAATCCGCGCTCACAGGCGCCTCGAACCAGTTGCCGCCCGGAGTCCTCCACCAACTGTTCGAGAGCTGCGGTAAGCTTGTCCCAGTCGCGGTCCGGGCCACGATTCTCGGCACGCTCTTGCGCACTTACCTCGAACACTGGGCCAACCTCGCGCTGCAGACGCTTGTAGAGCAACTGACGGGTGAAGGCCGCTGCCGCAGCGCGTTCGGCATCGGTGGTTCGGTCGGACTTGTTGAGAACCAGAATGAATTGCTGGACCTGCTTGCCCACATTCTCCACCAGCGCAAGCTCCTCTCCCGCCAGCGGCGGGTCAGCCCCAACCACCACCAGTGCCGCATCAATGTGAGGAATGAAGGCCTGAGTTGCCGCCGTATTACCCGTAAAGACCGATCCGAGGCCAGGCGTGTCCACGAAGCACATGCCAGTCGAAAGAAGAGGGCTGGGACTGAACGCTTCGGCCCCCTGAACTCCCTTGTGATTCTCTGGATTTAGTTCCTCCGTGACGTATTCCCTGAGTTCGGATAGAGGGATTTCATGCCACGAGCCTTCCCGCGTGCGGATGCGAGCGCTCAACCGTTCGCCAAACCGGATGACGGTCGGCACCGCGGTGACCGGGATGAACCCTGTGGGAAGGACTGGATAGCCGATCAGTGCGTTGATGAGAGTCGACTTGCCGCGTTTGAACTGACCGACGCAAGCCACATAGAAACGGCCCTCCGAGACGCGCGCCGACAACTCCCGAGCTTCCGTTGCAACCGGGCTCGCCCCTAGATGGTCCGCCAGTTTCGCCAGACGGACGAGTCGAGTGGCGCCGTCAGACTTCCCTGTCTGCACGTCGCTCAGCCCGGAATTCGTAGCTGCTGAATGCAGAGCGATCGGCGATTCATAGTTGCCGGTCATTTCTGTGGACCTGCTGATCGAACCCCCTCCTGATGCACGTAGCGGATCACGTCCACCTCGGACATCGCAATCAATCCCTCATCCACCATTTCGTCAAGGGCCGGAAGCAGGTGCCTGATTTTCTCTTCCGTATCGATGATTGACACCATCACGGGTCGGTCGGAGGAACGAAGCAGGTGATGTTTGTGAATGAGCGTGCTTGCCCCGTAGCCTTCGATGCCGCGGAAGACGGTTGCCCCGGCAATGTCCAGTTCACGACACTTGGTGACGATGGCTTCATAGAGAGGCTTGTTGTGCCATTTATCGTCTTCCCCGAAGTGAATGCGTAACATCTTGGCTTTGCCCTGCAATTTCATAGGTGGGCCTCCTGCCGTCGCTCCTGCGTCTGATAGTTGTGGGTGTACTTGATTACATCCACATCGGACAGCACCACCAGCCCTTGTTGTACCATTTGGTCAAGAATGGGCATGAACGCCTGCAGCTTTTCCTCGGTATCCACCACCGATAGTTGGATGGGACGATCGTGCGAGAGACTGAGCGTTGCATCCTTGTGGATTCTGCGGTTCGCTCCATACCCAAGGATGCCGCGGTAAACCGTCACTCCGGCGATATCGTGAGCCCGCAATCCGTTGACAATGGCCTCATACAACGGTTTGCCGTTCCACTTGTCGTTCTCACCGATGTAGATCCGCATCATCTTCGCCTTTGCCTCACGCTTCAGTGGTGGACCTTGCTCTGCGGTACCCCGGCGATGCTGTTTCTCGGCCGGTTTGACGATGATGGTATCGTGCATCTCAATCAAGCCGGTGCCGGCCAACTCGTGCAGCTTGGGCAGGAGTTCCTCAACCTTTTGCGCTGTTTCGATGAATTCGATCTTTACGGGAAGACGGACAGACAGGTCTACGAGACGGTTGGTATGGAGGTGATGATCTGCGCCAAATCCCGCGATTCCCCGCGAAACCGTTGCGCCCGAGACGCCATGGAAGAACAAAAAATCGAGAATCGCTGCGTAGGCGGATGTACCGTGATATTGCTGGTCTTCGGCCACATAGATACCGACTTTTTTACCAGGACCTGGTGCAAGCACATTCCCCTCCCAAGAACTAGAGTCCTCTCTGACCCACTAGGAACTCGGCGACCCGGCCAAGCAGTCCGCCGCCTTCATGCACTCCATGTTTCAGTTTTTCACGGAAGCCCTCAAGCTCCTCCTGCAACTCGGTGCGATTTCGCTCGACGACCTGATCAATCAGCGCTGTCAATCGGAGAGGCACAAACTCCTTGAGTTTGCGCGCGTGATCGAGACAAAGGCTCCCATGAGCCCTCATCCACTGTACGAACATGGCGCTGTGGAGCTTCTCTGCCAGTTCCCGAAGTCGAACAGCTTCTTCTTCGAGAACACGATGGCAGAGAGCACAGTCCTGACTGCTCGCCTTGCCGATCAATGGACTTTTCAACATTTCCAGAAATACGCTGCTGACTGCTTCACCCGGGGTGGACCGCGAGAGCTTTTCCCGCGAGCGGGCCAGTGCCCAAACATGAAAGTTACATAATCGGAGAGCTGGCTGGGGTCGGGTACTTTCCGCGAGCGTCCACTGAAAGTCTTTCAGGATTTCACAAATTGGGCATGTCCCTTTGGCAAGCGCCTGGGTCACACTGGTCGCGGATGTCGATGATTGAGCATTCATGGGATCACTCTCCCTGTCATAACACCTCCCCAGACGGCGATAAACCCGCAACACACGCTCAGCCCCACATAAAGGAGTCCCGTCCCCCATTGGCCGTCCTGGATCGTGCGCAGGGTCTCGTACTCGAAGCTGGAGAACGTCGTGTACCCGCCGAGAAACCCGATGGGAATGAGGTATCGCCAGTTCGGGCTCCAATGCGTTTTTGCGGTCAATAAAGCAAACATAAAGCCGATCAGGAAGGAGCCGGTGACGTTAATCGTGAATGTCCCGTAGGGGAAACGGGTTCCCATCTTGCTGCCAATGTAACTGCCCAGCCAGAATCGCAGAATCGACCCAAGGCACCCTCCAATTCCAACCATCACGTATTTCAACAAGTCGCCCGGTTCCTTTCTCCTTCATGGTGTACTTCTCGTCGCGTCTCCTGCGTTCTCATGGGTGCACGGGCAATTCCGGCCGTGCCTCGTCCAGGGTTTCAAGATCCCTCTGAATCGCTGCTTCCTGTTCGAGGGGAGAAGCGCGGTCACCCACCAGCCTTTCGACCTGGGCACGATAGCCGTTAGCGTAAGCGTCGAATCTTCGTTGGACTAGCCCCAGAGTCCTGTCTGACCAGTCATAGAGAAGAGCCCGATACGCGGATAAAGATCGATTCAGTTGGCCGCCCACAGTCCGCGCCAGGCGCTTGGTCATGATGGGCCCGTACGCTTTTTCGCCTAACAATGCAAGGAATAAAGGCCGTTTCACGGAGACGTCGATTCGACCAAGATCGAATGCGGGCATCTCGCGGACGGCATTCGACAACTCCTGCTCAGCAGGCACATCCTCAATACCCAGGACCTTGGCGGTAGACCTCAGGGTTTCGTAGAGCTTGTGCGCCAAAGCCTCGATGCGCTGGCGCAGGGCATCGGATTGCTCCTGAACTGTTCCCGAAATAGCCTTGACCAACACCTCGGGCGCCGCGTCGCCTGCGGCACCTTCCTTCGACCAGGCCTCGAGCAGTGTCGCTGCGGCGATGCGCAGAATCTGGCGGCCCGAGTATTCCAAATCGTTGGCTACGCGCCGTGCGGTCTTCTTCATTTCCTCCAGGCGACCGTTCCCTTGGCGAAGTTCGGCTTCGACGACCCGCAGTTGCTCGAGTTTCCTAGGCGACATCTGGTCCTTCTGGCGAAGGCGCGAGCGTAAGGCCATCTCCACGGACTGACGCAGGGCGCCGAGTTTGCGGCGGATTGACCGCATCTTCAACTCTTGTCTCTGGCTGTACAGAGGGGCGATGTCTTCCTCAAACCAGTGGGTGAGCAGGTCTTTGCTGCCCGGCATTACGCTCACCGCATGTACGGCAAGAGTCAAATTCAGTTCGCGCTTGATATGCTCCTTCACGTACTCAATGACCCGGGAACGATCGGTTGTGCTAAGCAGATCGGCTTTGCTCAGCAATACCATAGCGGGAATCGCCGCGTCATAGAGAATTTGGATTGTCTGCAAATCATCCGGAGTCAAGGTTGATCCTGCATCGATCAAGACCACCCCAAGGTCGCACCGCGGCAGGTAGGCAAGCGTCTCTGCTGCTCCTCGCGTAGCCAGCGAGCCTAGTCCAGGCGTATCCACGAAGGCGATTCCATCCTGGAGCCGGCCCGAGGGAAGCTGGACGACTATCCTGGTTACATGTTTCTCGTTTCCCGGATTCAGCTGTTCTGCGACAAATTCTGGCAGTTGTGAAATCTCGAAACGTTCTGGCTCTCGATTGGCGAACCAGACATGCACAGCCGGAGGCTCGCCGTACAGCAGTCGTGTCGGCACCGCCGTGATGGGCGTAACCCCTACGGGGAGCACATTGGTTTCCAGAATGGTATTCAGCAGAGACGACTTGCCGGAACTGACGCGCCCGAAGATCGCGATTTCAAAGCTGTTGTCTTCCAAGCGGTCAAGAATCATGGACAGGGTGGACCGGAATTCCACCAGTCCGTGCTCGGTGATCATGGACTCCAGTTTCTTAAGAAGTGCGACTTCCTCGCCCGCTTGTTCCAGTCTCTCCAAACGTTCTTGCAGATTCTCTCTTGACCCGTGCATGAGAAACTGGTCAAGCTGCCTCACCAAACCCTGCAGTTCTCCCGCAATGCCGTTCAACTCGACTGCGGCCTGGGGAGGCACTTCTCCATAGCCTCGCATGTATTCTGGCTTCAACTCCTCCGTGGCAATGTCCACGAATGTGAGGTGGGAATGCAGCGAACGCGAAACCGGAATATCCGCGGGTGGCCGCTCGACACCTTGTCCATCGAGCACACGCACCAGTTGAGCACGAATACGTCCGATATAGTCTTCGATGACACGTCGCTGGGCCGGGCTGAGGTCCAGCACATATTGCGGAAAAGCCAGCTTCGAGACAGAGACATTGAGGGCGCCCTCCATCTCCGCCAGCAACTTGTCTATGTAGCGGCAAGTAACACTCAACCGCCGCACATGATTCGAATTGAGCGAATTGGCAGAATCCTCGGGCATCAGTCCTCCTCCCTTGCATCACAAGGACGCACGGGAGTGCCTTCCGGCTTTGGACGCCTATTAGGATTGTCTTGGGATCGGGAGGAACGTCATGAGCACACGAACCCTACCAAGAAAATCCTTTCTTCGTAGGAGTCATCTGCCCAATGGGCGGTTAAAGGCGAACTCCAACACCCAAGTTAATTATGACGATTGGCCCTTGGGGAGTCAACGTCCTTTCAGGGGCAATGACCTAGGTTACTTCTCTGCCTACAGCACCAAAGAGCTTCACCTTTGATTCTTTGACATCATGTGCGCTCACGGTAAACTGGGTTCGCTTTTTCAAGCTGGTGAAGGAGTTCACCGTAACCGCTGTTCCCGCGATTGACATCGGGGAAGGCTGATGACTCCTGACAAGAGGATTCTTGTCTCGGGAGGGCATCGTCCCCAGCAGACAATCCATAAATCCTTTAAATGGCAGCCGAGTCTGGCCGTTTGCGGACCGGAGGTCACAACGTTTTCGCGTGGGCCTGCCGAAATCCCGGAAGGAGACGTAAACATGGAAAAGATAGACCTTGAAACGGCTGTTCTCATCGCCATTGCCAGCGATCCTTACCTCCTGAATAAGGCCATCGATGAAGGATTCCGGCCTGAGTTGTTTCAGGCTGCTCCGGCACGAACGCTGGCCACAATCCTCCTCAGCCTGCGGGAACAAGGTGTCACTACGATTGACCCATTGCTTCTGAAGACCCAAGCAGAGGAACGCGGCCTGGCAACTCCGCAGGTTATCGAGTACCTGGAGAGGTTGAGTCGTTTTCGGCCACCGCAACTTGACCAGTTGATGGCATACCTGGAGCTGTTGAAGGACCGCTCAAGCCGTGAACGATTGCTGGGACTGGCTGCCAAGATTCAGGGTTATGCGTCGCAAAGAGATTCCGGCCCAAAACCGATTGTGGACTTCACCGCAGATGCTCTGCAGGAACTGCTTGAAATCCAGAAGCAGCGGCTTCGGAAAAGGTTGACTCCGGTTGGAGAACTCATGAGGCACATCGCCAAAGAGACCGAGGAGCGGCCTAAGGGGAAAGTTCTTCTGGGTCGCTCCATCGCGCCATTCCAGCGACTCAATGAAGTCCTATCGGGGTTGCGACCCGGGTTCTATTACGGTTTGGCGGGTGCGCCACGCCGCGGCAAAACCAATCTGGCCTTGCAGCTTGCCAGTTCGCTTGCGGCCAACCACCAGATTCCAGTGCTCTTCTATTCCTGGGAGCAGACCCGGCGCGTGCTTACAGCACGCTTGATCGGAAAGGAATCCGGCCTCAATCCGACGAGGCTTTTAACTGAAGACCTGGCGAGCGTGCCCGATGGTCCAGAGCGCATGGCGAAAGGCCTAGCCGCCATGCATAAGTACGGGCGCTTCCTTTTCATTGTGGAAGGCAATCGCCACGACACCATCGAGCGTATCCGCGCGTCTGCCTACAACCTGATGCACGAGTTCCGCGCAGACTCAACTGCGATCTTTCTTGACTACCTGCAGAAAATCCCGCTCACCAACCCACCCACCGACGCACGTGCACGCATTGACGAAATCTCAACCGGCCTGGCGGATCTGAGCCTGGAACTGGCTTGTCCGGTCTTTGCGATCTCTTCCATCGATAAAGAGGGCTGTCGTCTCGATGACGAGCCGACCGGAGAGGATGCGTTTGACGAACTGCGAGCGCGTCCCCGGCCTACGATGCACAACTGCACCGGTGGGGGCGACATTGAATATGACTTAGATGCCGCGCTGATTCTCTCAAAAGACTGGCATGCGACGAAGGAACTTGAAGAATTGTTGCGAAGCAAGTACAGCGGAGGCAGATTTCCAAAGATCGACATCATGGTTTTGCACATCGACAAGAACCGTGATGCGCCGCAAGAGGCAGGCCAGGCCATTCAGTATGCATTCTTCGTGTACGAGAATCGTTTCGTGGAACTGGACTACAAGAGCGAAGATCAGGACAAGCCGGATTTCCATCAGTTTGCCAAGGTACAGGAGATCTTCTCCTGTCTGAGCACCGGAGGACATCTTGGCGCTTCTCGTTCGAGCGCAGCCCGATTCAACGGATAAATGTCTGATTGAGCACCTCCCCTGCAGCTGCGTATCAATGCTCCTCCAACCATCTGCGGAATCCAGGATGTAAGGAGAGGCGCCACATTTCTTCTCGCGTGAACCATCCGGTGGCATCGGTTTCTCGTACGCAGAATGCCTGGAAGGGAGAGTCGACATCCGCGGTGATGGTGTGGAACTTCCAGCCGCCTCCACAGTCTTGGGCGTCCATCCCCGTCACGCGGTAGGAGGACACTTGGCCAATCTCTTCCTCGGCTTCTCTCCGGGCTGCGAGTTCGGGTAACTCACCCGGCCGGATCGCTCCTCCAGGGATCCCCCAAGTCCCAGCATGGTCGACCCAGCGAGACCGTTGCTGCAACAGATACACAGGTTCTCCGTGTTCCGGCACATGCTTCAACAATAGCCCGGCCGCTCCGTCCGCGCCCCAGTGGATGTGACCTTTTTCGCAAATAGTCCAGCGATCCACGGAGGACATTTGCTTCGGCTGAGTCTTTCTGCCGGGTCCGCTCATCGGCGGCTCAGACTGGCAACATTCCAGCTCATGCGGAAGTCGATATAGAGTGGCGTCACCTTGATATGTTCATCGGAACGATACTTTGGATAGTTCGCCATCTCGACCAATGCCACAATCGCGCCTGGGTTACCTTCACTGAACTCCAGCACCTTCTCCAGAAACTCCCCAAGATTGGAGGCCAGCAGACCAGTTCGCTTGACGACTTCACGCGCAAATTGCTCCGCGACAGCATCATCGAAGTTCCGGATTTCGCACCTTTGCGAGCGGTCTCCGTAGGTCGATTGCAGGAAACCGGTATCTTCCATGTGGCTGGAGCGTGCTACCAAACTCACCGGCGTCGACCCCCATCCCATAATTTCGCGTACCGTCGAGGCAAACGAGTAGGAGGGACGTTTTGGGTGATCGAGGACAATGGAGTATTGTCCCTCTCGCAGCGCGTCCGTGACGATTCCTTTCAACGACACAGCCGACTTTGCCTTGATTCCATCCTCGTTGCGAAATGCAGCCTGAGCACGGGCGCTGCCATTGAGCAACAAACTCGCGGCCAGACTGCGAAATACCGTATTGATGGTGGCAGACTCGGCGCAGTAGAGGATGGAGTGCAACCCTGACAAGAGGCTGCGAAGCAAAAGAGTCTTGCCGACACCGGATGGGCCATAAAGCAGGAACGGTCGCCCCTTGGCCAGAAACTGGTCAATTCGCTGACGTTCGTCCGAGCGATCAAAGATAAATTCCCCGGTCATAGGTTCCGCTCACCTTCATTCTCCGCCAGTTCGTCACGCAGTCGAAGCTACGGGGGAGATTTGCTCAAATCTTAACTTCCGTCGGCTGCGGGATCATGAGATGTCCGCCTCACTGCAAGGAGCAATCGCAGTACGTTGTCTCCCGCATGATTGGCCGCTGCCTCCCGTCTTGCAATTTCCTTGTTTACCGCCGGCAAGGCGACGTCGAGATGGGACTCAAGCCAGCCTTGTATCTCCCCGCGCAAGAGCCAGTCTTCCACTGCCGGGAGGTCTTCAATCAGCCGCTCAACCGCCAATTTCTGGTCCCGCTCATCGGCCACGGTCAAGGCAATGGCCGCTGCTCTCGCTCGAATTTCAGGGTCACTGTCGTGCACCAGCGCGGCCACTTGCCGCCAGTCGTGCACGGAAAGACGTAATTCCTCAAGCAGCCGCAACGCACATCGCCGCCGCCGCCGGCTTGACGCCCGTTCATTGGCGCCCGATGGATCAGGCGTGCGTGCGGCCTCGATGAGGTCAGCATGGGCGGCCTCTCCGATCTTGCGCAGCGACTCCTGGGCCGTGGTACGGCAAAAGTCATCCTCCAGGGCCGCGATCAGATCTGGAATTGCCTCCGGCCGCCGAAACTCACCCAACACCTCAATCGCACCCAGCAGCAGTTTCCTGCGCAAGACACCTCGCAGGGCTTGGTAAACGTCGTCGGTACGCCAGGCGCCAAGCGCTCGCGCTGCGGTGTTCTTTACTGCCTCCTCTCCATGCGCTGCGATGGGATCAGGGATGTGCTGTTCCGAGGCCAGATAGTCGAGCAAGACCTGTTTGGCTCCGAGCTCCGCGAGCGCCCGCACCGCGCGCTGGCGTGGCACAAATATGCCGCTGGGTTTGCCCTCGAAGAGGAACCGGCGCAGCGGCCCGACCGCTCGTTCACCGCAGGCCACCAGCATGTCGACCCCCAGCTCCCCGTCATGCAGTGAATTCAGGCTATCGACCAGGCCTTGGATCTCCTCCTCGAAGAGGTCCCGAAAGGCGCGACCTTCACGTCGCTCCACCACCGTGTCAACCCCTTTTCCGTCATTTGCCCCACCGCGCATAGACGGAGTGGCCAGCGTATTTGGCTTTCGTGCCAAGCTCTTTTTCAATTTCCAGCAAACGGTTGTACTTCGCAATGCGCTCGCCGCGGCAAGCCGATCCCGTCTTGATCTGTCCTACGCCGGTAGCGACGGTGAAGTCGGCGATTGTCGTATCGTCAGTCTCTCCGGAGCGGTGCGACACCACGCAGGTGTAGTTGCTCTTTTGCGCCATCTCAATGCAACGCAGGGTTTCGGTGACCGTACCGATTTGATTTAGTTTGATGAGGATCGCGTTGGCTACACCTTGCTTGATGCCCTTGCTAAAAATTTGCGGGTTAGTCACGAAAATGTCATCGCCAACCAGTTGTACCTGGTTCCCGAGGTTAGACGTCAGCTTCTTCCAACCCTCCCAGTCGTCTTCCGCGAGGCCGTCCTCTAGCGAGGGAATCGGGTATTTGTGTACCCAGTCCGCCCAAAGCGCGATCATCTCATCGGAAGTCTTGCGCGATTTGTCCGACTTGTGAAACACGTAATGACCGTCCTCGTAGAACTCGCTGGCTGCGGGATCGAGATTGATGGCAATATCTTTCCCCGGCTCGTAGCCCGCTTTCTGAATTGCCGACAAGATTAGCTCCACAGGCTCTTCGTTCGACCGCAGTCGCGGCGCAAAGCCCCCTTCGTCTCCCACACTGGTCTCGTAGCCCTTTTCTTTGAGGACCTGCTTGAGTGTTTGAAATGTCTCCGCTGCGGCCCGCAAGGCTTCACTGAAACTCGGGGCGCCGAGGGGCACAATCATAAACTCCTGAAAATCCACGTTATTGTCGGCGTGCCTTCCGCCATTGAGCACGTTCAACTGCGGGACGGGTAAGGTGTACTCCTCACGAAACGCAAATTGTTGGTAAAGAGGAATTTTCTTTTCCGCTGCAGCGGCCTTGGTTGCCGCAATCGAAACTCCGAGAATCGCGTTCGCCCCCAACTTCGATTTGTTTGGCGTCCCATCAAGCGCAATCAACTCATCGTCAAGAGCCTTCTGGTGCCCAGGATCCATACCCTTGACGGCCGGTTGAATGAGCTTGGTCACATTGAGGACAGCTTTGAGCACACCCTTTCCCTTATAGCGTTTGCTGTCGCCATCTCGCAGTTCGACAGCCTCGTGTTTCCCCGTGGAAGCTCCCGAAGGGATCTTTGCTACGCCAATGACACCATTCTCTAAAGTGACACTGACCTGTATCGTCGGATTACCTCGCGAGTCCAGAATCTCCATCGCGTCGACACTTTTTATTTTTGACATGAATTCTCCTTGCCATGATCTACGACTCCCTATACCGAACCTGTTTGCAGCACTGTGATTAAGTCCTTCTCTACGTCTTGAGGAAATGCCAAGGCCTTCAAACGTCCAACGGTTTCATCGACCGGGTAAGGGAACGATTTCAGTTGAAATGTGCCGTCCTCCCAAACTGCATAGCATGCATCTGGCTTGCCGGTCTTGGGTTGGCCGAGGCTCCCGGGATTCACCACCAAGCGCTCGCCGATCCTGCGTACGAACGGAGTGTGCGTGTGGCCGACCAGCAACACATCTGCCTTTATGAGACCGAGTTCCTTGATCCACTCATCCGACTCTTCCGGGCAGTAACCGTACAAGGGGTCTGAAGGCTTGGCGTGACAAAGATAAAAGCGAGTGCCTTCCCGCTGTAGTTCTAGATTCAACGGCAGCTCTCGTAGGAATACTCGTTGAGCGCTTTTCAGGACGGAAGCCGTATACTTGCGGGTCAACTCGGCCATTTTTTGATAACGGGCCGTACAACGCGGGTCCACGTCATATCCAATGGAATGATCGTGGTTTCCTCGCACCACCACGGTGCTGTTGGCCTTGACGAAATCCACGACTGCGCCCGGTTCCGGGCCGTAGTTGACCAGGTCGCCAAGCACCCAAAGTTCGTCGTAGTTGTCGTGCAGGGTGCGCAACGCCGCATAGTTTCCGTGGAGATCAGAAATGATGGCGATCTTCATCCCGCTTCCTTCCTTGGTTCTGGTCTGCAAGGGTTTGCTCCAACAAAGGACCGGATAGCCCGGGACACGGAATCGTGTTCTCTGCCTGCAGGCTCATCTCGATATTGGTAATCGTGCTTACGAATAAACTCCCGCAAATCATCGGCAAGTTCTCTGGTGCGCGTTTTGAGTTGCGAGAAGAGCCGTTCGCGGTTCGCCGGGTCCTTCCAGAGTTGACGTGCGAGCTGGCCATGGCGAACGCAGAGCCCATGCTTGCTTAAGGGCTCAGCGAATTTACGCTCGTCGGCCAGTTCCTCCAGAACCTCCGCCAGAAAACGCTCCTTGTCGCGATTGTCCTGGCAGAATATGCAGTCATGTCCCGGCGAGAACGGGTGCGGATCGCGCCGTTTCAACAGTGTCGATCTTGAATTAGGTTCGA
>Ga0335078_10011212_pt1 | contig 13296 bp, 12 predicted proteins | sample Lox_Sample_32_FD_206711 | JGI IMG/M metagenome (GOLD analysis project Ga0335078, IMG submission 206711) | Soil microbial communities from Loxahatchee National Wildlife Refuge, Florida, United States - Lox_Sample_3.2 | ecosystem: Environmental > Terrestrial > Soil > Wetlands | place: USA...
ACGCGGCCTGCAGCGATGTCGATTGCGTTGCCGTCACCAGGCGCGACCTCGACGAGCGCGAGTTCTCCGCGCTGGATGAATGGTTCAAGAACAAAGGGAAGCAGAACCGCTGGATTGGGCGAATGGACATGCGCTTCGCGATCGACCATGAATTTCTCGACAAGGCTTCGCGATGCTGCGGCTTTTACCACCACACGGGAAAGCTGGTCCGGCATGAATCGGACGGAAATCCAATCATCTGGATGAATATCGCCCAGTCCGGCATCGCGCTGTGGGGCACGGACGCCAGGATCATCTGCCCGCAGGTGTCCGATCAATGCCTCAATAACGCGCTCTTATTGGAATTGACCTACCTGAAGCAAGACCTGGCTTCCAACGCCGGGAATCGATCCGAAAAGGCGTTCATCCACAATGCCTACGCGGTCCTCACGGCTTGCCGCATCCTTTACTCGGCGCATTTCAGGGCGCTGGCTTCCAAAGACTACGCCTGCCGCTGGGCGATCGAAACGGTCCCACCCATGTGGCGGAAGATCATTCGGGCGGCTCAGGAAAATCGGCTCAAGAACACGGGCTCGACGACGCCCCAGTTGGAGCAGGATGCGACGCGCTTCGTAGAGTTCGTGACCGGTCAGGTCAACTGGATTTTGGAGCGAACACAGGAAGCTTGAGTCAACGTAGGTCCTACACCCGGGGACTCATTCTCTCGGCTGCCTCTCCTGACGTCATGACCGCGTAGACCTCAAACTCCACGATGTCCTTCCAGTTGTCCATCCAGCGATCCAGCAGCTGAGGTTCCGCGGTTTCCATGATCTGGTAGCAGCGTTCGATCCGTTCGTCCACCCAGCTCGAAACGTAAGTCAGCCCCTCCGGAGCCATACGCCCTTTGTCGCGAAATCTGCGGTAAACGGCCACGGGGTCTTTGTAATGCTCGACCACCATGTAAAGCGTGCCGGATTTCAGGACTTATCTCTCCAAGGCGCAAAATGAAAGAAGTAAAACAGCCCGAGCGCGATCAAGAGAATGCCCCACCAGATCCCCGCATGCAAGTTGGCGAGGACCAACGGATGCTCCGGCGGACTCACCAGCGCGTACAGACCCGCGGCCAGGATCAATACGCCGTAAATCAACAGCAGTGCGCCAACGAAGAACCAGATCGGAATCAAACCCGCATCACGCATAATGACCTACCAGAAGATAATGTTGAGAACCACGAATACCGCTCCCACCCCGCACGCCCAGAACACCGGACGCTGGTACAAAGGCAGGTGCCCTTCCGAAGGCAGTTCCGTGCAGCCATACACTAGGCCGGTGAGTGCTTCTACTGGCTTGGGCTTCGTGGCCAGGCTGACCACCACCGTTACCGCGACGCATACTATCCAGCACCACAACCCGCGGAACATGTTTTCGGCCATTGGCTTGGCGTGCGGCGACAAGGCCACATAGCGCAAAGCCGCCGGGTCCATTCTCACCCAAAGCCACATGGAGATGGACGAGACCGTGCCCGCTAGCAGGCCCCAGAACCCCGCCGCCGCGGTGGCCCGTTTCCACAACATGCCCAGCAGCACGGTACCAAATAACGGAGCGATAAAGAAGCTGAACAGCGCCTGCACGTAGTCCATAATGCTGAGGAACTGCATCACCAGGTACGCCGTGCCGATGCTCACCAGAACACCCAGCACGGTGCACCAGCGGCCCATGGAAACGTAGTGCTGATCGGGGGCCTGCTTGCGGATGAACGCGCGGTAGATATCGTAGGTCCAGACGGTAGAAAACGCGCTGATGTTGCCGGCCATCCCGGACATGAAGCCGGCGATCAGCGCGGTGATGCCCAGACCGAGCAATCCCGGTCCGCAATAGCGGGCCAGCATGAGGGGCAGAACCTCGTTGTAACTATGGGCGCCGGTGGCCACCGCCTGGCTTTGGCCGACCAGTTTGAACGGTAATACGGCCAAGCCTAACAGGCCGGGCAGAATCACGATGAACGGCACCATCATCTTGAACGCTGAGCCGATAATCGGCGCCATTTTCGCAGACCGGACATCCTTGGCGGAAAGCAAACGCTGCACCACCAGAAAATCCGTGGTCCAGTAGCCGAACGAAATGACAAATCCCAAGCCAAACACGACACCGATCCAGTTGATGCCCATGGGATTGTCGGTAAAGGATCCCACCGTGCGCCACAGATGCGTGAAATCCTGTCCCGGAAGGTTGTGATGGATCCGCGCGACGACTCCGTTCCAGCCGCCGGTCTCAACCAAGCCGAGAATCGGAATGAGCAAGGCCCCGAGCCAGATCAACACAAACTGCACCACCTCGTTGAAAATAGCCGAGAGCAGACCGCCCAAGCCAACGTAAACCGCCACGGTGATGGCGGAAACCCAGATGCTGAAATGAATGTCCCAGCCCAGGACTACGCGCAGGACCAGCGCCATAGAGAACATGTCGATGCCGCTCATCAATAAGGTCATGAACCCGAACATCACCGCCGCCAGTCCGCGCGCCTGTTCGCCATAGCGCAGTTGCAGGTAACCGGGCACGGAGTGGGTCTTGGAGATGTAGTAGAACGGCATCATCACCAGGCCGAGAAATAGCATCGCCGGGATGGCGCCGATCCAATACCAATGAGTGGCCAGGATGCCATACTGATAGGCGGAGGCGGCCCATCCCATCAGTTCCAGGGCGCCCAAATTGGCCGAGACGAAGCTCAGCCCCGCCACCCACGCCGTCATCTGCCGCCCGGCGAGAAAGAAACCCTCTCCGGTTTGTGCGTGGCCCTTGAGGTAAAAGCCGATGCCGAGGACGGCGACAAAATACACCGCCACGATCAGGACATCTACGGCTGAAAGGGAAACCAGGCGCGACGGCGTGCCTCCCACGAGCAGCAAGGAAAAAGGAGCCATTATCTACTTCCTCCCTGTCGCCCTGGCGCAGGGACCATGGTCGCAGTCATTCCGGCCATCGTATGCTGCTTTTGCGGAGGATGTCAAGGTCTCTTTGCCTGATCCGTCGTTGGGATGGCGCACGGATGCCTAGAAGTGTACCGCGTCAAAGTCCCTGATGATGGCGGGCGGCACGCCCTCCCCGAGCAGCCCTAACGCCGCCACAATGATCTCCGTTTGCAGCGCGGCATCGTTCGGGATTCCCAGCGGATACCCCAACGGGAAATCCGCAAACAAGGTCCGCGGCGGAGTCACCCGCTCCGTGATTTCGCGCAGCAGCGTCACCGAAACCGTCGGAATGCCGGCTCTCTCGATGATGCTCTGGATCAGCCCGACCGACTGGTGGCACATCGGTCATACCGGCGTCAGCAGCACCGCATCCACCGCGTCTTCGAGCAACATCCGGGCCACTTCCGGAGCGGTTTTGTCCATCAGCCGGCCCGGCGCGGTGATCGACCCCATGAAGCTGAAATGGTGCGGCGCAATCGATCCCACCACTCCCCGCGCCGCCAGCGACTTCAACCGGCCGAGCGGCAGGGCCAGATTCTTGTCGGATACAACCCCGCGGCTGTCAAAGGCGTCGCTCTTGTGCGCCATACCCAAGGTGCTCAGTTCAGTATCGACCGGGATCACGCGATACGAATAGTCTCCGCCACGAATGGACGTGTCGAATGGCGGCTGATCCGGCCGGAAAAACGCCGCCGTTGTCACCACCGCCACGCACGCCTCGCCAAGCGGCTTCCGCAAGCGCGCGCCCGGATGCCAGTCGACCCTCCGGTACGGGTACGCCCGCATGAAAACCTGGTACCTCAGCGTGAGGTCGGAAAGCCTTGCCATCTCGTCACAGCGCGCGCGTGCGGCACGTGGCGCCGCGGCCTTTCATGCAGTATTCGTAGCAGTTCTTGTGCGCGATGTAGACGCGCCGCAGTGACTCTTCCAGCGTGCCGCCCAGGTCATATCGCGCATCCTCATAGATCACCGGACACGGATAGTAGCGCAGCACCCCGCCAATCTTCTGAATCGAGCGGCTGAAGTGGCACATCAGTGACTCGGGGGACTTGCCCAGGATGGCGAAGCAATTCGTCGTTACGAAAACCTCTGCCTGCGGCGATTCGCCGCGCGCCGCGATGGCCGTGAGCTGGTGGCCCATTTCGAGCATGTTCTCGATCAGGCTCACCGCGATGTTCGAGCCGGGAAACAGCGCCTGGTAGCGGTCGCGTATCTGGTCGTCTCTTTGGCCGCCCAACAGCGGCCGCTCGGCGGCAATCACCGTCGAAAACCCCGCGTCAAGCAGGTCGCGGATGGTTTCCACCGTCTGCGCAAACGTTCCGCGCCCGCGGATCGCGTCGTGCTCCGCAGCATCCGGGCTTTCGAGCGTAATGCGCAGCGTGAGGCGGTTGCCGTGCCGCTCGCGCAAGCGCGCCAGCGCGTCCATGTGATTCCGTATATGCCGGCGCCCATTGGTCAGTATCTCGACTGGCGCGATTTCGAGCGCGTAATCGAGGCTCTGCAGGAATTCCTCGTTCCGCGCGGCGCGCTGTCGAAGCACGTCTTCGTTCACGAAAACTTCGCCGCCCGTGAAGTAGATCTTCGTGGCGCCGAAGCGCGCGGCATCGTCCAGATGCGGAGCGAGCTCCGGAAACGTGATCTGTTCCAGACGGTTGTTGGCCGGCGAGGAAGCCGTATAGCAGTGCTTGCAGCGCAGGTCGCACAACGAGCCCTGCATCACCCACAGGTCTTCCAGCACCAGCCGGCCCGCAACCCGCTTCGGCTCCACGAATCCGCGCTGCTCACCATTCGCGCTTACCAACTCGAGCCCTTCGGGATGCGTCAGCCGTTCGCTCACCAGCGCCCGCCTTGATAACCTGATCTGTCATGCCGCCGGATGTTTCCGTCATCATCGCGGTATACAACGAAGAAGCCGCGATCGGCGGATTGCTCGATAGCCTGCCGGCGACCGAATCTGCGGAGCTGATCGCGGTGGATGGCGGATCCACGGATCGTTCGGCCGAGCTTGCGGCGCAACGCGCGCGGGTGGTGCGCAGTCCGCTCGGGCGCGGCGTGCAGATGAACGCCGGCGCAAAAATCGCCACCGGCCGCGTGCTGCTGTTTCTGCACGCTGATGTGCGTCTCGCGCCCGGCGCGCTGGACCGCATCCGGTTGGCCATGCAGGACGGCGCCGTGGTGGGCGGCAACTTCGACATTCGATACGAAGGTGACGATCTGCCCGCCCGGGTCTTCACCCGCGTCAACCGCTGGCGCCGCCGGTGGGGCATTCTCTACGGCGATTCGGGCATCTTCTGCCGCCGTGCGGTCTTCGAAAGCCTCGGCGGCTTCGAGCCCTGGCCCATCATGGAAGATTACGAGTTCGGGCGCCGCCTGGCAAAAGCCGGAAAACTGGCGCTGCTTGACGCGCCCATCCGGGTCTCCGCACGCCGCTGGCGCAAGGGCGGCCTGCTGCGAACGCTGTGGAGCTGGTTCTTGATTCAATCGCTCTATTCGCTGGGTCTGCCGCCGGCCCGGCTGGCGCGAATTTACCGGCATATCCGCTAACTCCTCGCTACTCACTTCCACCATCTTACGTCGTAGTTTGCGCCCGCATACAATTGGTACTTGCCGCCTCTCGTTGTCCTGTTCGCCAGAGCGCCGGTCGCCGGGCGCGTGAAAACGCGGCTGGGAGTCGCTTCCATGCGCGCGCTCGATCTGCATATTTCGTTTGTCCGCGAAGCGCTCGTCCTGCTGGATTCTCTGCGTCCCGAAGCCGATATCGAGCTATCCACCGACGAACCCACCACCGCATGGAACGAGTTCGCGGTCGCCCGCACCGTGCAAGCACCCGGCTCCCTGGGTGAGCGGATCTACGCCGCCCTGGCCGGCGCGCTCGCCGCCGGCCGGCCCCAAGTCATCATCCTGGGCAGCGACTCACCCGGCCTCCCCATTGACCACCTCCGCGTCTTGCTGGCATCGCCCGCGGATGTGTCCCTCGGCCCTGCCGAGGACGGCGGCTTCTACGCCATGGCGTGCCGCAAGATCGCGCCCGCTATGTTTGACGGCGTTCGCTGGTCCGCCGGAACCACGCTGCAAGATACCGTCGAAGCATCGCGCCGTTGCGGTCTCACCGTCGAATTGGGCCGCCCGTGGTTCGATATCGACCGGCCGGAAGACCTGGCGCGCCTCGCCGATGCGCCCTGATATCATGACCTAATGACATGGCGCTGATCGCCGTTTCCGGACAGCCCGGCTGCCGCTTCGAAGAGGTGGCGCGCATCAGCGCCCACCGGCTGGGCTTCGAGCTGGTGAACGAATCGCGGATTCGCGGACTCATCGAGCGCGAATTCGGCCCGGAAGCGTGCGTGCCCGACAAGGCGCGCACCGACCTGGTCGCCTCCATGCTGGCCCGCCTGGCCGCCGAACATCATCTGGTCTATTGCGCGGCCGGCGCCGAAATGCTCTCCCGCCAGTTTCCCGGAACCTTGCGCGTGCAGGTGGTGGCGCCCGACAACGTGCGCACCGGCAATCTCATGCTGGATCGCCGCCTCGAGCGCGCCGCCGCACGCCAACTCTTGCGCGAACTCGACGCCGAACAGCGCGCCCAGTACAAACGCGCATTCGGCCGCACCGCCGCCCTTCCAAGCTGGTTCGACCTGACGCTCAACGCCGAATCCATGGACGCCGAGCAGATGGTCGAGATCATTCAGGATGCCGTGCGTGCGCTGGGCTTGAAGGAGCGCGGCTTTCTCTCGCCGGCGGCCGAAGCGCAGATCCAGTTTCAGATCCGCCTGCGCCTCTCCCGCCATGGCATCGCGCCGCCCGGAGCCGTGCGCCTGCCGGAAAAGGCCTTTGCCCACCAGAGCGAGCAGATCTTCGCCAACCTGCTGGACTTCTACCGCATCGCCTGGGAGTACGAACCCCGCACTTTTCCGCTACAGTGGGATGCGGACGGTCACGTCTCCGAGTCATTTACGCCCGATTTCTATCTGCCGGAGTTCGATCTCTACGTGGAACTCACCACCATGAAACAATCGCTGGTCACACGCAAGAACCGCAAGATCCGGCTGCTGCGCCAGTTGTATCCGCAGCTTAACGTGCAGATCTTCTACCAGAAGGATTTTGAAAACCTGATCTTCAAGTACGGCCTGGCGGAGCGGCCCGCGCGCGTATGAGCAACAGGATATGAGCAACAAGGATCCGCTGCCGGCCATCGAACGGGTTCTATTTACCGAAGAGCAGATTGCACAGCGCATCCAGGAAGTGGCGGCCGAAATCTCCGCCCGCTACCGGGGCAAAACGCTCAAGTTGATAGGCGTGCTGAAAGGTTCTGTATTCTTTCTCACAGCTCTGGCGCGCCAGATACAGATCCCCGTGAAGATCGACTTTCTGGCCATTTCCACCTTCTCGAATAAGTCCACCGCGCCCGGAATCGTGCGCATCGCCAAGGACCTCGACGACAGCATCGAAAATGAGGACGTGCTGCTGGTGGAGGACATTGTCGATACGGGCCTGACGTTGCGCTACCTCCTGCAAACGCTCTCCAGCCGCGGCCCCAACTCGCTGGCGGTGTGCACTTTTCTCGACCGCAATTCCCGCCGGCTGGTGCAGGTCCCCGTCGAATTCCGCTGCTTCGAGATCCCGGACCGCTTCGTCATCGGCTTCGGTCTCGATCACAATCAGCTCTATCGTAACCTGAGCTACGTGGCCGTGATGAAAACGGAAAAAAACGCGTGACCCGCGTCCGGTACTTATAATGGTGTTTCTTATCGGAGAACAATAATGTCTACTGCTACAGATACGTTTGTCGAACAGAATCGCGATCGTCTTCTCGACGAGCTCAAGGAGTTCCTGCGCATTCCCAGCATCAGCACGCTGCCCGAGCACAACGGCGATATCCAACGCGCCGCCGAATTCGTCGCCGCGCGCCTGCGCCAGGCGGGCATGGAGAATATCGAAATCATCCCCACCGCCGGGCACCCGCTGGTCTATGCGGATTGGATGCACGCGCCGGCGAAGCCCACCGTGCTGTGTTATGGCCACTACGACGTGCAGCCCGCCGATCCGCTGGAGCAATGGACCAGCCCCCCCTTCGAGCCCGACGTTCGCGATGGCAATATCTACGGGCGCGGCACCGCCGACGATAAAGGCCAGATGTACATGCACGTGAAGGCCATCGAAGCCCTGCAAACCGTGAACGGCACCTTGCCCCTGAACGTGAAGTTCCTCATCGAAGGCGAGGAGGAAGTGGGCGGCGAATCCATCGCCAAATATGTGGCGGAGAATCCCGAAAAGCTGAAAGCCGATGTCGCTCTGGTGTCGGACACCGAACTCTTCGCTGCGGGCATCCCCACGCTCTGCGTCGGCCTCCGCGGGCTCGTCTACATGGAACTGGAGGCGCGCGGGCCCGCCCGCGATCTGCACTCCGGCCTCTACGGCGGCGCCGCGCCGAATCCCATCTTTGGGCTGGTCGAGTTGCTGTCGAAAGTCAAAAACGCTAACGGCGTCATCCAGGTGCCCGGCATCTACGACGACGTGCTGCCTCCCGCCCCCGCCGAAAAGCGAAGCTGGAAACGCCTGCCCTTCAGCGAAGCCGAGTTCCTCGAGAAAGAAGTCGGCTCCACGGAGTTGACCGGAGAACCCCGCCGTTCGGTGTTGGAGCGCGTGTGGGCGCGGCCCACGTTTGAAGTGCACGGCATCGCCGGAGGTTTCACCGGAGCCGGCGCCAAGACCGTCATCCCGGCGCAGGTCACGGCCAAAATCAGCTTCCGCCTGGTGCCGAACCAGAATCCCGACAAGGTCATCGCCGCCTTCCGCGAATTCGTCCAGAAGCACACACCCAAGGGCATTCACTTCGAAGTGCGGGTGCTGAGCGCCTCGCCCGGACTGATGGTCAATCCGGATCATCCCGCCATCCAGGTGGCCGCCAAGGCCTTCAGCGATATCCTCCGCAAGAAGACCGTCTTCATCCGTTCCGGCGGCTCCATTCCCATCGTCGGTGACTTTGCCCAGCATCTCGGCATCCCCACCGTGCTGATGGGCTTCGGCCTGCCGGACGACGGCCTGCACTCCCCCAACGAGAAATATCACCTGGAGAATTACTACCAGGGCATCATGACCGTGGCGCACTTCCTGGAGCAGTACGGGGCATATCAACCGCCGCCTCCGCCGCCACCGCCAGCCGAGCCACCTACGCCGCCTGAAGCGTCGTAAATATCACCAGCCGTCGAGAGCGGCGTATCATCAGGGCTGTGAGGCAAGTCACTGAGTTTCTTGTCAGAACGGCCCTTCTGGCGTTCATTGTGTTTGTTTGCTGGGCGGCGCCGAAGGCGCGGCTTTCAAATGCCGTGAATCTGTCTATCATCGTGGGAGGTGTACTGATGGTATTCGCCCTTGTCTGGCTCGGGAGGAAGATACTTGACCGGCGCCAAACGATCAGCTGGGCCGTCTGGACAACAACATTTATACATTTTGCCCTGGGGTTTCTATTCGGTGTGCCTATCGTTCGAGCAGTAGCCACTCATCAGGATTGGTTTGGTTGGTCACTCCCGATACCTTCTGCAATCGGCTTGGCGCTAGTCATTATTACTGGGGCAGCTTTTTTGCTGACCGTGATAAACCTTGCCTTGCAAGGATTCGGTGCGCCCTTCTTTGTTGTGCTCAGCCGTAAGTTGGCCGCAAATTGGTTGTACGCTTGGACACGGAATCCCATGGTGCTTGCAGTTCTGGCCTTCTTCCTGTCATTGGGAATCTGGTTTCAGTCAACTCTGTTTGTGCTCTGGGTACTCATTCTGTTTGCGCCCGCATTGCTTTTCTTCGTGAAAGTGTACGAAGAACGGGAATTGGAGATTCGATTTGGGGCCTCGTATCTGCAGTACAAATCCAGAACACCGATGTTGTTTCCAAGAAGGCCAAAAGGTTGAACGACATGCCGCGCTCAGTTTGTTAGCGATTAGAAAATATACTTCACACCTATCTGAATCTGACGCGGCGGCTTGTCGCCGTAAGCATTGGCCGAAAGCACCTGCCCGAAATTCGGCGACGCGAAGACGCGGTCCGGAATGTCGAAGAGCGGATGGTTGAACAGATTGAACACCTCTCCCCGGAGTTGCAGCCGGTGACCCTCCTTGTGCAGCGTAATGTTCTTGTACACGGAAAAGTCCACGTTCGCCAGCGCCGGGCCGGTCATGATATTGCGGCCGGCGTCCCCGAATTGTCCGGCCGGAGGCTGCACGAAGGCGCAGGTATTGAACCAGCTCGATGGCTGCCGGACCACGTCCGTCGCCAGCCCGCCCTGTGAGATGGTCGTGTGACACGCCGGATCGGGATTTGCCATCACCGGCCCGGGCACATATGGGTTGGATATCAGATCCGGCCTGTACGGATTGCCGAAGGCGGTGATGGCCGAGCCCGATTGCGAAGCTGGCAGGTTCACCGTAAACGGCGAGCCACTCTGCACCGTCACGATGCCCGCCGTCTGCCAGTTGCCTAACAGGCTCTTGCGCCACCCCGGGGTCGTGACCCATTTGCGGCCGAACGGCAGGTCGTACACCGGGCTGACCACCATGCGATGTTTGACGTTGAAATCCGAAACTCCGCGGTCGGCCTGCAGGTCCTGCGAGTTCTGCGGCAGCCCCGATCCCACGCTGCCGCCGAATACCGCCGAAACATCGTCGATCGACTTGGAGAACGTATAAGTAGCCAGAAACGTCAGGCCTTCATTCACTCGCCGCTCCGAACGGACTTGCAGCGAGTTGTATGAGCTGGCCGCCTCCGGTTCCACGTAAAGGATCGAGGAGAACTGCGGGTAGGACATCAGTCCCGTGGCCGGATTCGCCTGGTTCAGGTCGCGCACGTCGGCTAAGTGTGTGCCCTTGGAGCCTACGTAGGCCGCATCCAGCATCCAGTAAGGCTTCAGTTCATATTGCAGGTCCACGTTCCATTGCTGCATGTAGCCGTCGCGGAAGTTGCGTGCGATCAGGTTCGGCTGTACCTCCGGGGTGCCCGGCTGGCTCAGGATGTTCTGGATCACGTAGTCCCCATTGCCGGCGTTGGGATAGTAGAACAGATCGTAGAACGGCGGGTTGAAGCGTGGAAAAACGTTGATATTGAAGATACCCGTATCGTAGAAGATACCGTAAGCCGAGCGCACCACCCACCGCTCGGTCTTCATGGGCCGCCACGCCACCCCGATGCGCGGCGCGAAGTCTCTATAACTCGGACTATAAGTGGCCCGCGGAATCCCGCTCGTTCCGGCCAGTAGGAATTGGCAGTCCGGCGCCGGAGTGCACACCGCGGAGTTCGCACTCAAGTCGGGAACGCTGAACCGGTTATGATCCTCTACGGGCGGGCTGTTGTATTCGTATCGCAATCCGACATTCAGCAGGAGGCGCGGCACTACGTGGATGTCGTCCTGAATATAGTAGCTCATCCCGATGCTGCGGATGGTGTTGGCCGTGGTGCCGCTCACCGCCACCACGTAATCGGGAATCCCCGCCTCCAACTGCGCGAGCGCCTCTCCGGGAGTTCCCGCGCTGCCGGCCTCCGTGCCCGCCAGAAAGAACCAGTCGCCCCGCGCCACAAAATCGAGATAATCGTTCACTTGTATGTCGCGGATATCCACGCCGAATTTGAACTGGTTCCGCCCCGTAATCCAGGAAAGGTTGTCGGACAGGTTCACGGTGGTGTCATGCCGGTCTTGCGGATAATTCAACGGTTCGCCAATACCGTCGAACCCCAGGAGGTTGATGTCCGGGTAACCCAGATCCACTGGTTGTGTCAGAACGTCCGGAAAACCTAGCTGCGCGCTCAGGTCGTGCCCATAGCTTTGTTGCAGCGCGCCCGCCCGCATGCGGTTGTAACCCAGACGGAACTCATTGACTGCTGCCGACGTGAACACGTGGTCCCAGCTCAGGCCGCCGTTCTGGCCGTCATTGAGCGTGTAACTGCCGTAACCCGGAAGATTAGTGAACACGTTCACCGGATCGAAAGGATTGAATCGGTCCTCCTGGAAGATGGACCAGTGAGCCGAGAGAGTGTCGTTCGGACCGGCATGCTGGTCCACTTTGATCAGGCCCAGGTTCTCCGTGTTCCGAATGTTTGGTGCGGAGACATAGGTGTTGGACGTTTCCAGATTGGAGCCGACATTGGCGGCGGGATACAGATTCACGACCGCCGCCCCGGCCGGGTTGATCGGCACGCCGCCTGCCTCCAGAAACAGCGGGATCTGCTGTTTCTCGACCTGCGAAGGCACCGAGGCTTCCCGCGTGGTAGCCTGCCGCAAGCGCAGCCCCTCGTAGGAGACGAAGAAGAAGGTCTTATCCTTGCGGATGGGACCGCCGAAAGTTCCCCCAAACTGGTTGCGGTCGAGCCGCGGAATCGGTCCGCAAGTTCCCGGCACCGAATCGGCCGTGCAGTACGGCTGGTCGAAGAAATTCTTGGCGTCCAGGTTGCGGTTGCGCAGAAATTCGAAGAGGCCGCCGTGAAACTGGTTCGAGCCGCTCTTCAGAATCACGTTGACCTGTGCGCCGCCGCTGCGCCCGAATTCCGCCGAGTAGTCGCCGGACTGTACTTTGAATTCCTGGATGGCGTCGATCGACGGCAGCACGACATACTGGTTAATGTACGGATCGTTGTTGTCCACGCCCTCCAGCAGGAAATTATTCGATTGTTCCCGCGCGCCATTTACACTCACCGCGCCGCCTTGCGTGGAGTTCTGCGATCCCTCCACCGGCAACTGGCTGCCCGGCGCCAGCAGCGCGAACTGCAGGAAGTTGCGCTCGTTGAGCGGCAGCTCGTGCACCAGCCGGCCGTCGATCACTTGCCCCAAGGTGGAGGTGTCCGTCTGAATCACCGGCTGTATGTCGGTGACCTTCATCTCCTGGTTCAGGATACCGATCTGCAGGGTGAAGTCCACGCGCGCCGTCTGATCCACGTCCAGGCTGACATCGTCCATTACCTCTCTGCGAAAGCCGTCCTTCTCCACCACCACCCGGTAATGGCCGGGCGGCAGCAGTGCTACCGTGAAGTCACCGTCGTCATTGGTCAATGCCTCGCGCGCCGCGTTAGTGGCCCGGTCGGTCACACTCACCCGCGCGTCGGGGATCGTGCCGCCGCTGGCATCAGTCACCGTGCCGGTGATGGTGCCCGTAGGGTCATTCGCCCGCAGGGAAGAAGCCAGGCATGCTCCCAACACGATCGTAAGCAAAAGACATTTGTAGCCCATACTGACACTTCCACCAGCTATTATTCCAGCGTAGCAGACGTTCGTATACGCGAGGACGTTTCAATGCCCGGCGGCCCCCGCTGCAAAAATGTCCTAACATGTCTCTTTGGTAAGCCTGCCTATGATGCATTCCCTACGTTCCCT
>Ga0335078_10011213_pt1 | contig 13295 bp, 9 predicted proteins | sample Lox_Sample_32_FD_206711 | JGI IMG/M metagenome (GOLD analysis project Ga0335078, IMG submission 206711) | Soil microbial communities from Loxahatchee National Wildlife Refuge, Florida, United States - Lox_Sample_3.2 | ecosystem: Environmental > Terrestrial > Soil > Wetlands | place: USA: Florida...
CCGTCTTGCAGCCGGAATTCGTCTCCGCGCCATACCACTGTGTTTCCTGCCAACCCGCCGATCCACACCAGCGCTGCGATCAAATCGCGCAGCGGAAGCAGAGGCAGCAGCCGCCAGACTTGGCGATCCTGCAAGGCGTAACACCCGACAACAATGGCGACAGCCACTCGCGCAGCAATCACCGCACTCAATAATGCCCAAGTCCACGGCGCAGCGCCGCCAAAGATGAGCGCCAACAACGCCCACGGCAAACCGAAAGTCAGCGCTAGGCCGGCGTAACCACCCGGGCGCGAGGCACGCACGGTGCGCGCCCAGCGCAGCTGATGCGCAATGAATTCGCGCAGCTTGTAGGCGGGCAGAAAAGTCTCCACCACGGTTTCTGAGACCTTGCCCGCGAGTCCGCGTTTGGTGAGGCGGTAACCAATTTCGTAATCGTCAGCGAGGTAGTCGGCCAACGCCTCGAACCCGCCGACTGCCTGCAGGTCAGAGCGCCGGAAGGCAAGCGTGGACCCGAGTCCGAAGCGCACCGCGCCTTCGAGTTTGTTGGCCGCCAGCACTCCGGCGCAGAAATCGGTGCTGATGCCGAGTGACTCTAGTCGCGATCCCAGCGTGGCTGCCGCTACGCCGCGATACATGCAGGTTACGAGCCCAACCTTCGCCGCCGCGCCGTTCTCGGCCAGCGGTGCGATTACCGAACGCAAATAGCCGGGCGCCACTCTGATATCGCTGTCGTTCACCACGATGAATTCGTGCCGCGCCTGGCGCAGCATTTGTGCCAGGCAACTGACCTTGAGGTTCGCGCCGAGTTCTTCGTCGCACACTACCAGGCGAATTTGGTAATGGGGGAATTCAGCCTGCAAGCGCTTGACCGCATGCACTGCGGGGTCATCCTCTTCGTTCACCCCAAAAATGATTTCGTATTGCGGGTAATTCTGGAGGCAGTGGCTGCGGAAATTTTCGTCCATGCACAGGTCCAGACCCTTGAGCGGTTTGAGAATCGAGACTGGAGGGAATGAAGGATTGGAGCTTTTGTTCGCTGACTTTCGCCGCTGCAGGAATTCTGCCGCGCTCCACAGGCAGAGCAAATAATAGACAAGACTGGACAGCGCTCCCACTGCCCCAGCGCCAGCGAGAATGTCGGTGATGTGGTGAATGGCAAGATGATGAATCATGAACGGCGCGAATGCCGCAAAGACTCCATGTACGGAAACATGCTATCGCAACGGCGGGGGGCGCGTTTTATCCGGCCCTGGAGATCGCTGGCGAGTGAATGAACGAACACTTTGGGGTGAAAACCAGTTCCCGAATGTCAGTTCCCGGTTGTTAGATTTATGATCGCCCTTATTCGTAGCGCAGGGCCTCGATCGGATCCAGGTTCGCTGCTTTCCACGCTGGATAAATACCAAACAGCAGCCCTTCCGCGGCGGCCGAAATCAGCCCAAAGCCAGTCCAGAAAGCCGACATCCGGGCCGGCATCGAGCTCCACACCGCCGGAATCGCCCAGGTAACGGCTGCGCCTAACGCGACGCCGATTATGCCGCCCGTCGCGGTCAGGGTGATGGCCTCCAGAGTGAATTGCAGCAAAATGTCGGTCCTGCGCGCGCCGATCGCCTTGCGCACCCCGATCTCGCGCGTCCGTTCCGTCACCGCGACCAGCATAATGTTCATCACTCCGACCCCCCCTACAATCAGGCCCACGCTGGAAACCGCAAACATGAAGATAAACAGCATGCCGGTCAGCTGCGTCCACAAGTCCGACATCGCATCCTGGGTGAAGACGGCGAAATTGTCGGGCTTGTCCGGGGGGACTTTGCGCCGCCGGCGCATCAGCTCGCGGATCTCATCTATAGCTTTAGGCATATCATCGTGCGAGGTCGCTTTGACGCTGATCCAGTAGTTCTTAATCTCGGGGTGCAGTTTGAGAAAAGTGGAGAGCGGGAAAAGGACGATATTGTCTTCCGGATTCTTGCCGCCGCCGAATGCGCTCTTGCGTTTCTCGGCCACGCCGATCACGGTAAACAGCTGCCCATCAATATTGATTTCTTTCCCCAGCGCGCCCCCATACGGAAACAACTCCGTGGCAGTATCCGCTCCCAGCACCAGTACTGGTGAATGGTGCTCTTCTTCGGTTTGAGTGAACCAGCGGCCTTCCGCGGTCTCCAGATCAAAAACATCTTTCCAGGTGTATACGTCGCCCTCAAGGATCGTGTTCTTCGCCTTGCGGTCGCCATATTTCACAACGTAGGTGCCGGTGCCGAACTCCGGCCGTTGATAGCGCAGGCCTGTGGTGGCCGCTTTCACGTGCGGTAACTGGCTGATGGCCTCGTAGTCTTCTCGGGTCAACTCTTTCCGCGTGCGCATTTCCTCGGTGGGACGGCCAAACTGGAAAGGCTGAATGTGGAAGACAAAAATCAGGTTCGATCCCAGGCTGTTGATGGACTCCATGACGCTGCTGTTCAGGCCGCTCACCACCGAAGAAATCGCGATGACCACGGCCACGCCAATCACAATGCCCAGCACAGTCAGGCCGGAGCGCAGCTTGTTGCTGCGGATGGTCTCTAACGCCATCTTCACGATTTCGCCGTAATCGCCGCCTTGCATCATGGAAGTTGTAATTCTGTAATCGGGTAATTTGTAAATTGCTTCTGCCGCGGTTTTAAATTTACAAATTACCCGATTACCAAATTAGAAATCTTCTACATCTCGAAGCGCAGAGCGGCAATCGGCTCCAGCGTGGACGCCCGCTTGGCGGGATATACTCCGAAGAAAACCCCGACGCTGCTTGCCAGCACCAGTCCGGCCGCCACCGTCCACAGCTTGATCGAGGAGGGCATGCCGATGAGGGCAGTGATGCCCTTTGCAACCACAATCCCAAGCAGTACGCCCAAAACGCCGCCAGCCAGCGCCAAGGCTATGGATTCGATAAGGAATTGCAGCAGCACGTCCTGACTCCGCGCACCCAATGCTTTGCGAATGCCAATTTCCCGGGTGCGCTCGGTCACCGAAACCAGCATGATGTTCATGATGACCACTCCCCCCACCACCAGTGAGATCGCAGCAATCGCAATCATGGCGATAAAAAAAGTGCCAGTGAGGTTTGCCCACAAACTGAGGAAGTTCTCGTTGGTCTCGATAACGAAACTATCCGGCTTGCCCGGTTGATCATGGCGGCGGGCGCGCAGGATGACGCGCGCCTCATCCATGGCGGCGTCCAACTGGCTGCCCACGCCGTTTGCCTTCCCCGAAATGATGATGCTGTTGTTGTGCGCGCCATACTGCTTGAAATACGCAGTGATGGGAATGAGCACATAGTTGTCTCGGCTCTGGCCCAGGATGGTCCCCTGCTTTTTGCCGGTCCCGATTACCCGGTAGGGATAGCCCTCGATGCGGATTTCTTTTCCCAGGGGATCTACTGCGGGAAAAAGATTATCCACGATATCGGTGCCGATCACCGCAACGTTGGCCCGCGTGTCCATGTCAGTCTGATTGATCATGCGGCCGGTATCGAGATCAAGATTCAGAATGGGCGGCATCGAGGGCGTAAGCCCACGCACAAAGGTGTCGGTGATTGACTGCTCGCCCTGTTTGATGTGCCCGGTCAGGTTGGTGAGGACTGCGCCCACTGAGGAGCATTTGTCGCAGCCGCCGAGCACGGCCTGGTAGTCATCGAGGGTCAGGTTCTTGCGCTTTTCTCCCTCAAGAAATTGGTCAATGTTGGTTATGACGGAAGGCCGCTTGTTGATAATGAAAACATCGGCGCCCAGGTTGAAGATTTTCTCCGCCACATAGCCGTTGATGCCGGCCACAAACGTGACCACGGCGATCACCGCCGCCACGCTGATCACCACGCCCAGCACGGCAAGCGCCGAACGCAACTTATTCGCGCCGAGCGATTGCAGCGCGATGCGGATAGCTTCGGGGAACCTCATTTTCAGTCGTCAGTCGCCGGTCTTCAGGCTCAGCAGCGGTTCTGTAGCGCTAGTTAGTCTAGCAGAGAAAATCTTCGCGGATGCCGCTGTCGAAGCGTCGTAGCCATTCGAAAACGCAGCGAAACATCCACAAGTTGTTCTGTTGCCAATCGCGCAGACGAACCCGTATCCGAAGCCGACGACTGAAGACCCACGCCTGACGAGTGCTACAATGAACTCGTTGGCAGCCGGACCGGACGGTCGCTGGCGCCGTCTTCGGACGGTGCTGGAGGAAAGTCCGAACTCCGCAGGGTAGTGTGCCGGATAACGTCCGGGAGGTCAGGCTCAAGCCTGTTCGACGGAAAGTGCCACAGAAAACATACCGCCCCGGCGGCAACGCCGCGGTAAGGGTGAAAAGGTGCGGTAAGAGCGCACCGCCGTCGCAGCAATGCGGCGGGCAGGGCAAACCCCACACGGAGCAAGACCAAATAGGGAGGAAGCTGCAGGTTCGCCCGCAGCGCGTGCCGTCCCGGTGCGCCACAACCTCCGGGTAGGTCGCTTGAGCCTGGCAGCAATGCCTGGCCCAGAGGAATGACCGTCCTGCCGTGCAAGCGGCAGACAGAATTCGGCTTACAGGTCCGGCTGCCAAGTTAGTTATCATTTCCCGAATTAGCAGTTACGGGAACAAATTTCCAGGCGCGGAGCAGAGGAGATTGCGGTGAAAAAAATCCTGGTGTTGTTGGCTCTGCTTTTCGGCGTTTCGGCGTCGCCGTGGGGCCAATCGAACCCGCCGCTTTATCACCTGAGCACAAAGTTCATGATCGGCGGCGAGGGTGGCTGGGATTACGTTACGTACGATCCGGCCGGTGGCCGCCTGTTCCTTGCGCACAACAGTTCGATCCTGGTAATTGATGCTGAATCCGGCAAGAAATTAGGTGAAATTCCCACCAATGGCGCACACGGAACCGCGCTGGTTCAGGAAAAGCACCTGGGCTTTAGCACCAATGGCCGCGCCGGGACGGTGACCGTCTTTGATCTGCAAACGCTGAAACCTCAGGCCGAAATAAAGGCCGGCGAGAATCCCGATGCCATCATCTACGACCCATACTCCAAGCATGTGATCGTAATGAACGGCCGCAGCCAGGAGGTGATGGTGATTGATCCGGACTCGCTGAAGGTTGTGGCCACGGTCCCGTTGGGTGGAAAGTTGGAATTCGCCGCCGCTGACGCCGCGCATGTTTACGTGAATGTGGAAGACCTGGGCGAGATTGCATCCGTTGATTCGAAAACCTGGAAGTTGGCCCAGCGTTGGAAATTGGAAGGTTGCGAGGAGCCTTCTGGCCTCGCAATTGACGAAAAACTCGATCATCTGTTCACTGTTTGCGGAAATAAGAAAATGTTGGTCGTGGATGCCAATAGCGGTAAGACGATCGCCACCCTGCCCACAGGCGCAGGTACCGATGCTGCGGCATTTGATCCGGTTCTAAAGTTTGCCTTTGCGTCCAACGGGGAAGGCACACTAACCGTCGTACGCCGGGCGGCGGACGGCAATTACGAGGTGGCGGATAACATCGCCACACTGCGTGGGGCGCGCACCATGGCTGTCGATCCCAAGTCGCACAAGATCTATTTGCCTACCGCCGAGCTTGGGCCGGCGGCCGAGGGACAGAAACGCCCCAGCGTAAAGCCCGGAACCTTCATGGTTCTGGCGTATGAACCCACGAAATGAAAGCGCTTCTGCGGGCGTCTTCAACGTAGGAAATTTGCAGGCATTGCCAGGGCTTCGGCCACGTCATTGAGAAAGCCCGCAGCCTGAGCGCCGCCCAGTACTCTGTGGTCCGATGAAAGCGTTAGGGTGACCATGGGCCGGACGCCCGGCTGGCCGTTCACCGGAACCACCCGGTCGGCGATCCTTCCCACCGCAAGGATCCCAGCTTGCGGCGGAGTGATGATCGCGCTGAATCCATCAACGTTATACATTCCAAGATTGCTGATGGTGAAGGTCGCGCCCGTGATATCAACAGGGCGCAATCGCCCGGTCTTGGCTCGTTCAGCGAGATCGCAGCGCTGCACGGCGATCCCCCCGAGTTCCGCGCGATCGGCGTTGCGCACGACGGCCGCCACAACTCCGTCTTCCACTGCCATGGCAATTGCAACATTCACTTCCTCATTGAGGTGAATGCCATCGGCCGTCCAGCTTGCGTTCATGCGACGATGTCTGCGGAGCACCCGCGCCACCAGCGCAATCAACAGATCGGTGTGTGTGAGTTTCACGCCATGAGCCTGCTCGACGGCCGGCCGCAGCTTTTCGCGCACTTGATTGAGAGCGCCGGCGTCCACTTCACGAACCAGGAAGAAATGGGGAACTGTCGTCCAGCTTTGCGTAGTGCGCTCGGCCATCAGCCGCGCCACTGAACTCAACGCTTGCGCCTCGGCTGCGACTGGCACGCTCTGGCCGGCCGCGAGAATATCCGAAGCAAGAATTTCCCCTCCCGGGCCGCTTCCCGGCAAACGCGTAATATCTACGCCGCGTTCTTTGGCGAGGCGACGCGCCTTGGGCGAAATTCTCGCGCCGCCAATTGACGCCTGACTGGGAATCTCAACCACGGCTGCGGTGGAGCGCAGGGGTCGCTCAACCTCCGCAGCCGTGGCGTCTGGGGGAAGGCTTTCCGGGGGAGGAATTTCTCCGGGCCGAACGATCCACGCGATGATTTGCCCCACCGGTACCACAGCGCCTTGCTGCGCTCTTACGCCGGCCAGAACGCCATCTGCCGGCGCTTCGATTTCCATCACCGCTTTATCGGTTTCTATTTCGAGCAGCAACTCGCCCTTGGTGACACTCTCGCCCTCATTCTTCCGCCAGGCAACCAGCTTGCCGGTTTCCTGGGCGATTTCGAGCGCGGGCATGACGACGCTAATGGCCATATTAGTTTGGGGGAGGGCCAATTCGACCGCGTTAGTCTGCGACTTCAACCCGTTCAGTTTTGCCGCTGCTTTCGATCATTTCGATGACCCGCTGGCTGGGAGGCGCTTCCTTTTCACGCGTAGTCGGCAGCGGCCCGTTCACGGTCACATAATGCGCGCCCGCCACCAGCAACTCTTCCGCCGGGAACCGGGTAATCACTTCGTGACCGGTCGGGGTGACGACAATCTCTTCCTCAATTCGCGCCGCACTCCAGCCGTCGGTGGACGGCCAGAAAGTCTCCAGCGCAAATACCATTCCCGGCTTGATTTCGTGAGGGTGCTCGAAAGAAACCAGGCGGCTGATGACCGGCTTCTCCCAAATCGCCAGGCCGACGCCATGGCCGTATTGCAAAGCGAAACAGGCTTCTTCATTGGGGAAGCCGAACTCCTGTGCTTTCGGCCATACCGCCGCGATTTCGGCCGTGGTACGTCCCGGACGCACCAGTTCAATCGCCGCATCGAGATATTCGCGGCAACGTTTGTAGGCATCCACCATCGCGTGCGATCCGTAGCCGATGGTGAAACACCGGTAGTAGCAGGTGCGGTAGCCCATGTACGAGTGCAGAATGTCGTAATAAACCGGATCGCCGGGACGCAACAAGCGGTCCGAAAAAACGTGGGGATGCGGATTGCAGCGCTCCCCCGAAATAGCGTTGACCGCTTCGACGTACTCCGATCCGAGATCGTACAGAACTTTACTCACCAGGCCGACGGCTTCATTCTCCCGCATGCCCGGCTTCATCGCGCGATAAAGCTCGTCGTAGGCCGCGTCCACCATTGCCGCGGACATGTTCAGCAGAGTGATTTCGTCTTGCGTCTTAATCACGCGGGCGTCCGACATGATTTGCTGCCCATCAACCACTTTGATCCCCTCATCCTGCAGAGCGAACAAAACTGGCGGCTCGATGATGTCAATCCCCAGAGGCTCTTTGTGCAGGCCGCGCATCTCGAGCTCGATGCGGATCTTCGTTGCCACATCCTCGGCGCGTCCCATCTCCGGCGACATCGCGCCGCGCAACATGGAGATTCCCGGCCGTGAGCGCTCTCCCAGCCACGGGCAGTGAAGTTGATGATGCCGGGCGGCGGAGCCGAAGTCCCAGAGAATCGGCTCGCCGTTCTGCGGCAGCAGCGTGAAGCGGTTTGCCTTGTCCTGCGCCCAGGTGCCGATGTGCGTGGCCGTGAGGTAGCGCACATTGTTCATGTCGAAACAAAGCAGCGCCCCCAGTTCCGATTTTTCGAGCAGGTCTTTGGCGCGGGCCAGGCGCTCGCGGCGCAGACGATCGAAGTCCACCCGGTTTTCCCAGTCAACCGCCATTGACCCATAAGTTGGCAGTGCCACGTTTCACCTCCGGATCTCAGTGGTCTGAGCTCACTGGCATGGTTTCAGCGATTCAGGCCCCGCCACAAAGGGCGCGAGCAGCTTCGAACACAGTTTGCTCCGTGGGCAGCGTCGCATCCTCGAGCGGGGGAGAAAACGGGATCGGAACGTGCATCGCCCCGATCCGCTTCACTGGCGCATCAAGATCATAAAAAGCCCCTTCGGCAATCACCGCCGCCAGTTCGGCGGCAACGCCGTATCTTCCGTAGCCTTCATCCATCACGATCGCGCGCGAAGTCTTGCGCGCCGAATCAATCAGACACTTCTCATCCAGCGGCCAGGTGGTGCGCGGATCAATCACCTCGGCGCTGATGCCGGCGTTATCGAGCAGAGTTGCCGCGCCCAGCGCCACTTGCACCATGCTGCTGGTGGCCACGATAGTGATATCGCTGCCTTTGCGTTTTATGTCCGCCACTCCGAAGGGAATGGTGTAATCGCCCTCCGGCACTGGCCCTTTCAGCTTGTACATCATTTTGTCTTCGAAGAAGACCACCGGATTTTCATCGCGGATGGCCGTTTTCAACAGACCCTTGGCGTCATAGGGGGTAGAGGGGAGCACGACTTTCAGGCCCGGCACATGACTGAACCAGGCATGCAGAGATTGAGAGTGCTGCGCCGCTGAACGGCGAGTGGCGCCGAGCGTGGTGCGCATCACCATGGGCACGCGCCACTTTCCGCCCGACATGTAATGTACCTTGGCTGCCTGGTTCACCATCTGGTCCATGGTCAGAGTAATGAAGTCGCCGAACATGATGTCAACCACCGGGCGCATGCCGGTCATGGCAGCGCCAACCGCGAGGCCGGTGAAACCGGCTTCAGAAATCGGAGTATCAATCACCCGCTCGGCGCCGAATTCCTCGACTAACCCCGACAACACTTTGAAGGGAGTGCCGGCTTCGGCAACGTCCTCGCCCAAAATGCAAACGCGAGAATCGCGGCGCATCTCTTCCGCCAGAGCTTCGCGCACGGCTTGCGCGAAGGTTAGTTCGCGAGCCTCAGGCATACACGTCCTGTGCGACTTCTTCGGGGAGAGGATAAGGAGACCTTAGTGCGAACTCGACCGCTCCCTGCATCTCCGAGCGAATCTCGGATTCAATGTCCTCAAAAAGGCGGGCATCGGCAAAGTTTTGGCCGCGGAGCCAATCGGCGAGCTTCTTGATGGGATCACGAGCCGTTTTCCAGTGCTGCTCTTCCTGCTTCGAACGGTAATACTCACGGTTGATGTCGCCGACGTGATGTCCGTGGTAGCGATACGTGTTGCACACCAGAAATGCCGGCCCCTCGCCTCGCCTCGCGCGATCGGTGAGCCCTTTTGCGGCTGCGTAAACCGCCATTACATCCTGTCCATCTGCAGTCTCGGCTTGCGTGCCAAAGGCTGTGGCCCGCGCCGGAATGTCTCCCGCAGTTGTCTCAGAAAAGTGGGTGTATTCGTTGTAGAGATTGTTTTCGCACACATACACCACAGGCAACTTCCAGAGCTGCGCCAGATTCAGCGACTCATACAGCACTCCCTGTCCGAGCGCTCCTTCGCCGAAAAAGCAAACGGCAACCCGCCCATTGTGGAGATGCTTTGCTGAGAACGCCGCGCCGGTTGCGATCCCAATGCTGCCGCCGACAATGGCATTCGCCCCCAGATTTCCGGTCTCGGGATCGGCGATGTGCATGGACCCGCCCTTGCCGCGGCAATAGCCTGCTTCCTTGCCCAGCAATTCGGCAAACATGCGCTCGGGCGACGCCCCCTTGGCCAGGCAATGGCCATGCCCGCGATGCGTGCTCGTAACATAGTCATCAGACCGCAAGGCCTCGCAGGTCCCAACTGCTACAGCTTCTTCCCCAACATACAAATGCGCCAGACCCGGCATCAGCGCCCGAGTGTAGAGTTCATTCACCTGCTCCTCAAACAATCTGATCGCCACCATCTTCCGGTACATTCGCATGCACTGCTCGACATTCGGCGTGGATGCAGTCGTGGATTCGGTTGCGGTCGTCATTTCGGAAGTCCTGACATTTTTGCCAATACATCGAAAACGACGGCGAAGTCCTTCTTGGCCAAACCCATGCCCCGTGCCGCCGTAAGGAACTCATTGGTGACTGCAGTCGTGGGCACCGGCACATCCAGTTGCCGCCCCAGTTCCATGGCCAGCAGCATGTCTTTCTGCATCATGTTCACGTCGAACCATGCCTCAGCAGGCTGCTGCAGAACGAACGGCCCGCGATACTGGATCATGGGTGACGCTACGGCGCTGTGCACCAGAACATCCACTGCAGTTTCGCGGGCGATGCCGCTCTTCTCCGCCAACAGCACCCCCTCGGAGAACGCCAGCATCTGCACCGCCAGGCTGAGATTAATCGCGATCTTCATCGCCAACGCCAGGCCGTTATCGCCAACGTGGGTGACTTTCGGCCCAATATCCAGCAAAATCGGCTTCACCTGCTCGAACGTCTCAACCTGCCCTCCGACCATCACCGAGAGCTTTCCTTCCTGCAGCGTCACCACGCTTCCGGAGACCGGCGAGTCAACCATGTCCGCGCCCTTTTCCCGCACTTTGGCGGCGACGGCACGGCTCACCGCGGGACTCACGGTGCTGATGTCTACAAAAATCTTGCCGGCACTTAGCCCGGCGAGCAGCCCCTCCGGGCCGTCAGTAATGGCGGCGAGCGCCGCCGAATTTGTGACCATGGCAAATGTGACGTCAGCCGCGGCGGCGACGGCGCGGGGCGAATCACCCCAGCGCATGCCCTTGTCAATCAGCCACTGGGCCTTCGCGCGAGTGCGGTTGTATCCGGTGACGGTGTGACCTTTGCTCAGCAGACGGTCCACCATCTGGCCGCCCATCGTTCCGAGACCGACAAACCCCAGGTTCGCCATCCCTCACAGCCCCCAAGTTACGAAGTCGGCTTCGAAAGCGCCGGTTCCTGCCCGCCGGAAAACACCCGCGTATCCTCGCGCACCTGCGCCAGGTGCGCTTTCATGGCCGCACGCACTTTCTCCGGGTCGCGCTGCTCAATCGCCTCAAGGATTTGCTTATGATGAAACTGCCCGCGTTCCGGGCCCCCCTGCACATGGAAGATTCGCATCCGCTGCTCGCGCAGCAGGCCCACGATGGAGTCAATCAGAGAGAGAATCAGCGGATTTGCCGCCGCCTCCGCCAATGCCAGGTGAAAATCGAGATCAGCCTCGATGAACGTATCGGGATCATGCCGAGAATTGTGCATCACTGCATACGCTTCCCGCATTGCCGCGAGGTGTTGCTCCTCGATGCGTCCCGCAGCCAGCGCGGCGATCTCAGGCTCCAGAATCGCCCGCATTTCAGCCAGATGGGTTGATCCCTCCGGCTGGCCGATCTTGGTCATCAAGTCGAACGATTGCCGGATGGCTTGCGAAGTTCCGTCGGTAATGAAAGTGCCCCGCCCGGAGTAGGCCTCCACCAATCCCTTTTCGCGCAGGGCCTTGACTGCCTCGCGAACCGCGGTCCGACTGACCCCGAACTCCAGGGCCAGTTCGCGCTCCGCCGGCAGTTGGTCGCCTGGCTTGAGCGCACCCTTTAAAATAGATTCTTCAATCTGCTGAACGATCTGCTCGTACAGCCGTGCGGCGCGAACCGCTTTGTACACAAGTAGCCTCCCAGAAAGCGGAACCGGCGTTCCGTGTGGTCTAGCTACTGTACCATGGCCCATTCATCTTCCCCCGTAGCTGGTCTGCAGTTGTAATGCGGTATGGTGGTATGACCAATATACCAATACCTCCGATCCGGCGCAATTCAATTCTAAGCCGCTGCCTGAATCCACACAGTTTTCGTATTAGCGAACTCACGGATTCCGTACGGCCCCAGCTCTCGGCCATGGCCAGACTGCTTAATGCCCCCGAAGGGAAGCCGCGGGTCGGACGCCACCATTTTGTTGATGAAGACCATTCCCGCGTCCAATTCGTTGATGAATCGCTCGCGTTCGCCATCATCGTTGGTCCAGGCGCTCGCGCCCAGGCCGAAGCGGGTGTCGTTGGCGATTTGAATGGCTTCGTCGAGGTCCTGCACGCGGAAAATGCTGGCGACTGGGCCGAACAGTTCTTCGCGATACGCGGGAGAGTCTTTGGGAATGTCGGCCAGCACCGTGGGCAGATAGTAGCTGCCGGGACCATCGAGTGGTTTGCCCCCGGTGAGTACTCGCGCCCCTGCCTGGATTGTCTTCTGTACGTCCGCATCCAGGCTGGCTACAGCCTCTGCGGTTGCCAGTGGCCCTAAGTCGATGCTCTCATCGAACGGGTCCCCGATTTTCAGCGCCTCCATTCTCGCCACGAACTTGCGCTCGAACCCGTCGCCGATCGGCTCGGCAACGATGAACCGCTTGGCCGCAATGCAAGACTGGCCGTTGTTGGCAACGCGCGCCTTCACCGCGGTGGCCACCGCCTCATCAAGGTCCGCCGTAGGCATCACGATGAAAGGATCGCTGCCCCCAAGTTCCAGCACGACCTTCTTGATGCGCTTTGCGGCCGCGGTTCCAACCTGGATCCCCGCTCCTTCGCTACCCGTGAGAGTTGCCGCCATCACTCGCGGATCGTTCAAGATTGCATCCACCTTCTGCGGGCCGATCAGGAGAGTCTGAAACACGCCTTCAGGAAATCCGGCCCGCAACAAAATCTCCTCAATCGCGAGGGCGCATTGTGGGACATTGGAGGCATGTTTCAACAGGCCGACATTGCCGGCCATAAGTCCCGGCGAAATAAAACGAAAGACCTGCCAGAAGGGATAGTTCCACGGCATTACCGCAAGCACAATTCCCAGCGGTTGGTAGCGGATGAAACTGCGCGTGGCGGGTGTCTCGATAATTTCGTCGGCGAGGAAGCGCTCCGCATTTTCGGCATAGTAACGGCACACCCACGCGCACTTCACGGCTTCGTCCACCGCCGCTCGAATGGGCTTGCCCATCTCGGTGGTCATGAGATGAGCCAGGACCTTGGTCTCGTTCTCGAGAATGTTGGCGGCCGCCGTCATCATGCGGGCGCGCTCGCCAAAGGGTACTTTTCGGTAGCGGGAGAACGCGTCAAA
>Ga0335078_10011215_pt1 | contig 13295 bp, 12 predicted proteins | sample Lox_Sample_32_FD_206711 | JGI IMG/M metagenome (GOLD analysis project Ga0335078, IMG submission 206711) | Soil microbial communities from Loxahatchee National Wildlife Refuge, Florida, United States - Lox_Sample_3.2 | ecosystem: Environmental > Terrestrial > Soil > Wetlands | place: USA...
GGGAGCGCGCCAGCAGGTGCCCGGTCTGAATGAGAAGGTGCTGGGGCGCACGCCGGCGCAGCGCTGGGGCAGTCCCGACGACTTCGCCGGCATTGCCGTGTTTCTGGCGAGCCCCGCATCGGCCTTCATCACCGGCGCGGCGATCCCGGTCGACGGCGGGTATTCCGTGCAGTCGTAACGGCTAGGCCGCGGTCGGCTTGCGGTCGGTCTTCAGCCGCTTGTCGAGATAGGCGCAGATATTGGTGAGCAGCGGCTCGACCTTGCCATCGAAGAAGTGGTTGGCGCCGGGGATCACCTTCTGCTCGATGATGATGCCCTTCTGCGTCTTCAGCTTGTCGACCAGCGTGGTGACGTCCTTCGGCGGCACCACCGCATCCTTGTCGCCATGGATGATCAGCCCGGACGACGGGCAGGGCGCCAGGAACGAGAAGTCGTAAAGGTTGGCGGGCGGCACGATCGAGATGAAACCCTCGATCTCCGGGCGGCGCATCAGCAACTGCATGCCGATCCAGGCGCCGAACGAGAAGCCGGCGATCCAGCAGCTCTTGGCTTCCGGATTGATGGTCTGCGCCCAGTCGAGCGCGGCGGCCGCGTCGGACAATTCGCCGGTGCCGTGATCGAACGAGCCCTGGCTGCGGCCGACGCCGCGGAAATTGAAACGCAGCGCCGAGAAGCCGCGGTGCACGAAGGCGTAGTAGAGCTGATAGATAATCGGGTGGTTCATCGTGCCGCCGAATTGCGGGTGCGGATGCAACACGATGGCGATCGGCGCGTTCTTCTGCCGCGCCGGATGGTACCGGCCCTCGATCCGTCCGGCTGGACCGGTGAAGATGACTTCAGGCATCGCTGTAGACCTCGAAGCGTGCTCGCCGCAGCCGTTCCGCGGCATGGGATTTGTGCTCGATGCGGACCAAAAAGGGACGGATCGACCCCTAGTTTAGAATCATTCTAAATATGTGAATTCGGCTGTTCACGGTCACGGCACAGGCTATAAGTTGCCGCGTGAAAGCGGCTTCTAACACAGTCCCCCAGGCAAAAAGCAAGCTTTTTCGGGGGGATGGGCGACAACAATATTCCGATACTGAAGCGCCAAATGACTGATCGGGCCTATTTTGACTGGAATGCCACCGCCCCGCTGCGCGAGGAGGCGCGTGCCGCTATGGTCGCCGCGCTGGCGCTGACCGGGAACGCGTCGTCAGTGCACGCGGAAGGACGGGCGGCGAGGCATGTCATTGAGAAGGCCCGGGAAAACGTGGCCGCGTTGGTCGCTGTGGAGGCCCGGAACGTCACTTTCACCAGCGGCGCCACCGAAGCCAACATGCTGGCGCTGACCCCGGCGCTCGAGATCGCCGGGGTCAAGTCCTTGCGCGACTGTCTGTTTCTGTCCGCGATCGAGCATCCTTCGGTGCGCAGCGGCGGCCGCTTTGCCGCCGAAGTCGTCGAAGAATTGCCGGTCACAAGTGATGGCGTCGTCGATTGTCATGCTCTGAGAGGCGCGCTTGCTCGGGCCGAATGTCCGCTGGTTTCGGTGATGCTCGCCAATAACGAAACCGGCGTCGTCCAGCCCATTCGGGACATCGCCGAGATCGTGCACGCCGCGAACGGCGTGCTGCACGTCGACGCCGTCCAAGCCCCCGGCCGCATCGATTGCGACATCGATGAGCTCGGCGCCGATCTCATGAGCCTGTCCGCCCACAAGCTTGGCGGCCCGCAAGGAGCGGGTGCGTTGATTCGCCGCGGCGACATCCATATCGCCGAGCCGCTGATCAAGGGGGGCGGGCAGGAGCGCGGCCTGCGCGCGGGAACCGAAAACGTGGCCGCGATTGCGGGCTTTGGCGCCGCCGCTGCGGTCGCCGCAACTCAGGCGGACGCCCCCCGCATGGCGGCGCTGCGCGACCGCATCGAAGCCGGCATCAAGGCGGCCGCGCCGGATGCGGTGATTTTCGGCGGAAACGCGCCGCGGCTACCCAATACGACGCTGTTCGCGATTCCCGGGATGAAGGCGGAGACGGCGATAATCGCCTTTGATCTCAATGGTATAGCGGTATCTTCGGGGGCTGCCTGCTCGTCCGGCAAGGTGCAGGCCTCGCACGTGTTGGCGGCGATGGGGGTGGAACCCATGGTGGCGCAAGGCGCCTTGCGGATCAGCCTCGGCTGGTCGACCAGCGAGCGCGACGTCGAGAAACTGCTCGCTGCTTTGACTAAAGTCAGTTCGTCCTTACTTAAGAAGCATGAGAATTCACGCTTGAACTCGGGGCTAGCCGCGTGAGTGCCAGCAACAGGGAATGATCGCAACGCAACGCGCGAACCGACCATAACCGACAAATCCAACCCGCGGTCCTTGAAACCGTAGTGGAGGAAAGAATGCCGGCCGTCCAAGAGACCGTCGAGCGCGTCCGAGGCCTCGACGTTGATCAATACAAATATGGGTTCGTGACCGATATCGAATCCGAAAAGGCCCCACGGGGCCTGTCGGAAGACACGATCCGTTTCATCTCGGGCAAGAAGACCGAACCGGAGTGGATGCTGGCCTGGCGGCTGGAAGCCTTTAAGCGCTGGCTGACCATGCGCGAGCCGACCTGGGCGCGCGTCAACTATCCGAAGATCGAATACCAGGACATCTACTATTATTCGGCGCCGAAGGCATTTAAAGCGCCGAAGTCGCTCGATGAAGTCGACCCTGAGATCCTCAAGACCTACGAGAAGCTCGGCATTCCGCTCAAAGAGCAGGAAATTCTCGCCGGCGTGCGCAAGCAGGGCGAGCCGAGCAAGCTCGACGACGATGTGACCGGCGGCGATTTCCGGTCCGGCCGGGTCGCGGTCGACGCGGTGTTCGATTCCGTGTCGGTCGCGACCACGTTCAAGGAAGAGCTCAAACGGGCCGGCGTGGTCTTCATGCCGATCTCGGAAGCGATCCGCGAGCATCCAGAGCTGGTGAAGAAATATCTCGGCTCGGTGGTGCCGGTCACCGACAACTTCTTTGCCACGTTGAATTCGGCGGTGTTCTCCGACGGCTCCTTCGTTTACGTGCCGCCGGGGGTGCGCTGCCCGATGGAGCTTTCGACTTATTTCCGCATCAACGAGAAGAACACCGGCCAGTTCGAGCGCACGCTGATCATCGCCGACAAGGGCGCCTACGTGAGCTACCTCGAAGGCTGCACGGCGCCGATGCGCGACGAGAACCAGTTGCACGCCGCCGTCGTCGAACTGGTCGCGCTCGACGACGCCGAGATCAAGTATTCGACGGTGCAGAACTGGTATCCGGGCGACGCCGAAGGCAAAGGCGGCATATTCAATTTTGTCACCAAGCGCGGCGACTGCCGCGGCAAGAATGCGAAGATCTCCTGGACCCAGGTGGAGACCGGCTCGGCCATCACCTGGAAATATCCGAGCTGCATCCTGCGCGGCGACAATTCGCGCGGCGAGTTCTATTCGATCGCCATCTCCAACGGCCGCCAGCAGGTCGATTCAGGCACCAAGATGCTGCATCTCGGCAAGAACACGACAAGCCGCATCATCTCCAAGGGCATCGCCGCCGGAAAGTCGAACAACACCTACCGCGGGCTGGTCACCGCCCACCGCAGGGCGACCGGCGCGCGCAACTTCACCAACTGCGATTCGCTGCTGATCGGCGACAAGTGCGGCGCGCACACCGTGCCCTATATCGAAGCGAAGAATTCGGCGGCTGTGTTCGAGCACGAAGCGACCACCTCGAAGATCTCGGAGGACATGCTGTTCTACTGCCAGCAGCGCGGCATGTCGGCGGAGGAGGCGACCGCGCTGGTGGTCAACGGCTTCGTCAAGGACGTGCTGCAGCAGTTGCCGATGGAATTCGCCGTGGAGGCGCAGAAGCTGATCTCGATCAGCCTGGAGGGGAGCGTCGGTTAGTGAACAATTCGGCCTCGTCCCTGGAGACGCCGGCTTTGCCGGCTCCTCAGGACGAGAGATAGGATGGAAAAAGAATGTCGCTTTTGGAAATCAAGAATCTGCACGTCGAAGTCGGGGGCAAGCAAATCCTCAAGGGCCTGACCTTGACCGTCGAGAAGGGGCAGGTCGCGGCCATCATGGGCCCGAACGGCTCGGGCAAATCGACGCTCGCCTACGTGCTCGCCGGCAAGCCCGGCTACGAAGTCGCCGAAGGCGAGGTGCTGCTCAACGGCGAGAGCATTCTCGACATGGCGCCGGACGAGCGCGCCGCCAAGGGCGTGTTCCTCGCCTTCCAGTACCCGGTGGAGGTGCCCGGCGTCGCCACCATGACCTTTCTGCGCACCGCACTCAACGCACAACGCAAACACCGCGGGGAAGCGGAGCTCTCGACGCCGGAATTCCTCAAACTGGTGCGCGAGACCTCCAAGCACCTCCACATCGACCAAGAGATGTTGCGTCGTGCGGTCAATGTCGGCTTTTCCGGCGGCGAGAAGAAGCGCAACGAGATCCTGCAGATGGCGGTGTTGCAGCCGCGGCTCGCCGTGCTCGACGAGACCGATTCCGGCCTCGACATCGACGCGCTCAAGGTCGTCGCCGACGGCGTCAACCGGCTGCGCTCGCCCGAGCGCTCGATGATCGTCATCACGCACTACCAGCGGCTGCTCAACTACATCGTGCCCGACGTGGTGCACGTGATGGCCAGGGGCAAAGTGGTGAAGTCGGGCGGCAAGGAGCTTGCGCTCGAGCTTGAGGCCTCCGGCTACGCGCAATTCACCGACGAGGCGGCGTGATGCCCGCGGAACCGCGCGCACTGAAGACCCCGGCCGAGCAGGCGCTGAGCGCTGCCTTTGCGGCGGCGCGCGGGTCGCTGCCTGGCGAGGGCGCGGTCGGCAAGCTGCGCGAAGTCGCGTTCGAGCGGTTCGACGCGGCCGGCCTGCCGCACCGGCGCGTGGAGGAATGGAAGTACACCGACCTGCGCGCGCTGATGCGCGAGGCGAGGCCGCTGGCCGGGCCGGCGGGCGCCAAGCCGCAGGGCAACATTGCGCCGATCCTGAGCGGCATCGAGACCGACCGCATCGCCATCGTCAACGGCCGCTATGAGCCGACGTGGAGCGATGCCAAAGTGTCCGATCCCGGCGTCACGGTGGCCGAATTGTTCGAATTCGTCGCCGACAATCCCGACTACCGGCTAGGCCAAGTGCCGGGCACCGACGATCCGGCCTATTGGCTCAATACCGCCTTCATGAGCGGCGGCGTGGCGTTGCGCATCAGGCGCGGTGGGTCGGTGGCCAAGCCGGTCCACATCGCGCACGTCTTCTCCGGCGACGCGGCGGCGGCGATGTATCCGCGCTCGGTGGTGGTCGTGGAGCCGGGCGCCCAACTCACGCTTATCGAGTCGTTCTCCGGTCCGGAGGGCGTCGATTATCAGGTCAATTCGGCGCTCGAACTGGTGATCGGCGACGGCGCGCGCGTCGATCACATCAAAGTCGGCTGCGACGGCGGCGCCGCCCTCCGGGTCTCGACCCTCGGCGTCACCGTCGGCGCCAAGGCCGCTTACAAGGATTTTGCCTTCACGCTCGGCGGCGCGGTGGTGCGCAACCAGACCTTCGTGCGCTTTGCCGGCGAGGGCAGCGCGGGCGCCATCGACGGCGCCAGCCTGCTCAAGGGCCGCCAGCACGTCGACAATACGCTGGTCATCGACCACGCGGTTGGCCACTGCACCAGCCGCGAGCGCTTCAAGTCGGTACTCGACGGCGAAAGCCACGGCATCTTCCAGGGCAAGATCATCGTCGAGCCGCACGCGCAGAAGACCGACGGCAAGATGATGACGCGCGCGCTGTTGCTGTCCGATGAGGCGGAAGCCGACAACAAGCCAGAGCTGGAAATCTTCGCCGACGACGTGGTCTGCGGCCACGGCGCCACCGCCGGCGCGCTCGACCCGGGGCTCAAGTTCTATCTGATGTCGCGCGGCATTCCCTTGGCCGAAGCCGAGGCTTTGCTCATTCAGGCCTTCATCGGCGAGGTGGTCGAGGAGATCGCGCACGAAGGCATTCGCGAGGCGCTGATGTTCGCCGCGCTCAAATGGCTGGGGAGCCGGTCATGACGCATCCGGCTGTGAGCAACGGCTCCTACGACGTCGCCAAGATCCGCGCCGATTTCCCCGCGCTGGCGATGGAGGTCTATGGCAAGCCGCTGGTCTATCTCGACAACGCCGCCTCGGCGCAGAAGCCGCAAGCCGTGCTCGACCGGCTCAACAAGGCCTATACCGAGCAATACGCCAACGTGCACCGCGGCCTGCATTATCTGGCGAACGAAGCGACCGAAGCTTACGAAGGCGCGCGCGAGAAGGTGCGGGCGTTTCTCAATGCCGCGCGGCCTGAGGAGATCGTGTTCACCCGCAACGCCACCGAGGCGATCAATCTGGTCGCCTATACGTTCGGGCGCGAGCGCATCAAGGAAGGCGACGAAATCGTGCTCTCGATCATGGAGCACCATTCCAACATCGTGCCCTGGCATTTCCTGCGCGAGCGTCATGGCGCGGTGATCAAATGGGCGCCGATCGATGACGAGGGCAACTTCCTCATCGACGAGTTCGAGAAGCTGCTCGGACCGCGCACCAAGTTGGTCGCCATCACCCAGATGTCGAACGCGCTCGGCACCCCGGTGCCGGTGAAAGAGGTGGTCAAGCTCGCGCACGCGCGCGGCATTCCGGTCTTGGTCGACGGCGCGCAGGGCGCGGTTCACCTTGACGTGGACGTGCGCGACCTCGATTGCGACTTTTACGTCATGACCGGTCATAAGCTTTACGGCCCGACCGGGATCGGCGCGCTTTACGGCAAATACGATCTGCTCGCCGCCATGCCGCCGTTCAACGGCGGCGGCGAAATGATCAATGAAGTGTTCCGGGACCGCATCACCTACGGCGTGCCTCCGCATCGCTTCGAGGCGGGCACGCCGGCGATCGTGCAGGCCATCGGGCTCGGTGCCGCGATCGATTATGTCAATTCCATCGGCAAGCCGCGCATCCGCGCGCATGAGGATGCGCTGGTCAAATACGCCCACGAGAAGCTCGGCAGCATCAATTCGCTGCACATCATCGGCAATGCAAAAGACAAGGGCCCGATCGTCTCCTTCGAGATGAAAGGCGCGCACCCGCATGACGTCGCCACCATCATCGACCGTTCCGGCGTTGCCGTGCGCGCCGGCACCCATTGCGTGATGCCGCTGCTCGAACGCTTCGGTTTGACCGCCACCTGCCGGGCCTCGTTTGCGATGTACAACACCAAGGACGAGGTGGACGTCTTGGCCGCCTCGCTGATCAAGGCGCAGGAATTTTTCGCATGACCGACGACAGGCCTGTCACCGAACCCGCCGCGGAAAAGCCGCCGGAGAACGCCGCCATCAGCAGCTCCTCGGCGCTGCCGCAGGACGAGCTCGACCGGCTCACCGACGACATCATCGCCGGCTTGAAGACCGTCTACGACCCGGAGATTCCGGCCGACATCTACGAACTCGGCCTGATCTACAAAATCGACATCGGCGACGACCGCTCGGTGAAGATCGACATGTCGCTCACCTCGCCGAACTGCCCGTCGGCGCAGGAACTGCCGATCATGGTGGAAAACGCCGTGTCCAGCGTCGCCGGCGTCAAGGACACCAAGGTCGAGGTGGTCTGGGACCCGCCCTGGGATCCGAGCCGGATGTCGGACGAGGCGCGACTCGTATTGAATATGTGGTAGCGCGCCGCCAGATTAGGATTGAACGAGGACGACCATGGCACGACCCCGACCCCAGGTGATGCGGCTGACCGACGCGGCCGCGCTGCGCATCAAGCACGTGATGGCGCGCGCCGAGCGGCCGGTCGCCGGCGTGCGCGTCGGCGTCAAGAACGGCGGCTGCGCCGGCATGGAATACACCATGGAATATGCCGACGCGGTCAAGCCGACCGACGAGGTGGTGGAGGACAAGGGCGTCAAGATCCTGGTCGACCCGAAGGCAGTCCTGTTCCTGCTCGGCACCGAGATGGACTACAAGACCGACAAGCTGTCGGCCCAGTTCGTGTTCAACAATCCGAACCAGACCTCGGCCTGCGGCTGCGGCGAATCGGTGCAGCTCACGCCGGCGAAGGACGCGGCGGACAGCTGATCACGCCACCTGCATGGCGGTGGCGCCGACGGTGACTTCCGGATCGGTCTCGCACATCACCCGGTTACGGCCGTGCCGCTTGGCGGCATAGAGGCAGGCATCGGTCCGCTCGATGAGCGACTGCAATGTGTCGTTGTTGTGCAGGGTGGCGACGCCGATCGACACCGTGACGCGGCCGAGATGCTCGCCGGTCGAGCGCTTCATCAATTCCTTGGTCATCACCGCGCGGCGGATATGGTCGGCGACCGTGATCGCCGAGCGCAGCACCGTGTTCGGCAGAATGACCGCGAACTCCTCGCCGCCGTAGCGGGCGGTGGTGTCCTGGCCCTTGACGTTCTGCTTCAGCGCCAATGCCACCAGGCGAAGCACCTGGTCGCCGGTCAGGTGGCCGAAGCTGTCGTTGAAGTTCTTGAAATGGTCGATGTCGGTGAGCATCAGCGATAGCGCCTCATTCCTGGACCGCGCTTCCTCGATGGCTTTAGCCAGCGTGCCGTCGAAGAATTTGCGGTTAGAAAGCTGGGTGAGGGGGTCGGTGAGGCTCTCGCTGCGCACGGCCTCGAGATGGGCATGCAGGTCGAGGATTTCCCGTTTGGATTCTTTTAGCCGTTCTTCTAGCTGCAGATTGGAGACTTCCATTTCCTTGGCGGTGTGCACAAGGCTTTCCACAATCGTGCGCAGGCCTTCGCGATCGTTCGACTGATGAATCTTTTCCGACATGCCGACGAGGCTTTCGGAGTAAGTTGACGCGTTGCCGGCGGCGCTGTCGATCATCGACATCACCTGCTCGATCTCGCCCTGGACCTGGGTGCCCACCTCGTCGATGCGCTCGGTGAGCCGAGTCGGCGCGAGATACGTCGCGTAGATGTGCTCGAGATTGGCCTCGGCGAGCACGCCGCTCTTCTTCAGCGTCTCGTTGATCATTTGATTGAGCGAGGGGTGATAGCCGGTGGCGTAGGCGTACCAGATCTCGTAATTGCGCGGCGTCGCCGCTTGCCGCAACGCCTTGATCTGACCGAGCGCGATTGCCGCGAACGCCATCGTGCGTTCGTGCTCGTCGGCGTACTCGGCCATCGCCAACCCCCCCGAATGGGCCTTCTGCCCACAAACCAACACGCGCCGCAGCCGTATGGCCGCGTCGCCTGACCCTGGACGGTAGGTCAGGGAAATGAATCGGCGGTAAATTTACAGCCGCCAGTGCGGTGTTATTTGCGTGTTCAGGCGCTTTTAAGCCTGAAAACAAGGGCTTTTCAGGCTTTCAGCGAGACCGGCCGCAACAGGAAAGCGGGCAGGTGGCTGCCGTCGGAATCTTCTGCCGCCTCGCGCGGCGGCTGCGGGGGACGGCGTGGTTTACCGCCGTGCGATTGAGGTTTGCTGGCGGGCGCGTGGGATTTTTCCGCGCGCGGGTGGGGTTCGTGGTGCTGGCCGCGGCGCCGGCGCTCGCCGTCACGGCTTTCGCGCGGCTCAGCCGCCGCGGGCTCGCCCATCCAGGGAATGGTCTGGCCGATCAAACGCTCGATCGCCGTCACCGACTTTCCGTCGATCGGCTGGACGATGGTGATCGCGGTGCCGCTCAGGCCGGCGCGGCCGGTGCGGCCGATGCGGTGCACGTAATCGTCCGGGTGATGCGGCACGTCGAAATTGAAGATGTGGCTGACCGCCGGGATGTCGAGGCCGCGCGCGGCGACGTCGGAGGCGACTAGCAGCGTGACGTCGCCGTTGCGGAACGACTCGAGGGCGGCGGTACGCGCCGACTGGTCCATGTCGCCGTGCAGCGCCGCGGCGTTGAACTTGTGGCGCAGCAGCGACCGGTGCAATAGCGCGACCTCGCGCTTGCGGTTGCAGAATACGATGGCGTTTTTGAAGCCTTCGGCCGAACGGATCAGGCGACGCAACGTCTCGCGCTTTTCAGCGGGATCGCGGCCGGCGGCGACTTTCAATTGGGTGATGTTGGCGGCGGTAGTGGCGGGCTTGGAGACTTCGACGCGCACCGGATTGTGCAGGAAAGTGTCGGCGATGCGCTGGATTTCCGGCGGCATAGTCGCGGTGAAGAACAAGGTCTGCCGCGTGAAGGGCACCAGCTTGCCGATGCGCTCGATGTCGGGGATGAAGCCCATGTCGAGCATGCGGTCGGCTTCGTCGATCACCAGGAGCTCGACGCCGGTCAGCAGCAGGCGTCCGCGCTCGGAGTGATCGAGCAGCCGGCCGGGCGTGGCGATCAAGACATCGACGCCGCGGATCAGCTTGGCGTCCTGGTCGCCGAACGACACGCCGCCGATGATCAGCGCGACGTTGAGCTTGTGGTTCCTGCCGTACTTTTCGAACTGCTCGGCGACCTGCGCGGCGAGTTCCCGCGTCGGCTCGAGGATGAGCGTGCGCGGCATGCGCGCGCGCGCGCGACCCTGTTCCAGCATCGTCAACATCGGTAAAACGAAAGCGGCGGTCTTGCCGGTGCCGGTCTGGGCGATGCCGAGCACGTCGCGGCGCTGGAGCACGTGCGGAATAGCTTGGTCTTGAATGGGAGTGGGAGATTTGTAGCCGGCCGATTCAATGGCGGCGAGAACTTTGGCGGATAAGCCAAGATGCGAAAAAGACATATAACCTCTAGTGGAGACCGTCCGGCGTCCGCGCCGGATAAGAAAAACGGGTTTCGATGCGCGGAAAGGACGGTCGAATCTGTGTTCGAAGCCGTTTCAATGCGAACATAGGGGCGCAGGGCCGAAAGTCAATGCTGCAGGCATGCAATAAGTCGCGTTAACCCTTAAGCTTTTGCCTATTGGGGCGTCACAATGATGCAATCTTTGCCGCTGCTGCTGGTGCCGGGACTGACCTGTACGGCGCGCCTTTACGGGCCGCAAATCGCCGCGCTCTGGCCGTTCGGACCGGTGACGGTGGCCGATCACCGGCAAGACGCCGACATGGCGGCGGTCGCCGCGCGCATTCTCCAGGACGCGCCGCCGCGCTTCGCGCTCGCCGGCCTGTCGATGGGCGGCTACATCGCCTTCGCCATGCTGCGGCAGGCGCCCGAGCGCATCGTCAAGCTGGCGCTGCTCGACACCTCGGCGCGCGCCGACACGGCGGAACAAACCGAAGGGCGCAAGACGCAGATTGCCATGGCGCGGTCGGGCCGCTACGGCGAAATCCCCGATCTGGCGATCCCGCGCTATCTCAATGCGAAGCATCAGCGCGACGAGCGCCTGACGGCGATCGTACGGCAGATGATCTTGGAGACCGGACCGGACGCCTTCGTGCGCCAGTTGCAGGCGATCATGTCGCGGCCGGATTCGCGGCCTTTGCTGGCCTCGATCCGCTGCCCGACCTTGGTTGTGGTCGGCGATGCCGATGTCGCGACACCGCCCGAGCTCAACAAGGAGATCGCCGACGGCATTCCCGGCGCCGAGCTCGTTACCATTCAAGATAGCGGCCATCTGACCACCATCGAGCAGCCCGAGGCGGTGAACGCGGCACTCAGCGAATGGTTGAACGCGTGAACCCGCGCGCCGGTCGCGCGTTGTAGCGGAGTCATGACCATGACCGATGTTCGCGACAATACCGGCGTGATCGCGCCGCCGCCGCTTCTGGCGCTGGCCGCAGTCGTGCTCGGGCTCGTGCTCGATTGGCTGATGCCAGCCTATGTGCTCACGGTGCTGCTGACGTGGCCGGAGCGGATTGTCAGCGCCGTCATTCTGTTTGTCGCGGGAACTGCGCTGGCGCTTCCCGCATTGCGCGGCTTCCGCGCGGCCGCCACGCATGTCGAGCCCTGGAAGCCGGCCACCGCGCTGGTGACCGAAGGAATATTCGGCTGGCTGCGCAACCCGATGTATGTCGGTCTCACCTTCTTTCTCATCGCGCTATCGCTGGTGCTCGCGTCCGACTGGATGCTGGTGATGACGATTGTTTTCGCGCTGGTGATCCATTTCGGCGTGGTCAAGCGCGAGGAGCGCTACCTCGAGGCGAAGTTCGGCGAGGCCTACCGGCAATACAAAGCGCGCGTGCCGCGCTACGGCATTCCGACCTAAATATCCAAGTCTTTCCGGCAATCATCCATTTGCGCCGGGCCGACCTTGCTTCTATAGGACGTGGCGTCGTTCGCCGGGAGCCCAGTCATGCGCACGCAGGTCGGCATCATCGGAGCGGGACCGGCCGGGCTGATGCTGGCGCGGCTGCTGCATCTCTCGGGCATCGACTCGATCATCGTCGAAAACCGCAGCCGCAACTACATCGAAAACCGCATCCGCGCCGGCCTGATCGAGCATTGGGCCGCCGACCTGTTGACCGAGGTCGGCGTCGGCGAGCGCATGAGAGCCGAAGGCATCCTGCACTGGGGCATCAATATCGGCATCAACGGCGCGCTGCACCGCATCGATTTCAAGGCGCTGGTCGACAAGCGCGTCACCATCTACGGCCAGCAGGAAGTGGTGAAGGACTTGGTCGAGCGCCGGCTCGCCGATGGCGGACCGCTGCTGTTCGAAGTCGACGGCGTCAGCGTGCACGATGTGACCACGCCGCGGCCGAAGATCCGCTTCACCCATATCGGCAAAGCGCAGGAGATCGAGTGCGATTTCGTCGCCGGCTGCGACGGCTTCCACGGCATCTGCCGGCCGAGCATTCCCGACGGCGTGCTCACCGTGTTCGAGCGCGACTATCCGTTCGGCTGGCTCGGCATCTTGTCGGAATCGCCGCCGCCGGACCACGAACTGATCTATTCCTACACCGATCGCGGCTTTGCACTCTACACCATGCGCTCGATGTCGCTATCGCGTCTTTATCTCCAATGCGACCACGACGAGGATATCCACGAGTGGCCGGACGGCCGCATCTGGAACGAGTTGCACCAGCGGCTCGGCGGCTCGCGCAAGTTGGTCGAAGGCAAGATCGTGCAGAAGGGCATCACGCCGATGCGCAGCTTCGTGGTCGAGCCGATGCAGCACGGCCGATTATTCTTGGCCGGCGACAGCGCGCATATCGTGCCGCCGACTGGCGCCAAGGGCATGAATCTTGCGTTCGCCGACGTGATGATGCTGTCGCGCGCGCTCGAGGCGTTCTACAAGAACAAGAACAACGACCGCCTGGAAGGTTATTCGAAGGCCTGTCTGCGCCGCGTCTGGTATGCGCAACGTTTTTCCTGGTGGATGACGCAGATCCTGCACCGTTTCCCCAACGAGTCGGCGTTCGACCGCAGGCGGCAGCTCTCCGACCTCGACTACATCACACACTCGGAGGCC
>Ga0335078_10011217_pt1 | contig 13294 bp, 10 predicted proteins | sample Lox_Sample_32_FD_206711 | JGI IMG/M metagenome (GOLD analysis project Ga0335078, IMG submission 206711) | Soil microbial communities from Loxahatchee National Wildlife Refuge, Florida, United States - Lox_Sample_3.2 | ecosystem: Environmental > Terrestrial > Soil > Wetlands | place: USA...
ACTCCGCTCTTAGCTCCAGCAATCCGCGCCTAAAAGGAATCGATCGGGAGCGCCTGGAGCGAGAAGGACACGTGCGCTTGAACTTTGCAGCATCGGAGCTGCACGCTGCTGTCTCAGGCGCCCCCGCAAGCTTTCTCCCTTTTGCGAACGGCAATTTCCCCACAGCCAGCGGCAAGGCGGAACTTTATAGCGAGTCAGTCAAGGCTCTGGGATTGGATCCTGTCATCCAGTTCACGCCGCCCAGCGAATCGCGCCATGGCGAGCAGGCGAAACGGTTCCCACTCGAGCTGCTGGCGCGCAAGTCAGATAACTTCCTCAATAGCACCTTCTCTAATCTCCCTCCGGTGCAAGCGATGGAGGAAGAGGACGGACTCCTGGAGATGCACCCATCCGATGCCCGCGCGCGCGGAATCGCCCAGGGAGATACGGTCCGCGTCTTCAACCGGCGCGGCGAGATTCTTCTGAAGGCTAAAGTCAACGGCACGGTGCAGGCGGGGGTGGTAGGCGCCCGACTGCGCTGGGCGAAGCTGAGCGCCTCCGGCAGGAATATTAACGTGCTCACCTCGCAAAAACTTACGGACATGGGCAACTCCGCCACCTTTTATTCCGTCCTTGTTGAGGTGGAGCTTTTCAGACCAGTCTCCAGGAGCAGTTGATGGCCTGGGTTCACCAGCCACAGAGGGAATCGTTGGCACAAGGCGCAGTCGTAGCCATGCTTGTGTCTCTGGTGGTTAGATTTCGCCGAACTGACTGAATCCCGAGGCTCTGGCTCTTGGACGGTGTCCACTGCACTACCGTATAATTGCGGTTTTCCATACTCCCATTCGCTGAGGTAGAGGAGATATTCCACGCTCTTATCAGGATAGCCCTGCAGTGAAGACGGGCAGGTCTCTAAGCGGATGGCGCGGGGCCGCCCCCGCTTGTCCTCTATCTGGCTCATTCTTAAAGTTTTGTATGGCACTGCCGCGTCTCCTTCTGGGCTTCCTGTTGGCCGTTTTTCTGCTCTGTTCTTTCGGCGTGGGCCAGCAGGAACTGGTCGCCGGCATCGAAATTCACGGCAACCGCCGCATTCCCGCCGAATCGATTCGGGCCCGCATGTTCACCCGCGCCGGCGACGTTTACGACGAAGCTGCCCTGGAGCGGGACTTCAACTCGCTTTGGAACACCGGCTACTTTGAAGACATTCGTTTCGAGCGGGAAGAAACCGCCAAGGGCTGGATCATCCATGTCTACGTCAAGGAACGACCGACCATCCGTACCATCGATTACGAAGGCTTGAACTCAGTCTCCAAGAGCGACGTCCTCGACCGCTTCAAAGAAGCCAAAGTGGGGCTGTCGGTGGAGAGTCAGTACGACCCCACCAAAGTCAAGAAAGCCGAAGTCGCCATTAAGGAGTTGCTCTCCGAGCACGGCAGACAGTTTTCCACCATTCGCACCGAAATCCGGCCGATTCCTCCGGCCGCTGTCGGTGTCACGTTTGTGATCAAAGAGGGACCCAAGGTCAAGGTCGGCAAGATCATCTTCAGCGGAAATCAGCATGTCAAGACTCGCATCCTGCGGGCGGCCATGAAAAATCTGCGGCCGATTGGGATTCCGCATTCCATCTTCCTGGAAAATCTCTTCGCTCGCACTTATGACGCCACCAAACTCGAAGAAGACACCGAGCGGGTCCGCAACGAATTCCAGGACCGTGGGTACTTCAAGGCGCTGGTGAATGAGCCCAAGACCAACATCCACGACAGCGGTCACAAGGGTTTCCACATTCCGCTGCTGCAGGCCGGCCCCGGAAAGGCCGTGGATATCACCATGCCGATCGAGGAAGGCGACAGGTACCGCCTGGGCGAAATCACTTTCAAGGGCAACAAAGCGCTCAGCAACACCAAGGCCCTGCGCGCTCTCTTCCCCCTCAAGGATGGGGATGTGTTTGACCGCAGCAAGATTGCCAAGGGTCTGGAATCTTTGCAAAAAGCCTACGGCCAATTTGGCTATATCAACTTCACTTCCGTACCCGATACTCATTTTGACGAAGACAAGAAACTGATCTACATCGACATTGACGTGGATGAAGGCAAACAGTTCTATGTGCGGCGCATAGAATTCCAGGGCAATACCACCACCCGCGATAAGGTGATCCGCCGGGAGATTTTGTTGGAGGAGGGTTCGGTTTACAACCAGCAACTCTGGGAAGTCAGTTTGCAGCGTTTGAACCAGTTGGGATTCTTCGACAACCTCAAGCCCGACGATCCCAGCGTTACCGAGCGTCACCTGGACGAGAAAAATGCGACCGTCGACCTGCTGCTGAAAGTCAAGGAAAAGGGCAAGAACAGCATCGGCCTGACCGGTGGTGTCAGCGGCCTGGCCGGATCATTCATTGGTCTGAGTTACGCCACCAACAATTTTCTTGGCAAAGGAGAGACGCTGAGTGTCCAGGCCAATCTCGGCAATCTCGAGCGCAGCATCTCTTTCGGTTTTACCGAACCGTATTTGTTTGACCGACCCTACCAGTTCGGCTTCAACGTATACGCCACCAGGTTCATTTACGACCAAGCGCGGCAGGCCGCGATCTTCAGCGGCCAGCAGATCAGTTTACCCAGCGCCCTCGAGGAAAACCTGCAGAATTACACTCAATCGAGCAAGGGCTTCAGTATCAACGTTTCTCACCCCATCCACCGAGGCTTCAAGCGGGTCGGCATCAGCTACCAACTTGACGATTCCTCCATTGTGGCTCTTACCACGGCTTCGAAAACACTATTTGACTTTCTCTCCTTCAGCGGAATCAGCGGGCCGAACGCCCTCAACGGCATCATCACCAGCAAGATCATCCCCAGTTATTCCAAGACCACGTTAGACAGAGCACTGTTTCCCCATCGCGGCACATCCCTTTCCGTGGCCACAGAATTTGCTGGGCTGGGTGGAACCGTTCGCACCATCCGCCCGGTGGTTTCATACACCCATTGGATTCCGTTGCAAAAAGGGCACAACACCTTCGGCTATCGCATCCTGGGCTCTTTCCTGACTGGCTATGGCGGGCTGGTACCACCACCCTTCCAGCGCTTTTACGACGGCGGCGAGAACGACCTGCGCGGCTTTGATATCCGTTCTGTTTCTCCGGTTTCCTTTCTGCCGACCGTTGCCAGCGCTCCTCTACGCAATCCCGATGGGTCCATCGTCCCCAAGAATCCTGCCAATCCTCTGCAAGGCAGCTACACCATTCCTGTCCCCGTCGACCAGATTGTTTTTCCCGGAGGTGATCTCAGCCTGGTCACCAATCTGGAGTATCGCTACACTATTGCCGGACCGGTGACGTTGGCAATCTTTGCCGATAACGGAGTTGAACCGATTCTCCGCGACTCACAGTTGAAAATCTCTTCCAGCCAGCTGGCAACTATTAACAACACCGTTTTCGGCTGCCCCGCTCTCGATATTGGACTGAACTGCACCGGTGGAACGAAAGAAACCTTTTCTCAGTACTTGAAGCCCCTCGGCGACACCAACTGGGTCCCCAGAATGTCCACTGGACTAGAACTGCAGGTCTTCCTGCCGGTGATCAACGCGCCATTCCGCATCTACTGGGCGTACAATCCTTTGCGCCTGGATACCACGACTAATTCACCGATTCCCATCACCCGCAACATGTTCCCCCCTGGTGCATCGGGAGATTACACCTTCCAGGTCACTAAGAATGCCTATGCGCCGCAATACCTGCTGCGCGAACCCCGCAAAACGTTCCGCTTCACGGTGGCAACCACGTTCTAGAGATACAGCGTCACATAAGACGCGAGAGTTTCGAGCAGCCTGGGCAGAACCTTCTGTTTCTTGTGGTGATCGGATCCTCAATTTCGCATCCCGAGGTCCACGATCTGGGTTTGACGCTGAGGCTCTGGTGTTCCTATAATGAGGGCGAATCCGCACCCTGATGATCGAAGCGTATGGGGTGGTCGTCGCGCTCTCAATGCAGCGCGATGTGCTGGCACGAAGATTCACCTTTCGCGAGGCGCGTCTCGGTTAGTTGTGACGCACGCCGGCATAATCGTAGAAAAGGTCTGAGCAAATTTCCGGAACAATTCCAAGGAGTCCAAAAGCAACCCCATGAAAAGCAAGTTCGTACCATTCCTTCTGGCCTTGTTGTGTGCTCTCCCCATCACAGCTCTGGCTCAAACCGGTGACGCCGCATTACCTGCAGCTCCCAGCGCGGCCAACGCAGCCAATGCCGACCCAAGCACCACGGCTACGGGCGTGAGATTGGGCACTATCAATATCGAAGCCGCCATTTTTCAAAGCAACGAAGGCCAGCGTGATTTTGAGGCGCTCAGCAAGAAATTGGAGCCTAAGCAGACCGAGTTGAAAAATATGAACGACGAGGTCGAAGGCTTGAAAAAACAGCTCAACACCTCCGGCGACAAGCTCAGCGAGGATGCCCACGCCAATCTGGTGAAGCAGATTGAGCAAAAGCAGAAGCAATTGGAGCGTGCCGTCCAGGACGCTCGAGATGACGCTCAGGGTCAGCAGAACGAGATCGCCCAGCGCATCCTGCAGAAGATGGCGCCGATTATCGTCAAGTACGCCGGCGACAAAGGGTTCGGCGTGATTATGGATACGTCCAATCCCTGGCCTCAGGGTCCGGTGCTCTGGGCTGGGCCTTCGGTCGACATAACCAAGGCCATTGTCGAAGCCTACAACGTGCAATCCGGGGTCCCGGCACCGGCGCGCCCGGTGACGACCAAGCCGGCCACTACTGGCGCTGTCACCAAGCCAGCGGCCCCGACCGCCACCAAACCGGCTGCTACTGCGCAAGCACCCAAATAACCCGCGACACCTGAAACACGAAGAAAGTTCCCGATCGGCCGCAGAAAATTGCGGCCTTTTTATTTCAAAACTTTCTTTCTGGGCCCGTGAGCGAACCAGGAGCGCGCGGTGTCTGTAGTGACGAAGCCTCAAATCGGGAGGACTGTCATGTTCACCAGCTTTCTGGACGATCCGCTTTGGGTTGATCCATCGCGCCGCGGATGGAGCACGCTGGCTTCTTTCGCCCTGCAGAGTCTCGCACTCGCTGGATTGTTGCTGCTGCCATTGTTCTACATCCAGGGTCTGCCGCCGCTGCCAATGATGGCCGCGCTGGTCGCCCCGGCGCCGCCTCCTGCGCCGGCCCCAGCACCGCCGCCGCATGCTTACCCCACAGCCGCTAGCAACATGATTGGTCGAGGTCTAATGACGCCGACCTCGATTCCACGGACCATCGCTAATATCAACGAATCTGCGCCTCCGCCAGAATTACCTTCGGGTCCCGGAATTCCCGGCAGCACCGGCTTTCCCGGAGCCGTCAATCCAGTGTTGGGAAGCATCAGTGTTGGTACGAATCCACTTCCCCTCTCACCGCCTGTTGCCAGCAACCGTCCGCCGCGGGTTTCTCACGTGATGGAGGGAAACCTCATCCATCGTGTGCAGCCCGAATATCCCCAACTCGCGCGGCAAGCACGAATTCAGGGAGCGGTCGTCCTGCGTGCCGTCATCAGCGCCGAGGGACGTATCGAAAACCTGCAGGTCATCAGTGGCCATCCATTGTTGGTGCCTGCTGCTATCGATGCGGTGCGACAGTGGCGCTACCGCCCCTATCTCTTAAACGACCAGCCGGTAGAAGTGGAGACACAGATTACGGTGAACTTCACCCTCGCAATGTAGGCACCGGTTCTTCCCAGTTGATCCGCGACTGCATATGTAGGAGAAGGCGGCTTCGTCTGTTGCCTTTGCTCGGCCGCCCAGACTCCGACCTGGTGTTAGCGAGCCCAATCAGACTCCTGGCCGGCGGGTACACCCGTAACCTGATCGCAACCAACTCGACCGTTATAATCAGTCAATAGTGGCGACCATCGAAATTGCGAAACGGGTGGCGACTCGGCCCACCTGGGCGGAGGTGTCGCTCGAAGCACTGCGGCAGAATTTTCGCGCTGTCCAGCGACACATCGGCAGCCGCGTCACCATCTGTGCGGTGGTGAAGGCCGATGCCTACGGCCACGGAGCCCTCGAGTGCGCACGCTCGCTCGAGCAAGAAGGTGCAGGCTGGTTTGGAGTCACCTCGCTGGACGAGGCCATCCCGCTGCGCGAGGCCGGGATCCGCGGCAATATTCTCTTGCTCACCGGCTTCTGGCGCGGCGAACAGGAAGAGATCGTCCGCCTGAAGCTGACTCCTACGGTATGGGAAGCGGAGCAAATCGGATTGCTGGAGAAGGCTGCCTCCGAACTCGGTGTGCGGCATCCCATCCACCTGAAAGTTGATACCGGCATGGGCCGCCTCGGGGCTGCCGTTGACGACATGCCGCGAATTTGCGCCGCCCTGCGCTCGGCTCCGCACTTGATAGTAGAAGGGTTATCTACCCACCTGGCCTCGTCGGAAGTGCTCGACGCTCCCTCGGTTCAGGAGCAACTCCAGGCTTTCGACGGAGCGCGGCGCTTTCTGCAGAACGAGGGCATCACACCGCCGCTGATTCATGCAGCCAATACAGGAGCGGTCATTTCCCGGCATGACTCCTGGCACACCATGGTGCGGCCAGGGATCGCACTTTATGGTTACTACTTGCCCTTTGAGCGGGCCGGCCGTGAAGTCAGCGGCAGCGGTCTGCGCCTTGCCGTCAAACCTGTGCTCACCTGGAAGACCCGGATTCTCTCTCTTCGCAATGTTCGTGCGAACCAGGCGCTGGGCTATGGCGGAATCTACATCACCAAGGCTCCTGCGCGCATCGCCGTACTTCCGGTGGGCTATGCCGACGGCTTCAACCGTGCGCTCTCTTCCCGGGGCCGGGTCATTGTGCGGGAGCACTACGCTCCGATTGTAGGCCGCATCTCCATGGACCTCACCCTGGTCGACGTCACCGGCCTTCCGGGGATTGAAGTCGGCGATGAGGCGATTCTGTTGGGCTCCTGCGACGGCCTCAGTGTCGACGCCCGCGAACATGCCGCCCTCGCTAACACCGTGCTCTACGAGATTCTTTGCGGAATCTCAAAGCGGGTGCCTCGCAAGTACATCTCGTAGCCAGAGGGACAAAGCGCTCCCGCCCAGCAGGACATATCCACGGATTTCCCCTGCAAGCCATGGGTATCGCGAGCGTTCCCAAATTGGCGCCGGGCAGTTGAGGGATTTCCCGTGATAACTTTGGTGTTTCCGCCGGGCAAATTCTTCTCTGCTACAATCTCATTGCGCCGCTGCCGGGCCATAACTCCGCAAACGGCCCTGCGGGAGCCTTGCTAACATGTTGAGTAGTAAGAAGAAAGTTCAGATCGCCGGTGCCTTTGCAACCCTCTTGCTCTGCGCCTTAGCGGTGGGGTGCAAGGGGTTTTTCGTAAACCCTACGCTGACCTCGGTAGCCGTGGGACCCACAGCCACCATCAACCAAGGCGGCACCGTACAGATGAGCGCGGTCGGCACCTACAATGACGGGTCGACACAGAGCCTTAGAAATGTGTTTTGGAGTAGCGATCCGACCAGTATCGCCACCATCAGCGCTTCCGGCCTGGTCACGGGCGTGTCGGTTGGACCCGCGACCATCACTGGAGCATCGGGTACAGTCAGCGGCACGGCCACAGTCACGGTCGCCCTTTCAGGCGTCACCGCGATCACCGTCAGTCCGACGACGAAAAACATACAGGCCAACGGCGGCACCGCTAACTTTACTGCCAGTGCAACCATCACGGGTGGCGCCCCGGTCGACATCACGTCGACGGCGACGTGGGCGATTACCAGTGTCAGCACATCGACCGGATCTATCGATGACTTCTCCGTGACCCAGGGACAAGACCCGGAAGTAGTCATGGCGCAATCTACGGCTACTCCCGGTGAACAAGCGACGCTCACGGCGAGCTACGTCGGCGGAACGGGAACAACCTACACCGCAACGGCAACACTCACGGTGATCGCGGCTCCATAAGACGCCACACTATGCCTGACGTTCGATGCATCGGCATTTGTACTGGAGGTGGCGATGCCCCCGGCCTCAATGCCGTCATTCGAGCCGCAGTGAAGTCCGCCATCCTGAAGTACAAATGGAAGGTCATCGGCATTCCCGATGGCTTCGACGGCCTGATTTGGCCGGAGCGATCCTGCGAGCTCAAGCTCAAGGACGTAAGCGGTATTCTCCCACGCGGGGGCACTATCCTGGGCACAACGAACCGGGGGGATCCGTTTCACCACCGCAGCATCGAGAATGGGGTCGAAGTAATCCGCGATATTTCCGATCAAGTCATTGCCAATTCCCGCCAATTGGGAATCGATGCCGTGATCAGCATCGGAGGGGATGGTTCGCAGACCATCGCCCAGGAACTTTTCCAGAAGGGCATGAAAATCGTCGGCGTCCCCAAGACCATCGACAACGATCTCTGCGCCACCGAAATCACCTTCGGCTTTGACACCGCCTTGCACACCGCCACCGATGCGATCGACAAGATTCACACTACGGCTGAGTCCCATCACCGCGTAATGGTGGTCGAAGTGATGGGCCGTGATGCTGGATGGATCGCGCTCGAAGCGGGCATCGCCGGCGGTGCGCACGTCATCCTGATTCCCGAAATTCCTTTCAGCCTACAGAGAATCTGTGACTACGTAAAAGAACGTGAGGGATATGGCAAACACTTTACGATCGTCGTGGTGGCTGAGGGAATCAAGCTTCCGTCGGAATTGAAGCAGCTTTCCCGCGGGGGATCAGTGGGAAATTTGATCGGCGACGGCATCGCCCTGACCGCGCGGCGTGAAGTGCGGGTCAGCGTTCTCGGCCATATTCAGCGCGGCGGTTCCCCTTCCCCCTTCGACCGCATTCTCGCCACCCGTTTTGGCGTCGCGGCCACCGATCTGATTGCCGAAGGAGCATTTGGAAAGATGGTCTGCTTGCGCAATGCCACTATCGAGAGCGTCGCCATTTCGGATGCCATTGGCCACCTCAAGAAGGTGGATCCCAAGGGAGAAATGGTACGCGCGGCACGCGCTGTCGGAATTTGCTTCGGAGACTGATCCCGCAGTGCTCCGGACGACAACAATCTCCCCGCCACACCGGTCCCTGATGCTTTGGGACTGCGCTATAGTGGGCAGGTGCCCCCTCTAAAACTCAGCCGGCGGATTCTGTGCTTGATTGCCGTGGTAGCGGCTCTGTCGGCCCCAGCTTGCAATCGAAGGCACAAGTTCCTCGAGGTTGGCTACGTTTCAGTGCCACAGGCCGCGCTGCGCGACCGGGTCGCTACCGTCTTCAACAAGACCGGCATGGTCAAGAACGGCGACCGCGTAGAGATTCTCGAACGCGATCGGCGCTTCGCGCGGGTGCGCACCGGCGATGGCGCGGAAGGGTGGGTCGAGCAGCGTTTTCTGGTGACCCAGCAGGTCTACGACGCATTCCAGAAGCTCGCACAGCAGGAGCAGAACGATCCTGTCCAGGCAACTGCTACTACACGCAACGATACTAACCTTCACTTGGAGCCAGGCCGTGAAACTGACCATCTTTATCTGCTCACTCAGGGCAATAAAGTCTCGATCCTGAGACGCGCCACTGCCGAGAAAATCCTGCCAGGAGCATCTCCCAGGCCATCCGACGAAAGTAGCGGGCAACCGGCGAAACCTCCTGCGGTCCTGGAAGACTGGTGGCTGATCCGTGATTCCCAGGGTCACATTGGATGGGTGCTGGCGCGAATGGTGGACCTGGATGTGCCGCTCGATATCGCGCAATACGCCGAGGGGCAGCGAATCGTTGCCTACTTTGTGCTCAACCAGGTGAACGACGCCGACAAGAAAGTCTCGCAGTATCTTGTGGCGCTGACCGAACCCAGGGACGGGATGCCCTTCGACTATAACCAGGTGCGTGTGTTCACCTGGAATGTGCGCAAACATCGTTACGAGACTGCCTATCGGGAACGGAATCTCAATGGCGTATTGCCCATCACGATCACACAGGAAGACTTCGACAAAGAAGGCACCTTGCCGGTGTTTGTTCTGCGCGTAAAAGATGAGGCCGGGAATTCTAGCGAGAAAAAGTACAAATTAAATACGCCGATAGTGCGGCGAGTTCTGGCGCCCGGCGAGGAACCGTCCAAGCCGGCAGCAAGAAAACATCATTAGAAGGACTTGCTGCTTTCCTCTGCGGCGTCGGCTCCGTCTTTGCGATTATGTGATTTGAGGCCCGTGAGGAACGCAGTCGCAAGCTTGATGCGGGGAAGCGGAGGATGAGGTTGGCGATTGTCCATCGCCTCCCGCCAGTGCTGCAGCGAAGACAAAAGCGGGGCAAGTTCGATCCACTCCAGGCGTTGCGGATGGCCGGTCAAGTTCCGCACCGCTCGTTCCATCACCGATCGCATCCCCACAAAATTGCCGCTTGAGTAGTGATGAAAGGCCACTGCGACCTGTACCACTCCCTGTAGAAACTTCTTGTCCTCCGCAGGAGCCGCGCGCCAGATATCTTCCAGGACTTCATGCGCCTCGAAAAACTTGGCGCGGTTGAACAATGCGATACCGCGCCTGTAGTGTTCGACATCCACAGCCTATTGTCCCAGAATCCCGTAGTGCGAGCTTGCCGCCATGAAAAACAGCAGCGGAACCGAGAGGAAGAAATTGGTGCGCGATGCCAGAAACGCTTGCCGCGCCAGCACTGCGCCGTTTGCCGGTGGCGTTCCGGACAGGGTCCCCCTGATGATCGCCTTCTGATTGCGCCAAATGATACCCCAGACATTGAACATCATGATGATGCCCATGCCGCCGCCCACTCCGATCGACAAAACGTGGTTATCATCCTTTCCCACCGGAGTGAAGTTCACAAACAACCAGCCTGCGGCAATCACCACTACGGTCGTAAGGGCTCCGAGAAGGTATCCGCTTGGCGCCTTGGAGATGACGAAATATAGGATCGCCCAAGCCACGATCCACACCAGCCAGAAAAGGCCGATCGTGCTCAACGGGCTGACACCCATGCGAGCCGCGTCCGGTTCCACAAAGATGTGCTGCCAGTAGAAAAAACCAAGCAACACGGTCACCAGGGCACTCCACCGGAACAGTTGCAGAGTGGGCATGGTCATGTATTGAAACACCTTTGGTTTCATCGCGGCATCTACTTGCTTCATAAACGGAACATTCACCAGATTGAAGAAATAAAGTAATCCGATCCAGGTGATGCCAGCGATGAAATGAAACCAGCGCACAATGAATGCCAGGGCCTCGGTGCCGGTGTGAGTCGGCATCATCCAGAACATAACCAACGCTGTCAGATTGTGCATCGATTCTTCCTCCAAGCGCGAGTCCGGGCTGCACATCGCTTCTTTGCGGAGGAATGTTGGCATCTTGCCAATGTTTGTGTCAAATGCGGTGAGAGTACAGAGCTCGCTTGAAAACTCGCCAGTAACACCGTATTGTACGAATTGTCGCTTTGGGTGCGCCGATCCGCGGATTGAGCCTCCCAATCTTTCCCCCTATTCCTTGCGGCCTGGTCGGCGGCGGACGTGAGGAATAATGATTCTTCGATACGTCAGAAGGCTCTCGTAGTAAGAGAGCTAAGGAGATCGTATGGAAAACAAGCCGGCGCAAAATATCCAGGATTCCTTCCTCAACACTGCTCGCAAGGAGCGCACTAACATCACCATTTATTTGCTGAGCGGGGTGAAACTGACCGGGCGCATTCGGTCATTCGACAAATACTCTGTGGTACTGGAGACCAGCAATCAGGAGCAGTTAATCTTCAAACATGCGATTTCCACGGTTGCCATGGGTAGAGTAGGGCATGGCGAAAAACCGGTCGTGGTTCCTGTTCCAGCCCAGGAGGCCGGGCCGAGTCCGGTTCCCAGCGCTTCCGGAACTGAAGGCTAGCGGAACATTTCAAAGGTTGAATGGCCTGACCGGCCGCAAGGCGGTACGGTTACTAGGTTGTGCGCTGGCTGTACGCTTTGAGCCGAAAGCAAAACCAACAGAGAATCCAGTTGAGTCGAGAACGATCTTCCCAAAAAGCACGCGACGCCACCCCTTCGTCATCCGGTCGGGATGGCCGTGGCCTATTGGAGCGCGCTTTTCTGGTGGGCATCGATTATCGCGTCCGATCCCGAGGACCGGCTACTGGTAAGTCGTTATTCCCTCCACCAGCCAGTTCCGCCCAGGCAGCGCGTGACAGTGCCACTTTCGCCATTGCCACTGCATCGAAGTCGCCAAATGCCCCCCAGTTCAGCGCAGAAGAATCGCTTGAAGAATTGCGTTCACTGGCGACCAGTGCGGGCGCCCAAGTCGCGGGTGAATTTCTTCAGCACCGCGACAAACCCGATCCCGCGACTCTCATCGGCAAAGGAAAGCTGGCGGAGATCGCCGGGGCCGCGGCTTCGGTGTCTGCTGATCTGCTCTTGTTCGACCACGATCTCACGGCGTCTCAGCAACGCAACATCGAGAGCGTTGTGCATACCCGGGTGATCGATCGTACCCAACTTATCCTCGACATTTTTGCTCGCCACGCCCGCACCCGGGAAGGTCAGCTGCAGGTGGAACTGGCACAGTTGGAATATCTGCTGCCGCGCCTCGGCGGACACGGCATCGAGATGTCGCAACTGGGCGGTGGGATCGGAACGCGGGGTCCGGGCGAAACTCAGCTTGAAACCGACCGTCGCAAAATCTATCGCCGCATCCGCCACGTAAAACAACAAATCGAAAATGTGCGCCGGATCCGGGCGCAGCAGCGGCAGCGGCGGGAGTCGGTTCCCGTCGCCACCGTGGCTCTGGTCGGTTATACCAACGCGGGCAAATCCACGTTATTTAACGCTTTGACCCAGGCCTCAGTTCTGGCCTCGCCCAAGATGTTTGCCACTCTGGATCCCACGATTCGCGCGGTGACCCTTCCCTCAAAACGCAAAGCCCTGCTCTCTGACACCGTTGGCTTCATCCGTAATCTGCCGCACACCCTGGTCTCGGCTTTCCGCGCCACACTGGAAGAAGTACAGCGTGCCGCCCTCATCCTGCATGTTTCTGATGCCAGCAGTCCGCTTTCTTCCGAACAGGATGCGCAGGTGGAGCGGGTGTTGAAAGAGTTGGAGGTCGAGAACAAGCCGCGCTTGCGGGTAATGAACAAAATCGATCTCCTGCCTTCCAAACAGCGCGAGAGCTTGCGGGACGACACCAACACAGTCCACGTATCGGCGGCCAAGGGCATCGGAATGACCACGCTGCTGGATCGCATCGACCAGATGCTTTCCGAGGATGCCATCTCTCGGATTCGCCTGCGCGTTCCACAAAAAGAAGGCAAGACCCTGGCCACGCTGGAAGCGCGAACCCGTATTTATTCCCGTGCCTACAAGGACG
>Ga0335078_10011219_pt1 | contig 13291 bp, 13 predicted proteins | sample Lox_Sample_32_FD_206711 | JGI IMG/M metagenome (GOLD analysis project Ga0335078, IMG submission 206711) | Soil microbial communities from Loxahatchee National Wildlife Refuge, Florida, United States - Lox_Sample_3.2 | ecosystem: Environmental > Terrestrial > Soil > Wetlands | place: USA...
ATCAATAGCCTAGAGCATCCACATCTATCCACGGACGTCTTATGATAACCTCTTTGCCCCTCTTTCACGGCGGTAACAGGGGTTCGAATCCCCTTGGGGACGCCAGGTCGACCGGCGCGAAAAACGCGGCCGTCTTACGCGCGGGTTCGCGCGCTGCCCGTGCCGCTCGGGTATTTAGAGGGGGCCTGGCGGGCTGGCGTCCCCGACAGCGCGATGTCTTAACCATCGGTTAGTCCGGCGCTGGTACGCAATGGACGGGCGGACGACGGACCGGCCGTCTTCCGCGTTTCCGAGGATCGCACCGCACCATGAAAGAGCTGCAGGCACGCGACGTGATGTCCGGCGAGGTGATCGCCGTCTCGCCGAAAGCCGCGATCATCGACGCGGCAAAACTCATGCTCGACAACCGGATCAGCGGTCTTCCCGTTATCGACGATCGGGGTCGGCTGGTTGGCGTCGTGACCGAGGGCGACCTGCTCAGGCGCGTGGAAATTGGCACCCAGACCGAGTGCGCCGGCGGGTTTTTCAGTTCCGAGTTGGCGCAACAATTCCTCAAATCCTACGGTCAGTATGTGGAAGACGTGATGACGACTAAAGTCGCCAGCGTCCTCGTCAATACGCCGCTGGTGGAAATCGCTCGCTTGCTTCAGTTGATGAAGCTCAAGCGGGTTCCGGTGATCGAGCACGACGAGGTCGTCGGCATCGTCAGCCGAGCCGACGTGCTTCGTGCGCTGGTCGGCGCGGCCGGGACGCCCGTCGCCCACGCCGCGCAGTGACGTTGGCAGCGTGCGGCCGGTTTGAGCCTCACGATCGCCCCGCCAGGGGCAGCATTGCCCGCAACGCGGACGCGGGCGCGACGCCGGTCGGCGGCCACAGCCGGAAGAACGCCCATTTCGCTCCCTGGGCGAGCGCCAAATAGCTGAGGGTAAGCCCCGCAATGGCGAAGAGGAACGCGGCGGAAGGCGGAACAAAGCCAAACGACGCTCCCAGCGGCGTGAACGGCAGCGCGATTGCCAGCACGACGACGGTCAAGGAGGTGGCGGTGAGAACCGGATGCGCCCGGCTCTTCAGCGGGTTGCGACGCGTGCGGAGCACAAAGATGACGAGCACCTGCGTCGCCAGCGATTCGACGAACCAGCCGGTCTGAAACAGCGCCTCGTTCGCGCGGAAGACCAGCAGCAACAGGCCGAAGGTCAGAAAGTCGAAAATCGAACTCACCGGCCCCATCACCAGCATGAAGTCGCGCACGAATCGCATGTCCCAATGCTCCGGCTTCGCGGTGATCTCGCTGTCGACCTCGTCCAGCGGGATCGGCATCTCCGAGACCGCGTAGAGCAGGTTGTTGAGCAGGATCTGCACCGGGAGCATCGGCAGAAACGGCAGGATCAGCGTTGCTCCCGCCATCGAGAACATGTTCCCGAAATTCGAGCTCATCGCCATCATGATGAATTTCATGATGTTGCCGAACGCACGGCGGCCTTCGGTAACGCCGCGCTCCAGCACGCCCAGATCGTGTTGCAGCAAGATGATGTCGGCGGCGTCCTTGGCGACATCGACCGCGCTGTCGACCGAAATGCCGACATCCGCGGTGTGGAGCGAGGGCGCATCGTTGATCCCGTCGCCGAGATAGCCGACCACGTGTCCGCGGTGCTTCAACCCTAGAATGATGCGGTTCTTCTGGGTTGGGGTGACCCGACAGAACAGGTTGGTGTCTTCCAGCCTCGCCGCGAGCGCCTCATCGCTGAGCGCTTCGACCTCGGCACCGGTCAGCAGCCCGGCGATCGGAATGCCCAGCTCGGTGCAGACATGCTGGGTCACGCGCTCGTTGTCGCCGCTCAAAATCTTGACGCCAACGCCGTTGGCCGCGAGCGCGGTAATCGCCGCCCCGGCGCTCGCCTTTGGCGGATCGGAGAAAACGACGAAGCCGGCAAACGTCAAATCGCGTTCATCGCCAACCGCGGCCGCTTTGCGGTCGGGTTCCAACTCGCGCCAGGCAACGCCGAGCGCGCGGAAGCCTTCCGTGCTGAGTCCTTCGAAGATTTTCCTCGCTTCGGCCCGCGCCGCGTCGTCGAGCGGCCGAAGCTCCGACCGGCCGGGTTCCTCATACCGTACGGCGAGCCGAAGGACATCCTCGGGCGCGCCCTTGGTGATCAGCAGCCGGCGGCCATCGTGTTCGACGAGGACCGAGACGCGCCGCCGCTGGAAATCGAACGGAACCTCGTCGATCTTGGTCCACCCGGCATCGCGCGGCGGGCCGGCTTCGACGATCGCGGTATCCAGCGGGTTCCTCAATCCCGCCTGGAAGTGGCTGTTGAGCCAAGCCAACTCGAGGACGTGCTCGCTGGCCTCGCCCGACGCGGCGACCTGTCGCGCCAGCTTGATCTTGGCCTCGGTGAGCGTCCCGGTCTTGTCCGTACACAGAACATCCATGCTGCCCAGGTCGTGGATCGCGCCGAGCCGCTTCACGATGACTTGCGCCTGGGCCATGCGGATCGCTCCGCGCGCGAGCGTCACCGACACGATCATCGGCAAAAGCTCGGGCGTGAGCCCGACCGCGAGCGCGACGGCGAACAAAAAGCTGTCCAGCCAGGGCCGGTGAAACAGCAAATTGATCAGCAGCACAAACAGCACGAGGACCTCGGTGAAGCGCACGATCAACATGCCGAACCGGTGGGTGCCCTGTTCCATCGCCGAGGGCGGCGGCGCGCGCCGCAAGCTGCTGCTGATCTGACCCAGCTGCGTCGATAGACCGGTGTTGCAGATCAACAGCGTGGCCGAGCCATTCATGACGGAGCTGCCCATGAAGGCGGCATTTGTCGCGCCGGCGACTTCCGAGGTTTCCACTCCTTCGTCGCACGCGTGCTTCTCCGCCGGGTAGGATTCGCCCGTCAGCAAAGCCTCGTTGACGAAAAAATCCCTGGCCTCGAGCAGGCGTCCATCCGCCGGGACAAGATCTCCCGCGGCGAGAAGCACGAGATCGCCCGGGACGAGATCCCGCCCCAGCACGGTAACTTCCCGCCCGTCGCGCCGGACCTGCTCCTTGAGCGCAACCGAGACCCTGAGCGCCTCGGCGGCTCCTTTGGCCCGGTACTCCTGCACGGTATCGAGCAGCGCGCTGGTCAGCACGATGGTGCAAATGATGACGAAGCTGGTCAGATCGCCGGTCAGGGCGGAAATCGTCGCCGCGGCCAGCAGGATCAGCACCAGCGGGTTGCGGAACCGGCTCAGGAACTCGAACGGCAGAGACCGGCGCCGTGCCACATCCAATGTGTTGGGGCCATAGCGCAGGCGGCGCGACGCCGCCTCGGCAGAGCTCAGACCGTTTCGACCGGCTTCAAGCTCTTTCTCGAGGTCGGCGAGCGCGGGCTGCCAGAATTTCCATCCGGCCCGATTATCGAACGGCATGGCAAGAGGCCGTTGCGATCGAATCTCGTCGGGGACGGGTCTCCTCGAAACCGACAATCGCGCGCAAACGCTCGGGACGCGGGGAAATGGCGGCTAGCCTTTCTTCGGCGACCAGCCATAGGCCTTGGCGCACGCGCCGCCCATGAGCATCGCTCGCTCGCTGTCGCTCAGGCGGTCGGTTCTGACGAAGGGCTCGACGGCCTGCTCGTAATTGACGACCGCAAAGGCGCGAGTCCAGTCCGTGCCCCACAGGCAGCGCTCGAAACCCCAGGCATCGAACACGCGAGCCAGCGGGTCCCAAATGTCCGGAAACGGAAACGGCTCCCGGGACAGCGTGCAGGCACCGCTCACCTTGATCACGGCGTTCTTGCGCTTGGCCAGGTCGAGCACTTTCGGCAGATCGGCCCAGGGCTGCGGCGGGGCCGGCGGCACGCGGGGCTGCAGGATGGCCAGATGGTCGATAATGAAGCGCGTATCGGGGTGGCGGTCGATCAGCGCCGCGCCCGCGTCGACGTTTCCCCAGCACAGCATGTTGACCGGGAAATCATGCGTCACCGCCGCGCGCATGATCCGGTCGAGGCCCGGGTCGCTGGGGTCGCGCTTGGCCTCCGGCGTCATCATGATGCGGATGCCGACCGTGCCCGGCGTGCTCTTCCAGTCGGCGATGACATCGGCAACCGCCGGATCGTCCGGGTTGACCGGCTTGACGAGCGCGAAGCGGCCGGGATGGGCCCGTTGCACCTCTACCGCGTAGCTCGCGTCGTATTGATACATGGAAAACGCGGAGATGAAGATCGCGCCGTCGACGCCGACCTTGTCCATCGCCGCGACCATCTCGTCGCCCGTAACATGGTCTGGCCAGTTCGGCACGCTGTGCCAGGGTCGCTTAGGCGTGTTCGCCTCATAGACGTGGACCTGGGAGTCGATGATCGCCATCGGGGCAATTCCTCGTGCCAAGAAAGACGGTATCGCAACAGGCCGCGCCCGCCTTGTCCAGCCCCCTGGATCGCAAGCCTCACGGCGCTCAAGGGGAAAGGCCGTCCAGAGACTAGGACGTTCACGTGTCAGGCTTGCGTCAGCCCATCGGGCGATGCTCTCGCCTTTCTCGGAAACCGATTTTGAAAGCGAACGTCGCTGCCGTTTCTCCAGTAAATGGAATGTAAAGCATCATTTCGGAAGCTTCTGCGGTCGGGCTGGGACGAGGGTCCGGCATAGGAGAGGCTCATGATCACGAACGCCAGCGTCGAACCCGGGAAAATGATGTATTTGTCGGTCGCGCTCAAGGACGGCTCGATGGAGCGGTTTGACAGTTTCGATGACGCGGTCGCCCATGCCACCGCCCTCGTCGAGGACGATCATAACGAGCGCGCGATCTTTGTCGCGATGCCCCGCGCCCGGGTGCGGATGGCTGCCCGTGTGGATCCTGTGGACCCGCCGTCGATGTCGGCATCCGAGCCGGCCGGCTCGACCCGGGAACGATCTCAGGACCCGGCGCCGGAAGCCGACGGCGATGTCAGCGGCGGGCATCATCCTGACGTCGACGATCCAAAGCCGATCAGCCAGGTCGAGGCCGATCTCGCTGGCGTCGCTTCGAAGCTTCGCCGCGCGCAGCTTGACTACGAGCGTGCTTGCTCCAAGGGCGATGAGGAACGCATCGAGCTCTACAAACTTCAGATAAAGGCGATAGAGACCGAGCACCTTCGGATCAAGAAATACTTGTCCAAGCGGCTAATGGCTGCCGGCTGACCGGTCGCTCTACTAAAACTGAATCTGAATCTAGGTGTTCGGTCAGTGGTCCCAACGCCGTGTTCGCATCGCGCGCTCGACCCGTGCCCGGGCGAGCGAATCGGCGGCGGCGCGCGGCAGCATGTCGTGCCGTTGCACCGCGTCCAGAACCGCGCCGGTGTTGGCGCGGATTTTCTCGTCGATGGCGGCAAGGGCGGCGGTCTCGGTTCCGCCATGGTATTCGATCGCGGCGCAGATCACGCCGCCGGCATTGGCGATGAAGTCCGGCAGGACCAGCACCCCGCGCCGCGCCAGAGCCGCCTCGGCCTCGGGCGTGCAGGGAATATTGGCGCCCTGTGCCACCAGCTTCGCGTTCAGCCGCGCGACGTTGCCGGCATGGATGACGTCGGGTCGCGCCGCGGGGATCCAGATGTCGCAGGGAATATCGATCACCGCGTCGCCGTCGAGCTTGCGTCCGCGCGGGTGATCGCGCAACGGCCGGCCCTGCGCCTTCAGCGCCGTCAGCGCCGCGATATCGAGCCCGGCATCGTCGGCGAGCGTTCCCTGGCTGTCGCTGGCGGCGACCAGCACCGCGCCCTTGCCGGCCAGGAACCGGGCCGCATGCCTGCCGACCGAGCCGAAGCCCTGGATCGCCACCCTGGCGCCGTTGAGCGCCATCCCGATCCGGCTAGCCGCGACCTCGATCGCGGCGACCAGGCCGAACCCGGTCGCGCCGATCTCGTCGAGCGGGATGCCGCCGACTTCCCGCGGCAGCCCGACGGCACGGCCGGTCTCGTCCTTGATCCAGCCCATCGCGCGTTCGTCCGTGCCCATGTCGGGGCCGGGGATGTACTCGGCGAGATCGGCGATCGCGCAGGCGAAGGCGCGGATCAGCCGCTCCTTGTCGGCGAGCGGCATCTTCGGATCGGCGGCGATGACGGCTTTGCCTCCGCCATGCGGCAGGCCAGCCGCCGCGTTCTTGAGCGTCATCGCACGCGCGAGGCGGAATGCTTCCTCGGCGCTGACATCGGGCGCCATGCGGACGCCGCCCACCGAGGGGCCGCAGGCGACGTTGTCGACCGCGACGATCGCCTTCAGCCCGACCGAAGGGCGCCAGATGCGAACGAGCTTCAGCGGGCCCAGTTCGTCGGCAAACCGAAAATCGTCTTCCATCTCGAACCTCGTCACGTTGCGGCAACCGTCGATCCCGATCGGCGGGCAAGCTCTTTACGCTGCGACGCGGCGATCGCAAGGTAGGATGCCGCGCGATCGATCCAGGCGCTGCGGGTCCGCGCTCCCGGCTCGGCGATATGCTCGACCGCGAGCCGGGCGCGCACCACGGCATTCAGCGCCGTGTAGAACGCGATAAGTATGGCCGGCGGTGTGTCGCCGGTACGCTGGCGGTAGCGCCGCAGCAGGCGCGTCCTGAGCGGCGACGCGCCGAGCCGGTTGCATTCGAGGGCGAGAAAGGCGATCTCGCCGATCGGATCGAGCCGGCGCAGATCGGCGCGGAACTCCAGGCAGTCGATGATTTGCGGCACGCCCCTCAGGTAGACGTGCTCCGGGCGCAAATCGCCGTGCCCATCGACCAGCCGCCGCTCCGCGATGCGCCGGCTCAGCAGCGATGCCCGGCGGGCCACGAACGCTTCGAGGCTTCGCACCAGGGGCGCCGCCATGCTGCGCAGTCGCGCGTCGCCGACCCGCCCGATCGCGGCCCGCGCGCGCCGCAACTCGCCGCGGATCTGCGCGATCTGCGCTCGCGGCGTCACCTTGGCGCGACGGGCGCCGGCGAAGAACCCGGCGAGGCGATGCGCCACCGCCTCCAGTTCCGCATAGTGCCAATCACCGCCGGCGAGGCGCTTGTCCAGCATCCGGTCGGCCTCGAGGCGAACCATCTTGACGAGCCAGTCGACCGGGGTGCCGTCGACGCCGAGCTTCAGCTCGCCATCCGATTGCCGGGTCAGCGCGACGATCCCCAAATAGACCCGGGGCGCCAGCCGCCGGTTGAGCCGGATTTCGGCTTCCGCATTGACCAACCGCGCCGCGGCCGAGCGGAAGTCAAAGCCCTCGCCGCGCGCCGGCTTCTTCAGCTTGTAGGCGTGCGAGCCGGTCAGGAACACCCAGGAGAAATGGGTCGCGATCACCTCGATCGAGGTCTCGCGCCCGGGGTAGCTTCGCGGGTTGCCGAGAAAACGGACTTTTTCGACGAGCGCGACGTCGCCGGGCGCGGCATCGGAGGCGCCGTCCAGCACCGCCCGTTACCGTTGACCGGTCGACGATGCGCGTTCCTCACGGTCGAGCTCGGCCGCAAGACTGCGCAGGCGTTCGGAAATCTCGACCGGATAGCCGTACGGCTCCAATCGCCTCAGCGGCGCCGGCAACCGCGCGAGCTGGTCGCCCGCGTAGTCCCGCGTTTGCCGGAGCGGCGGCGCCGGCGCAACCCGCTTGCCGCCGCGCATCGCCGGCTGCAGCAGCGCCTCGCCGCTGCCGGCTTCGGCCGCCAGTGTCACCCGGTCGCCGGCGAACGCGCCGTCCGCGGCATGCGACCGCCAGACCTGCTTGCGGCCCGGCCAGGTCGCCTTGCCCGCCGAGCGCTTGCGCCGCGGCAGACCGGCGTATTCCTGAAGCTTGTAGGCGCAATCGAGCGCCGGCGCGTCGGACGAGGTGGTCAGGCTCGTGCCGATCCCGAACGCGTCGATCGGCGCGCCGCGCAGCGCCAGCACCTGGTCCTCGTCGAGGCCGCCGCTGGCGACGATCGTGATCTGCGGCAGACCCGCCTCGTCGAGGATCCGGCGTACCTTGCGGGCTTCCGCGCCGAGATCGCCGCTGTCGATCCGCACGCCGGACACGGTGATGCCCTCGCTCGCCAGGCGATGCGCCAGTGCTGCCACGCGGCGAGCGGCGCGCTCGGTATCGTAAGTGTCGATCAGCAGGACGAGGTCGCGCGGCCGCGAGCGCGCGAAATGTTCGAACGCGGCGGTCTCGTCGTCGTGCACCTGGATGAAGGAATGGGCCATCGTGCCCCGGACCGGAATGCCGAATTCGATCCCGGCGGCAAGCGTCGCGGTGCCGGAAAACCCGGCGATGTAGCAAGCCCGCGCCGCGAGCATCCCGGCTTCGGCGCCATGCGCACGGCGCAGCCCGAAATCGATCAGCGGCTTGCCGCCGGCGGCCAGAACCTGGCGCGCGGCCTTGGACGCCACGACCGTCTCGAAATGGACGAGGTTGATCAGCCGGGTCTCGACCAGTTGCGCCTCGGGCAGCGGGGCGATCACGCGCACGACCGGCTCATCGGGGAAGAAGACGGTGCCCTCCGGCAGCGCATCGACATCGCCGGTGAAGCGAAGGCCGCGGAGGTAGGCGAGCAGGTTGTCGGGAAACGCCCCCAGGCCGCGCAGCGTCGCCACATCCGTCTCGGAAAACGCCAGCGTTTCAAGGTAGCACAGCGCCTGTTCTAACCCTGCCGCCATCAGGAAACCGCGCCGCGCCGGCAGCTTGCGCACGAACAGCTCGAACACGGCCGTGTCGGTCAGGCCGTGATCGAGATAGGCCGCCAGCATGTTGAGCTGGTAGAGGTCGGTCAGCAGCGGGGTCTGCGCTATTTCCACCGGTTCTTCCCGCCGTTCGGTCGCGCTCGCGCGGTCGCCCCGCCGGTTGAGGACTATTCGCCCGGAAATCCCACGGTCTGGGCGAACGTGACGAACTGCTCGGCCGGCAACTGTAGCTTCCTTGTCAAATCATCGTAAGGCACCGCACCGCGAAATACCGTAGCCAGGCCAGCCGAGGCACAGAACAAGTAGACGTTCTGGCCGATGAACCCGACATCGACCGAAGCGTAAAGGCGGCGCTCCTCGGCGCGGATGTCCCCCATCCGGTCGCCGTGCGCGACATAAACCAGATCGAGCGGCGCGGTTCCGACGAAATCCTGCAGGCCGGTCGCGGCGCGAATGTCGCCGCGCAGGTAAGGCTGCAGGCTGTGCGACTTGGGCTCGTAGAGCCACACCCCGTCCGCCATCGCGGCGTAAATGTCGGTGACCATGATGTGGCGCCAGTAGGGCGCGGTTCGATCTCCCGTCGGCCGGTTTATTCCGTTGGCCGCCCAGAGCAGGTCGGAGAGGAGTTGCGGCGGCAGCGGGGTGGCGGCGTAGCCGCGGATCGAGCGTCGCAGCAGCAACGCTTCCATCAGCGGCTTGCCGCCCTGACGGGCGGGCGGCGGGAGATCGATCGGCGCCAGCTCCGCGGCCAATATCGTATCGGGCATCGCGGCGACGGCGCCGCTCGCGATCATCCCCAAGCCCGTCGCGCGTCGTGTCATCATGCGTTGCTCCCCGGCGTCGCCGGCACGGGCGGCTGCGCCGCGCGCGCGAGAATCGCAGTGACCTCGGCGTCGCTCACCTGGTGAAAATCGCGGTAGTAGAAGCCGATTGCCCCAAGCCCGGCGGGCGTTTCGACACAGACAACCTCGTCCGCTTCCGGCCGCAATCGCGCGAGCGTATCGGGGGCGGCAACGGGCGTGGCAAGCACCAGCCAGGACGGGTTGCGGCGCCGGGTGGCTTGCAGCGCGACGTGCATCGTCGCCCCGGTGGCGATCCCGTCATCGACCACGATCGCGGCCCGCCCGGCGATGTCGAGCGGTGCGCGCCCGGCGCGGTATGCTCGCCGGCGGCGCTCCAGCTCCTCCACCTGACGCGCGGTTTCCTCGGTGATGTAGTCCTCCGGGACGGCCAGTGCCGTGGCCAGGTTCCGGTCGATGAAGACTTGCGGATCGTCGCCGTCGGTGACCGCGCCGAGGGCGAGCTCGGGCTGCCACGGGACGCCGATCTTGCGCACCAGCACAAGGTCGAGCGGCGCCGCGAGCGCCTGGGCAATCTCGAACCCGACGGGTACCCCGCCGCGGGGCAGGGCGAGCACCACGGGGTTGCGGGCCCTGAGATGCCGGAGCTTTTCGGCGAGCGCGGCGCCCGCGTCCTTGCGATCGAGGAACATCACACGGTCGCTTCCGCCAGATGCGACGCGAACCAGTTCCCGGCCAGTTCCACGACCCTTTCGAGCGCTCCGGGCTCCTCGAAAAGATGGGTTGCGCCGGGCACGACAACGAGCTGCTTCTCGCCCGGCAGCTCGGCCAGCGCCGCGCGATTGAGGTCGAGCACTGCCGGGTCGGCGCCGCCGACGATCAGCAATGTCGGCGCGACGACCCTCGCGAGATCGGCCCCCGCGAGATCGGGCCGCCCGCCGCGCGACACGATGGCCCCGATCGCTCCGGCGTCCGCCGCCGCGACGAGAGCTGCGGCGGCACCGGTGCTGGCGCCGAAGTAAAAGACCGGCAGCCGCGCCGTGTCGGGCTCCTGCCGGACCCATGACGTCGCCATCAGCAAGCGTTCGGCGAGCAGCGCGATGTCGAACACGTTGCGGCGATCCCCCGCTTCCTCTTCGGTGAGCAGGTCGAGCAGCAGGGTTGCCAGAGCTTTGTCGTGCATCGCTCGCGCGACGAAATTGTTGCGCGGACTGAACCGCCCGCTGCCGCTGCCATGCGCGAACAGAACGATCCCGCGTGACGGCTGCGGCACTTCCAGGATCCCGGGGAGCCGCAGCGAGCCGATCGCGACCTCGCGGGTTTCCGGCGGACCGGGCGGACGCGACATCGCGCGGCGCCTACTGCCGCGCCGCACGCCACATGTCGCGCACCTGCTTGGGCAGTGCGCCGACGATGTGATCGATCTGTCCCGGCTCCATCCGCTCGGCAATGACGCGCATGACCTTCACGGCGACGTCTTCCGCGTTTTGCAGCTCGTCGTGGTCCTTCATTTCATGCCGCATCGCCGCGCCGATGTCTTCGGTGTGCGATGCCTTCAGCCGGGCGGCGGAGGGGTGCCAGCCCTCGTAATAGATGCCGCGGATCATCGTCGGCAGCCCGGCGCCGAAATGCGCGACCAGCTCCACCGGAAGGCGGTCGCGCATCGCATGAAGCGTCGCGCGCAGCGCGGCATAGGCCGCGCGCTCGCCCTCGAAGCCGAGTTCGTCCTCGATTTCGTGCAGCCATTCGTGGGCGCGTTGCACCGAGGTATCGAGAATGGGAGCGTCGGTCATATGGCCTCCTGGGTCTGATGCGGCGGGGCGGCGGATCGGCGCCGTCTCGCGGCATTTCGAAGGCAAGCCTATCGTCACGCCGCAGATCGCGAATTGATGCAGGTCAACGATCGTTGCGGACCGCGCCGCCGGATTGTGTCCGGCGACGAAAACACGGTTTGATCCAGGTCAAGGCAGGCGGGCGGCGATGCCCTAGTCTTGCGGCGACCTGCGAGGGAATCCCGATGGAACAATCCGCGGCCTTGCTGTTTGCGCTGGAGGACTCTCGCCCTTATGGCGAGCGCGTGGCGTCGCGTCTCGAGTGGCCGCTGAGCGCGCACGAGGAGCGAAGCTTCGAAGACGGCGAGCACAAGACACGGCCGCTGGTCGATGTCAGCCGGCGGGACGTCTTCGTCGTCCATACGCTCCATGGCAGCGCGCACGCCAGTCCCAACGACAAATTGTGCCGGCTGCTGTTTTTCATCGGCGCGCTCAAGGACGCGGGGGCGGCACGGGTGACTGCGGTGGCGCCCTATCTGTGTTACGCCCGCAAGGACCAGCGCAGCCAGCCCCTCGACCCGATCACGACCAAGTACGTCGCCCGCATGTTCGAGGCGTGCGGCGCCGACGGGGTGATCACCCTCGACGTCCACAATCGCGCGGCCTATGAGAACGCGTTCCGCATCCCGACCGTGAACCTCGAAGCGATGCCCCTATTCGTCGAACATTTCGCGGCGCGGCTGCGAGGCCAGAAGGTTGCCGTTGTCTCGCCCGATGTCGGCGGCGCCAAGCGTGCCGAGCGGTTCCGCCGCGCGCTCGCGGGCCCGCTCGGCGCGGAGCCGACCGCCGGCTTCGTCGACAAGCAGCGCGCCGGGGGCGTCGTCAGCGGCGATCTCTTTGTCGGCGATGTGGGCGGCCGCGCGGTGATCCTGTTCGACGACCTGATCAGTACCGGAACGACGCTGTGCCGCGCCGCTGCAAAATGCCGCGACGCGGGCGCAAGCCAGGTCTTTGCCGCCGCCACCCATGGCCTTTTCATCGGCGAGGCGCCGCACATGCTCGGCGCGGCCGGCTTCGACGGCATCGTCGTCGGCGACACGGTTCGCTCCGAGGCCGAGAATGCCGGCCTTCTGTCGGAAAACATTGCCCTTCTCGATACGTCGCGCCTCGTCGGCGAGGCGATCGCCCGCGCCCATGCCGGGCTCTGACACGCCGGAGGAATATCGTCATGCAGCGTATACTGGTCGCCGACGACGGCTCTGACGCCGCCCTGAGCGCGGTTGAGATCGCGGTGACTCTCGCCGCGCAAGCGCACGCCGAGCTGATCGCGCTCGCGGTCGTCGATCCGCGAAGGATCCGCCCGGCGGATGTTTCGGCCTTGGCCCGGTCGGAGCACCTCAACGATGCCGAGGCGGCCGAGAATCTGGCAGATGCGTCGGCCGATTATCTCAAGCGCTGCCAGGAGCGCGCCATCGACGCGGGCGTCGCGCGCTATCGCGAAGCGCGGCGCGTGAGCGAGGACGCGGTGCTTGAAATCATCGATTACGCGACGGCCCACGATGTCGACTTGATCGTGGTGGGCAGTCGCGGCCGCGGCCGTCTGCCCGGTCTGCTGCTGGGCAGCGTGTCGCAGAAGCTGGCGACCCACGCGCCTTGCTCGGTGCTGATCGCGCGCTAGGCGGAACCATCACCGAAAGATTTCGCTGGAGAGCGGCGATGCGCAAAATGTCCGATTTGGTCCGCGACCAATCTCCGCTGACATTGCCGCCGACCGCGACCGTCATGGATGCCGCGCGGCGGATGCGGCAGCGCCGCGTCGGCGCGACGCTGGTGACGGACGCCGGTGCCCACCTCGTCGGCATCTTCACCGGCCGCGACGCCATCGACCGGGTCCTGGCCGAAGGGAAGGACCCGGCGACGACGACGCTCGCCGAGGTCATGACGCGCGATCCATGCACGTTGACGCCGCGTCACAGCGCCATCGAGGCTCTTCGCCTGATGCAGGACGCTCGTTGCCGGCATCTGCCGATCGTCCTGGCGGGCGAGGTGGTCGGGGTCGTCTCGCATGGCGATTTCCGCGGCATCGAGCAGGACC
>Ga0335078_10011220_pt1 | contig 13291 bp, 7 predicted proteins | sample Lox_Sample_32_FD_206711 | JGI IMG/M metagenome (GOLD analysis project Ga0335078, IMG submission 206711) | Soil microbial communities from Loxahatchee National Wildlife Refuge, Florida, United States - Lox_Sample_3.2 | ecosystem: Environmental > Terrestrial > Soil > Wetlands | place: USA: Florida...
ACGCGGATGCGCTGTTCTGTATTTGTCCGCGGATCTCGGGACCGGTCATGCTCGGATGGCTCACTCCGGTGGTGTTGCTTCCCGAATCGTTTCTCGATCTTGATGAGCAAGCCCAATGCGCCATTGCCTGCCACGAGCTTCTGCACGTTCGCCGCGCCGATTGGTCCATTACGCTGCTGGAAGAGCTGCTGGTGGCGCTGTTGTGGTTCAACCCAGCGGCCTGGATGCTGCTCGCCGAGGCGCGCCTTGCCCGCGAGGAAATGGTTGACGCCGAAACGGTTCGTCTCACCGCCGCGCGTGAGCCGTATATTGACGCGCTGTTGGCGATCGCCGGCATCCGGCAAACGGCCGATCCTGCGCCCGTGTCCATGTTCCTGAGGCGCCGCCACCTGACCCATCGAATGCACGCCCTTCTGAAGGAAGTTGGCGTATCCCGAAGCAGACTACTGTCATCGTATGGGTTCATTTGCGGGATTCTCGCCGCGGCGGGCTGGTTCGCTTGTGTGTCGTTTCCGCTGACCGGCCAGCCGCGGCTTTTTGCGGCTGAGGGCGAGCGGGCGGCCACGGCCCGGGAATCCGGGACGGTTGCGCCAGCGGCCGTGCCGGAGCCGGTTGAGGCGCAGCCGAAGACTGAACCGCAACGCGCGGCCATGAAGGCGCCGCAAGGGGTTCGTGGAGGTTTCAGCACGGCCCGGACGGATCTGCCTTCCGAGCCTCTTCCAGCGGATCCGATGGAGCCGGTGACGGGAGGCGCAGAGGACGCATCGGATCCGGCGGCGCGCGCGGCGGCTCTTTCATTGGTGGAACGGGCGCGCGCGAATGGAATGACCCATCGGCCAGGGACGCCGCCGTATCGTCTGGAAGTGAACTTCAACACCAGCGACTCCGGGTCAGGCCAGGTTACCGAAACCTGGCTTTCCGGGCAGCTCTGGCGATGGACAGCGACACTGGGAAGCTACTCGGTGGTTCGCGTGCGCGGGGCCGGCATCGCGTCGGGTGAAAACGAACCGGGGGTGGTGCCGATGAGCGTGCACGAACTCCGCAACGCGATTTTCTGGGCGGTTCGCGGGACACGGCCGGGAGAGGTAGTGCGCACCGCCTCGATCCAATGGAACGGCAGACCGGCGACATGTATCCTCACATCGTTTGTGGCTGCGCCGAGCGAGCGAAGGAGGCTGTGGGAAGAAGAGGAGCAGTGCATCGATAACGCCTCCGGCCTGATTGAGGTCCTCTCGATTGCCCCCGGCGGTTACACCGTCTACAGCTACGCAAAGAACCTGAACTTTCACGGCCAGACGATGCCGGATCGCATTGTCATTTACGCGCACGGGGTGAAAACAGTGGAAGCCGAGGTGAACATCGCGGATGCGGCAGGAGTGGAACGGAGCGAGCTGTTGGCAACGCCCGAGATGCTGGCTGCGGGGCCGGTAACAACGCTCATGCTGCCTGTGCGATTTGCGGTCGACGTCCCGACTGCCGATGTTTCCGGAAGTGTGAAACCGGTTATCGTGCACGCCTCGGTGGGCGCCAACGGCAGAGTGGCGGATGAGGAACTGCTCGCGGCCTCCGACCCGGCCCTGGCGCAGGCGGCGCTGGACGCGGTGAGAACCATGACCTTGCAGACCGGCGATTCGCAGCAGCAGATGTACATTAACGTCCGATTCGTTCCCGCGCAATAGGTACACGAGCAGCACCATGGCAGTTGCCACCCGTTTCGTATCACTGCTGGCCGCGATCCCGGCGATGGTTTTCGCCCAGCATGATCGCATCGCCAGTCCCATTGACGATGGCCGAATGGCCGAGCTGCCGCACAGCGTCCCATACAAAGCACGGGCGGCCGATGACCAGGGGCCGGTTGCGCCGACGTTCAGGCTTACATTCATCACGCTCACGATGAAGCCGTCGGCCGCGCAGCAGGCCGACATGGAAGAGCTGCTCGGCGAGCAGGCGGACCGGTCCTCGCCGAATTACCGGCGCTGGCTTACGCCGGAGCAGTTTGGCGATCGCTTCGGGCTGAGCGCGGCCGACTACGACAAGATGGTTTCGTGGCTGCAGTCGCGCCACATGCACATTGAGCGGAAGGCGCGGGCGCGGAACTGGATCGCATTCAGCGGAGCCGCGCGCGATGTTGGGATCGCATTTCACACCGAGATTCACCGATATCTCGCCGATGGCGAGCCGCATATCGGCAACGCCAGGGGCGTCTCCATTCCAGCCGGACTGCGCGACGTTGTCGGCGGAATTCGCGGGCTCGACGATTTTTCGTATTCGCCGTCTGCCGCGGGGCCGCGTAACACCGGCGCCACGGGCCTCCATGCCATCGCTCCAGGAGACTGGGCCATTATCTACGATGTCGCGCCGCTCTATGCGATGGGCATCGACGGCGCGGGCCAGCGAATCGGAGTGCTGGGCCGCTCCAATCTGAATCAGACGGACATCGACACGTTTCGCAGCCAGTTTGGCCTGCCGCCGACGGTTGTGGAACAGCATCTGGTGGGAGCGGACCCAGGCGTCACCAACGCCGGTCCGGAAGCGGACCTCGATCTGGAGTGGGCCGGCGGAATCGCGCCGGGCGCGACCCTGGTGTACATCTACGCCGGCACTTTCGACGATGCCGCGCAGGGCGCCATCGATCAGGATCTGGCGACGGTGCTCAACGAGAGCTTTGGCACGTGCGAGCCGCAGACCGCGGAGGCGAACCGGCTGATGGCGCAACAGGCCAACGCCGAGGGGATCACATGGGTGGCGTCGTCGGGCGATTCGGGAGCGGCGGACTGCGATGCACACGGGTTTTTTAACGCCACGGGAAACTCGGCCACGGTGTCGGACGGACCTGCCGTCGCCATGCCGGCAAGCTTCCCCGAAGTAACGGCGGTGGGCGGGACGGAGTTCAACGAAGCCGGAGGGAACTACTGGAGCAGCATGAATAATGCTGACGGCGTCTCCGCGTTGTCGTACATTCCCGAGGTGGTTTGGAACGATACGGGCGTGGGCGGATTACTCGCGTCGGGCGGCGGAGCCTCGTTGTATTTCGCCAAGCCTGCATGGCAAGTGGGTCCCGGCGTTCCCGCCGATGGCGCGCGCGATGTTCCCGATGTTTCCTTCAGCGCGAGCGGAAATCACGATCCATACATGGATGTGAATGCGAACGGCGTCAGAAGCGGGGGCACGTCGGCCAGCTCGCCTTCTTTCGCCGGCGTGGTGGCGCTGCTGAACCAGTATCTGGTTTCCGGGGGCGCGATCGCGAAGCCAGGTCTTGGGAATATTAACCCTGAACTGTATCGTCTGGCCCGCACCATCAGCAACGCTTTTCACGACATCACCCAGGGGAACAACACGGTGCCGTGCGTTCCCGGGAGTCCGGGGTGCGTCAAGAGCGAGCTTGGGTTCAGCGCAGGCCCGGGCTACGATCAGGCCACGGGACTGGGCTCCATCGATGTGTTCAATATGGTCACGCAGTGGAACTTGCCTGCGGCGGGGACTTCCACTTCGCTGACGGCAGCTCCGTCCAGTGTCGCGTTCGGCGGTGCGGTGCAGTTGACGGCGACGGTCACGCCCGCTGTTGCCGGCCCAACGGCTCCGACGGGTGAAGTTGCCTTTACCACTGCGCAGGCATTCCTGGGCACGGCTCCGCTGGTCACCAGCGCGGGAGTCACGACGGCCACGCTGAACCTGGCCAACCCGCCGCTGGCGGCGGCCACAGCTACGATGATCACGGCGACCTACTCCGGCGACGCCACGTTCAATTCCTCCGCCGGGTCAACTTCTGTCAGCGTGGGCCCGGGCCCTGGCGGGTCAGCGGTGTTGGTGAGTATCTCTCCCGATCCCGTGCAGGCCGGGCAATTCGTCAGGGTGCGGCTGACTGAGCTCGGCGGCGCCGCCACCACCATCACCGGCTGGACGATCAATGGAAATAACGAATTCTCCTTGTTTCAACAGGACTTCGGCAGCACCGCCCTGCCGGCATTCGGAACCTTGTCCGCCACCATCCTCACCACTCCGGTTCCTGGCACGCGGGTTTATGGGTTCACGGGCGTCGATGCCAACGGCCGCACCTGGTCGCAGCAGTATACCCTCGTTCTGGCGGGCGTCTTTCAGGCGGCTCAGTTGAACAATGCCGGTTCGGCCGCGGACGGCTACATCGCCACTCTGGCACCCGACTCCATTGCCGCGGCGTATGGCAACAATCTGGCGCCAGCCGTGCAGAGCAACACAACACTGCCTTTGCCGTATATCGCGGAGGGTTCGATGGTAACGGTCGAGGATTCCACGGGCAATTCGGTTGCGGCGCCGATCTACTACGCTTCCGGCGGTCAGATCAACTTCGTTGTGCCGCCGGGGATGGCGCCAGGCGCGGCGACGGTAATGGTGACTACGCAGGGCGGAACGGTATCGCAGGCGTTTACGAACATCGCGCCGGTGTCGCCGGCGATCTTTGAGCTGAATGCCAGCGGCCTCGCGGCGGGTTACGTGTTTGACGCCACGACAAACACTACCAGTAATGTCTTCCAGATGACCGCCGGGCAGATTGTGCCGCTGCCGATCGGCATTCCGGCGGGGGACGATGTATCGCTGGAGTTGCTTTGCACCGGGGTGCGCGCCGCGCCGCAGTCCTTCGTATCGGTGACGATCGGATCGGCGAATGTGCCGGTGACTTTCGTTGGGGCGCAGGGAACATGGCCCGGACTGGATCAGGTCAACGTGCAATTGCCTCAAGGCCTGGCCGGGAGCGGCGACGTAGTGGTGCAACTCAGCGCCAACGGCATTGCGGCGAATCCGGTGCACATTACCATTCAGTGAGCCGGCCCGCGGGGCTGCCTGAACCGCGCTACCCGAGCTTGGGGGGCAGGTCCCGCATGGGGCCCATCCATTCCAGTTCGCGGTCAATGTCGTTGTGCAGGCGGTATTTCCTTTTCACTCCAGCCAGGCTGTCGCCGGCGATGTCGATGCGATTGAGGTCGTACTGACCGAGGCCTGCCTGCCAGCAATAGAGGAGATAGCCGGGCCAGCGTGCATCGATCCCCATTGCTTCAAGGCCCACGCGGTCTGCGGCAATGTAGTCGGTGGAGGCGATGGCGATTCGCGAGGGCACGGGCGTACCCTCGCCGGGTCCGTTGCCCTCCATCCCTTCATAGCCATCGATGAGAGCCGCTCCCCAGAAGGGCCGCAGCTTCTGGGCGGTCAGAAGGATATCGTAGTGAGTCTGGCGCACGCCGCCATGATATTTGCGCTTGTCGTTCCAGTGCGAGTTTTCGCCCGGCGCGAAGTGGAGCGGCGCACCCAGGGTCATGTTCTTCACCGAGAGGGTCGCCACCACCGTGTTATGCGTCTTCAGAAGAGCCGAACAAATGACGAAGGCGTCGGGATCGAGCAGGCGCGCGGCGAGGCGCACCGGCGTCAGATGCAAATCGAAATCGAGAATCGGCAGAATCCGATACTTCGCCTCGGCGTTCAGATCGAGGAGCTTCACCTGAAGCGATTTATATTCGCCGGGCAGGCGTGGATAGTGAAAGTTTTCAAAGCCGGTCATCGTGTCGTCAGCCGCGGCTTCGGCAATGTACACGGGGCCCTTCCAGCGCTCGGAGAGATAGTCGAGAATGCCGCGGATGGTATCGGCATGGGTGCTGGCGAGTTGGTTTTCCGAGGAAACGTTATTTGGCTTTATTAAGACGTATTTCTTTTGTTTCAGCTCGGATGCGATGCGGGCGTCGATTTCCCTCAGGGCACGGTAGGCCATGGCGCGCCGGTCTTCGCCGCGGATCAGCGAAACCAGAGCCCGGGTATCGAGAGGAACCGCGGGAGAGGGCAGGGGAGCGGGCGCCTGCGCAACAGCGCGCCGTGCAGCGGCGGAGAGCGTTACCACACCTGCTCCGGCCTGCAACAACTCCCGCCGGGATAAGGCGCGAGTCAACAAGCAGTCTCCTTTGGGCTGTGATAGGTTGAAGTCACCTCATTTATATCTCAGTTTCAGGAGCATTTCATGATCGAGGACTCTTCCCGGAGAAAGTTCCTTGTCGCGGGGATTGGTGTGCCCGCTCTGCTCGGCTCGAGGACGACATCGCCCGCAAGAACAACCGATGTGCCGGCTCGGCCGTTATCCGCCGCTCCCCGGCTCGACTACCGTGTGCTGGGCAAAACCGGTCTGAAGGTGACCACACTCGGCTTCGGCACCATGATCACCTCGGATCCGTCGGTGATCGAACGCGCGGCCGACCTGGGCGTCAACTATTTCGATACCGCCCGCGGGTACCAGAGCGGCAACTGCGAACGCATGGTGGGGGCGGCGTTGAAGGGACGGCGGAACAAGGTGTTCCTTTCCACCAAGAGCGGCGCGCCGACCAAAGAAAAGGCGCTGGCCGAACTGGACACCAGCCTGCAGGAGCTGGGCACAGACCATGTGGACATCTGGTATCTGCACGGCAAGAGCAAGCCCGAAGACCTCAAGGACGAGTTGATTGAAGCGCAGCAGATGGCGAGGAAAGCCGGCAAAATCCGATTTGCCGGGGTCAGCACGCACGCGGGCCAGAAAGAGCTTGCGCCGGCGATTGTCGCGCGCAAGGACCATTTCGATGTGATGCTCACCACCTACAACTTCGCCATGGCTCCGGCCATTGCCGATTCCATCCGTCTGGTGGCCGAGGCGGAACTCGGCGTGGTGGCCATGAAGGTGATGGCGGGCGGCGAGCGGGCATTGCGGTCCAATCCCGATGGCGAGCGCATCAAGGGAATTCTGAAACGCGACGGTGGTACGCTGGCGGCGCTGAAATGGGTGCTGCGAAACGATCATGTCCACACCACCATCCCCAGCATCACCGACATGGATCAACTGGATGAGAACCTTCGGGCAATGGGTGCGCCCTTCGGAGCGTCCGACGAGAAGATGCTGGAATCGCGGCTGGTGCAGATGGGAGCCCACTACTGCAACATGTGCGGCGAATGTGACGGCGCCTGCGCCAAAGGGCTGCCGGTGGCTGACGTCCTGCGCTTCTACATGTATTCGGCCAACTACGGCGAGTTCGGGCTGGGTCTGGAGCACTTCCGGGGGCTTCCAAAACACCTGCAGTCCGTGCGCTGCGCCGATTGTGACGATTGCACGGTGAACTGTCCCCGCGGAGTTCGGGTGGTGGAACGGCTGAGCCGCGCGCAGGAGTGCTTTGGTTGAGGCGGCTCGGGCTGTTGCCGGTTGTTCTCGCCGCGGCGGGATCCACCGTCGCCCAGACTCCCTCCTGCGGCCTGTTCGCGGGCTGGCAGCAGCGCGGGGAGAGCCGCCTGTTTGAGGGTGACAACCTGTTCGAGTACATGGATGGGAACTCGGAAGGGTACCTTGTCTATGGCTTCGTGCGGATGAAAGGCGTCACGTGCACGAAGGGCAGCGACACGCTGGTTTTCGACATCTCGGAGTTTGGCGACGCTGAATCGGCCTGGGGCATGTTTTTGGCGAATCGCGATATCGAGAAGCCGATTGAGCCGGTTGGCACGGGCGGGCAGGCGGTTCCGCGCAAGGTCACTTTCGCCAAAGACAAGTACTACGTCGAACTGGCCGCCGAAAGCGATCGCGATCACACCGCCGAACTGCGCGAGATGGCGAGGATCGCCGACGCCGGCATTAGCGGCAGCACCGCGCGCCCCGAGCCGCTGGCCTGGTTTCCGCCGGAGGGTCTGGCGGGCGGAACGGCGCGGCTGGCCCCGGAAAGCGTCCTCGGCATCCGGCTTCTAAAACGCGGCTACGTTGGGCGGTACGGCGACGCAAAGGCGTTTGTGGTAACCGAAGAATCAGCCGAGGCGGCAAAGGCGACGTTCGCACGCCTGAAGGCCCGATTCGAAGGAGCCGGGACCGTCGATTTCGGGGATGAGGCCTTTCGGGCGAAGGACGAGTATTTGGGAAACCTCTGCATGTTCCGCAAGGGCCGCCGCATGGGCGGATATGCCAACGTGCCCGAGGGGCAGGATGCATCGGCGCTGGCCCGGGCACTCGCCGCTCGCATTCCCGATCTCTGAGATTCGTACGACTACGATGAGCGGCTCCTGCCCGAGTCAAGGGCGGTGCTGCCGCTCGGCGGCCACTGTTTCGGCCCCCATCCTGCGAATGGCATCGGCCAGTTCCGCGGGCGTGTGGATTCGATAGACCTCACCTGAACATCCCTTGACCATCTTTTCAATGGGGTCGGAAAACTCATTGCCCCGTACAAGGACCGGCAGGTCCCTCACGAATGTGTCGTACTCCATGTCGCCGCGATTGACGCGCCGCTGGAAGTAGTAAAGAGCAGGAGTTCGATGACCGGTTTCGCAGGGCGCGCCCGGCCATTTCAATTCATCCGGGATGTACGGGCCAACGAAAAGGATGGTATCCGCCGGCGCAGAGGCGGCGAACTCCGCGCGCACAAGCGAATCAAGAAACGCAAGAGCCTGTTTCGGCGGCGTGAGCCGATCCGCCGATACGGTAGTCAACCGAACGGCGAGAACGGCCTCGAGCAGAGACTTGAAGCTCTTGCCGTCGAGATTGTCCGTGCGGAATATTTCCTGTTGCTGGTCCAGGTTGAAGGCGACGAGCCGGACTTCATCGAACGGCGATTGAGCCAGAAGCGTTGCCACCAGGCTCAACATCGAATACGCCTCGGGCATCTCCAGGGTCGTGCGCGGGCCCAGAAGGTTGGCGATATGAAGAAGGATGGTGGCGTGCCGCGGCGGCCCCGGCTGGCGCGCGACGCGGTCCCAGCGCAGTTCGAGCGCCGACTCCACGGCGCCCGGCTTTAGCATCCGGGCAAGCTGCTTCTCGGATCGCTTTAGCTCCGCGTGGAGCCGGAAGTGTTTGTGGCAGGTGAGGCCGGACTCACTCACGATCGCCAGATCCATGGCGTAGTCGCCGGGCCCGGTGAAGAAACCGCCTTCAACCACGACTTCATTTCCGAGCGGCCCGCGCGGCAGGAACTGGGGCGTGGCCGTCTGGGCAAGGCAGATGGGCATCCGCTCACCTTGTTCGGGAAGAACTTTCGTGAGAACCCGCACAGGACTTCGATCGCCGGCGAACGCCGCGAAGGGGACCTGTACGGAATAGCCTGCGTAGAATCGAAAAGCGTACGTAATCCGCGGGCGGACCAGAATGACATAGGCGTCCAGGCTGCCTGTGCTCTTTGCCAGCAGCGTTTCGAATTCAGCGCAGGAAGTGCGGACCAGAGTCTGCCCGCCGGCCCTGGTTACGAGCGCACACAGCAGCACGCTCTTTATTGCGGAGCCTGCCACCGCGGCGCGCATTGAACTCAGCCTTTGATCGCCCAGCGGGCCATTTGTCCCAGCCGCGGCGGCTTGCCCTGCATCAGGATGGCCACGCGGAAAATCCGCGACGCCGCCCACACCGTCAGGGCCGCGAAAATCAGCGCGCCGCATAGTCCCACCCAGGGCTGCCATGCGGGGACTCCTCCTGGTGTGGCCTGGCGCAGCAGCATGAGGACGGGCGTGAACGGCGGAACCAGCGACATTGCCGTTGCCAGGGGGCCATTCGCGTTGCGCAGCACCGCCACCAGCGTGAACATGGGAACAAGCACCGGTATCAACAGGACGATGGCCAGATTCTGCGCGTCCTGCGGCGTACTGCAGCAGGAGCCCAGGGCCGCCGCCAGCGAGCACAGCATGACCACGTCAGTGAGCAGATAGACGTAAAACCATGGGATGATGCTCATCGGCAGCAGGCCGAACAGCCCAAGCGCATTCACCGCGATGACGCCGGCCACCACGTACAGCATCGAGCTGGTAACCGACACGCCCACCGAACCGAGCACCTTGCCGCTCATCAGCTCCAGCGGGCTTACCGCACCCAGCAGCGTCTCCACGATGCGCTGGCTCTTGTCCTGAGTTACGCTCTGCAGCATCGGCGCCGAGCCAACCATGACGATCATGGCGAGGATCATGGCCACGGCGAAGGGCACAAAGAAGCCTTCCATCTCGCGGCGCTTTCGCGCCGGGCGCACTTCGCCTGTCTTCTCGTCGCGCTCCACCAGACTCAGCCCCTCGATGGGAACTCCCGCCGAGAAGCCCTTGATGCGGCTGACATTCACACCGGCCTGCTCCAGCCGCGCCATCCGCACGCCGTCATAAATCGGGCCGTTGAGCCAGATGCGAAGCTCATCAATACCGCCCGTGTTGGCGTAGTAGGAAACGCGTTTGTCGGGGCCGGTATTCTCGTCGCCGCTGTCATCGCTGGCTGCCGGCGTCTTTAGAAGGTCCTTGCCAATCTCCAGAAACGCCGCCAGTTCTCCACGGCGCACACGGTCGGAAAGCGTCAGCAACTGAGCCTTCGCATCCGCTGCGGGCGCGACGGCTTCGAAGATGTACCTCGGCTCGATCTGCAGATGCGTCTTCCTGTCGAACATCTCACGGTCGTTCTTGTCCTTCGCCGCGCTGGCCACGGGCCCCGCGACAACCCCGGTGCGATCAAGGATGGCGACGTGGCGGTCTTTCAGCTCCGGCTTGCCGCCCAGGAAGGACATGGCGATGGAGCCGCCGCCGAAGAGCACCGGCGCAAGCACAAGCCCGAAAATGAACGCCTTCGTGCGAACCGTGGCAACGTAATCGCGTTTGGCGATGGCGATCACTTTATAAAGCCGCATGATTGTGCTCCCCTGCCGCGGGTCCGGCGATGCGCATGAAGATATCGTGCAGCGAGGGCCTGGTCAGAGTGAAACTGGTGACGCAAGCCTGGGCCACCAGCGCGCGCAGAACCTGCTGCGGATCGGCGCCGCGCGCCAGCCGCAATTCCTGCATCTGCCCCAGATCGCGGATCTGCTCCACTCCGGGCAACTCTCCCATCGCGGCAAGTCCACCGGCTGTGGTGACCCGGATGGTATCGTCTCCGTAACGGTCCTGAATCGAGGCCAGCGTTCCGTCCAGTACTTTCTTCCCGCGGAAGATCATGAAAATGGAGTCGCACAAGCTCTCCGCGAGGGCCATGTCATGCGTGCTCAGGATGACGGTGACCCCGCGCCGGCGCAGTTCGAGAATGGCGTCCCTGATTGCCTCCGCACTTACGGGGTCGAGGCCGCTGAACGGTTCATCGAGAATCAGCAGCTTCGGTTCGGGAATGACCGTGGCGATGAACTGGACCTTCTGGCTCATGCCCTTGCTCAGCGTTTCCACCTTATCGGCCGCGCGACTTGCCAGGCCGAGCCGCTCCAGCCACTGGGCCACCTCGCTCTTCGTATTGCGCCCCGAACGGAGCTTCCCATAGAACTCCAGAACCGCCTGGACGGTCATTTTCTGATAGAGGCCGCGTTCTTCAGGCAGATAGCCGATCAGGTCGCTGCTACTCTCCGGCCGGCCATCGCCGAAGATGCGAATCTCGCCGCGATCCGGATAGAAGATGTTGACGATCATTCGCATGGTGGTGGTTTTGCCGGAGCCATTCGGTCCGATGAAGCCATAAATCGAACCCTCGGGCACTGCGAGCGACAGATCGTCGACGGCGGTTACGGTGCCGAAGGTTCGGGAAACGTTCAGGATTTCAACTGCATTCATTCGCTGGAATGGTATCAGACGGCCAATCGGCCGCGCTTCAGGCCTTCCGATACCGGTGCGGCGGGCGCACCGGACGCCCGCGCTGCGTGCTACGATTGACGGCATAGACAAGCATTGATCGGGATTCTTCGATCCGTGGGCTGGGCGTGTGTCCGGCCCATTCGCATTTCAGGGGCAATTGGGCGGCGATGGATCCGGGCCTGCGCTACTTGAAGAGCTCGCGCAGGCGGTCGAGAATACCCTTCTTCGGTCCTTTGTCGGCGGACGAATTGCCATTGGCTCCGTTCCGGGCACGTCCGTCCGAGGCCGCCGCGCCGCCGGTATCCCAGCCCGCCACCTGCGCTCCCGTGCTGGCTCCGCCTCCATGCATCTGGCAGGTTTCCACCGGCTGCGTGCCATCGATGAAATACTCGGTGATCACGCGCGGGCAGGCCGCGGTAGCGAGCTGTCCCGATTGCGGATCGATCTGCACACCCACCACGCCGGAGGGCGCGGAGAACTCGCTGACATTGTGATATTCGGGGTGTTCAGCGGCCCGCTTCATGAACTCGGCCCAAATGGGCAGGGCTGAGTGCGCACCTTCGAGATCCAGGTCGCGGCCGTCGTCGAAGCCCACCCAGACGATGCACAGCAGCCTGGTGGTGAAGCCGGCGAACCAGCCGTCGTGGGAGGTTCCGGTCTTGCCGGCGGCGGGCAGATTGAATCCGCGGGCATGGACGCCGGCGCCGGTCCCGCTGCGCAGGACCTCCTCCAGCAGATTGTCCATCATGAAGGCGACGCGCGGATCGAGAACGGCTTTCTTATCGGGCTGTCCGCGAAAAATCTCGGTTCCGTCCTGATCGCGCAGACTGCTCAGATACTGCGGCTTCACGTAGACGCCGCCGTTGGCGAAGATGGTATACGCTCCGGCGATCTCGATGGGCTGGACCTCATAGGAGCCAAGAGCCACCGAAGGCGTCGGATGGATGTCCATGTTCATGCCCGCCCGCCGGGCCAGATTGACCACGTTGGCGTAGCCCACTTCCTCGGCAAGCTGCACGGTGGCGACGTTCAGTGAATGGGCGAGCGCGGTGCGCAAGGTCACCGTGCCCATGAATTCGCCCTTGAAGTCATTCGGTTCGTAGGGCTTGTTATCGAACCAAAACGTGGTGGGCGTGTCGTTCAGCAATGAGACAGGCGTGATCAGCGGCTGGCTGCCGTTGATGGCGGAATCGAGCGCGGTGGCGTAGACGAAGGGCTTGAAGGAAGAACCCGGCTGGCGCTTGGCCAGGATGTGATCGAGCTGGCTGACCCCGTAGTTGCGCCCGCCCACGAAAGCCTTAATCTCGCCGGTGTGAGGATCGAGCGCGATGAGCGCGCACTGCGCCTCGGGATAGGCCGGGTCGCGGCGGCGGCGGCCGGCCGTGAGCTTGTCCACTTCGGCCATCCCGAGCCGCACCGCTTCGGCCGCGTCGTGCTGCAGCCGGAGATCCAGCGTGGTGTATACGCGATAGGGCCGGGTCTGAAAATCGCGGCCCTCGAACTGATCCGCCAGCGTGTCGTTCACCATGTCCACGAAATACGGGGCGTCGGTGCTCTCCATGCCGCCGTGACTGAGGTCCAGCGGCGCCTGAGTGGCGGTGGTGTATTGATCCTCGGTGATATAGCTGTTTTCGCGCATCATACTCAGCACGAGGTTGCGCCGCGCGATGGCGCGATCGGGCCAGCGATACGGATTGATGTAACTGGGGTGCTGGATGAGACCGGCGATCAGGGCGGCCTCGGGCAGCGTCAGGCGGCTGAC
>Ga0335078_10011221_pt1 | contig 13290 bp, 12 predicted proteins | sample Lox_Sample_32_FD_206711 | JGI IMG/M metagenome (GOLD analysis project Ga0335078, IMG submission 206711) | Soil microbial communities from Loxahatchee National Wildlife Refuge, Florida, United States - Lox_Sample_3.2 | ecosystem: Environmental > Terrestrial > Soil > Wetlands | place: USA...
CCGCCGGGGCATTGGCCGACCAGGAAGTCGCGCTGTTCGCAGAAATTGTCGCGCCAGGGATAGGTGAAGTTCACCGCCGCCGATTCATCGAACACCAGCGGCAGGCCGTTGACCCGGCATTCATAGGGCGCGCCTTTGCGCCCCACGCTGCCGATCCTGCCAGTGCGGTAGCAGTCGCCCCACGGCATGAACGACTGCGATTTGACGTAAGCGGGCGCGAAGGCGATGGGGAACCGCATGCGGGCATAGACGTGATAGTCGGCGCGGCCGGGCATCTTGTGCCATCCGGTGTTCTCGATCAGGTCGCCGGGCGCGTAATAGGTGAAGTCCGACTTCGCCGCCGGCCGGCTGAGGTCGATCGCCGGCTCTTTCGCTTTCGCCGCCATGCCGCCGGCGAGGCGCAATTGGCGCAGGAAGGCGAGCGCGATGGGTTCGGCTTCGTTGCACGAGAGCCGCCAGCGCCGCCCCGGCTGGTCGTAGCACTGAATGGACACGACATAAGGCACACCAAAGCGTTCGAATGCGTAGCGCAGATGCGCTTCGCTCAAGATGCGGCGGACGCCGGGAAACGCTTCGAGCACGTCCTTCGGCGGCGGCAATTCTTTTTCGATGTGGCTCGGTCCGTCGAGCGCATAGACGAAAGCCGCGCCGGTGATTTCGATCACGACCGGCCTGCTGAAATGGGTGTCGAAGCCGTTGGTCGTGAAGGTCGCGTCATAGCCGGCAGGACCCGGCAGGAAGAATTTGGTCGGATGGAACGGCCCGAAATATTTGTCCGAGCCGACGGCCTCCGCCTTGCTGTCGGCGAAGTCCTTGCGGAAGGCGTCGACGTCGAACGGCAGCAACACCGGGACGCTGCTCTTGGCAATGCCCGGGAAACGCGTTTCGGTGAGCGCATTGAGGCGAGCGAAGGCCGCCGCGGGCTTTGCCGCGCGGCCGACAAGGCTCGCCGCCGCGGCGTGCCAATCGACCTCGCTCAGCGTGACGATGGGGCTTTCCAACTCGCGGGCGGCGAGCGGGCCGCAGACGAGCGACGCCAGAATTACGACAACGGCACGTTTCAACAAGCGTCCCTCATCCGGCCCACGCCCGGGTGTAAGGTCGGTTTGCTGGAGTAAACGGCATCGCTCGGCGGCATACAAGGGTCGGGCGCTGGTATAAGCTGTTGCGATTCAAATGGGGCGGCAAAGTCCGGGAGACACGCGCGATATGACCGTTAACGAAGCCAGCAGGATTGCGGCGAACCCCGACCGCGAGCCGGAAATCATCGAGAGCGGCGGCACGGCCCGGCTGCATTTGACGCTCGCCACCACCGATTACGACCATGTACGCGACCTGATGAACGGCGTTGTGCGCGCCGAGGGTATCGTGCTCACGGGTTTCGTGCTGCCGGTCGAGGAAATCTTCTTCCGCTTCATCAAGAACCGCGAGTGGGACGTGTCGGAAATGTCGTTCGGCAAGTTCATCGGCTATGCCTCGCAGGGCAACTCGCCGTTCATCGGCATTCCGGTGTTTCCCTCGCGCGTATTCCGACATTCGGCGTTCTATGTGCGCGCCGACCGCGGCATCACGTCGCCCAAGGATCTCGAAGGCAAGACCGTCGGCATTCCGGAATGGGCGCAGACCGCCGGCATCTTCGCGCGCGGTTTCCTGAGCGAGACGGCCGGTGTCGATCTGACCAAGATCAAATGGGTGCAGGCCGGCATGAACGAGGCGGGCCGCGAGGAGAAGGTCGAGTTCACGCTGCCCAAGGGCATTCAATATTCGCAGCGGCGCGGTTCAAGCTTGAGCGCCATGCTCAAGTCGGGCGAGATCGACGCGGCGATTTCGGCGCGCGTGCCGGCCGCATTCATGACCCACGGTCATGAAATCGTGCGGCTTTATCCGGACTACCGCGCCGCCGAGATGCGCTACTACGATGCGACCGGCATCTTCCCGATCATGCACGTGATCGCCATGCGCCGCGCGGTGTTCGAACGCTACCCGTGGGTGGCGATGAACCTGTTCAAGGCTTTCGAGCAGGCCAAGGAGCGCAGCCTCGAGCGCATGTCCGATCTCACGGCGTCGCGCATTCCGGTGCCGTGGTCGGCCGCCATCGCCGGCGAATGGGGCAAGAACTTCGGCGCCGATCCGTTTCCTTACGGGCTGGAAGCCAACCGCAAGACGCTCGACGCGTTCTGCCGCTTCTCGCACGCGCAGGGCGTCACCGCGAAGCGGCTGAGCCCGGACGACCTGTTCCCGAAGGAAGTGCGCGCCAGCGTGCGGGTCTAGTCCTTGGCGCGCTCGACGTAGGCGCCGTCGGCGGTGTTCACCACAATACGGGTGCCGGTGACGATGTGGGTCGGCACCATGGTGCGCACGCCGTTCGACAGCATCGCCGGCTTGAACGAGCCGGAAGCAGTCTGGCCCTTCATCGCCGGCTCGGTTTCGGTGACCTCCAGCGTCACCTTCTGTGGGATTTCGATCGAGACCGGCAGACCCTCGTGGATCTGCAGGCTGACCACCATGCCTTCCTGCAGATATTTCTCGTAGTCGCCGACCACGTCCTCGGGCACTTGCACCTGGTCGTAGGTCTCCTGGTTCATGAAGTGGAAGCCGTCGCCGTCCTTGTAGAGGTAGGAGAACTCGTGGTCCTCGACGTGGGCGCGCTCGACCTGGTCGGTGGTCTTGTAGCGCTGCTGGGTCTTCACGCCGTCGGAAATACGGCGCATATCGACCTGCGTCGTGGGCGTGCCTTTACCGGGGTGAAAATTTTCCGCGTTGAGCACGACATAGAGCTTGCCGTCGATGTCGACGATGTTGCCTTTGCGGAGTGATGAGGCGATGACCTTCACGATAACAATCCTTAAGCTTGAGGGCGGTGGGAACCGCAGATTCGGGCCGCACCATACCGATCCTGAGGCGAGATGCCAGTCTTTCCGGCAGGACGGCCGAACGGGGTCAATGTGAGTCAAAATCCGGGCTTTTGGCGGCCGGATCTGCATGCCGACCGGCGGGCTTTGCTGCTGGCGCGCAACCGTATCACCGCAGCCCTGCGGTCCTGGTTCGCCGCCCGCGACTTCACCGAGGTGGAGACATCGGTTTTGGTCGTCTCGCCCGGCAACGAGACCCATCTGCATGCTTTTGCCACCGAGTTGATCGGGCCCGGCGGCGAGCGGCGCTCCCTGTATTTGCGTACCTCGCCGGAATTCGCGTGCAAGAAGTTGTTGGCGGCGGGCGAGACGCGCATTTTCGATTTTGCTCGCGTGTTCCGCAACCGCGAGCGCGGCGCGTTGCATCACCCGGAGTTCACGATGCTCGAATGGTACCGGGCGAACGAGCCTTATGAAGCGCTGATGGACGATTGCTCGGCCTTGCTGGCCGAGGCGGCACGCGCGGCCGGCGTTCAGCGCTTCACCTTTCGCGAAAAGAGCATCGACCCATACACCGCGCCGGAAAAGCTGACCGTGGGGGAGGCGTTCGCGCGCCATGCCGGCGTCGATCTGCTGGCGACAATTGCCGGCGGGCGGGGCGATCGCGGAAAGCTAGCCACCGCCGCGGCCAAGGCCGGCGTTGCTACGGCGGCCGACGACACCTGGGACGATATCTTTAGCCGTATCCTGGCCGAGCGGGTCGAGCCGCACCTCGGCATTGGCCGCGTGACACTATTATGTGAATACCCGCTGCCGCTGGCGGCGCTGGCGCGCGCCAAACCCGGCAGCGATCAGGTCGCCGAGCGCTTCGAGCTCTATGCCTGCGGGGTGGAGCTTGCCAATGCCTTCGGCGAGTTGACCGACGTCGCCGAGCAGCGCGCGCGCTTTACGGCGGCGATGGACGAGAAGCAGCGCATCCACGGCGAGCGCTATCCGGTGGATGAGGATTTCCTCGCCGCGCTGGCGAGGATGCCGCAGGCGTCGGGCATCGCGCTCGGCTTCGACCGGCTGGTCATGTTGGCGACCGGCGCGCAGCGCATCGAGCAGGTGATGTGGACGCCGGTCACCGAGCCATAAACCTTATGAGGAAAATCATGACGACGCTTCGCACCCCTGCGCAGTTCTGCGACCATGGCATGGTGCCGCCCGGGCGCCGCGCCGCGCTGGACGCGGTCACCGCACGCTACGCTGTGGCGCTGCCGCAGGCTGTCGCCGAGCTGATCAACCTGAACGACCCGCGCGATCCGATCGCGCGGCAGTTCGTTCCCGATGTGGCGGAGCTCGACCGGCAACCGCAAGAGCTCGCCGACCCGATCGGCGACGACGCGCACTCGCCGGTCGAAGGCATCGTGCACCGTTATCCCGATCGCGTGCTGCTCAAGCTCACGCCGGTCTGCGCCATCTATTGCCGGTTCTGCTTCCGCCGCGAAATGGTCGGCCCCGCGAACGGCAAGGCGCTATCGGAGGCGGCGCTCGAGCGTGCGCTCGATTACATCCGCGGCCGGCCGGAAATCTGGGAGGTCATCCTCACCGGCGGCGATCCGCTGGTGCTTTCGGCGCGCCGCCTGCGCGCGGTAATGCGAGAGCTTGCGGGCATCGCGCACGTCAAGGTGCTGCGCATCCACACCCGCGTGCCGGTGGCCGCGCCGTCGCGGATAACGGCGGACCTCGTGCGGGCGCTCAAGGTCAAAGGCAAGCCGACTTATGTCGCGCTGCACGTCAATCACTCAGGCGAACTGGCGCCCGCCGCGCGCGCCGCTTGCGCGCGTATGGCGGACGCCGGCATTCCGCTGCTCGGGCAATCGGTGCTGCTCAAGGGCGTCAACGACACGCCGGCGGCGCTGGCCGACCTGCTCCGCGCCTGCGTCGAATGCCGCATCAAGCCGTATTATCTGCACCATGCCGATCTCGCGCCCGGGACCGCGCATTTTCGCACCGACGTTGCCACGGGACAGGAACTGATGCGCGCCTTACGCGGGCGTTTGTCCGGTCTGTGCCAGCCGAGCTATGTGCTCGACATTCCCGGCGGCCACGGCAAATCGCCGATCGGCCCGTCCTACCTCGCGGAAACCGGTTCAAACGGCTCGGCGCATTATGTCGTGGAAGATTTCAACGGCGTCCGACACCGCTACCCGCCGGCAACGGCTTAGTGCCGGATTGCCAGCAAGTCGACCAACGCTGCCGCAATCACCAGCGCGGCAAAGCTGATGAAGACGACCGCAATCACCGCATTCAAAATGAAATGCGCGTCACGCCGCAACGCCGCCACCACATTCTTGTTTTTCATCATGGCCTGACGCTCCTCGCGGGAGCTCGTCGCCCGGCAGCTAATTTAGCGGTCGAGGTTCATCCGGCCCATAATTTCTACGTTAAATATCGTGACCAATACACGTGATCAGCGCATGGCAGCCATGAGGTCCACGGAGCGCAAGGTTTTGACGTCGTCGAAACAGGCAACGGCTGCTCAGGGCTTGAGATTTCAGCCTCGATATTGGGCAAGAAACGGCGGTAATGAAAAGCGGGTCAGCCGCGCTCGCGATCCCGCGCAAAACGGCTGGCGAATCGATTCGCGCGTAACAACGCCCCTTATGCGGCCGAGGCGCGCGAAGTAGCGCCTGCTTCGAGCTTGAAGAAGCCGACCCGCTCGTCCATGGCCCTCGCCTGATGTTCCAGAGTCTTTGCCGTGGCGGCGTTCTCTTCGACCAGCGCCGAGTTCTGCTGGGTGACCTCATCCATCTGCGCGAGCGCCTTGTTCACCTGTTCGATGCCGCTCGCCTGTTCGGCGCTGGCATTGGCGATGTCCGCGACGATTGTTGCCACGGTTTTGATCGAGTCCACGATCTCGGTGAGGGCGGTGCCCGCTTTGTTGACCAGATCGACGCCGTCCTTGACCTGGTTGTTCGAGTTCATGATCAGATCCTTGATGTCCTTGGCCGCCTGCGAGGCGCGTTGCGCCAGGCTGCGCACTTCGGAGGCGACGACGGCGAAGCCGCGGCCGGCTTCGCCGGCGCGGGCGGCTTCCACCGCCGCATTGAGCGCGAGCAGGTTGGTCTGCCGGGCGATCTCGTCGATCACGCCGATGATGTCGGAGATCTTGCGCGAGGAGTCCTCGATCTTGGCCATTGCTTTCACGGCATGCGCCACCACTTGACCGCCGCGCTCGGCGACGTTGCGGGTGTTGCTGGCGAATTGGTTGGCCTGCTGGGCGTTTTCCGCATTCTTCTTCACGGTTGCTGAAATTTCTTCCATTGAGGCGGAGGTTTCTTCCAAGCTCGCGGCCTGTTCCTCGGTGCGCTGCGACAGGTCGGTGGTGCTGGCGACGATTTCCGAGGAGGCGCCGGACACTTCGGTGGTGGCGAGGCTTAACGCCCGGATCGTCTCGTTCAAGCGCACCAATGTCGTGTTGAAATCGTTCTTGATCTGACGGTAGGACTCGGTGAAGCCCTCGGTCATGCGCACGGTTAGATCGCCTTCGGCAACGCGTGCAAGGCCTGCGGCCAGCGCTTTGGTTGCCGTCGCCTGTTCCTCGGCCGCCTTGGCTTGCGCCTGGATATTCTTCTGGCGTTCTGCCTCGCTTTGCCGCCGTGTTTCCTCGCTGTGCAAACGCTGCTCATCGGCCAATTGCCTCTGCTCGGCCGCTTCGACTTCGAGGTTGCGCCGTTCCACCAGACCCTTGCGGAAGACCTCGATTGCGCCGGCCATAACGCCGATTTCGTCGCGGCGCCCGCCGTGCGGCACGCTCAAGTCGAGATTGCCGTCGGCTAGGCCGCGCATGGTCGCGGTGATTTCGCGAACGGGCTTGCCGATGCCGCGCGCAAGCACGAGCGACACGATCAATCCAAGCAGAATTGCACCCGAAGCGACGACCAAAAAAATGAACAGAGCGCGCTGTGAGCGATTCGCTATGTCGGACACGTCGAGCGCGAATTCAATGACGCCGATCGGTTGGCCGGCGAAATTGAGCAAGGGCATGGCAGTCACCGCTACGCGGGTTTCGCCGATGCGCGAATCGCGCACCCCGAGCTTCGAAGACATGGCGGCAATACGATCTTCCGCGGAAAGCAGCGACTTCTCAGGAATAGTGCTGGCCAGAGTCGTGAACTTGTTCTCAGAATAGAGGTGGAACGCAATGTCCACACCGAGCCGCTTCTTGAGATCGTTGGCAAGGGGTTGGCCGATTGTGGTGCCGGCATCGATAACGGCAATCACGCGGTTGCCGATCTTGACCGGCACGGTGGCAAAGATTGCGAGCGAATTGAGACCCGGCTCCAATCCGACTCGCGGCTGCCCGGTCGAAAGAGCTTGGGCGACCGTCTGCCGCCGTTTTGTTACATCGTCGCCAAAAGTGCCGGGATTATGCCACCGAAACACGGCGATGCCCGGCGGCTTTTGCGTGGTGACCAGATCGTATCCTGTATTGTTTTTCGCGATGCTGTAGAGGGGCGCGAGCTTTTCTCGCAGCCATTCGCGGTCGTTACTTTCGATGTGCTCGGCGATGCCGGGATAGTTGACAAATGCGCGCGCGAGCAACAGACCGAGATCTTCGCGGGCTTTCAGCTGTTCGAGAACGCGCTCGTGGGTATTTTTTAGTCGGGCGCGGATGGAAGCCGCGCCCAGCTCGTCTTGTTGAGAATAGCCGAACCAGCCGACGATGCCGACGGCGAGGGTCATCAGTACGATCACCGAGATCGCGATGCGTGAGCCGATCGAGCGAAGTTTAAGCGAACTAAGGATTTTGCGAAGGAAACCGCCGGAGGCTTCACCCTCCTGCGCCGGCCGCAGGGCGGGTGCATCCGCCAAAGATTGCGATGACATAAGTTCTCCTTCGCGCGCGTTGGTCGTTACATCAGGCGGCGGTCCGCAACCGCCGATCCAAGGGGCGCGGCTAAAAACCTATGGGCAGATTTGCCGGCAATTCCGCGCCCTCGAATGCGCTTAGCACTCTAGTTTGGGGGCGTGAGGAAAGACTTTAAGCGCGAATAGATGTGGATCGATAAAGTGGATTTATACGTCGCGGCGGCGGCACGATGCGACAGCGTTTGTAAAACGTGGCGCGCCCTAGGGGATTCGAACCCCTGTTACCGCCGTGAAAGGGCGGTGTCCTAGGCCTCTAGACGAAGGGCGCAAGCCGAACGCGCCGGAGAGGCGCGAGCAGCGGACGTATAATGAGGCGGGCAGGCCGCTGCAAGCCGCTACCACTTTCCGGTATTGGGCATCGATTTCCACGGTTCCTGCGGCGGCTTGGCGGCGCCTTTCTGCAGCAGCTCGATGGAATGCTTGTCCGGCGAACGTACGAAGGCCATGACCCCGTCGCGCGGCGGCCGGTTGATGGTGACGCCCGCCTTCATCAGACGATCGCAGGTGGCGTAGATGTCATCCACCTCGTAGGCCAAATGTCCGAAATAGCGCGCCTCGCCATAATCCTCGGTATCCCAATTATAGGTGAGTTCCACCTCGAGACCGGGACGCCCTTCCTTCTTGGCCTCTTCATAAAGCTTGTCGTCGCCGGGCGCGGCCAAAAACACCAACGTGTAACGGTTTTTCTCGTCCACCCGCCGCCGGGTCTCCTTGAGACCGAGCTTGTTGACGTAAAAATCGAGTGCGGCATCCAGATTGCGAACGCGGAGCATGGTGTGCAGATATCTCATGGCATAAACCTCGTGACCGATGGGCGGCCGCCCGGACCTTGAGACTATATAACAATGATTGCGCCCGATCTTGAGACAGCAATTTCCAGCCTGCGCGGCCTGATCGAGGACGCCCGCAGCATCGTCCCCTTCACGGGGGCGGGCATCTCGACGGAATGCGGCATACCGGATTTCCGTTCCCCGGGAGGGCTTTGGACCAAGAACCGGCCGATCCCGTTTGACGCGTTTATGACGAGCGCCGAGATGCGCGACGAGGCTTGGCGCCGGCGCTTTGTCATGGAGGAGAGTTTCGCCAAGGCAAAACCGGGGCGGGGGCACCGGGCACTGGCAAGTCTCTACCAGGCCGGCAAGGTGCCGGCGCTGGTGACGCAGAACATCGACAATTTGCACCAAGCCTCCGGCATCGCACATGAGGACGTCATCGAACTGCACGGCAACACGACCTATGCGCTGTGCCTGGAATGCGATCAGCGTTACGAATTGGCGTGGGTGCGCGAAAAATTCAAAGCCGCGGGTGAGCACGCGCCGGATTGCGCCTGTGGCGGCTACATCAAGACTGCAACGGTGTCGTTCGGACAGGCAATGCCGGGTGCTGCGATGCAGCGGGCCGAGCAATTGAGCGGCGATTGCGACTTGTTTCTCGCGATCGGCTCGTCGCTGGTGGTTTGGCCGGCGGCCGGTTTTCCGTTGATGGCCAAACGCGCCGGCGCGGCGCTCGTCATCATCAATCGCGAGCCGACGGAGTTCGACGAGATTGCCGATCTGGTCGTGCATCACGACATCGGCGACGTGCTCGGGCCCTTCATCGCGACCTGATTCGGTTACCGCTGCGCTGTGCATAGACCTGTGCGCAAGCCCATTTTGCCCTTTGCCGCCGGAGGCCGGGTGTTATCTTGAATCCACAGATTCGGTGAAGCGCCCGCGAAGAGGCGCCAGCAAGCGGCGGCGTGCGGCGTCATGGCGTCGGACGAGGTTGATCCCAAAATGCCTGGTAGCAGTCTCCGGCCGGGAACGGCCAGAGAGTTCGTCGACGAAACGGCGACCAACCTCATTGAAATCACCGGCGTCATCAAGTGGTTCGACGTAGCCAAGGGATTCGGCTTCATCATTCCCGACAACGGCATGGCGGACGTGCTGCTGCACGTGACCTGCCTGCGCCGCGACGGCTACCAGACCGCCTATGAAGGCGCGCGCGTCGTTTGCGAAGTACTGCAACGGCCCAAAGGCTTGCAGGCGTTCCGCGTCATCTCGATGGACGAGTCGACTGCCATCCATCCGGCGCAGATGCCGCCGCCGCGCACCCACGTCACCGTGACGCCGACCAGCGGGCTCGAGCGCGCGCAGGTGAAATGGTTCAACCGGCTGCGCGGGTTCGGTTTCTTGACCCGGGGCGAGGGCACGCCGGACATCTTCGTGCATATGGAGACGCTGCGCCGTTATGGCCTCGCCGAGCTGCGGCCGGGTCAGACCGTGCTGGTTCGTTTCGGTCCAGGGCCGAAGGGCCTGATGGCGGCGGAGGTTCGTCCCGACAGCGGCTCGCTCGGCCCCGCTTCGCACTGACCCCCGGCGCCGCGCCTCACCGATTTTCCCATTGCCGCCCGAGTGGCAGCCGCGTAAAGGCGAGATCATGCGTGCCTTGCGATGGACCGCCTTCCTGTTCGTCGGGTTTCTGCTCGCCGGTTGGCCGGCGTGGCCGGCCAGCCAGCAGACGCTCGAGATCGCCACCAAGACGGGCGTACACGCTTTCTCCGTCGAAATCGCCGACACCGAACCGGAACGTGAAAAAGGCCTCATGTTCCGCAGGGAACTGCCGGAAGGGCGGGGCATGCTATTCGACTTCCACCGCGAACAGGAGGTCGGCTTCTGGATGCAGAACACCTATATCTCGCTCGACATGATCTTCATCCGCGGCGACGGGCGTATCCTGCGTATTGCCGAGAACACTGAGCCGCTATCGACGCGGATCATTCCCTCGGGCGGGCCGGTGCGGGCAGTGCTGGAAGTCATTGCCGGAACCGCCCGGAAATACGGGATCGCGCCGGGCGACCGGGTGGCTTCACCGATTTTCAACGGCCGTTGAGGCTTGCTTGCTGGCCTGGGGTGAAGCAAGTATCGCTTCATCCGTCGGGGCGTAGCGCAGCCCGGTAGCGCATCTGCTTTGGGAGCAGAGGGTCGCAGGTTCGAATCCTGCCGCCCCGACCAGTAGAATCAAGCACTTTTAGAGATTTTGCGGCGAGCGATCTTCCCAAAAATTGCACTTGGGAAGACTATGGGAAGATAAGGGGCAGGGCCGGCCCGAGGGTTGGTGCGGCCGTGCCGGGTCGCTTAGTGTCCGGCGGCCTGCGGACATGGCTTGACGCCGGTCCAGCAAGAGGATACTGAAAGCTCGCCGTCAAAATTCTGCATCGAACCCGCGCAAGCGGGTTTTTTGATTCGTGGCGATAAAAAAATCTCGCCCACGATTGGCCGGCGGCCCAAGCGACCATCGCCCCACCGACGACACCATGACGCAGCACAGGGCGCGTGGTGGTCGTCGATTCTGTCTTCAGCCCGCCGAGCGTCAGGTGCGCTGAAAAGTTCGGCTATATCATCGACTACTCACCACCACCCACCACCACCAATCTGCAACCAGCCGCTGGCCTAAAAGCCGGCGGTTTTTTTATGGAGAACCTAAAATGGGAAGCCCCAAACTACGCGAGTCACAAGCAGCCGCTTTTGATCGGGTCCGCCGGCCGCAGGAGGCGGCATCGACCCTAGGTGTATCGACGAAAACGTTGCGGCGCTTGGAACTGCGAGGAAAGATCAGGCGCACGCAAATTTCCGAGCGCATTTACGGATTCGTGGATTCTGAGATTCAAAAAGTAATTGACGGGGGGCGCGCCTAATGACCTCCAAGCGGCCATGTGAATAGCCCCAACCCTAGTGGCGGGGAAATTCCGGCCGGCCGCTACACCAAGCAGTCATAAAAAAGGGCGGCACGGAAATGTCCGGCCGTCCCTTTTTAGTTTCAACCTCACCGCGCCAGCAAACGCGGTCAACATCAGCATCATGAAGCCCATGCCTTTATCAACCCCCGAATCAAACATCAAGCCCGCGCCAGATAATTCGGCGCACCCCGACACGCTCTATATCGTCAGACGCATCGCCAGACATTGCGCCGTCGAATTGTCCCATGCGGTAGCGGTCGCACACTTAGCCGGGATCGGCCCCCGCCGTGATCGGGAGGCCGCGCAATGATCGGCCTCCAAACATTTGAGACGCATTGTCGCCCGCGTAGCGGCGCCACTGCGCCCCGCAAAGCGTCGCGCAAAGCGAAGCATCGCCGGTTCGTCGTTCGCCCTTGGGACGAAGCAGTTCACTTTGACGCGGCGGTGTACGACTGCCGCCCCAAAAAGCGCGTCAAAATTCCCGGCGAACGCTGCATCACGATTGTCCGGTGGAGCAACGGTGACACCTATTACGGCTGCATCGACTGCCTTCCGCCGTCGCTTCAAGCGCCCGTTAATTCCGATGAATGGGCGACCGAAGCAATTAAATACATAAACCGCGCCTACAAGGCCGGCATCTTTCGGTGGCTGGCGCTATGACAAACCTCGAAGTCGCGCTTCACCTCGCACGCGCTGGCCTGTTCGTGTTGCCCTGCAACCCGGCGACCAAAGCGCCATTGTTGCCGAGCTGGCCGACGCGGGCGAGCAACGTTGAAAGTGAAATCCGCGCCCACTGGAATATGTACGGCATCGACCCGATGCCGGGTATCGCCGCCGGTAAATCCGGCCTCGTCGTAATCGACCTCGACCGGAAAAACGGAGTCGACGGCTGCACGGCATTCGACCAGTTGCCCTGCGGCAATCAAGAGCTGCCGCGCTGCCCGGCGACGCTCACGCCGAGCGGCGGCTATCACTTGATTTACATGCAGCCGAAAGACCGCGCGCCGCTTGGTAATCGCACCGGCATGTTGCCGAAAGGAATCGATATTCGTGGTGCAGGCGGACAATTCATCGCGCCCGGTTCAGTGCGTGATACCGGCGAGTTTTATGAAGCGTGTCCGGGCTGGCCCGACTTGGCTGAAGCCTACGCCGATCAAACGATACCGACCATTCCGCAATGGCTGATTTCGATTATCGAATCGAACCCCGCGCCGGCTGCTGGCGGCCCAGCGTTGGATAGCCGGCCACGCACCGCCGCAACGGTCGACAAGTCCGCGTGGGCCGCTGAGGGCTTAAGTCGCGAGGCACGAACACTTGCCGCAACAGGCATCGGTGGCCGTAATCACGCGCTTTATAAGTTTGTCGTCACATTCAGCGGCCACGCCGCGAACGGCTGGACAACGCGAGACGAAGTTTTTGCCGCAGCTTGGTGGGCTTGCGAACTCAATGGCTATCTCGCCAGCCGCGATCCCAGCGACGGGCCGCTGCAATTCACCAAAACTTTCGAGAGTGGGTGGAGGTGGGGATTCTCACATCCGACCGCCGGCCCGCGCGAACGCCTCACCAAAATCGATCCACAATTTACGGCCGGCTTGAAGCCGCGCCCTGTTTGAATCGGAAAAAAATGGAAATGTCAGCAGCAATCGAATTATTCCCCGTCATGAACCCCTTCCGTCGCGCTCAACTAAACACCGACACAATAATGGCCGTGGCAGACGCCGTGATTATGAAAGTTAAGGGTGTAGAGGCGATTACATTCGACGCCTACAAGGAGCGGCCCAAGGTTCTCAATTGGCTCGGCAT
>Ga0335078_10011222_pt1 | contig 13290 bp, 10 predicted proteins | sample Lox_Sample_32_FD_206711 | JGI IMG/M metagenome (GOLD analysis project Ga0335078, IMG submission 206711) | Soil microbial communities from Loxahatchee National Wildlife Refuge, Florida, United States - Lox_Sample_3.2 | ecosystem: Environmental > Terrestrial > Soil > Wetlands | place: USA...
TTGTTTCCTCCGGCTTTTCTCCGTGTTCTCTGTGTTATGGTTTGCCTGTTGAATTTAGGAATAAAGGTCCGCTGCTCGTACGCAGCGCGCATTGGGCGCCGCGATCCGTTTAGCGTTGACCGCCTCGCACGCCCTGTGCCGAGGGCAACTGTGGCAGGAAAATATCGATGATTGAAGATCACGTTCCGGAAATTCTGCAATCCCTTCCCCAGCGCATTAGCGATGTCATCGCGCCTTGGGCTGCGCAATCGCCCAATCGGCCGGCGCTTGTGGAACCCTCTGGGATTTGGACGTACAGCCAGCTGCAATCCGCCGTCGCGGAAACGCAGGCGTGGCTCGTGGCATCGGGAGTTCGGCCCGGAGACCGGGTCATGATCGTCTGTGAGAATTCCCGCGCATTCGTCGCCGTCCTTTTGGCGTTGGCTGGGATCGATGCATGGCCGGTCCTGGTGAACGCGCGTCTCTCGGCGCGGGAAATCGATCAGATCCGGGAGCATTGCGGGGCGCGTCGCGTCGTCTACACCACGGGCGTATCCAGTCACGCCGAGGAGCATGCCAAGCGTCACGGCGCGGTCGTTGAGAATATCGCCGGTATGGGGCCGGTCGCCCTGGGGCCGCTCGATCCGAATACGGTTGCCGAGCCGCTCGACCCGAATCCCGCGAACCGCGTTGCGGCGTTGATTTATACCTCTGGAACGACGGGCCAGCCAAAGGGTGTGATGCTCACCCACCGCAACGTTCTGTTCATCGCGGCGATCTCCGCAAGAATCCGTTCGTTAACCCCCGAGGACCGCTTCCTCGGCGTTCTACCGATGACGCATGCGGTAGGCCTTTCCGTCGTTCTCCTGGGCACTTTGCTGAGCGGCGCCTGCCTATACCTGGTGCCGCGCTTCGATCCAATGACGGCGCGCAAGACGTATGAACAAGTCACCATCGCGCTGGGCACGCCGGCCATGTTCGCCATGCTGCAGGAGTACGCCAAGATGAAGCGCCTCGAGACGCTGCACTTTCCCCAGCTGAGAATCATTGCCAGCGCCGGCGCGCCGCTTCACCTCTCCATCAAATTGCAAACCGAGAGCTTGCTCGGCTTGCCGCTGCACAACGGGTATGGCGTGACGGAGTGCTCACCGACCATCGCTCAAACAAGAGTGGAATCGCCACGCAGCGATATTTCCGTGGGCCCGGTATTTCCCGGCGTCGAGATCAAAGTAGCCGGAGCGGACCGAAAACCGGTGGCCGAGGGAGAAGTCGGCGAGCTATGCGTGCGCGGACCGAGCATCATGAAGGGATATTATCGGGCCCCTGAAGAAACAGCGGCCGCGATCGATGCCGAGGGTTGGTTCAACACGCGCGATCTTGCCCGGCTCGAGGACGGAAATCTCTTCATCGTTGGACGCACGAAGGAACTGATCGTGCGGTTCGGATTCAACGTTTATCCGGTGGAAGTCGAAGGGGTGCTCAACGCTTATCCAGGCGTCGTGCGATCGGCCGTGATCGGCCGGCCCTCTCAGAAAAACGATAATGAAGAAGTCGTCGCCTTCGTTCAGCTTCCGCCCGAGTCAAATATTACGACGAACGCACTCGCGGAATATGCCGCGACGCATCTCGCTCCCTACAAACGCCCCACGGAAATTATTCTCGTCTCGGAAATGCCGCTGACGCCCACCGGGAAAGTCGTGAAAGGCGAACTCGCTAAAATTTTTGCAGTTACCGCGGACCGGCGCTAGGCGCGACCGCCTGGCGCAGCCTGCCTACACATCCACCTGAATTAGCCTCGGTCCTTCCCCCTCAAATCCCTCCCGCAAAGCCTTTCCAAACGCTTCCAGCGAAATAATCCGTACCCCTGGCACTCCCATTCCCTTTGCCAGGGAAACCCAATCGAGATCGGGACGTCCAATCTCGAATAGGTTCGATGCGCGAGCGCCCGGCTTCCCAACGCCGAGATAGGAATACTCCCGCTTCAGCACGCCATATTCGCGGTTGGCGTAGATGACGGTCGTAACGTTCAGGCCCTCCCGCGCCATGGTCCACAAGGCTTGCGCTGTGTACATCCCGCTGCCATCGGCGGACAGACAGAGGACGCGGCGATCCGGACAGGCAACCGCCGCTCCCACCGCCAGTGGCAGGGCAATGCCAATCGAGCCACCCGTGTTTCCCAGCCAGTCGTGAGGAGGGCCAAGCTTTGTGGCGCCCATCAAGTTGCGGCCTGAGGTCATGGATTCGTCGACCACGATCGCGTTTTCAGGCAAGAGGGCTCCGATCACATTGGCGAGGCCGGGCAAAGTGACTTCTCCGGTCGGCAGGGGAGGCCGGTCGATTTTTTGGCCGTTTGCATGGGCAGCACTGGACAACGACAAGGCTGCCGCCAGTGCTTCGAGGGCAGCGATGTAGTCTTCGCCAGGGCGCGCCAGTTCGTGAATTTCACAATCCGGCGGCGCAAGCTCGCTGCTCTTTCCCTGGGCCGCGAAGTACGGAAGCGGCGCGGAAGCGCCCACCAGAATGAGCTGACGAAATCCTTTCAGGAATTCCACCGCCTGCTCCAGGATGTAAGGGAGGCGCTCCACCGGAGCGGCTGCGGCGCCTCGTTCCATGCGTGCCACGGGGTAGGGAGAAATTAACTTTGCGCCCGTTGCGGCCGCGATGCGTCCTGCCGCCGCCAGTCCTTTGCCATAGAGAGCGTTCCCGGTGATGAAAAAGCCGGTTGGCAATCCAGAGCGAAGCATAGCCGCGGCGCGCTCTACGATTTGACACGCAGGCACGGAGACTTTCCGGGGAACCGGAGTTTTCACGACGGCGCCGCCCTGGCCCCAAGCCACATCCGCGGGAACGATCAGTGTGGCGATTTGGCCCGGCGCCGAACGCGCTGCCACGATGGCGTCGGCCGTGTCCTCGCCGATCGAGGAGGCCCCGCAAGCGGTGCGCACCCAATTCGAAAAGGGTCGCGCCACACCTTCGATATCCGAGGTGAGGGGAGTGTCATGCCGCAAATGGTAAGTAGCATGCTGCCCCACGATATTCACGATGGGCGTCCGCGCGCGGCGTGCGTTGTGTAGATTGGCAAGCCCATTCGCGAGGCCCGGCCCGAGATGAAGAAGGGTGCACGCGGGCCGCTCGGACATTCGCGCGTAGCCGTCCGCGGCTCCCGTTACAACGCCTTCAAAAAGCCCCAGAACGCAGCGCATTTCCAAATGCCGGTCCAGCGCGGCGACGATGTGCATTTCCGAGGTGCCGGGGTTGGTGAAACACACGTCAACATTGCCGGCGGTCAAAGTGCCCAGCAGGCTTTCTGCTCCATTCATGTGTCTATCGCCTCCGCCTGAAAATTTTGTGTGCGGAGCACCTTAAAGGAGGAACCATTTCTAGAGGACTGCCTCATCCAGGTAGCGGGAAAGAACGGACCCGAGATGTTCGGAGTAGGCGTCGAGGATCGCGAAGTGATCGCCGGGCACATCTTCGACGCTGAATTTCGCCGACAAGCCGGCCCAAACGGCGGCGGGGTCGTCGGGAAAGTCCAGGCTGTTTTCGGCCCTCACGAAATGAATCTTGCCGGAGTAGTAGCGCGGCCGGTAGCTCGCCAGGGCCCGATAATCGGCGGCGCGCATGCGTTCCATGCCGGGGCCGAAGGAAAGTGGACGCTCCTCGGGCGAGGCCGAGGTTTGATGGTTCGCCGCCCGGCGGCTTCGCTCGGACGGGTGTAGGATGTAAGAGATCGCTTCGCCCAGGGGCAATTGCCGCGCAATCGACAGGTGATTTCTCAACAGGCGGGAATAAAGGCGCGCGCGCTGCTTTAGGGGCATGATGTCCCGGGCAGGAAAAGATTCGATCATCACCAGCGAGGCGATCTTCTCGCCCATGGCGGAGAGGCGCTGGGCCATCTCCAGCGTCACCAATCCTCCCATTGAATAACCGATCAGTAAATAAGGGCCGGACGGCTGCAATTTTCTCACGGCTTCCAGATAATACTGCGCCATGTCCTCCACGCGATCGAAGGGTTCCTTCTCCCCATCCGCGCCCCTAGTTTGCAATCCGTAGACCGGACGATCGGTGTGAATATGGCGCACCAGTTGAGAGAGTTCCAGCAAGGTGCTGCCGATGCCGTGGGTGATGAAAACAGGAGGCCGCGCCGCGCCGGTTTTCATCTGGACGAGGGCCGGAATTCGCGGCGAATCGCCGCTCTCCAAAAACGCGGCCAGACTCTTGATGGTAGGCGTCTGAAGGACCGTCACCGGCGGAATTTCGCGGCCGAACAGTTGCGAGATTTCGGCGAAGAGCTTGTGGGCGGCGGTAGAATCCCCCCCAAGATCGAAAAAATTATCGTCGACGCCGATGTCAGACCGCTGGAACAGGCGTTGCCATATCGGAACCAATATCTCGCTGGTGCGAATTCTCACCTCGGTAAGGGTTGGCATTTTCTTTTCATTCTCCTGCACAGACTACTCCAAGGGTGCTGAATTTGAGAGAACTTTCATGACCTCAAGCATCCATGGCATGGGTGAGGCCCTCAGCCGGTCGAGCGTTTCAAAGATCCGAGCTCTTACAATTTCGTTTTGCTGAGTTCAAAACGATCCTCGGACCGTGCGTCCTTGCTGGAATGAGCGAAAGCCCAATAGAGCTCCCGGGCTTTCGTATAGATGGGTCCAAAGGGAAGCGAGCGGTCCTCGATGCGCGTCACAGGCACCACCTTCGAGTAGTTGCCCGTGGAGAAAATCTCATCGGCAGTCTGAAGTTCCTGATAAGAAAGAGTTTTCTCGATCACGGTCACGCCGTTTTCGCGCAAAAGTCCGATCACCCGCTGGCGGGTAATCCCGTCCAAGAAGGTGCCGTTGGGATACGGGGTGTAGACGATGCCATCCTTGGCCATAAAGAGGTTGGAGGTGGCCAGCTCAGCTACATTTCCAAGCATGTCGCAAACGACGGCGTTGTCAAATCCCCGCGCCTGCGCCTCGAAGAGCGAGCGGGAATTATTGGGATACAGACATCCAGCCTTGCAATCGACTGGCATGGTCTCCAATGTGGGCCGTCGAAACGGCGATAGGGTAACCGAAAATCCCTTGGGGGGCCGCATCGGAGCCTCGTAGATCGAGAGGCACCATCGAGTCGACTCGGGATCGTGGGCCTGCACCCAGGGACCTTCCTTCTCCGCCCAATACATGGGGCGAATGTAAAGCGCGACATCGCCCGAAAACTTGGCAATTCCTTCATGCGTGAGCTTGATCCAGGTCTCGACCGAAACCGTGGGCTTCAGGTAAAGCTTTCTGGCCGACTCGTTCACGCGCGCGCAGTGCAGCTCCAGATCGGGCGTCACGCCTTCGAAGGCTCGAGCCCCGTCAAACACCACGGAACAAAGCCAGGCGGCATGGGTGCGAGGCCCCATGATCGGCACATTTCCCTCGTGCCACTGGCCCTCGAAAAATGTCACCGTCCTGGACCACCACTCTCCTGAAGGGGGCATCCGGTTCCTCTTCCCGCGCGAAATAGTAACTATATAGTTAATGTCTGGGCGCCGCACGCGGCCGGTGCGGGGAGTTCTCCCAGGATCGATTCCACGCTATATCGCGATTTCCGCTAGCTTTTAGTAAGTTACGCCACGCAGACTTTGCCCGTCAACACTGACACATCCAGGCTGTCTATTGATCGTTACCCCGCCTTGCGTGGCGCGATTCATCGGTAAGAGAAGGCGCGCGGAAGAACTTTCCGGCTGGAGTTTAGACCGAATAGAATGCTCCTAGGTTGACGGAGGATGCCATCGCCCGGCGTCGGGCACTCAGCTACCACTTGGGCCGGCACAACTTAACGACCATGGGGATGTGAATGTCTTTTCCTATGAACGGCAATGTTATTCCTCACCGATGTGAACTCTCCAGTTTCTCTAGCGTGCTTCACTGCACATAACTGTCTTATTTTCAATTACTAATGAGCTTTTCCGTGACCGAATCCCGCGGCCCATGGCTTGCACCTTGTGGAAGGCTGATTGCTGCCCTCAGGACGATAGGTTCCAGGAGCTAGGGTAGGGGTCTGCGCAGCGATGGTTCGTGCTCGCTAAGGGAAAAATGAGACCGACAGTCCTTATCGCCATGACGTCACGCTGGTTTCCCATGGTTCGGCTGGCGATGGCTTTGGACAACGCAGGCTTTACCGTGGATGCGGTATGCCTCCCTTACCACCCGCTCCAGAAGACCGGCGTTGCTCGCAGGACGTACACCTTCCATCATTTCAGTCCCTTAAATTCGATTGCCAAAGCGATCAGTGCGTCCGTGCCGGACATCATCATTCCGGGTGACGATCTCTCGACCATCCATGTGCACGCCCTCTACCGGCGCGAAATCGCCCGCGGCAGAAAGGGCGCGCTCATTTGCAATGTCATCGAGCGTTCCCTCGGCGCCCCCTCCAGTTTTCCCTTGGGTCATGACCGGACCAGGCTCCTGGAAATCGCGGAAGAGGAAGGGATACGCGTTCCAAAAACCGAATTTCTCACGGACGTCGATCAACTCCGGGAATGGGGCGCTCGGGCAAGTTTTCCGGCGGTTCTTAAATCGAATGGCAGTTCGGGCGGCGAGGGCGTAAGAATCGTCCATAACATGGAAGAGGCGGAACGCGCCTTTCGAACGCTTCAAGCCCCTCCCCTCTTTGCGCGAGCCGCGAAACGCGCTCTGCTCGACGGCGACAAGAGCCTGCTTTGGCCGTCGCTTCTTCGAAAGCGGTCTGTGCTGAACGCGCAATCCTACGTGCCTGGCCATGAAGCAACCAGCACGGTTGCTTGCTGGCAGGGAACGGTCCTCGCCGCCCTGCATTTCGAAGTCATCAACAAAACCAATCCCACCGGCCCGGCCACCGTCCTGCGCCTGATCGATTGCCCTGAGATGGCTCTCGCCGCTGAAAAAATTGTCAGGCGGCTCAATCTTTCGGGACTAATCGGTTTCGATTTCATGTTGGAAGGCCGAACCGGCAACGCCTACCTTATCGAAATGAACCCCCGGGCCACCCAAGTCGGACACTTGCCCCTGGGCCCGGGACGCGATCTTCCCGCGGCTCTCTATGCGGCGATCACCGGAGAGCCGGTTCGGGAGGCTCCCCAGGTCACTGAAAACCGCGTCATCACTCTATTTCCCCCAGAGTGGAAACTGAATCCCGAGAGCCCCTATATTCGCTCCGGATATCACGATGTTCCGTGGGAGCAACCCGCGCTCGTCCGCGCCTGCGTCCTCAGCGCCAAGAGAAAACGGAGCCAGATTTTCATCAGGAAAGAGCCCCATCTTCCGCACCCGTCGCCTTCTCCCATCGAAGAGCCTTACGCCGAGGAATTCGCCACACGGGTCGAATCAAAAAGTTGAATGGGAATCGTCATGCGTGGCAAAAGGGCATCCAGCCTCTCTCCTCAGTCCCAGCCTAGAGTTGCTCCGGATTCGCCAGCCGAGCCAGCGTCCACCGCGCCGCCACGTTGCGACGCAAATCGTTCCAATGGATTACGTTATGGAAGGCAAACAATTCGGGCGGGTAGCCGATCCATGCGCGCGGCGATCCACGGGATATGCTGGTTATTGGCCTGCCTTTTAGTGGTGGTTGCTTCCGGCTGCTCGCATTCTCAAGCTAAGACGATTAGCAGTTGGAATCCCGAGGCTGCCGCCGCTTATCTCGACCAAAGAGAAGATTGGTGGATGGGCTGGCAAGGCGCGGCGCGCGATCGAGGGACTTTTTGCGTCTCTTGCCACACCGCGCTCCCCTACGCTTTCTCCCGCCCTGCACTCGACCATGTCCTTCACAAGGAAGCCCCGGCCGCGGGAGAGCGCAGGCTCGTGGACGATGTGATCGCGCGCGTACGACAGTGGAAACAGATCGGCCCGTATTACGACAATCGGGGAAAGGGCGGCTCCGAGGCCGTTCGGTCTCGCGGGACCGAGGCGGTTCTCAACGCCTTGATCCTGGCCAACGATGACGCCGGGCAGGGACGGATCAGTGAGGACACGCGGGCCGCGTTTGAAAATATGTGGGCGCTGCAAATGACCAGTGGCGACGAGAAAGGCGCATGGTCGTGGCTTCAGTTCGGCATGGAACCCTGGGAAGCGAGAGACTCTCAATACTATGGAGCCGCCCTCGCGGCGCTTGCGGTGGGCACGGCCCCTGAAAACTATCGCGCCAGCCCGGAAATTCAGGACAACCTCAAGCTGCTCGACGATTACCTGAACCGCGAATACCCCACTCAATCTTTATCCAATCGAATGGTTCTCCTTTGGGCGTCCACGAAGCTGCCGGGTTTGCTCGAAGCCGCCCGCCGGGCATCCCTCATGGATGAAATTGTCAGCGAACAAAGGCGAGACGGCGGTTGGAGCATGGCCTCGCTCGGCCAGACATGGAGAGGCGCAGGCCTGCGCGCCTATGTCCGGACGTGGATCCGGTCGGATGGAACGCTGGCCGACCGAAACAGCGACGGGCTTGCCACCGGGCTGGCGGTCTTTGTGCTGCAGCAAGCGGGCATGCCGCGCGATACGCCGCAGTTGCAGCGGGGCTTGTCTTGGCTACTAGAAAATCAGAACGCGACGCAGGGATTCTGGCAGGCGACGTCTCCAAATTTGAAGCGGGATCCGTCTTCGAATATCGGACGCTTCATGAATGATGCCGCGACGTCCTTCGCTGTCCTCGCGCTGGCGGATGCCGGCCAGCGATGAGAGCCGGCTGCCTAGTTGATTTTGCTAGGCATCGTGCAGTTCGTGGAAATTTAAGAGCCGGAATGGCTGCGCCACGCGCGAGTGGCGCGGCCCGGATCGTATCCCGGCCGGAAAATGGATGCAAAAATTGAATAATTACCGGCAATTTTATATCGATGGGCAATGGGTCGATCCGATCACGGAGCGCGACTTCGCCGTCTTCAATCCGGCCACCGAGGAAGCCATTGCAACAATCTCACTAGGCAGCGCGGCGGATGTAGACAAGGCCGTGGCGGCGGCCAAGAAAGCGTTCGATTCTTATTCGGAAACAACTCCCGCCGAGCGCTTGTCCTTTCTGCGGCGCATCATCGAGATCTATACGAAGAGGATGGGAGAAATGGCGGAGATCATCTCCCAGGAGATGGGCGCACCCCTCTCGCTCTCCCGTGCGGCGCAAGCTCCCGCAGGCTTGGCGCATTTGAAGGAAATCGTCCGCGTTCTCGAGCGCTTCCAGTTTGAGGAACTCAAGGGTTCCACGCTGATGCGGAAGGAGGCCGTCGGCGTCTGCGGCCTGATCACGCCTTGGAACTGGCCGATGAATCAGATCGCGTGCAAGGTGGCGCCGGCGTTGGCGGCCGGATGCACGATGGTCCTGAAGCCCAGTGAAGTCGCGCCTCTCTCCGCTCACCTGTTCACGGAGATCCTTCACGATGCGGGGTTGCCACCAGGCGTATTCAATATGTTGAATGGCGACGGGCCGACGGTGGGCGCGGCAATTTCTTGTCATCCGGATATCGCCATGGTCTCTTTCACCGGATCCACGCGAGCGGGGGTTGCCGTAGCGATGGGCGCGGCTCCAACGGTGAAGAGGGTCACGCAGGAACTTGGCGGCAAGTCCGCCTACATCATTTTGGAAGATGCGGATCTGGCGGGAGCGGTCGAATACGGCGTTCAGACCTGCATGCGCAATAGCGGCCAGTCTTGCAATGCCCCCACTCGAATGCTCGTCCCGCGCGCAAAAATGGCGGAGGCCGCCTCGGTGGCCAAGCAAGCAGCCAACAACATTCGAGTCAATGACCCGCGCCTCGAGACCACCAGCCTCGGTCCCTTGTCGAGCAAAGCGCAGTTTGAGAAAGTACAGCGCATGATCCAGGAGGGAATCGAGGAGGGCGCGGAGCTGATTGCCGGCGGACCGGGCCGGCCGGAAGGCTTGACCAAAGGCTATTTCGTCAGGCCAACCGTTTTCACAAATGTTTGTAACGATATGGCCATCGCGCGCCAGGAAATTTTTGGACCCGTTCTCTGCATCATTCCCTACGAGAACGAAGAAGACGCGGTGCGCATCGCGAACGACACTCCTTACGGCTTGTCAGGATTTGTCACCTCGGCCGATCCCGAGCGAGCGCGCCGCGTGGCCAAAAAAATCCGGTCCGGCAACGTGCACATCAACGGCGCCCGCATCGATTTCGCCGGCTGTTTCGGCGGCTACAAGCAATCTGGAAACGGACGGGAATGGGGAGAGGCGGGGCTTCATGAATTTCTGGAGTTAAAAGCCATCTTCGGCTACGAGACGCGTCCCGATTGAAATTTGCAGGCTTTGTTCCCAATTTGCTATTGATCTTCGGGGTATGGGTCGATTGCCGATTTTCGAAATCGGTGCAGTCGATCTCCTCACATTTTCTTCGCGGAAGAACGCTCCTCCCCGTGCTTTTCCTCTCCATGTCCGGCGCTTGGAAGATTCAGTCGACGGAAATTTGTCAAGTGGGTTGTCCGCCGATTCCTTGGACAGCGCAAAGTCTGTTCCGCCCGAATATCCCGTCACAATTCATGTGATGCGATCGGTACCCGCATTTTTCATCGTGGAAAATGGGGTTTGGCAGCGCCCGGGCAGTGAAACACCCATGAACGAAGTCGCGTTTGGGGGAAAAATAGTAAATTCGATTTGCATCCGTCATGAGAAATTTCCATTCGTCCCGCCCTCGAATATTCTCAGTTTTGTGTTTCCTCTCTTCCAATTCCTTTCATGGCGATACGTTCCCCGAGAGCAAGGAAAAGCGCCTGTTGAGAAGGCCGTAAGTTTGACGACGGCGCTAAGGGGGGTACCAAATTGGAACCAAGCCGCAATAATGGCATTTCTCCACCAGTGCGTTTTCCATATATTCATGCCTGCTGAGTCGATCTGAAACTGCAATCCGAACTTAACCTGGCGATTGCAATTTCAGAAGTCAGCGTGGGGGATGCTCCTTGTTCGTGGGGGATTCGATTTGCGCAAGAGCTGTCTTCCCACCGGAAAAATAAGCCCAAGAATTGTTGTGAACGAGTTTCGCCGGGGCGAAGCTCGATGGCCAGGCCAAGTTTCAAAAGGGTGTGTGGACTTTTGCGTTCAACGCTAAAGCGGCGAGGATGAAATGAAATCGAACAATTCATGGCGCATCAAGCTCAGCCATCTTCTTCTGGGTGCGACGATTGCGATTGCGCTGTTGGTAGCCCGCGGAACCAAGGCGGGAGACGGACATGCTCCGCTGGTGACGGACTGGAGCCATCATCATGTGATATTTTCCGCGCCCAGGTCCCTGATGGAGCGGTTCCGCTGGTCGAGGAGTCCGAGGTACGTGCAGCAGTGGTTGCGGAGAAACGCCGGGCAGTGGGACTACCGCGACGAATGGCGATGGCGCCATGCCCCCGAGCACCCCAGGGACATCCATGGGGACTGGAGCGTGGACCTAGGACCGGGCGCCACAGTGGGCGGAGGCAACTACCCGGCAAAATATTCGTTCAGCTCGACCACCGCGAACTGCGCGACCGATTACGTCGTGTATAACACCAGCCTGGCCGGATCGAGTTCGCAAGCCACTATCGCCGCATTTAACAATCTGTATTCCAGCTGCAACGGCGGCGCGCCTACGACCTACTGGGCCTTCAATACGGGCACGACCGGAGCGGTTGTGACTTCCCCGCTTCTTTCCGGCGACGGATCGCAGGTAGCCTTTATACAAAACACAGGGGGCGCCCCGAACCTGGTTCTGGTCCGGTGGGCGTCCGGCTCGGGCACAATCATGGCCCCGACGACTCTTACGGGCATCTCCGCCAGCGCCTACTACAATAGCGGCACAGGGTGCACCGCGCCGTGCATGACGACCATCGCCTTTTCCACGGCCAACAGTGACGCACCCACTGCGGACAACTTCTCCTCTCCGTTCTACGACTTTACCAACGATGTGCTCTACGTCGGCGACAATGATGGTTACCTGCACAAGTTTATCAACGTCTTTAAGGGAACTCCCTCCGAAGAGGTGTGCACTTCCACGACCGCGCCCGCCCCGTGCACGGCGCCCGCTGGAACTGACATTTGGCCCGCGAGTCTCGCTACGCCTTTTAATCTCAACAGTCCTGTGCTGGGCGAGGGAGAACCTAGGATTCTGGTAACCGACCGCGTGGGATTTTTCTACAGTGTCGACCCGAATATCGGCGGAGTATTTAGCGGATCTAGCCCAGCCTCTGGAAACTTCATTTTTTCCGCGAAATTGGCGGATACCGGTTTCGACGATGGCCCGCTTCTGGACGCGACGACGGACGATGTGTACCTCTTCGCCAGAGAAGATAACTCCGGAACTACTGAAGCCGCGGTCATTCAGATTCCATTGTCTGTTTTCGCTGACAACGTTGGGCTCGCAACCCCTGGAGTTACCAAAACAGTTATCTCCGGCACCACTCTTCCGGCGACGGCTCTCTACATCGGAACTTTTGACAATATCTATGAGATCTCGGCGGGTGGCACCGGCCACTTGTACACGTGCGGCGTTACCCCTGGCGGAGATAATCTCATTTATCAGATATCTATCACCACCGGAACGATGAGCACTACCCCAACCACCGGACCTACGCTGACCAACGCCGATGTGGCCTGCTCGCCGCCCACCGAGTTTTATAACGGAACCACGGACCAGTTGTACATGAGCGTTGCGAATAGCGCGCTGACGAGCGCGCAAATCAACTGCCCTTCGAATACCTTGGGGTGCATCCTGGCCTTTAACATCACCAACGGCACGTGGACCACAAGCACATCATCCACTGCGGCGACCGGGGTCACTTCCGGGACCAGCGGCATCATCGTCGACAACTCCGTCCCATCAGGGACGCTCGCCGGCGCTTCGCAGGTCTACTTTACGCCGCTCGCCAACCAATCGTGCACGACAGCCGTAACGGGGGGATACGCGGCCGACACTTCGGGCGGCTGCGCGATCCAGGCCTCGCAGTCGACATTAGGAGAATAGCAATTTAGGGGGATAACCAACTTGGAAATCGACAACAAATCGACGAAAGACAAGACGCTTGACTCGTCCGCTTCGCCGGCCAAGAAACCGTACACGGCTCCTTCCTTCCGGTTCGAGCCGGTATTCGAGGTTTCGGCCCTGGCGTGCGGCAAGACGTTTGCAAGCGAGGGCACCTGCACCAGCAGCATGAAAGCTTCCTAGCTCGCCGGTTTAGCCGTTCGTCGATCGGCGGGAAGCTGTGGAGGCGATGCTGCTGCACGGTCCGAAGGGGTTGTTGTCTTCACCCGCTTCGAATTTCGCCTTTGCAGGTCAGGCTTTTTCATCCCGCGGGGCAAGCGTGGGGACGGCCGTCAAAACCCGAACGCGAGTTCGAA
>Ga0335078_10011223_pt1 | contig 13290 bp, 13 predicted proteins | sample Lox_Sample_32_FD_206711 | JGI IMG/M metagenome (GOLD analysis project Ga0335078, IMG submission 206711) | Soil microbial communities from Loxahatchee National Wildlife Refuge, Florida, United States - Lox_Sample_3.2 | ecosystem: Environmental > Terrestrial > Soil > Wetlands | place: USA...
GCGATGAGCTGGGTCGCCGCCTACTTAACCTATCATCGTGGAGCGAGAATCATTCTCGATCAGCCGCAAGGCGCGACGAAAGAGTCAAAGAAAGACCCGCCGACAACGAAGCGCTAGTAGCGCGCAACCGCCCGCTATTGCGAGGGAAGGCGGGACGCTGTATCAAGGCTGGGCAAAGTCGCGCTTGCGCTTCGCTCCTCGTCGAGGCCGTAAAAGCGGCTTTTGCGTGTGTGCTGATTTGCGGTTCTTCGCTGCTTCCGCTCCTCTCCTGCCGTCGAAATCCATGTGCTGTCCGAGTCTGCGCCGCGCCAAAGAGAGCGTCCTGCAGCGAGCAGGCGCTTATCTCCTTGCGGCGAGCCTCCTCGCCCTCGCGCCCGGATCGATCGCGAGGGCCGAGAGCGCGCGCGTGAGCGTCGCGGCCATTCCCGACGAGGTGTGGAGCTATATGCAGGGGCGATCCTGGCGCCCCGGACGCGGCTGTCCAGAAAGGAGCGAGCTCGCGCTGCTGCGCGTTCCCTATCGCGATTTCGAGGGCCGCACACAGTTGGGCCCGATGATCGTCGCGAAGAAGGTCGCGAGCAAGATCGCCGCGATCTTTCAGGAAATCTACGACGGCGGCGCGTTCCGCATCTATCGCATCGGGCTCGTCGACGATTATGGCGGCGACGACGATCAGTCCATCGCCGCTGACAATACGAGCGGCTTCAACTGCCGCACGACCGAGGGCGGCGGGGTTTCGCAACATGCCTCCGGTTTGGCGATCGACATCAATCCGGTGCAAAACCCGTATGTCTCGCACGGCGTCACCGAGCCCGAGGCGGGCAAGGCCTATGACGCGCCCGAGAAGCGCCGTCCCGGAATGATCGGCGTCATCACGAAAGGCGACGTGGTCCACAAGGCCTTCGCCAAGCGCGGCTGGCGCTGGGGCGGCGAATGGGCGCACTCCAAGGACTATCAGCATTTTTCGGCCAACGGCCACTAGCGCGCTTTTCGCTCGAACGGAAACGTCCGAGCGATAAGAAATCGCGCCATCTTAAAAAGCAGGAGCGAATTCCGATCGCAAAAGTCTGTCAACTTTTGCAAAATTCGCTCTAAGCGAGGCCGCCGGCGCGACGCCCCGTGACGCACGCCAAATCGAGAGGACAAAATGACGATCAAAGCCTTCGGCTACGCCGCGCATTCCGCGACCTCGCGGCTCACGCCTTTCCATTTCGAGCGGCGGGATCCGAAACAGGACGATGTGACGATCGAAATTCTTTATTGCGGCGTCTGCCACTCCGATCTGCATCAGGCGAAAAACGATTGGAACAACACGGTCTATCCGGTGGTGCCCGGTCACGAGATGATCGGTCGCATCATCGCCGTCGGCGCGAATGTGACCCGCTTCAAGGTCGGCGACCCTGCCGGCGTCGGCTGCATGGTCCATTCTTGCCTACGCTGCGACGCCTGTGAGGCCGATCTCGAGCAATATTGCCGCTGCGGCCCGATCTTCACCTATAACACGATTGATCCGCGCGACGGCCAGCTGACCTATGGCGGCTATTCCGACCGGATCGTCGTCTCCGAGCGCTTCGTCGTGAAAATTCCGGAGGGCCTCGATCTCAAGGGCGCGGCGCCGCTGCTTTGCGCGGGCGTCACGACCTGGTCGCCGCTGCGCCGTTGGAAGGTCGGCAAAGGCAGCAAGCTCGCGGTGACGGGGCTCGGCGGTCTCGGTCACATGGCGATCAAGCTCGCTAAGGCGCTCGGCGCCGAAGTGTCGCTCTTCACCCGCTCGCCCGGCAAGGCCGAGGACGCGCGACGCCTCGGCGCCGACACTATCGTGCTCTCCACCGACGCCGCACAGATGGAGGCCGTGAAGGGCAAGTTCGACCTCATCATCGACACGATTCCTAACGGCCACGATCTCAATCCCTATGTCGCAACGCTAGCGATCGACGGCGTGCTCGTGGTCGTCGGCTATCTCGGCGATCTCGACCCCGCGCTTAACACGATCCCGCTGATCTTCGGCCGGAAGTCCGTCGCGGGCTCCGTCATCGGCGGCATGGCCGAGACGCAGGAGCTCTTCGACTTTTGCGGCGCGCATGGGATCGTCTCGGATGTGGAGATGATCCGCATGGACGAAATCAACGAAGCCTATGAGCGTCTCTTGAAGAGCGATGTGAAATATCGCTTCGTGATCGACATGGCGTCGCTCAAGGAGTGACGCCCGGTGCCCTCCGCGGGCGCCGGGCTACGCGGCGCCGATATTTGTGCGGTCTTGGTCCTCGGCGTGCGCCCATCATCCTGGGAAGACCAGCAAGATCCGAGGCAGGATCAGCGTGAAAAGACCGTAGGCGCAGAGAATGACGACCATGGCCTTCGCCACAACGACGCCGCAGGGCAGGATCTTCTCCGCGAAAATGACAAGAGTGATCGTCGCGAGGGCGGCGACATTCATCATTCCGAGAGGAAACATAATCGCGCAAAGCAGCCAGCAGCAGCCAAGGCACCACGCGCCGTGAATAGCGCCCATTTGCAGCGCGCCGGCCGTTCCTCCGCGCCAAGAGGTCATGATGAAGCTCATCGGCGTGCGGCACTCGCTCAAGCAGAGATTCTTGAGTGGCGTCAGTTGATAGAGCCCCGCCGCGACGAGGACGACGCCGCCGGCGCGCGCCGAGGTCTGCGCCGAAAGGTCGAGGGCCGCCGCGACGGCCTCGGCGGCGAGAGCGCCGCCATAGGCGAGGAGGCCAGAGGCCAGCCAAACCAGGAGGTAGCCCGCGAGGAACACCCATGTTCCGACGAAGGCCTGCCCTCGACTGCGCCGGTTGATCTGCACCTTGTGGAAGGCGAGCGCCATGGGTGCCGCCGTTGGAAACATCATCGCAACCGTCATCGCCATCCAGACGGCGATGAAGAGCGGCGCGCCGAGCCCCATGGATGGGGAGGCCATGCGCATGGGGTCGTGATGATTCCCGCTGCTGCGCAGAAGAAAAAGCCACGCGACTGCGGAAAGCCCGACCAGCAGGCTGAGGATCAGGTTGCGGTGAATTGCGATCATGTTGGGGCGCGCTCGTCCCATACGCTCACCGGCGTTTTCTAATTTGACCATTTGATTGGCGCGTAATGACCGTTCCTGCCCGAGTTGTTCCAATTCATGTCATGGTCGGTAAACCAATTGCCGTCCCGGCCCACCGCAAAGGCGATTTTCTCCGGCGCGACCGGATGCCCAGTCATGCCCCAGATCTCGCCGCTCGGGTGCAGACTGGCCAGCGGATCGACGACCATGGCGAGCACGCCGGGGATATCGGCCCTGCGCGACTTGCCGTCGATGGTGTAATGGATCGGCGCCTTCTTCGCTCCGAGATTTGTCCCCACCAACGGCGCCCAACCCGCCATCGGCCCGCCCGCCTCGCCGCTGAAGATCGCTCTCAGCGCCTCGGTTTGCTCGTCAGTCGCGCGGTCATCGACATAGACCGCAAGGATCCAGTCGCCCTCCGCCATGGGACCCGGCGTATGCGCCGCTACGGCGACGTTCAGTCCGTCGAGCGGGATCTCGCCGTACTTGCCCTCGTCGATATGGAAGACCATCACGACATCGCAGAAGCCTTGCGTCGGCTCCGCCATCATGGCCTTGGTCGAGACAAGGCAAGGACAGACGATGTCGCAATTACAGTTCTCGAAATAGTCGCCCACGAGGCTCCATTTTTTCTGCGTCGTCATCCTTTGCTCCTTGCGCCCAGGCGATGCTTGACCGTCAGAATGGCTCCTTGAAAGGCCTGAGATCCATTTCGTGAGTCCAGGCGCTCCTCTTTTGGCGATGCAGCGCCCAATACGCGTCGGCGATGTCGTCGACGCCGAGGACGCCGTCGGCGCCTTTGGAACGCACGTATTCAGTGAAATTCGTGGCTGCGTATTCTCCCGCGATCACGCCATCGATGACGATGTGAGCAACATGCACGCCTTTGGGCCCGAATTCGCGCGCAAGGCCCTGAGCGACGGCGCGCAGCGCGGCTTTCGCCGCGGCGAAGGCGAGGAACGGCGGCCGTGCGCGCAGGGACGCTGTCGCGCCCGTGAAAAGGATCGTGCCGCCGCCGCGTTCAGAGAGTCGCCGAGCGGCCTCGCGCCCGACGAGGAAGCCGCCAAAGGCGTTCTGGCGCCACAGACGCTCGAAAATCTCGGACCTCGTCTCCAAAGCCGAAGCCGCGAGATTGCTCCCCACATTATAGGCGACGAGCGCGAGGTCGCTCTCCCGATCCGCTTCCTTAAACAGCGCCGCGACGTCAGCCTCGCAAGTGGCGTCGGCGACCTTGACCGCGACCGCGCCGCCGCTCGCCTCGATCTGTTCGGCAATGGTCTGCAGCCGTTCGGGCGTGCGACCCGCGATGGTGACGCGAAGCCCCTCTTTGGCGAAACGACGCGCGAGCGCGGCGCCGAGACCCGATTCGGCCCCGACGCCGATGACGACTGCGGCGCCCTTGCTCTCCGTCTTCCTTCGCGCCATGAGCCTTTGCCTCTCTCGGGCCGCCCTCAGGCGCGCCCGAAGAGAAGAAGGAAGTTGTTCGCTGGCATGTCCCTGATCCCCTTCAGCCCGATTCTATGCCGGTTGGCGGCCTGCTCGAGATCGCGCACGTCCTTGAGGCCCCATTCGGCGATCTTGGGCGCGAGAATCTCCTGGTCGAAGGCGGCGTTCGATTCCGTCGTGTATCTGCCGTCGACCTTGAACGGTCCGTAGATGGCGACGACGCCATCCTTGGTCAGCACACGATCCGCGACTCGAGCGATGCCTTCGCAGATCGACACGGGCGCCACCTGGAACAGGTTGACGACGAAGACGACGTCATAGAGCCCGTCATTGGCGCTCGGCCATGTGTCGGCGGCGGTGAGGTCGATCTTGATGGGATCGGCGACGTTCTTGTTCCCCACGTCGGCGCGCTTCTTCCTGATCGATTCGAAGACCTCCGCGTTGTAATCGGAGGGCTGGAACGTCAGGCTCGGGAAGTGCGGCGCGAAATAATTGATGTGATTTCCCGCGCCGCTCGCGAGCTCCAGCACTTTTCCGTTCTTTGGAAAAATCTCCTTGAACATTTGCAGGATCGGATCACGGTTGCGATTTCCAGCCCAAGCGACATAGGGGCTGAGCGGGTGAGGATCGATCGGCGGACGATCAGCAGGCGCGTGGGCGGACATGGCGAACCTCCTCGGATTCCACTAGCTCTTGGCGCTCGTCGAGCGGGCCGGACGCACGAGGACGCGTTTCTCCTCACTTCGTTTTTTGCCCGCATCCGCGCCGAACTGTGCCTGCAAAGGCCTTTATCCAACGCCGTCAACGACGTAAAATTCGAAAATGTCATGGGTGCATTCAGGGAATAAATTCCCTGAGAAAACAGACCCGGCGACTAGCGGATGTTCACGACCTCGCTCGAGGAGGAAGGGGTCAGCATGGTCAGCATCAGGACCTTCGACCTCAATTTGTTGTTGGCGCTGAAAGCTCTCGTCGAGGAGAAGAGCGTATCGCGGGCCGCCGACAAATTATGCCTCAGCCAGCCGGCGATGAGCCATGTCTTGCGTCGGCTGCGCAGCCAGCTCGACGACCCCATACTTGTGAAGACGTCGTCGGGCATGGTTCCGACAGAACGCGCGCTTGCGCTGCTGGATCCGACTGTCACGGTCCTTCGGGAGATCGAAAGAATCGTCGAGCCCCCTCCCCGGTTTGATCCAGCGACAACCCGTCGCCGTTTCGTGATCTCCACCAGCGACTATGTCATGTTCACATTACTGCCGACGCTTGTCGGGATGATGGCGCGCCTCGCTCCCAACATTGAGTTGCATGTTCGGCAGCCAATAACCGGCCCCCCGCATGTCGCTCTCGAGGAAGAGAACATCGATTTGGCGATCGGCTTCGATGCAATCTTCGGTAATGCGCCGCATATACGCTCGGACACGCTGATGCGCGAGAACCTCGTTTGTCTAACGCGGCGATGCAATACTGGAGTCCCAGGCGATCACGTATCCTTAGAGCAATTTCTGGAATGCAAGCACATACTCATAACGTGGCGCGAAGGAGGGACAGGCCTCATAGACGACTGTCTTGCCAAGCTTGGCATGCATAGAGACATTTCCATCGTGCTGCCGCATTTCATGACTGCGCCATGGATTCTGGAAAAGACGGACTTGCTGCTCTGTCTCCCCCAGAGAATGGCGGAGAGATTCGTGCAACTGGCGCCACTCAAAATTCTGCCTATTCCGATCGAGCTGCCTCGCTATGAGTTAATCATGCTCTGGCCTCCGCGTCAGGAGAAGGATCAGGCGCACAAATGGTTGCGTGATCTCGTGCTCAAGGCTTGCGTCGCCAATGGTTGAAGACCGATCTTAGCGCTTGCTCGATCCTTGCGAGCCTCAGCGGCTTGAACCCTTCTGATAGTCCTTCACGTGCGAGAACTGAATCGCCGGATTGCGCTCGGCGTCGTAGTTCAGAGAAAAGGCCGAGGACGCCATGAAGACGGGATCGCCGTCGATGTCGTCGGCGACCGCCGTGGTGTTCGCGTCGAGGAAGCTCTTGAGCTTGCTCTTGTCCTCCGAGCTCGCCCAGCGGCAGAGCGTGAAGCGCGTCTGCTCATATTTCGTCTCGAGCCCATATTCAGCCGCGAGCCGCGTCGCGAGCACGTCGAGCTGCAGCGCGCCGACGACGCCGACGATCGCGCCGGAGCCGTCGCGCGGCATGAAGAGCTGAACGACGCCTTCCTCGGCGAGCTGGCGCAGCGCTTCCTTGAGCTTCTTCGCCTTCATCGCGTCGCCGATCGTGATGCGACGCAGGATTTCGGGGGCGAAGCTCGGCACGCCGCGAAAGACGAGATCCTCGCCTTCGGTCAGCGTGTCGCCGATGCGCAGGACGCCGTGATTGGGAAGCCCCACCACGTCGCCGGCATAGGCTTCATCCGCAATGGACCGGTCGCGAGCGAAGAAGAACTGCGGCGCGTTGAGGCTCAAGGCCTTTCCCGTGCGCACGACCTTCGCCTTCATGCCGCGCGTGAGCTTGCCGGAGCAGACGCGCATGAAGGCGATGCGATCGCGGTGGTTTGGGTCCATGTTCGCCTGAATCTTGAAGACGAAGCCGGTCATCTTCGGCTCGCCGGCCTCGACCTGGCGCTTGTCGGCCTCCTGTCCGCGCGGCGGCGGCGCATAGGCCGCCATCGCGTCGATGAGGTCGCGCACGCCGAAATTACGCAGCGCGCTGCCGAAAAAGACGGGGGTGAGATGCCCCTCGCGAAAAGCCTTCAGATCAAAGGGCTTGCTCCCTTCCTCGGCGAGCGCGGCCTCGTCCCGCCAGCTCTCGACCTCGAAGGGCGGCAAGAGCGCGGCAAGCCGCTCGTCGTCGAGCCCCGAGACCTTGAGCTCCTCATCGTCCTTGTCGAGACGACGCACGGACTTCGTCGCAAAGCGATAGGTGCCCGCGAAGGTCTTGCCGCGGCTCAAGGGCCAGGTGACGGGCGCGGCGTCGAGCGCCAAAGTCTTCTCGATCTCGTCCAGGAGCTCGAAGGGGTCTCTGGCCTCGCGGTCGAGCTTATTGATGAAGGTGACGATCGGAATGTCGCGCAGCCGGCAGACCTCGAAGAGTTTTCGCGTGCGCGCCTCAATGCCCTTGGCGGCGTCGATCACCATCACCGCGGCGTCGACGGCCGAGAGCGTGCGATAGGTGTCCTCGGAAAAGTCCTCGTGGCCCGGCGTGTCGAGGAGGTTGAAGACGCAGTCCGCATATTCGAAGGTCATCACCGAAGTGACGACCGAAATCCCGCGCTCGCGCTCGATGCTCATCCAGTCGGACCGCGTCTGCTGGGCGTTGCGCTTTGCGCGCACCTCGCCGGCGAGCTGAATCGCGCCGCCGAAAAGCAGCAGCTTTTCGGTCAGCGTGGTCTTGCCGGCGTCCGGATGCGAGATGATCGCAAAAGTGCGCCGGCGCGAGATCGGATCGGTGAGCGGAGACTTAGGCAGAGGGGCGTGCATGATTTCCAGCGGAGGGGCGAGGTTGGAAGGGGTCTTAACGCTTGCAGCGCGCGATGGCGAGAGTTGAAGCGCCCCCTCCCCTACCCTCCCCCGCTTCCGCGGGAGAGGGAGTTCGGTTCCGCGCATCTTAAAGATTTCGCGAAACGCCGGCCGTCCCCTCTCCCGCGAGAGCGGGGGAGGGTTGGGGAGGGGGCATCTACAGAGTTAAAACTCGATCCCCTCCTGCGCTTTCACGCCCGCCGCGAAATGGTGCTTCACCGGCGTCATCTCGGTGACGAGATCGGCGATCGCGATCAGCTCCGGCTTGGCGTTGCGGCCGGTCACGACGACGTGGAGATCGGGACGGCGTTCGTTAAGCGTTGCAATAACCTCGTCCAGGGGCAGATGCTCGTAGCGAAGCGTTATGTTGAGCTCGTCAAGGATGAGCAGCCGGAGATCCGGCTGAGCCATGAGTTCCCGGGCCTTTTCCCAGGCCCGCCGCGCCGCCGCCTCGTCGCGCCCGCGATCCTGCGTCTCCCAAGTGAAACCCTCTCCAAGCGTATGCCATTCGATCTTTTCGGCGCCGAGCGCTTCGAGCATCTTGCGCTCGCCGCTCATCCATTGGCCTTTGCCGAATTGAACGACGCCGACGCGCCAGCCATGCCCCAGCGCGCGCAGCGCCAGGCCGAAGGCGGCCGTGGACTTGCCCTTGCCTGCGCCGGTGTGGACCATCAGCAGGCCCTTGGCGGAAATCGTCTTCCCGGCGAGCCGCGCGTCTTGAAGCGCCTTGCGTTTCGCCATCTTGAAGCGATGGCGCTCGTCATCCTCGCTCATCCGCGGCCGCGATAAGGTGGAACGCCCTGGTCGGGAAGCCAAAGGCCCATCGGCGGCTCGCTGCTCTGCCAGAATACGTCGATCGGAATGCCGCCGCGCGGATACCAGTAGCCGCCGATCCGCAGCCAGACTGGCGAGAGCGCGGCCTTCAGGTCGAGCGCGATTCGCAGGGTGCAGTCTTCGTGGAAGGCGCCGTGATTGCGGAAGCTGCCGAGGTAGAGCTTCAGCGATTTCGATTCGACCAGCGTCTCGGCGGGGACATAGTCGATGACAACATGCGCGAAGTCGGGCTGGCCCGTCACCGGACAGAGCGAGGTGAACTCGGGCGCCGTGAAGCGCACGAGATAGATCTCGCCCTTGTGCGGATTGGGAACGAGGTCGAGCTCCGCCTCATCGGGCGAAACGGGAAGCGGCGCTCTCGAGCCGAGAAGCGCCGCGCCCTTGTGGGTCTTTGTCATGCCGGCAATTGACCGCCGCCGATCGAGCGCGTCAAGCGCCCGACCTCGGCGGATCGATCAAAGATGCGCGACGACCGCGAGCCGCTTGACCTGGCCGCTCTGATAGGCGCGCAGGAAGGCCTGATAGTCGCGGAAGGAGACGCAGCCGTTCGAATCGCCGCGCGGCCCGAGCATGAAGGTGTGGGCGAGCAGCCCGGCGCGTCCGAAGACGCTGCCGCTGATCGGCGTCAGCCGCAACGCCGCGACGCCGTGAAAAAGCGCCTCGCGCGGCGTGAGCGAATAGAGCGCCGGCGGCGTCGGTCCACGCATACGCTCATGCACATAGGACGGATTGTCGAGGCGGTCGCCGAGCCCGGAATGGGCCTCGAGCTTGGTGCCGTCCGGCAGATAAACGGTGCGCGCCGAGATGTCATAGACGGCGGTGTAGCGATCCGAGCCGATCTTGGCGCTGTCCTGCGAATCGCTCGTCCTGGCGACCGAGGAGACGCCGCCGGCGTCCGGCGACGCATAGGCGAGCGCCGGACCCTGCTTCTCGGCGGGAGCGCTAGAGCTGCCGAAGAGTTTCTCGAAGATATTGCGATTGTCGATCGCGGCGTTGGCGGCGTCCTCGCCGTCGCGATGCGCGAGACGGCGGGCCAGCGCCTCCTCGGCGCGATTGACGAGGGCCGCGAGCTTGCCCGGACGGCGCGGCGGCGTCGGCGTCGCGTCTTCCTCGAGAGCGGCCTCTCGCGGGACAACCGTCGTCTCGGATCTCAGTTCGGGCGTCGCCTCGAGCTTGGCGACCTTCTGAGCCGGCGCGCCGGCGGGCGCGGCTGCGGCGGCCTTCATCACCGGCTTTTGCGCCGTGAGGGGCGCTTCGTCCTCTGGGAGCGCCGCAATCTCGGGCTCGAGGCTCGCGCGCATGCCCATTGCGATCGTTTCGGCGACGTCCTGGGCGTTCGCCTGCGCCTGCGTGGCGTCGACCATGGCCGCGAGCCTGGCCGGGTCCTCAGCCTGCGGCTCCAGCGAGCCATAGACACAGGCGATGAAGGCGAGAGACAGGCCGCAGACGACAGGAATGGTCGGCGACACGATATCGCGAGACAAACGATCCAATACCAACGCGCGCATTTTTACACCGATCTCCTGCGTCATGCGTTCCCGCTCCCCAAAAAGTCTCACAAGAGCCTTTCGACTTGCCTAACATTCGAGCGATCATCACGCCGGAGTGGACGCGACGACGTCGGCAAGGCGCAGGAAAACAAGCCTTCAAGGCTTCGGCTGGACGCCAATGGGGCGATTTGGGGACCAGATGTGGCGCCTCTGGGGCGGCCGTTTGGACCGAATTCCGCAAGAGTTGACAGGCTTTTGCGATCAGAATTCGCTCTAGCGTATTGATCTGGCGCGATTCCTTGTCGCTCGACCGATTCCGTTCGAGCGGGAAGCGCGCTGGCGCGAGGACGTCCTTCGCCAGCATGGCGAAGCGCGGCGCCCAGAATGGGGCCGGCCTCGCGCGAGGCGCAGCCGATCAGCGTCCGGCGCGGATGCGCTTAAATGACGCGGGCTCCTTCGGCGGCGGCGGCGTCGAGCCAGCGCTTGAATGAGGGAAGCAGCCGCCCTACCCTCCGGCTTGCGACACGGAGCCGCCAGGGACGGCGCCTGAAAGATCGAGCCGAATGGAAACGGGATTCGCGGTGATGACCGAGTGGCGATATCAAATCCGCATCAATCTTAGCGACGAATACGCAGAAGTCGCGCGCAGCAATCCCGACGATCCGAGACTGGCGCCGTTGCCCGGCATTCTCGCCGGCCGAGGAGCGAGGCTCACGAATCAATACGCCGCTTTCGCGAATTATTGCGCCGAGGCCGAGAAGAATGGGGTCGAGCATTACCCGCTTTACAAATGGACTAAGGCGACGATCGACGATCCCGCAAAAAAGGCGAAATACGGCCTCTCCTTCACGATCTATGTGAACGGCGAGGAAGTCTACGCCAAGGATATGGCGGACGCGCTCGAGTCAGAGCTGCAGCCGCTTGTCGGCAAGGGCATGATCACAAAGCTCGCCAAGCACGACACCAACCCCGCCAACAACCCGCAGCCCCCGGCGCATCTGCGCTGATGAGGCGGTGCGGGGCGTATTGCGGCGTCGGCCCGGCCTGAACGCTTCCCACGCCGATCACGGCACGCCGCGAACAGGTTGCACGAAGTGACGCCCGCCGCCGAAGCTTCTCGCGAAAAATCCGTCACGCTCGGAATCGACAGGGGAAAGCAATCCAAGCACCGCTGCGGTGACCACAACCGCGACTACTGCGCTAAACGTCAACACTTGCCTTGTGTGTTCGAGCGCGATCTTCATCTGAGCCCCCATGGGCGTCGCCGCACCCTCAAATATCGAGCGGGCCCACCAGCCCCGTCAAGCCCCGAAAGCAGGCATGTTGCAACAAACTGAAGGCGCCCCGCCCTGTTTGGCGCAAGCGCAGCTTTTGGGACCGTTTGCCCGCGCCTGGAAGGAGGCGACCTCGAGCGCTCGCACACGCTCGAGGTCGCTGCTTCGTCCTATCCCGCCTGCATCGCCTCGGGCTTCGTCTTGCCGCGCTTCGTGATCAGCCGGTTCAGCGCCGAAACGTAAGCTCTGGCGGAAGCGACCAGCGTGTCGGGATCGGCGCCGCGGCCGGTGACGGACTTGCCGTCCTCAGAGAGCCGCACCGAGACCTCGGCCTGCGCGTCCGTGCCCTCGGTGACCGCATGCACCTGGAACAGCTCCAGCGTCGCTTCATGCGGAGCAAGCGCCTTGATGGCGTTGAAGATCGCGTCGACCGGCCCATTGCCGCTCGCCTGATGCGTGCGCTTCTCGCCGCCGACGTCGAGCGTCAGCGCCGCCGACTGCGGCCCGTGCGTGCCGGCCATCACCATCAAGGCGTCGACCTTGATGAACTCATGAGCATTGACGATCTCGTCATCGACCAGCGCGATCAGATCCTCGTCGTAGACGATCTTCTTGCGGTCGGCCAAATCCTTGAAGCGCTTGAAGGCGTCCTCGAGCGCATTGTCGCCGAGATCGTAACCCAGCTCCTTCAGCTTCTCGCGGAAAGCGTGGCGGCCCGAATGCTTTCCCATCACCAGCGCCGTCTTGGCGACCCCGACGCTCTCGGGCGTCATGATCTCATAGGTGAAGGCGTTCTTCAGCATCCCGTCCTGATGGATGCCGCTCTCATGCGCGAAGGCGTTCCGGCCGACGATCGCCTTGTTGTACTGCACCGGAAAAGAGGTCACGGCCGAGACCAGCTTTGACGCGCGCGTGAGGAGCTTCGTCTCGATGCCGGTATGGAAGGGCAGCGCATCGGGGCGCGTGCGCATCGCCATGACGACCTCTTCCAGCGCGGCGTTGCCGGCGCGCTCCCCGATGCCGTTGATCGTACATTCGATCTGACGCGCCCCGCCCCTGACGCCCGCCAGCGAGTTCGCAACCGCGAGTCCCAGATCATTGTGGCAATGCACCGAGAAGATCGCCTTGTCGGCGTTCGGCACGCTGTCGCGCAGGCGCGTGAACAGCGCCTCATATTCGGCGGGCGTCGCGTAACCGACCGTGTCGGGGATGTTGATCGTCGTGGCCCCAGCGCGGATGGCGATCTCCACCGCGCGGCAAAGGAACTCGAATTCCGTGCGCGTGCCGTCCTCGGCCGACCACTCGACGTCCTCGACATGATTTCGCGCCCGCGAGACCGAGGAGGCGACCATCTCCAGCACCCGCTCCGGCTCCATCTGCAGCTTGTATTTCATGTGCAGCGGGGAGGTGGAGATGAAGGTGTGGATGCGCGGGCGCTTCGCGTCGCGCAGCGCCTCGGCGCAGCGGTCGATGTCTTTTTCGGAGGCCCGCGCCAACCCCGCTACCGAGGCGCGCTTGAGGCGCTTCGCCACCTCGCTCACCGCCTCGAAGTCGCCCTGGCTCGCGATCGGGAAGCCCGCCTCGATCACGTCGACGCCCAGGGCGTCGAGGATATCGGCGACCTCGAGCTTCTCCTCCAGGGTCATGGAGGCGCCAGGCGACTGCTCGCCGTC
>Ga0335078_10011225_pt1 | contig 13288 bp, 9 predicted proteins | sample Lox_Sample_32_FD_206711 | JGI IMG/M metagenome (GOLD analysis project Ga0335078, IMG submission 206711) | Soil microbial communities from Loxahatchee National Wildlife Refuge, Florida, United States - Lox_Sample_3.2 | ecosystem: Environmental > Terrestrial > Soil > Wetlands | place: USA: Florida...
GGATCGCCGGGCGCCAGCACCACCATCTCGGGCAGCGCCCGCATTACCGCCAGATCCTCCGTCGCATGATGGGTCATGCCGAGCGAACCATACGAATATCCACCCCCCACCGATACGATCTTCACGTTGGCTTTGTGATAGCACACATCATTCCGAATCTGCTCGAAGCATCGCAAGATCGGAAAATTGGCGATCGAATAGGTAAATACAATCTTCCCGGTCAGCGCGATCCCAGTCGCAATGCCGGTCAGGTTCTGTTCCGCCACCCCAACATTGAGGAAACGCTCAGGAAACTTGCGGGCGAAAGGTTCGATCACGCCGAATCCGATATCTGCCAGCACCAGATAAATCCGGTCATCGCGTTCGGCCGATTCTACCAGTGTTTGGAAAAATGCTCCTCTCACTTATGCCTCACCGAGCTCCGCCAGAGCGAGGCGTAGTTCGTCCGCATCCGGAGAGCGATAGTGCCACAGAAGTTTATTCTCCATGAAGCTCACACCCTTTCCTTTAACGGTATGGGCAATGATACAGGTCGGAGTTCCAGGCTTCGGGGGAATCGACCGCAACGCAGCTTCGATTTGCGCAAAGTCGTGCCCGTCAATCTCGACAACCGTCCATCCAAAAGCCTGCCATTTTCCCGCCAGCGATTCGAGATCCAAGGTCTCCTTTACTGTTCCCAAGCTTTGAATCTTATTGTAATCGACGATCGCCACCAGATTATCGAGGCGATGAAACGGCGCGAACAGAACCGCCTCCCACGTCGATCCTTCATCACATTCGCCGTCGCTGAGCATGGTAAAAACCCGGTAGGGACGGTTCTCCCTTTTTCCCACCAGGGCCATGCCGCAAGCCAATGGCAGACCGTGGCCCAATGAACCGGTCGAGACATCCACGCCCGGCACTCCCACATGAGTGATGTGGCCGGCGAGGCGTCCGCCATCGCGGCAAAACCCATCCAGCCAGGACTCGGGGAAAAAACCCCGTTCCGCCAGCGCCACATACAGGCCCGCACTGGCGTGGCCTTTGCTCAGAATAAAGCGGTCTCGATCAGCCCAATCTGGTTGCGCTGGATCGACCCGCAGGATCCGTTCATACAAGACAGCCAAAATGTCGACCGTCGAAAAAACCGAACCCACGTGGGAACTTCCGGCGCGATGAATCATCTTTACCGCCCGCCGCCGAATACGATTTGCCAGCTGCGCCACCGAGCCATTTGCGGATATTAGACTGTCCACTTCTTGCCCCATTGTTTCTAAAGTTTGTTCTTATGTTTCAAGTTCTGGCGCTGTGCGCCGGAACTCCCGCCAGTCCACTCGGACACAAAGAAGAAAGGTAATTGAGGTTCTCACGTTCTTCAGAAGAAAGTTTCCAATTTACGCTTTGTATATTATCCGCCAACTGTTGACGGTTTTTTATACCCACCAAGACGGCACTGACCTCGGGATGGTCCAGCACCCACCGTAGAGAGACTGCCGAAAACGGACGGCCGAGTTCCTGACTCAGCGACCGCACCGCATCCAGAACTCGCTGCTTCTCCTGGCGATCGCTCTCGGAGAAATACGGGCTTCTCCAGCGCACATCATTGCGATCCACGGTACTTCCGATGGTACGCCTCCCGGCGAGCAGCCCTTGCGCCAGTCCCGAATGGGCAAGAATGCTGACCTTGGAGGATGTGCACCAGGGGAATATTTCCCCTTCCGCCTCGCGACACAGCAAATTGAAGGCGACCTGTTGCGAGACGATGGGCAGAATCGCGTGCGCGCGGCGCATTAGGTCCAGGGAAAAATTCGAGAGACCCAGGAATTGAAACATCCCCTGTTCGCGACACAGGACAAGAGCTTCCATGGTCTCCTCGATAGGAGTAGCCGGATCGGGCCAGTGAATCTGGTACAGCGGTATGGTCTCCACTCTCAAGCGCCGCAAACTGGCCTCAATCGATTGCACCACAGTGCGTTTGCTCAGATCGCGATGCACCTTGCTTTGCTCATCCCAGACCAAGCCGCCCTTGGTGGCGATCACCACCTCGTTCCTTCTCTCGCCCAAGGCCTGCGAGAGCAACTCCTCAACGTGCCCCAATCCGTAGACGTTGGCGACGTCAAAAAAATTGATGCCGGCATCCAATGCCGCCCGCACAGCGGCCTTCCATTCGACTTCATCCACCGGGCCGTAGTCGTGTCCGCTGGCGGGCCCGCCTCCGAATCCGATTCGCGAGATCGAGATTGTCGTTTGTCCGAGTTGCCGATATTCCATTTATCGCCTCAAGATCACGCACACCAGAGTCCTGTACAAAATTTTCAGGTCCTCCGGCAGGGATTGTTGTTTCACATAAGCCAGCCGCAGACGATTCTTCTCGGGACGAAACCTTTCGATGAAGACCCGGTGGGGTTCGTCCGAGCCAACCAGTTCATTGAGGTTGCGAAAATGGATCGAAGCGTAATCTGTAATTCCGGGCCGAACCGACAGGATAAGCTTTTCTTCCCCTTCATAGGCTTTCGTGTGCTCTTCGAGTTCCGGCCGCGGCCCTACCAGACTCATGTCTCCTGCCAGAACATTCATCAACTGTGGCAATTCATCGAGCTTGGATTCTCTCAGAATCCTTCCTATGCGCGTAACGCGAGGATCATCCTTGCCGGTGGTTCCGCCAAGTCTTTCGGAGTCGACTCGCATACTGCGGAATTTCCATATGCGGAACGTCTTGCCGTGTCTTCCCACACGCACGCCGCGATAGAAGGCCGGCCCGCGAGAGTCTAGTCGGATCGCAAGAGCAATCAGCAACAGCAGGGGAGAACTCAACAGCAATCCGAGTGCGGACAACAATAAGTCAACGAAACGCTTGATCGATTCTTCTAGCGGCCCCATTTGCTCTGCCGAGTCTTTCCTAGACTGGCTTTGAAAAGAGAACTCCTCCCCGGCCGTCCGGAATCAACCTTACCTTCACCCCTTCCCTGTCGAGGAACTCGTGGACGGCTTTCTTGCAGCCGAAACAAGAACCATAATCATCAATGATGATGAATCCTCCTGGGGACACACGGTCGTAGAGATTATGCAGACAGCAGAGCGTCGATTCATACCAATCGCCGTCGATCCGCAACACCGCGATCGCACCTATGCGGTCTCGATAGACCGGCAACGTATCCTGAAACCATCCTTCTACCAGAGAGACAGAATCACGGTTCAATCCAAACTCGCGGAAAAGAAGGTTGTCGACCTCGCCCCTGGTTCCCAGGCAAGAACCTCGGGGAAGCGGCCGAATGTGCTGACCGGTTACCTGCTCGGTTTCGCAAAAATCCTCCGCCGTCGGGTCGGGAAGCCCCTGGAAGGAATCGAACAACCACATTTTGCGTTTCGGGTCCCGCTTTGCAATCGTCGCCATAAGCGCGGAGCACCCGCCCTGAGCTACTCCGCACTCGACAAAATCCCCTGGAACACCCTGATCGATCACAGCTGTGGCGGCGTCGTAGGTGGCCTCCAGGCCTGAACTTCCGACCAGCGAATAGGGCATCACCCTACGGACCAATTTGACGCGCGTCCGCCCAGCCGGATTGCCGAAGGCCATTTCGTAGGCCAGGTGCCGGGCATAGGACAAATGCAACATCTCTTTGTAGCCGCGAAAGGAATATTTGTACAAAGATTCGTAAAGGGCCTTGGGGAGAAACGATTGAGCCGAGACGAGAACAGATTTCATACTCTTCACAAGCGAACTGCGTTGAAATACCGCCATTCCGTCGGAGTGCTCCCCGGCCACTTCAAGCGTGTCCACTTGCGATGACACCTTCATGATCCTATCCTCACTCAAGAAAGAATGACTTGCTGTCGAATGACGCTTTCTCGCCTACCCTGGCTAGCGATCGCACATTTCCAGACGTTCCACAACCGGCTGCGACATGGCTGTCCCAGTCCCGCGAAACTCGTTGTCGACCGAAATCAACATGTTCTCCAAGCGGCCCGCCAACGCGGCGATGTCGAACCGCTCCCGGGCGCAACAGATTCCTTTTCGGCCCATTTCGGCGCGCTGTTCGACGGTCATGTGCTTGTATTCCTGAATGGCCGCCGCGAAGGCCTCCGGATCTTCCGGCGGAAACACAATGCCGCATTGAAACTCCCTCACCACATTGCTACTCGGGTCGCCGGCGAATAACACCGGCCGGCCGGCCGCGACGTAATCGCATAATTTGTTGAAGCTCATTCCGAATTTATACAACCCTGGGAGGTTTCGCATGCTGAGAATTAAAGCGTCGGCCTCTTCTACGATCTTGTACAACTCACTCTTGGGAACCGCATTCCTGAACTCGACATTCCGCAGCCCCAAGTCTTTCGCCAATTGCACTAGTCTGGGTTTGTCCTGCCCGCCGCCTACAAAGAGAAACTTGGCTGCGTTGCTATTGTTCTGTTCAATCAGAGCCGCCCGCAAAATAGTGTCCAGCGCATTCGCCGACACATGTCCTCCGGCATACAAGAGAACCATGGGATTGTGTGGTTCACCATCATATGGCTTCAGATTTGCATAGCGAGACAGGTCTAATCCGTTGGGAATCCAGACCACCTTCTCCCGGACAATTCCGAGTTCTGCATAATGATCCGCAGCCCCGGCCAGGGTCGTCATGATCTTTGAAGCTCGGCGCGCTAGAAATCTCTCCAGCAAACTCAACCCCCACGCAACTGGATTTCGGGGAGAAAGTCGACCGAATTCGATCATCGTCAGGGGCCAAAGATCCTTCACCTCAAATACAAACGGTACCTTTTTGGAGACCGCAACGGCGTAAGCGCAAAGCGAGGCCAATGGCTGGAACGTGGTGCCAATAATGACGTCTGGACCCGGGCGTAACGCCTTCGCCGTCCAGTAGGCACGCCACGCAAAAGCGCACATATTGAAAGCTCGTTTCCAGTCGTTCCTTTGATAGGGCGGGGTCCTGATCCATACGAAGCGAACACCGTCATATTCTTCCTCGCGCCAGCGCTCACCTTCTTTTAATCGAATTTCCTCAAATTTATAGTGACTGAATCCAGAAGCAAAAAAAGTGACGTGATGGCCTCTCTCCACCAGCCTTCGCGCCAGGTCATGCTGCGCCGTGAACTGTTGATCCGGCGTGGAAGCGTACTGCGAGATCCACCAGATATTCAAGGATCGATTGGGCAACTGATTTCTCCGGTTTGTGCTTACTGCCTGCATGTCTTAATTTTTAAGAGACTTCAAAGACCCGCGCCCATAATTCCAGATTCAGAACACGATACGCTTCGTTTTCCGTCAATCCGCCAGGATTGCCATCGATAAATGTAGCCAGCGCGGCGCTGACCTTTTGCGCTGAGAGAATTCGCTCCAGTTTCAGGACTGGGCTCTGAATTAAGGATCGAATCACGCCGCGAGCGTCCTCTCTAAGCCATCTATGCCCCGGAGTTGAGAAGCCCAGTTTGGTTTTTCGCAATCGTACAGCTTCGGGCAAAATTCCGCTCATCGCCTTGCGTAGCATCCACTTTGTCCAGCCCCGGCGGAGTTTCAACGACGAACGGCAGTTGACCGCAAAACTCGCCAGTTCGTAATCAAGCATCGGCACCCGGGCCTCTACCGAATGGGCCATAGAGTTTCGGTCCTCATAGTGGAGCAAGGCCGGAATACTGTAGCGGCTCAAGTCATCCTTTTGACGCTGCCGAACGCTGGCTCCTGGTCCGAGAGTCACCCCTACCGACGCATCATTCGCCGGAACCAAACCAGGGCTTCCCACCCGGTTAAGCATCGACTCCTGAGGTCGAGTCCTCCAGGGACTGTACCGCTTTACGCTGCCCCAATTCCAGGGATTCCGTCTGATATTTCTCATCCAGGCAATACCCTCGGGAAAAACCCGCGGGTTACCGGACTTAAGAAGATGCCACAAATAGAAAATGTAAAATTTCCGATAGCCGCAGAGAATCTCATCTCCACCTTGGCCATCGAGCAGGACGGGAATGCCAGCCTGGCGAGCCGCCCGCATCACACACCATTGCGCGTACACCCCAGTTCCGCCGAAGGGTTCGTCTTGATGCCAAATGAGGCAATTCAGGTCGTCCCAAAAAGCCTCGGCTCGAGGAAAAATATGATGGGGGATCACGCCGGAAGAACCAACGACCTCCTGGATATACGGGCGTTCGTCAATGGCAGGCTCATTGAAGCAGGCGGAGAAAGCGTGAAACTCCTTGGCCCGCCCCGCTTTGGTGGCCAGCATGACGACCGAGGAGGAATCCAACCCGCCGCTGAGACATGAACCTACAGGGACGTCGCTGCGCAACCGCCAATTCACCGCTCTCTGCAGATGGGCCAGGAACTGCTCAATCGCCTCCTCCTCGGGCATATCCTCTTCGGGGTTGATGGGCAACTCCCAGTATCGTGAAATCTCAACCGAGAGGGAGTTCCGGGTGAGGTCGATGGTCATCGAATGTCCGGGTAAAAGCTGCTGAATACCTTTGAAGAAAGTGACTTCCGAATGGTCTTGCACGCCTCGCTCCAGATATTGCAGGACCATACTTTCGTTGGCAACGCGCGGCACGCCGGGATAGGCAAGAATCTGCTTGATCTCCGATCCGAAAACCAGCTCGGAATCCCGCACGAAGTAGTAAAACGGCTTAACCCCAAAGCGGTCTCGTGAACAAAAAAGTTTACGTTGTTTGCGATCCCAGATAGCAAATGCCCACATGCCATTGAACCGCTTTACGCAGTCCTGACCCCAGCGGCGGTAGGCCCTGAGAATGACCTCGGTGTCGGTATGGGTCCGAAACGACTCGCCCAGGGCCTCGAGTTCCTTGCGAATTTCCAGGTAGTTGTAAATTTCGCCGTTGTAGGTGATCCAGTAGTCGCCATCTTCGATCTGCATAGGCTGCAGGCCAAGCTCGGAAAGATCCAGAATCGCCAGGCGGCGAGCACCAAATCCCAGAGACGGTCGTGGGAATACCGGTGGAGTTTCCCGATTGTGAATGCACTCGCCCGCAGAGCCGGAGTGAATATCGGCAAACAGAAAACCGCGTCCGTCCGGTCCCCGATAGTTGACCAGATTTGTCACAGCGAACAGAGTCGCCGGATCGAATCCGTCAGGGGCGACGATGCCTACTATGCCGCACATGGGTATTGAAAGAACTCCCGCAAAGATAGAACCTCTCCCGCAAAACGCGAGCCTCCCCGGAACTCCGATCCCACCACTCTAGGTCGCATCACACACACCCTGGGAGGCTGCCTCCGAACGCGCCCAGGCGCGCAAGAAATAACCAATCGGCCAACCTTGCGGAGTCTGCCCATTAGCCAGCATCCAGTTCCAGTTGGCCGTGATGAAAAGTTGGTTTGTGATCTCCGGTGCCAGATATCCCGCTCCGGCAAAGGGATTGTCCGATGCAGTAACTCCATCGGAGGCGGACGATTTCATGCTCGGAAAGTCAGCCCGCAAGATCGGCGCGGACGGGCTTACCGAGGCATCGGAGCCATACGCAAGGTACTGCTCCAAAGTAGCCCGAGATGCCAGGTAGACGGAATCCGCTATTCCAACATCTTGCTTTAACCCGAGGGCATTCGCAAAATGGAGCAGGTCATTGAAGAACACTCCGTCGGTAACCGGCGCCGGCGTGGCAGGGTCGAATTGGAAGGAATCCCAAATACTTCCCGGCGGAGCTTGCGCCCGGTTCGACCAAGGAACCAGGTCCGGCCAATATTGCAGGGCCAACCACCCCTGAGAAGTAAAGTACCAGTGAGAATTCTGCTCGTGCTGGACCAGTCCTTTCGCAATTGCAAGCTGATTCGGATCCGAGGTCAGTTGGTAAAGAAATAATCGCATCGTCGCTTCTGCCGCCATGTAGTCCATCGCGACATCGGTATCCGCGACCGAATTCGGCAGCCAGTATAGATTGTGAAACCTCAGCCCCCCTGAGCCGTCGGAAAGAAAATGGTCCGTGTAGCTGTTTGCGACGGCAACGACCGTGTTGGTCCATTTTTCTTGCGTATTCTCATCAATCAGTCCCGGGTGTTCTTTTGCCAGCAGGAGAAGGCGAACAAACGGCAGAAGGATCCCCGCCGTTTGTTCGTGCCAAATTGTCACGATTGGAATATTTACCCGATAGGTTCCGGGAGCAGGTAGCCCTAATCCCGTCGTCTTGATTCTTGTTAGCGTCGACGTTCCAGCCGCAGGATTGGAAACCAACGGTTGCTCAGCAATAGCGTCCAGGTCGGCTTCGGTCCGGACTGTATAGCTGATAAGGACCGGACCATAGCGCACCCAAGCAAGTTCGAGGCTTCCGTCGCTCTGCGGGATCACCTCCAGGTAGATGGGGGCGGTCGGAAGGGATGGGTCGAGGTTCTGGGCATAAAGAGATGTTTGCCCGGTTGGCGTCGGAATCGCGACCGAACCGCTAAAGATGCCGTCTTGCGTAGGCCAGCCCTGCACATCGATGGTAGGAGAAGTGGCCAAATTTCCGGGCGCAGAAGGATCCACCATGTCCAAGATGCTCAGCGTCTGCTCCAGTTCCATGACCCAGGCGCCCGTCTGCATAAAGGACTGGATGTACTTGGGATTGCCAGTGGCCGTGTAGGCAGTGAGCAACGATTCCATGTAGTAGCGCGTGCCCCATACAACGTTGCCGCCGGAATTGGTAAGGGGATGGCTGGTATCATCAGTCAAGAATTTCGCCGAAAGTCGATCATAGTTCGGCAGAGTGCTGCTGGACGGTTTTCCACATGGGACCGCGGGATCCAGCGGGATATTCCTCCCGCCGCAACCCGCCAGCAGAATCAGAAACCATACAGACGCCGACAGACCGAACAATCTCCCCATTACCTTTGCTCCCGCAAACGATGTAGAACACCATGGCCCCCTTCAACTGCGCTTGCTGCGTTTGCCTCTACGCGGTTTTTCTAGGAAACCATTTCCTCTTTCTGGGCAACAGACAGAAACATCGTATCTAGAACAAAACGAACCCACGATGAACGTAATACCCACATAATTAGCAAATACAGGCCGGTCAAGACAAGCTGATACAGCGCGAGACCCGCAAGGCCGAGCTCGTGGTGGTTCCACCCACGGAACGCCGAGCTGAGCGCGCCGAACATCACACCAAGGCAGACACCTGGCAGGAGGCGGGCCCACTTCAGTTCAATGCCAAGCAGGTGCCGTATCGTGCGCAGCGTGCAAACAGTTAGAACCGCCAAGCCTAAAACACCGCTAGCCGCCAATGCCTCGAGCAGGTAGACGGGCGGAACGCACAGCTTGATGATCGGAAGCGATAGAAGGAAAATACCTCCTGAAATGGCAATGTTCCGTGTGTTATAGGCTTTGACCGCGGCTGCATCGATCACGCTTCGCAGTCCTGCGTAAACGAAATAGAAAGGCACAGCGACAATGACAATCTGGATGATGTGGATGCCCTCCAAAAATCTGGGACCCACCCACACTCTAACAATCACATCGGAAAATATCACCATTTGCAGGCAGGTAAAGACAGATAAATCGATCAGGGCGTTAACGAAATGAGTGACCTGGAGTCGTAACTGATCGGTACGTGACTGCGCGATGGATCGGCTCACTCTCGAAAGGAGAATGGTCGCCAGAGGCTGTGAAGCGGCTCCAACTACAGTCAGAAAACTCCCCCCCAATAGGAGAAAGCTAACCGAGCCAATCGGAAAGTAGTGGGCGGCTACGATTGCAGGCAAACTGAGCATCGCCTGAAGTCCCATATCCCCGAAGATGCGTGATCCACCGTAAGAAAGGAGTTCAGAGCTCTGCAACCTCAACTGAGCAAAGGTGCCGCCCGGCTCCCAGCGGCGCACGAGGGGCCACGCAAAAAGACAGGAACAAATACACATGACAACGCCCATCGTGTTCACGATGAGCGGTATCGAATTCGTCGACCTCAAGAGCAGCGCGGCTAGTACGGGAATAAAGACGAGATTGCACAATTGCAGTGCACTCGCGGAAACCATCGATAGGGTCCCTTGGAAATATCCGAAGACTACGCCGTGCATCGCAAGACCCAAGAGCAGGACACACAACGGCAAGATGAGATGATCGAGCTGCGAACTCCCGAAGAATAGGTGACTCAGCGCATTTCGCCAAAATAACAGGATCGCACCAAGCATTAAACCGATCAGGCAACTGACCAGGAGAGCGCCCAGGAAATATGTCTGCCTGATCAAGCCAGACTGGTCGATGTTGAAGGCCACGAACCTCGGAAGCGCCACTCCCGATGGCAATTGTACCCCGGCCTGAAACCAGGAGGCCATTCTCCGAATTAGAAGATATTCTCCTACGAATACCGGCCCAGCCGTCCTTCCCAAAATCGAGATGACGAGCATAGCGGCCAAACCCACGAGGAAACTCGCGCTTCCCGTCAGAGCAAAGTCACGATAGGCAGGATGAACAACGAACCGAGTCGGCATGGATCCGCGATCCGAGACGATCGGATTGGCGGCATTTTCGGACGTGATCATATTGTTGCTTTGTTGAGAAGCGCGCGAACCCTAAACAATAATGATGCTCGCACCTGGACCACAACCACCTACGAAATGAGCAACACGATCGAAATGATGCGATTCCGCTCCGCAGAACGCACGATCATATCTTGGCGGCTAGCATGACCAACAGATGCCAAATGCGCATCGACGGTGAGTTCGGGTCAAACGAGCTTTCCGCGTATCCACTTGCCGGCGCGGGCCCAAGATAAGCTTCGATGCATTGCTTGGGCCATGGAAATTCATCCGCCATGTCTTGATAAACACCGCGTATGCGCTCTGTACCAAGGAAAGTCCACCAGCCTAAGACCAGCGCTGCTGAGTTTTGATAGGGACCATAACCTCGTCCGGTCCCTAAGGAGGCATAGTTCCAACGGTACACACCGTTTACACCGTCCATAAAGTTGTTCAACCGGTAGCATGGGTAGTTGACGGTGGGTTTAACCAATACCTTGTTGAAAAACTGCTTGTCCAAACCCGCGCGCAACTCTTCGAAATATTGATAACCCTCACTGCCCTTCGAATAGGCCCGCATCTGGCTCGTCAACCAAAGCGGGAAACGAAGAGAGTGGGAGGAGTCCATCGCGATATCGCGGACCGGAGCCGGCCTCATTCCGGGGCGGATGTCTGGATTGCCGGCGTACAGGTACTCCGGGAAATCCGCCCAAACCCCAGGCTGAAACAGCCACCCTCCGTCAGGTTGGCGCACGACTTCTTGCGTGAAAACCTGGCGCGCCACAACCAGCATGTCGTCCAGCGTTGGGCTCCAGGCTTTGACCTCGGCTGGATCGCTAATATAAGCCTTCACATCGGCAGCAATCGCGAACAGAAACAAGTCAGCGTCTATGATGGCGCGATAGTAATTCTTTTCGGGCCGCCGATTTTGGAGTTTCCACATGTTCCGTTCGCGTACTCCTCCCTGGAAGTTCGGCCGGCCCCACGCCCAAGCCGGTTTCCTCGTCCACAGGGTCCAGATGTCGCTGTAGACCAACCCGGGCAGGGTGCGCGGCACAAGGTTTTCCCGCCCGCTCGCCTTGCATAAAACCATGAACTCGCTTGCGACATACAGATATTCCAACCGCCCGAGATCCTCAGAAGGTAGTGCTGTAAAATTGTCGGCCAGCCGCGCATAATGATCCGCGAAATCCTGGATCCACTGCTGATCTTTCAGCCCAAAGGCGGCATGCAAGGGAAGCATCATGGTCGCGCCGAAGTTTTGGCCCTGGGGGCCGGTCTTTACGACCGGGCGCAGGGAGGGTGCAATGATACTCGACCAAAGTTGGTGCGTTTCGTCGGCTTTGGCCGGAGGCGCCTGAGGAGTCTGGGCAAAGACGGCGTGCGAACTGAAAGCTACTACGAGCACCGTCAAATAAGCTCTAGCCATCAACTTCGTCTGCATTAGAGAAGTCACGTTTTATCTCCTTTCAATCGAACCTGCAACCGAGCCCTTACCTCAAACGCCGTCGATGCTAGGTGTGGGCGGTCCCGTGCGCCGGCTTAATACCATACCAACCGTGGCTCGCTAGAGGTGCCCCACGCTCCTTAAAGATCCATCCCAACATCAGCGCGAAAGCCACCCCCCCGGAAAGCATCTGGGTCGACAAAGCGCTCGACACCAGGAAACCAAGAGCCCAAAAGCAAATCGCGTACGCTGCCAGATTCGTCACGGTCTTGGGTTTGCGGCAGAGGTAAACATTCACCCACTGCATAAGAAAACCCGCCACCACTCCGCTCACGATCACTCCGGGCAGGCCGAAATCCGCATAGAAGTTTCCGATGAAGCAGCAGTTCGCGGAGATCGTGTCGATCGCTCCCGGCGTACCCTCCGTCATGTAGAGGCCAACCGCGTTGGGGATGTCCACCGTTTTCCATCCCATCAGGTAAGCCAGCTTCAACAGACTGGCGCCGTGCTGGAAAGGAATCGTCGTGGGAAATAGCTCGAAGTAGGCATAAACCACCTGCGCCGGACTGGAGAACAGGCGGCTGCCAATAGCCGCGAGCGCGCCACCTAAAGTTCCTCCCTCGGATCCTTGAAACCCTAGGAGAATCACCACCAAGGGAAAGGAAACAAACAGCGCCGGCACAAGTATCGTCGCCGCCTTCCCAATCCGACCGCCATTGTAGAGATAGTAGAAAAGTCCGAGCAGGCCAAGAATGGTGGCCACCGGCGATTTCTCAATCGTGATGGAGGCGTAAAAAATTCCCAGCAACAACGATACCAGGAACAGCAGCTTCCACGAGCCTTGTCTTTTTTGCCGATAACGACCAAATGCAACCATGATCAGAAAAGGAAAAACCGTCCCGCGAAGGACGAAATAAGCATAGGTGAAATGTGACTTGAGCAGCTTAAACGAGTCCTCCCGCAGCAGCGCTGCCGCCATAGCTTCTCCCGGATTGCGGATCAGGAAAAACAACGGTACGGTCGGCGTCTCCCAGAGGTTGATTAGCACCAGAATGAGAGCCAGGGCCAGAAACGTCACGTAAACACGCGTCGCGGAGACGCCCAGATAATCAGCCGCCACCGGCTGGCGAAAGTAGTTCGTGGTCTCCTGTCTGCGAAAATTCAGGACCTGATTTGCCAACCAAATCCCGACCGGCACCGTGACAATGACACTTTCGATCCCAAACAGGAATCTCCCGCGCGACGGAGTGATCTCTTCCCCAAATACAAAGAATCCCGGGATAAGGATGACGGCAAAATATATGTAGTAAAAGAAGCTCGGGATGGTTAGCTCTTTCAGATTGAACAGTCCCACTAGACGATGCATCATCCACAGGGAAACTGCAATCACAAACCCTGAAAGCAACACGAGCGGCGGCAGTATCCATGCG
>Ga0335078_10011226_pt1 | contig 13288 bp, 24 predicted proteins | sample Lox_Sample_32_FD_206711 | JGI IMG/M metagenome (GOLD analysis project Ga0335078, IMG submission 206711) | Soil microbial communities from Loxahatchee National Wildlife Refuge, Florida, United States - Lox_Sample_3.2 | ecosystem: Environmental > Terrestrial > Soil > Wetlands | place: USA...
ATGCGCTTGGGCCCTTCGCCCTGCATCTTGATGGCGATGTCCTTGATGTTGAGCACGATGTCGGTCACGTCCTCGCGCACGCCGGCAATCGAGGAGAATTCATGCAGCACGCCGTCGATGTGCACCGACTGCACCGCGGCGCCCTGCAGCGAGGACAACAGAATGCGCCGCAGCGCGTTGCCGAGCGTTACGCCGAAGCCGCGCTCCAGCGGTTCGGCGACCACGGTCGCTACACGCCGCACATCGCCGCCGGCGCTCACCTGCAGCTTGCCCGGCCTGATCAGTTCCTGCCAATTCTTCTGGATCGTCACGTTTTCACCCATCGCGTTGCGCGGCGCCAACGTCTCGCGCGGCCCACTCCGCTCCGTGGGACCAAATTCAGTGCCGTGATCGAGCGGCGGCGAATTTTCGATTTCCATTGGTTGTCCTATACACGCCGCCGCTTGCGCGGACGGCATCCGTTATGCGGGATCGGCGTTACGTCCCGGATCGACGTGATGGTGAAGCCGGCGGCCTGCAGCGAACGCAGCGCCGACTCGCGGCCGGAGCCAGGACCGGCCACTTCGACCTCAAGCGTGCGCATGCCGTGTTCCTGTGCCTTCTTGGCGGCGTCTTCGGCGGCGACCTGCGCGGCGTAGGGCGTCGATTTGCGCGAACCCTTGAAGCCCATCGTACCGGCCGACGACCAGGCAATGGTGTTGCCTTGCACGTCGGTAATCGTGATCATAGTGTTGTTGAACGTCGCGCTGACATGCGCCACGCCCGAGGCGATGTTCTTGCGCTCGCGTCGACGGACGCGCGTAGCTTCCTTACCCATCCTGAACCCTTTCGGACCGGAACCGGCCGCACCGGTACCGCCTTAAATCTTCGTTCGACGCTTTATTTCTTCTTGCCGGCGATTGGCCTCGCCGGACCCTTGCGGGTGCGAGCATTGGTGTGGGTGCGTTGTCCGCGGACCGGCAAGCCGCGGCGGTGACGCAACCCTCGATAGCAGCCAAGATCCATCAGACGCTTGATGTTCATGGCGACTTCGCGCCGCAAATCACCCTCGACCATATAGTCGCGGTCGATCACTTCGCGGAGCTGCAGCACCTCCTGATCGGTCAGCTGCGACACCCGGCGCGCATCGGGAATCGACACCTTCTGCATGATTTCCTTGGCCTTCGCCGGACCGATGCCGTGGATATATTGCAGCGCGACCACGACGCGCTTGTTGGTCGGTATATTGACGCCAGCGATGCGGGCCACGTCAGTTGCTCCTTATGCGGGCCAGCCCAGAGTTCCTCAGGGCCGCCCGGCCACTATCTAGCGATTCGAATGTCACCGAAGGCCACAAACGTAAAAAGCCAACGCCTGCCTGCCGTTGCGGCCTGGCATTCGTTGCTGATCTCCGACTGGATATTCTTGGCTTATTAATGGATTCATTGCGCTTTCGTCAACCCGGCTCGCGGGCTCGTGTTCAACTTCCTTTACGCCGCCGGCCGCCGGGCTTCGCTTTTCGCCCAGGCCGGGTCTTGGCTTTCGAGGCGACCTTTGACCTCGCCTTGGATGCAGCCTTCGACTTGGTCTTTGACTTGGCCTTAGGCTTGATTTTGGGCCCAGGTTTCTGGGCCCCGCGGCCGATTGCGGTCTCCGCCGGCCTTCGCCGGGAGACCGATGTCCGCGCCTTGGATTTTTTTCCTATAGGACGCCGCTCAAACGATGGTTGTGTCGTTGCCTTATCCACAGGTCCGCGTTTTGGCGCTTCGGAGGCTTGCGTCAGTGCGTCCTCGATTTGCGTCGCCACTTCCGCGATTGGCGCCATGCCGTCGACCGAACGCAACATCCCGTGTTGCCGGTAATAGGCGATCAGCGGAGCGGTCTGCTCACGATAGGCGACGAGTCTGCGGTGCAACACTTCAGGGCTATCGTCGGCCCGCAATGGCTCGCCGCGCGCTTTCATCTCGGCGACGCGGTTCTCGATGCGCCTGATCAGGGCATCCTCGTCGACGCGCAGCTCGACCACCGCGTCGAGCGCCAGTTTATGCTTCTCGAGCATCCGATCGAGCGCTTCGGCCTGCGCCACGGTCCGCGGAAAACCATCGAGAATGAAACCCTTGCGCGCGTCGGGCTGCTCGATGCGCTGTTCGACAATGGCGACCACGATCTCATCGGGACACAGCGCTCCGCTCGCCATGATGTCCGAAACCTGACGTCCGATGGGAGTCCCGGCTTTGACTGCTGCCCGCAGCATGTCGCCTGTGGAGAGCTGGACAAGTCCATATTTGGCGACGAGGTGCTGGGCCTGCGTTCCCTTGCCCGCCCCCGGCGGGCCCAGCAAGATCAGTCTCATCTCCGCCGTCCCCTCAGTTTAGATCGCTTGATCAAGCCTTCGTATTGGTGCGCCAACAGATAGCCCTGTACCTGCGCCACCGTATCCATGGTCACGCTGACAACGATCAGGAGCGAGGTGCCGCCGAAATAGAACGGCACCGCCGCATACGAGATCAGCATCTCGGGGAACAGACACACGACCGCGAGGTAAGCCGCCCCGATCACCGTGATCCGCGACAGCACGTAATCGATATATTCAGCGGTCCGTTCTCCCGGACGAATGCCGGGGATGAACCCGCCATGCTTTTTCAGATTGTCCGCAGTCTCGGTCGGATTGAACACGATCGCCGTGTAGAAAAAAGCGAAGAACACAATGAGCGCGACATAGAGCGCAAGGAACAGCGGCCGGCCATGGGCGAGCTGGGTGGTGATGATCGTCAGCCACCCCGGCCCCTTCCCCGCGGTGAAATTGGCGACCGTCGTTGGCAACAACAGCAGCGAGGAAGCAAAGATCGGCGGAATGACGCCCGACGTGTTGAGCTTGAGCGGCAGGTGCGAGGACTGGCCCTCGAACATGCGGTTGCCGACCTGACGCTTCGGATACTGGATCAGCAGACGACGCTGTGCGCGCTCCATGAACACAATGAAGGTGATCACGGCGACCGCCATCACCAGTACGATGAGAATGAGCCCGGTCGAGAGTGCACCCTGGCGGCCAAGTTCCAGCGTCCCGGCAACCGCCGACGGCAGCTGCGCCACGATTCCGGACATGATGATCAGCGATGTGCCATTGCCGATGCCGCGCTGGGTGATTTGCTCACCGAGCCACATCAAGAACATGGTGCCGCCGGTCAGCGTGATCACCGTCGAAATGCGAAAGAACATGCCCGGGTCGGTGACGACATTGGTCGCGCCTTCAAGGCCGACGGAAATGCCGTAAGCCTGGAACGCAGCCAGCAGCACCGTCAGATAGCGCGTGTATTGATTGATCGTCTTGCGCCCTTGCTCGCCCTCTTTCTTGAGCTGCTCAAGCGTCGGCGACACGGTCGTCATCAGCTGAATGATGATCGACGCCGAAATGTACGGCATGATGTTGAGCGCAAAGATCGCCATGCGGTGGATGCCGCCGCCGGCGAACATGTTGAACATGCCGAGAATGCCGCCGGCCTGGGAATTGAAAATCTGGCTCCAGGCGTTCGGGTCGATGCCCGGCAGCGGGATGTAAGTACCGAGCCGATAAACCAGGAGCGCGCCGAGCGTAAACCAGATTCGCTTCTTCAGCTCTTCGGCTTTGGCCAGCGCCCCGAAGTTGAGATTGGCTGCCAGTTGTTCCGCTGCCGAAACCATCTACCGCTCCGAGCCCCGCTCACCCGTCATGGCCGGGATTGTCCCGGCCATTCACGTCTGCTGACAGCTATAAGTCGTGGATGCCCGGCACAAGGGTTTGCACTTGGACCGGCCAAAGGCCGGACCCGAGTCCCGGGCACAACGACCATCAGGCCGCCTGTTCGCTCGGCTCCCGCTTGGGAGCGAGAATCTCGACCGAGCCGCCCGCCTTCTCCACCGCGGCGACCGCCGATTTCGACGCACCGAACACCGACAGCGCAATCCTGGCCTTGAGTTCGCCGCCGCCGAGCAACCGAACGCCGTCTTTGGCGCGGCGCAAAATGCCGGCCTTCACCAAAGCGGCAGCATCGATCTTGGCTGACGCATCGAGCCGGCCGGCGTCGATGGCCTCCTGCAAGCGTCCGAGATTGACCTCATTGAGCTTGTGCGCGAACGCCGTATTCTTGAAGCCGCGCTTCGGCAACCGGCGATGGAGCGGCATCTGGCCGCCCTCGAAACCCTTGATGCGCACGCCCGAACGCGCAGTCTGACCCTTGCCGCCGCGGCCGCCGGTCTTGCCCTTGCCGGAGCCGATGCCGCGGCCGATGCGTTTTCGCACCTTGCGGGCGCCGTCGCGGTCGGCGAGCTCGTGAAGCTTCATTGCTTTTACTCCACCACGCGCACGAGGTGCGCGACTTTGGCGATCATGCCGCGCATCTGCGGCGTGTCGACCAGCTCGGAAACACGGCCGATCTTGTTGAGCCGCAAGCCCACCAGCGTCTCGCGCTGGGTGTGCTCGCGGCGCATCGGGCTGCCGATCTGCTTAACCTTCACGGTCTTACCGGTCTTGTTGTTCGCGGTCCCGCTGTTCATTGCCTGCTCCAAAGCCTCAATCGGCCGCCTGCTCGACCTCGACGTCACGCCGGCGCGCCTGCAGCGCCGAAACCTTGATGTTGCGACGAGCCGCCACTGAGCGCGGCGAATCCTGGTGCTTGAGCGCATCGAACGTCGCCCGCACCACATTGTAGGGGTTCGATGTGCCAAGCGACTTTGCCACCACATCCTGCATGCCGAGCGTCTCGAACACGGCGCGCATCGGACCGCCGGCGATGATGCCGGTGCCGGGAGGCGCGGCGCGCAAATACACCTTGCCGGCGCCATGGCGTCCGGCCACGTCGTGATGCAGCGTGCGTCCTTCGCGCAACGGCACCCGCGTCAGCGATCGCTTGGCGGCCTCGGTCGCCTTGCGGATCGCTTCCGGCACTTCGCGCGCCTTGCCGTGGCCGAAGCCGACCCGGCCCTTCTGGTCGCCGACCACGACCAGCGCAGCAAAGCCGAAGCGCCGACCGCCTTTCACCACCTTGGCAACGCGGTTGATGTGCACGAGCTTGTCGACGAATTCGCTGTCGCGCTCGTCGTTTCGCCGATCGCGGGGTTCACGCGCCATCTTGATCCGCCGATTTCATGTCTGCCATCTTCATTGGTCCTTCAGAAACTCAATCCGCCCTCGCGCGCCGCATCGGCGAGAGCCTTGATGCGGCCGTGATAGAGATAGCTGCCGCGGTCAAAAATCACTTCCTTAATGCCCTTATCCTGCGCGCGCTGGGCAATGAGTTTGCCGACAGCTTTGGCGGCATCGACGCTGGCGCCAGTCTTCAAACCCTCCAGCGCGCCCTTCTCCATCGAGGATGCCGAGGCCAAAGTCGCGCCCTGATCGTCATCGATCACCTGCGCGTAGATGTGTTTGGACGAGCGGAATACCGAAAGCCGCTTGCGGCCATGGGCGGCGCGGCTAAGCCTCCCGCGGACGCGTCCCTGCCGCCGCTCGGTCCTGTCTCTCAGTTTGGTCATCGGCGGCTCCGTTACTTCTTCTTGCCTTCCTTGCGGAAGATGCGCTCGTCGGCGTACTTGATGCCTTTGCCCTTGTAGGGCTCGGGCGGCCGATACTCGCGGATCTCGGCCGCGACCTGACCGACCTTCTGGCGATCGCTGCCCGAAATGATGATCTCGACCGGGCGCGGCGTCGCAATGGTGATGCCTTCGGGGATCGGGTAGACGACATCGTGGCTGTAGCCGAGCGCGAGCTGCAGGTTCTTGCCCTGCACCGCGGCGCGATAACCGACGCCGTTGATTTCCAGCCGCTCTTCGAAGCCTTTGGTCACGCCGGTAATCAGATTGGCGACCAGCGTACGCGAGGTGCCCCATTGCGACCGCGCGCGTTTGGTCTCGCTGCGCGGATCGACCTTGATCTGACCGCCGTCGAGCTTCACCGCAACATCGTCCGGCAGCACGACCGAAAGCGCGCCCTTTGGGCCTTTCACTTTCACGGTCTGCCCTTCGACATTGGCGGTAATACCCGAAGGCACCGCGACTGCTCGTTTACCGATACGGGACATGGTTTATCCGTTGCTCTCTCGTTCCCGGCCCTAGAACACTGTGCAGAGAACTTCGCCGCCGACATTGGCGTCGCGGGCATCGTGGTCGGCCATAACGCCCTTCGGCGTCGAGACGATGGCGACACCGAGGCCGTTGTTGATGCGCGGCAAATTCCGGACCGAGCTGTAGACGCGCCGGCCCGGCTTGGAAATCCGCTCGATTTCGCGGATCACCGGCTCGCCTTCGAAGTATTTCAGCTCGATGTCGAGCTCCGAGCGGCCCTCGCGCTCGGTTACGGTAAAGCCGCGGATGTAGCCTTCGGTCTTGAGTACTTCGAGCACGCTCTCGCGCAGCCTTGAGTTCGGGCTTGAGACCTTGCTCTTGTTGCGCATTTGCGCATTGCGGATGCGGGACAGGAGATCGCCGAGCGGATCGTTCATCGGCATTGTGCGACCCTCCTCACCAGCTCGACTTCAACAGGCCCGGGATCAGGCCTTTCGAGCCGAGATCCCGCAGCGCGATGCGAGACAGCTTGTGCTTGCGGTAATAGCCGCGCGGGCGCCCGGTGATCTCGCAGCGATTGCGGATGCGGGTGGCCGAAGAGTTGCGCGGCATTTCGGCAAGCTTGAGCGTCGCGGCGAAACGATCCTCAACCGGCTTGGTTTTGTCCTGCGCGATCGCTTTGAGCCGCGCGCGGCGCCCTGCGAATTTCTTCGCCATCCGGCGGCGCCGGTTGTTCTTTTCGATCGAACTCTTCTTCGCCATCTAATGCTCCTCGCGGTTCCGCGTTTGAGGCCTTTTCGGCCTCACTGCCGGAACGGAAAATTGAACGCCGCCAGCAAAGCGCGCGCCTCGTCATCGTTGCCGGCGGTGGTACAAACGGTGATATCCATGCCCCATACTTCGGCGGTCTTGTCGTAGTCGATCTCCGGAAACACGATGTGTTCCTTGATGCCGAGCGTGTAGTTGCCGCGGCCGTCGAAACTCTTCGGGTTAAGACCGCGAAAATCGCGAACCCGCGGCAGCGCGATGTTGATGAGCCGATCCAGAAATTCGTACATCCGCGCCTTGCGCAGCGTCACCTTGCAGCCGATGGCCTGGCCATCGCGCAGCTTGTAGGTCGCAATCGATTTGCGCGCCTTGGTAACGACCGCCCTCTGGCCGGAGATGAGCGCGAGATCGTTGGCCGCGGCATCGACCTTCTTGCGATCGGCGACGCCTTCGCCGATGCCCATATTGATGACGACTTTGTCCAGTGTCGGAATCTGAAAACGGTTCTTGTAGCCAAACTGCTCGGCGAGCCGGTTACGGATGGTTTGATCAAATTCGACCTTCAGCCGTGCCGGCACCTTCGGCTCCGGCTCGCGCGGTGCCGCAGGCTTTTCGGCGCTGGCAGCTTTGCCGTCCGCGCCAGCCCTGTCGCCCTTCTCGGCCTTGGCCGCCTTCGCCGGCTTTGCCTTCTCGTCCTGGCCCGAACCTTCCGGCCGCTGCGCCTTGCCAGGCTTCTTCGCCTTCTTTTCTTCGCTATCAGCCATCGATTTCTTCTCCCGAACGCCGGGCGATCCGCACCTTTTTGCGATCCGCGCCCGAGCCGACGAATTTGAAGCCAATCCGCGTCGGCTTCTTGTCCTTGGGATCGGCCAGCGCGATGTTCGACACGTGGATCGGCGCCTCTTTGGAAATGATGCCGCCTTCCTGCGTCGCGCTTTGCTTCTGGTGGCGTTTGACCACGTTGATGCCGCGCACCAGCGCCCGCCCCTCATCGCGGCGCATCTCGATCACTTCGCCGCTGCGGCCCTTGTCGCGGCCGGCGATGACGATCACTGTGTCGCCCTTTTTGATCTTCGCCGCCATCACAGCACCTCGGGCGCGAGCGAAATGATCTTCATGTGATTTTTTGCCCGCAACTCGCGCGGCACCGGGCCGAAGATGCGCGTCCCGACCGGCTCCATCTGCGGGTTGATCAACACCGCCGCATTGCGGTCGAAACGGATGACCGAGCCATCGGCGCGCTTGATGTCCTTGGAAATGCGCACGATAACCGCCTTCATCACGTCGCCCTTCTTGACGCGGCCGCGCGGGATCGCCTCCTTCACCGAGACGACAATCACGTCGCCGATGGTGGCGTATTTGCGCTTGGAGCCGCCCAGCACCTTGATGCACATGACGCGGCGCGCGCCGGAATTGTCCGCCACGTCGAGGTTGGTTTGCATCTGAATCATGGGCTACCCCACTTAACCTTTATTGCCGGCGCGCCGCGTTACGACGCTTTCTTCTTCTCGCCGCGGACCACGGCCCACCGCTTGAGCTTCGATATCGGACGATGTTCTTCGATCCAAACGAGGTCGCCTACCTTGAACTCGTTGTTCTCGTCGTGCGCGTAGTACTTCTTGGAGCGCCGAATGGTCTTCTTGAAGATCGGGTGGGTGAAGCGGCGTTCGACGCGCACCACCACGGTCTTGCTTTGTTTGTCGCTCACCACGACGCCTTGCAGGCTGCGCTTGGGCATCTCGATCCTCGTTAGCTCTTCGGCGCGCGCTTCTGGTGCGCAATGGTTTTGAGCCGGGCGATATCGCGGCGCACTTCGCGCACGCGCGCGGTGTTCTCCAGTTGCCCGGTGGCGCGCTGGAAACGCAGGTTGAACTGCTCTTTCTTCAGTTTGAGCACTTCGTCGTCGATCTGATCGACGGTCATCGTTTTGATATCGGTAGTTTTCATCTCTACGCCTACTCGCTGATGCGCTCGACGAAACGGGTCTTGATCGGCAGCTTGGCGGCAGCGAGCGCCAGCGATTGCTTGGCGACCTCGATCGGCACGCCGTCGATCTCGAACAGGATGCGGCCTGGCTTGACCCGCGCAACCCATAATTCCGGCGTGCCTTTGCCGGAACCCATGCGCACTTCCAGCGGCTTCTTGGAGACCGGCACGTCCGGAAACAGGCGAATCCACACCCGGCCCGACCGCTTCATGTGTCTGGTCAAGGCGCGGCGCGCGGCTTCGATCTGGCGCGCGGTGATCCGCTCCGGCTCAAGCGCTTTAAGGCCGTACTGGCCGAACGCCAGCTCGGCCGCGCTTGTGGCGATGCCATGGATGCGGCCCTTGTGGGCCTTCCGGAATTTGGTTCGCATCGGTTGCAGCATGGCGGACGCCTTTTCTTAAATCTTTTGTTTGCTCAAGCCGCGTCGCGACGGGGCCGGCCGGCCTCGCCCTCGGCCATGCGTTTGTCCTGCGCCATCGGGTCGTGCTCCATGATCTCGCCCTTGAAGATCCAGACCTTGACGCCGCAGGTGCCGTAGGTGGTGAATGCAGTGGCGACGCCGTAATCGACATCAGCGCGCAGCGTGTGCAACGGCACGCGACCCTCACGGTACCACTCCATCCGCGCGATCTCGGCGCCGCCGAGCCGCCCGGAGCAATTGATGCGGATGCCGCCGGCGCCAAGCCGCACGGCCGACTGTACGGCGCGCTTCATGGCGCGACGAAATGCAACGCGGCGCTCAAGCTGTTGGGCAATCGATTCGGCAACCAGCTGCGCGTCGAGCTCGGGCTTGCGGATTTCGACGATGTTGATCACGACATCGCTGTCGGTCAGTTCGGCGACCTTTCGGCGCAGCTTCTCGATGTCGGCGCCCTTCTTGCCGATGACCACGCCCGGACGCGCCGAATGGATGGTGACGCGGCACTTCTTGTGCGGGCGCTCGATCACGATCTTCGACACCGCCGCCTGCTTTAGTTCCTTCATCAGCGCTTTGCGGATCTTCATGTCCTCGTGCAGGAGCGAGCCGTAGCTCGTCTTGCCGGCGTACCAGCGCGAGTCCCAGGTTCGGTTGATACCGAGACGAAGGCCAACCGGATTGACTTTTTGACCCATAGTCTTCGCTCCGTCCCTTAATTCGCCGCCGCCTCGACCTCACGCACCACGATGGTGAGATTCGAGAACGGCTTGGAAATTCGCCCCGCGCGGCCGCGGGCGCGCGGCGTGAACCGCTTCAACACAATGGCCTTGCCGACATGCGCCTGGGTCACCACCAGATCGTCGACGTCGAGATCGTGATTGTTCTCGGCGTTGGCGATCGCGGATTCCAGACACTTGCGCACTTCACCGGCGATGCGCTTGCGCGAAAATTCCAGATCGGCGAGCGCGGTCGCAACCTTCTTGCCGCGGATCAGCTGCGCCAAAAGATTCAGCTTCTGCGGGCTCACCCGCAGCATGCGGGCAACCGCCATCGCCTCGTTGTCGGACAGCGCGCGGTCGCGCTTCTTCTTGCTCATGGCAGCTCTCTTTGCCTCACGAAGCGCTGGCAGCCGGAGCGGCCGGAGCCGCTGACGCGCCTCCAGCATCCCCGCTACCGGTACGCTTGGCCTTGCGGTCCGACGAATGACCGTAAAACGAACGGGTCGGCGCGAACTCGCCGAACTTGTGGCCGACCATCTCCTCGGTGACGATCACCGGAATATGCTTCTGGCCGTTATAGACGCCGAAGGTCAGCCCGACGAATTGCGGCAGGATAGTCGAGCGGCGCGACCAGATGCGGATCATCTCATGGCGTCCGGATGCGCGCGCGGTATCCGCTTTTTTCAGCAGATAGCCGTCGACAAATGGACCCTTCCAAACCGAACGCGTCATGATTGCTCCTAACGATCCTATTTGCTCTTTTTCCGCGTGTGACGGCTCATCATGATGAACTTGGTGGTGCTCTTGTTCTTGCGGGTCTTGGCGCCCCTGGTCGGTTTGCCCCACGGCGTCACCGGATGACGCCCGCCGCGGGTGCGGCCACCGAGCGGATGATCGACCGGGTTCATGGTCTCGCCGCGGACATGACCGCGCCAGCCCATCCAGCGGTTGCGCCCGGCCTTGCCGATCGAGACGTTCATGTTGTCCGGGTTGGAAACCGCGCCGATGGTGGCGATGCATTGGCCGTGCACGAGCCGCTGCTCGCCCGAATTAAGCCGCAAGATCACGTAAGCGCCGTCGCGGCCGACCAGTTGCGCATAGGTGCCGGCGGAACGCGCGATCTGGCCGCCTTTGCCGATCTTCAGCTCGATATTGTGGACGATGGTGCCGACCGGAATGTTGGCGAGCGGCATGGCGTTGCCGGGCTTGACGTCGACATAGGCGCCGGAAACCACCGTGTCCCCGACCGCAAGACGTTGCGGCGCCAGGATGTAGGCGAGCTCGCCATCCTCATATTTGATCAGGGCGATGAAGGCGGTGCGGTTCGGATCGTATTCCAGCCGCTCGACCTTGGCCGGGGCGTCGAACTTGCGGCGCTTGAAGTCGATCGTGCGATAGGCCTTCTTGTGGCCGCCGCCGCGATAGCGGCTGGTGATGGAGCCGGAATTGTTCCGGCCCCCACTCGAATTTTTACCTTCAGTCAGCGCCTTGACCGGCGCACCGGTATGAAGGCCGGAGCGATCGACCAGCACGAGCTGGCGCTGGCCGGGCGTGGTCGGGTTGTAGTTTTTCAGTGCCATGACCCGCTCCTCACAGCCCCGTGGTCACGTCGATCCGCTGGCCCTCTTCGAGGGTCACGATCGCGCGCTTGGTTGTCGATTGCAGACCGAAGCGGCCCTTGAACGCCTTCCACTTGCCGCGCCGGCGCAGCGTGTTGACGCTCTTGACCTTGACGTCGAAGAGCTTCTCCACGGCTTCCTTGATCTGCGGCTTGGTCGCGGTAAGCGCGACCTTGAAGATGACCTTCGAGTGCTCGGACGCGTTGGTCGCCTTCTCGGTAATGACCGGCGAGAGGATCACGTCGTAATGGCGCGGATCGGTGGTGGTCATTTGAAGCGCGCCTCCAACGCATCGACCGCGGCGCGGGTCAGCACCAGTTTTTGCCGGCGCAGGATGTCGTAGACATTGATGCCGGCGATCGGCAGCACATCGATATTCGGAATGTTGCGCGCGGCCGTAAGCACGTTTGCGGCGACTTCGGCGCCGTCGATGATCAGTGCGTTTGACAGCCCGAGCTTTTCAAACTGGCCGCGCAACGCTTTGGTCTTCGCCTCTTTGAGATCAAACGCCTCGATGACGACGATGCCATCGTCCTTGGCCTTGGCCGAAAGCGCATGTTTGAGCGCCAGCGCGCGGACCTTCTTCGGCAGACCGATCTCATGGCTGCGCGGATGCGGGCCAAACGAACGGCCGCCGCCGCGGAACAGATTGACCCGGGCCGAGCCATGACGCGCCGAACCGGTGCCTTTCTGGCGGTACATTTTCTTACCGGTGCGATGAATGTCGGCGCGATTTTTCACCGCGTGCGTGCCAGCCTGGCGCTTGGCCAACTGCCACACAACACAGCGATGAATAATGTCGGTGCGCGGCTCGAGCCCAAAGATGGCGTCAGACACCGTGACCGAGCCAGATGGTTTGCCGTCGAGCGCCGTGATTTTCAGTTCCATGTCACGCGCCTTCCCGTGCTTCGGAGGCGGCCGGTTCGGCCCCGGCCGGCGTTACGGCAGCGACATCGGCAAGTTTGAATTTGCCGGGCTTCGGCACGCCATCCGGCAGCTTCTTCTTCACCGCGTCACGGACGGTGATCCAGCCACCTTTGACCCCGGGCACTGCGCCTTCAACCAGAATGAGCCCGCGTTCGACGTCGGTCTGCACGACTTTGAGATTGAGCGTGGTCACCCGATCAACGCCGAGATGGCCCGGCATTTTCTTGTTCTTGAAGGTCTTGCCGGGATCCTGGCGGCCACCGGTCGAACCAATCGAGCGGTGCGAGATCGAGACGCCGTGGCTGGCGCGCAGACCGCCGAAATTCCACCGCTTCATGCCGCCCGCCCAACCTTTGCCGGTCGAGGTGCCGGTCACATCAACGAATTGACCGACGACGAAATGATCGGCGGTGATTTCCGCGCCGACCGGAATGAGAGCATCGTCATCGACACGGAATTCGGCGAGCTTGCGCTTGGGCTCGACCTTGGCGACGGCGAAGTTGCCGCGATCGGCCTTGGTCGTGCGCTGCACTTTGCGGCCGCCGGCGCCGAGTTGCAGCGCCACATAGCCGTTTTTTTATTTGGTGCGATGGCCCACGACCTGGCAATTGCCAAGCCGCAGCACCGTCACCGGCACATGCTCACCAGCCTCAGTAAAGAGGCGGGTCATTCCGACTTTCTGTGCGAGCACTCCGGAACGCATCTTTTTATCCCTTCGCGCCTTTACAGCTTGATCTCGACGTCGACGCCGGCGGCGAGGTCGAGCTTCATCAGCGCATCGACGGTCTGCGGCGTCGGATCGACAATGTCGAGGAGACGCTTGTGAGTGCGC
>Ga0335078_10011227_pt1 | contig 13287 bp, 10 predicted proteins | sample Lox_Sample_32_FD_206711 | JGI IMG/M metagenome (GOLD analysis project Ga0335078, IMG submission 206711) | Soil microbial communities from Loxahatchee National Wildlife Refuge, Florida, United States - Lox_Sample_3.2 | ecosystem: Environmental > Terrestrial > Soil > Wetlands | place: USA...
CCGCGCGTTCCGTAGACGGCGAGCTGGCCGAGCACGGCCCGGGCGCCGGGCGGGACGGTCCCGCGCCGTGGACTGGGCTGCGGGTTCGCGTCGATGATCGCCTGGACCTGGGCGGCATAGCCCTGGCCGGAGACGGACCGGGCGTACACCCCGCCCATGGCGCTCAGGTACCACGCGGCGCACCGGGCCGCGATGTCCCGGGCCGTGCCGGGGCTGTCGTCGACGGCCGCGAGCGGCCCGGCCGCCACGGTGAGCGGCCGCGCGCCGGCCGTGGCGGCGGCGCGGAGCCGCCGGAGCTGGGCCGCCCAGCCGGGCAGGTGGTCGCGGGCCACCAGCGCGGGGATCCAGCCGTCACCGAGCTCGGCGGCCACCCGGATCGTGTGCCGCCCCAGCGCGGCGACCCAGATGGGGACGTCGGGAGCGGGCGGCTGGCCCAGGCGCAGCGGCCGGGCGGCCGGGGCGTGGCCGAGCCGGGCGGGCTGGCCGGCGAGCAGCGCACGGACCCCGGTCACCACCTCGCGCAGCCTGGCGGCGGGGTGCTCGAACGCGGTGTCGTGGAACCCCTCGGCCAGCGCCTTGGTGCTGGCCCCCAGGCCCAGCACGAAACGCCCGCCGCTGACCTGGTGCAGGGTGGCGGCGGTCATCGCCAGCGTCGCCGGGGTGCGGCCCCAGATGGACAGGACCGCGGCGGCGAGGTGGATCCTGGCGGTACGCAGCGCGATCTCGGTCAGTACCGGGGTCGAGTCGAGTCCCCAGCCCTCGGGCAGCGCGAAGATCTCATACCCCAGCTCGTCGGCGAGCACGGCGGTCCTGACTATGACCTCCCGCCGGGTCTCCATCGGCGTGAGCGCCACGCCGCGCCGCCCGGTGGTCACGACGCCCCCCCGGCCGCCAGCGCCGCTACCGGGCGCGGCACGGTCAGCCACACGGCCCTGGCCGCGGCGAGCACCGCACCGCCGGGCCCGAGCAGCGCCGACCCGGCGGTGAGCTTGCGGCCGTCACGCCGGCCCGCCCAGGCGACCACCCGGCACTGGTCGCCGGCCAGTGGCGGCGCCGCCACGGTGGCCGTCATCCGGCCGAGCAGGACCGCGGTGCCCGCCCCCAGGCCGGCCGCCTCGGCGGCGGCGATCCCGCTGGGACAGTCGAGCGCCGCCCAGATCACCTCCGGCCGCACCGTCCCGCCCGCGCCGGCGACCGAGGGGTCCGGCGCCCACGGCGCCGCCCACAACGGCCGGCCAGCCACCGGCCCGGGGAGGATCCGCAGGCCGTCGCCCGCCCGCCGGCCGGTCCCGCAGACAAAGCAGTCGGGGAACACCGGATCGGTGTAATAGCGCGCGTGGCCGGCCGCGGCCAGCGCTTCCGCCATCGAGACCGGGCCCGGAACCGCCAGCGCCGGGCCGCCCGGCGCGGCGGCCGCCTCGGCGATCAGCGTGGTGGCGCCGTCATGGACGCGGACCGAGCTTTCGCCGGCCCGTTCGACCGTCATGGGCGTGGCCAGCGGGGGCGGCCGGCGCAGCGTGACGGTCACCGGGCCGTCGAGGTAGGCGGCGATGCGCCCGCAGGCGTAGCCGCCGTTGCCGCTGCCCGGCGGGCCGCAGAAGCGGGACGGGATGACCAGGGGGGCCGTCATCGCGGTGCCCGGATGCGGGGAACCAGCGTGGTGTGGGACATGCCTTGACGCTAAGAGCGGCCAGCCCGGCGGGGCTATCGGGTGAACTACCGGCAACGTCCCCCCTTTCCCCGGGCCGGGCCGTCGTTCCTGGTGCCGGCGTCGGGCGAACTACCGAGCGCTCAGGAGCGGAGCCGCTGCTCGGTCACCCACGCCGCGATCTGGGCACGCGAGCGCACCTGCAGCTTGCGCCGGATGTTCTCCACATGCGCCTCCGCCGTCCGTGGCGCGACGGATAGCCGCCTGGCGATGGCCTGATTCGTCAGTCCCGCGGCGACCAGCCCGGCCACCTCGAGCTCGCGGTCGGTCAGCCGCGGCCCCGGGCCCGCGGGTTCGCGCAGGAAGCCGAGCACCGCCGCCAGCACCGGCAGCCAGTCGCCGTGGTAGAACAGGTGGCTCGAGCCCGGCAGCGGGATCAGCGTCGCCCCGGGGATGATCGCGGCGACCTCCCGCCCCAGCTCGAACCGGGTGCCTTTGTCCGCTTCCCGGTGCAGCACCGCCGTGCGCGCCCGGATCTGCGGGAGCAGGGCCCTGATGTCGGTCTCGTAGTAGACCTCCAGCAGCCGCGCGGCCACCGTGGCCGAGGCGCTCGCCCACATCATCCGGTTGAGCGCCGCCACCTCCTCGGCCGTCGGATCGGACACGAAGGCCCCGGTCAGCGCCTTCCAGCCCAGGCCCCAGTGCGCCCGCGCCAGCGTCACGATCGAGCTCCGGACCTCGGCCGGCGCCAGATCGCCGCCGCTGGCGCACGTTCCGTACAGCACCAGCGCCTCGACGCGCTCGGGGTGCCTCGCCGCGATCGCGGCCGCGAGCTGGCCCCCCTGCGAGGCCCCGAACAGGCGGAACCGGCCGGCCCCGGCCGCATCGGCGACCGCCAGCGCCGCGGCCACCTGCCCGTCGAACGACAGGTCGATCCCGTCCCGGTCCGACAGGCCACAGCCCGGCTTGTCGTACCGGATCACGGTGAACCGCTCCGCCAGCCGCGCCACGAAGCTGCCGAACGAGTAGAGCTCCAGCTGCGCGCGGAGATGGGTGATCCAGCCCGTGTCGCACAGTAGCGCCGGCCCGGCGCCCGCCGTCGAGTAAGCGACACGGCCCGCGGGCGTGCTGCAGTACCTGATCCTCGGCGTCACCCGCCCAGGCTGACACCCCCGGCCGATCCAGTAAAGAAGCGGCACAGCCCGGGCATGGCGACGGCAAACCGTGATCCAGGGCCCGGCCCGGCGCCCGGTCGCGCTGATGCTGCTGGGCATATTGCACCTGATCCAGGACGCCGAGGCGCCGCACGAGGTCGTCGCCAGGCTGATGGGCGCGCTGCCGGCGGGCAGCTACCTGGCCCTGTCCCATCCGGCCAGGGATATCCACCCCGGCCAGGACGAAGCGCAGCAGCGGTACAACGAACGGGTATCCACCCCGCAGACGCTGCGTACCCGCGCCCAGGTGAGCCGGTTCTTCGCCGGGCTGGACCTGGTGCCCCCCGGCCTGGTCTACGTGCATGCCTGGCGGCCCGCCCCGGGGGGACATCGTTCCCGCCGATGGCGTGTCGGCGTACGGCGGCGTTGCCCGCAAGCCCTGATCCGGCCGGGCGGCGGCTACCGCCCCGGGTCCGCCGCGGCAATGAGCTCCAGGATGCGCGACGGCGGCAGGTGCTGCTCGTAGATCCGCACGCCGAATGGGGCGAGCGCGTCCTCGATCGCGTTCACCACCGTGGGCGGCGCGACGAGCATGCCACCTTCGCCCACGCCGCGGAAGTTGACGTCGGCGTCGAGCGGCACCGTCTCGAGGTGCGCGATCTCGATGCGGGGAACATCACAGGCGGTCGGCACCAGGTAGTCCATGAACGTGGCCGACTGGCAGTTGCCGTCCTCGTCATACGCCGATCGTTCGAGCAGTACCGCGCCGATGCCCTGCGCGACGCCGCCCCGGATCTGGCCCTCGACGACGGCGGGGTTGATGAGCGCGCCGCAATCCTCCGCGACGACATACCGCTGCACCCGCACGATGCCGGTCTCGACGTCGACCTCGACGATGGCGCAGTGGCTGCCGCCGGACCATCCTCCTTCGCCGCCGTCGAACGCGGCCTCGACCTCGAGCTCGGCATCCACATCGGCACCGAACTGGCCCGCTGCCGCCCGCCGCGCGACCTCGGCCACCGCGATCGCACTCGCTGGGTCGCCGCGCACCCAGACGTTGCCATCGGTGATCTGGAGGTCCCGGGCGCTGGCCTCCATGAGATGCGCCGCGAAGTCGATCACCTTGGCCCTGAGCTGCCGGGCGCCATGCAGCGCCACGCCGCCGGTCATGGTGGCCGACCGGCTGCCGCCGGTCAGCCCGAACGGGACGACGTCGGTGTCACCGACCACGACGCGGACCTGCTCGAACGGCACGCCGAACTCGTCGGCTGCGATCTGCGCAAGGGTCGTCTGGTGGCTCTGGCCGTGTGGCATCTGGCCGGTGAACAACACAACGATGCCGTCTTCGGTGAGCCGGAGGCGCATGGCTTCCATGCCCATCGGGCCGCTGGGCCCCTCGGCCGAGCGCGGGCCGGGAGCGGCCTCGATGAACGTCGCCACGCCGATGCCGAGGTACTGGCCCCGGGCCCGCGCCTCGGCCTGGCGGCGCCGGAACGCGGGAAAGTCCACCAGCTCGGTGAGCCGCTCCAGCGACTCCCTCGTGGTGACGCCGGCCAGCGGGCGCCCGGTCAGCATCACGGCCGGCGGGTCGGTGCGGGGGGCCACGTTGCGCAGCCGGATCTCGACCGGATCGAGGCCCAGTTCGGCCGCGATGAGGTCGAGGACGCGTTCGCGGACGAACGTCTCGGACGCCCACGGGCCGCGGTAGGCGACATACGACGCCTTGTTCGTGGTGACCCCGGTGGACTCGAAACCCAGGGCCGCGAGCTTGTACGGGCCCGGCAGCATCGCCTCGACGATCGCCGGGACCATCGCGCCCATGCCCGGGTACGCGCCGGTGTCGATGACCATCGTCACGTCCAGCCCGAGCAGGTCGCCGTCGTTGCTGACAGCGGCCCGGACGTCGAAGCTCTCCTCGCGTGCCTGGCCCGACGCGATGAGGTTCTCGGTGCGGTCCTCGACCCACTTGACCGGCCGGCCGGCCGCCCGGGACGCGGCCGCGACGGCGAGCTCTTCCCTCGAGGCGCCGATCTTCAGGCCGAACGAGCCGCCGACATCGCCGGCGAGGACGCGCAGCTTGTCCTGCTCGATGCCCAGGCGCATGGCGACGGCGATCTTGCTGACGTGGACGCTCTGCGTCGCGGCGTACACCGTCATGGTGCCCTGGCCGGGGTCATAGCTCGCCACGCAGCCGCGTCCCTCCATCGGCACGTTCTGGTGGCGGTGCACGCCGACGCGGAAGTCGAATACCCGGTCGGCCCCGGCGAATACCGCCGCGACGTCGCCGAACTCGCGGCGTGAGTGCGGGCGGGCGATGTTGTCACCGAGGTTGGCGAACAGCGGCGGGCTGCCCGGATCCAGGGCGAAGGATGCGCTGACGACCGGGGGCAGGTCGTCGTACTCGACCTCGACCAGCTCGCAGCCGTCCTCGGCGAGGTAGCGGCTCTCGGCCACGACGACCGCCACGGGATCGCCCACGAAGCGCACCTTGTCGGTCGCGAGCAGGGTGAACTCCGGGGTGGGCCCGGCCCAGCCCATGAGGGCCATCAGCGCGTCCGGCCCCGGTACCGTCATCGCTTCCAGCTCCGCCCCGCTGAGCGCCGCGACGACGCCGGGCAGCGCCCGCGCGGCCGAGACGTCGACCGAGAGCACCCGGGCATGAGCCAGCGGCGAGCGCACGAACGCGGCGTGCAGCATCCCCGGCAGCTTGATGTCGTCGACGTACCGGCCCGCGCCGGTCAGGATGCGCGGGTCCTCCGAACGCTTGATGCTGGCGCCGGTGTAGCGCTCAGCCGCGATTCCTGTCATGGTCGCTCCCTCGCTCAGCGCTCGCGGTTGGCCGGGGCGGCGCGGCCGGGGCCAGCTTGGGTGGGGGCGGCGGGGTGGGGGCTAGCACTGCGCTGGGCGGCCAGCAGCACGCCGTCGATGATGCTCTCGTAGCCGGTGCACCGGCAGATGTTGCCGGACAGCGCCTCGCGGATCTGCTGCTCGCCGGCGTCAGGGTGGGCGCCGAGGAACGCGACGGCCTGCATGACGAACCCCGGCGTGCAGAACCCGCACTGGAAGCTGTGCGAATCCCACAGCGCTTGCTGCAGCGTGCCCAGCTCGCCGTCGGCCGCCAGCCCCTCGATCGTCGTCACCTCGCAGCCGGCCGCCTGGACCGCCAGCATCAGGCACGAGCGCACCGCCCGGCCGTCGACGATGACCGTGCACGCCCCGCAGACCCCGTGCTCGCAGCCGAGGTGGGTGCCGGTGAGATCGAGGTCATCCCGCAGGAAGTCCGCCAGCGTCTTACGCGCCTCCGGCGAGCCCGTGCGCGTCGCTCCGTTGACCCTCAGGGTGATGTCCACGCAGTCACTGCCTCTCGTATGCCTGGTCCGCGGCCGCTCGCAGGCCGCGGCGCACCAGCGTGGCCGCGACCTTCTTCCGGTAGTCCGATGACCCGTGCAGGTCGGCTGGCGGGTCGATATCGCCGGTGGCCCGGCGGGCTGCCTCATCGAACAACCCGGCCGACGGCCGTTCGCCGGCCAGGACGCCCTCCGCGGCGGCGGCCCGGACCGGCACGTCGGAAAGGCCGGCGAACGCCAGCCGGGCATCGCTGATCACTCCGCCGGACAGCGTCAGCGACGCGGCCAGGCCGACAATGGCGAAGTCGCCGTGGCGCCGGGCGACCTCGCCGAAGCTGGTTCCCGTGCCCGGCCCCGCCGCCGGGAAGCGCACCTGGGCGAGAAGCTCGTCGGGACGGCGCGCGGTGGTGAGGTAGCCCTCGAACCACTCCGCCGCCGGGACGACCCGTTCGCCCGCCGGGCCACGCACCACGAACTCGGCATCGAGCGCCCGGGCGACGGCCGGCAGCTCGGCCGCCGGGTCGGCGTGCGCCAGGCTGCCCCCTATCGTGCCGCGGCTGCGGATCGCCTCGTGGCCGATCAACGGCAGCGCGTCCGCCAGCAGCGGCACGGCCTCGGCGACGGTCCCGGACTCCTCGGCAACGTACTCCCGGGTCATGGCGCCTATCGTCACCCAGCCGTCCGCCGCCGACACCCCGGCCAGCTCGGCTATCCCGTTGATGTCGATGAGCACCGCCGGACGGGCCAGCCGCAGCGCCAGCAGCGGGATCAGGCTCTGGCCGCCGGCGAGCACGCTCGCCTCGTCCAGGTGCTCGGCCAGCAACTCCACCGCTTCGGCAGCGGTTGCCGGTACCTCGTAGCCAACGGGAGGCAGTTTCATCGGCGCGGCCCTTCGTCCGGCGTGCTTCCAAGCGTTCCAGGCTCACCCGGGTTGCTCCCACAATCATGGCAACAGAAAACATGGCCGCCGCAGCCGGCGCTTTAGCCTGGTGTGATGGCGGTGAGTGCAGGCTACCGGGAGCTGGGCGAGGCTGCCTGGGCCTGGGTGCTGGGCCAGGTGCGCGAGGACGAGGGCCCGTGGCTGCCGGAGGCGGTGCCCGGCGAGGAGCGGCCGGCCCCCGGCGCTGAGCGGCCGGCCCCCGGCGCTGATCGCGACTCGGTGTATGCGGGGATCGGCGGCCTGGCCCCGGTGCTGGCCGAGATCGGCCAGCACCGGCCGCTGACCGGCGCCGAGCAGGCGCTGGCGGCAGGGATCGTGGCCCGGCTTCGCACCATGGTGCCGGACCGGGCCGAGCCGTCGCTGTACGTCGGGCTGGGCGGGGACGTGACCGCGCTGAAGCTGCTTGCCCCGGGCAGTGAACAGGGCGCCATGGCCCGGCTGGCGCAGTTGACGACGCCCCGGGGGTGGCACACCACGCTGCAGCTCGAGCCGGGCTCGGCCGCGCCGGTGACCGATCTGATCCAGGGCGGCGCCGGTGTGGTGCTCGCCGCCATCTGGGCCGGCGGCGAGCACGCGCACGGCCTGGCCACGGCGGGCGGCCAGGCCCTGCTCGCCGTGGCGGACCAGACCGAGGGCGGCCTGGACTGGGGCATGCTGCCCGGGGCGCGCTCCCGGGCACCGAACTACTCGCACGGCACCGCCGGGGTGGCCGCCGCGCTGGCCATCGCCGGGGCGGCCCTGGGCCGTGCGGACTTCACCGCCGCCGCCCGGCAGGGCGCCGGGCACCTGCTCACCGTGGGCTGGCTGGACGCGGACGGGTTCATCATCCCGCACACCCTGCCGTACTCCACCCGGGACGTGGAGCCGGTGACCTACAACTGGTGCCACGGGCCCGCCGGCACTTCGCAGCTGTTCGCCGCGCTGGCGCTTGCGGGGGTGGACCAGGTCGCCGGGCGGCCGGTGGGCTGGCTGCGGCAGCGGTGCCTGGACTCCATCCTCGGCTCCGGCGTGCCGAAGCGGCTCCGCCCCGGGTTCTGGGACAACGATGGGCGCTGTTGCGGCACGGCGGGGGTCGGGGACGTGCTGCTGGACGCCGCGCAGGACTGCGCCGACCAGGCGCGGGCCGGCCAGCTGCTCCAGGGCGCCCGGACGATGGCCGACGCCCTCACCGAGCGCGCGATCCGCGACCCGGCCGGGGCGCGCTGGCGGTTCACCGAGCACCGCAACGACCCACCGCTGCTGCCGCCGGGCACCTCGTGGATGCAGGGCGCGGCGGGGATCGCCGCCTTCCTGCTCCGCCTGGCCCGTGTCCTGGACACCGGACTGGCCGCCCCGGTCGTCGACCGCCCGGACCAGTGGTGGGCGGTGCCCGCCCGGCTGCGCACCGTCCATGCCAGCCCGCCGGTCTCGCCCGGCCCGGCGGGCCCGGCGCAGCGCTGAGCACGGCCCGCGCCTCCGCACCGGGCGGCGCAGGCACCGCGTGCGGAGGCGGACGGGAATCGAACCCGCCGACGGCGCGTTACGCCGCCCGCCGGTTTTGAAGACCGGGGGGGCCACCAGGCACCCTGACGCCTCCGCCCCGAGCGTACCGGAGGGCGGCCACGGGCCAGCGGGTGGTACGGCGGCCGCTGCTGCCTGGCAGCCCCACCCGCCCGGCGGCCCGCCGCCACGGCCTGGCACGGTAGAGGCATGGCTGATGGTTCTGTGCGGCGTACCGTGACCGTCGAGCGGGTCACCGGGGGAGTGTTCACGGTGACCAACTCCCGTGGCGGCCAGCTCACCTTCGGCACCGGCGGCGGTGCCGAGTTCACCCCCACCGAGCTGCTGCTCGCGGCGATCGGCGGCTGCACCGCCATCGACGTGGACATCCTCACCTCGCGGCGGGCCGAGCCCGGCCGGTTCGTCGTGCGGGTCGATGCGGACAAGATCCGTGATTCCGCCGGCAACCGGCTGACCGGTATCCAGGTGACCTTCCAGATCACCTTTCCGGCCGGCGGGCCGGGCGACGATGCCAGGGCGATCCTGCCGGACGCGGTCAGGAAATCACACGACCGGCTCTGCACGGTGGGCCGCACCGTGGAGACCGGCACGCCCATCACCACCAGGATCGAGTAGCTGGCCCGTCGCCGGGCGGGCGCGCCCGTGGCGGCAAGGGCTCAGCGTGCCCGCCGGTGCCGGTGCCGGTGGCGCGCGGCGAGTGCCACCGCGGCCGCGCTGAGCGCGCCGGTGACCCACGGCCTGGGGTTCTGCACGCCGGGCCGCTTGCGGAACGACATCGGCACGAAGCCCAGGTGCAGGGCGGTGACCTGGCCGCCGGGCCCGCGGCTGAACACGACCGCGGAGGTGCCCGACCCGTGGCCCGGCAGGTCGACGCGGAACGCATCGGGGTCGTCGCCGTCGGGGCGCAGGCGCAGTCCCCGGCGCACCGCGGGCACCGGGACCTGCCCGCGGAGGATGAGGCTGCCGCCGCGGACGGCGACCTCCACGCCGGGACCGAGCATCCTGGGCTGGGGATCGGTGAGCACGCCAGGCCCCGGGGAGTACCACCCGCACAACTGTCCCCAGCCCCGCGGGTGCTGCGCGACGTCTGTGCGCGCGCCGTCCTCGGGGAGGCCGAGCAGGCCGCGGAGGACCGTGCTGGCAACGGGCCCGGTCGCCGCCACCGGGCTGAACGGCCCGGTGTTGGTGAACGCGAGGACGCCGATTCCCCGGCTGGGCACGAGCAGCATGGCGGAGTGGAAGCCGGGCCAGATCCCGTCGTGGCCGACCGTCGGGTAGCCGCCGGCCTCGCCCCGGAAGAACCCGAGGCCCATGCCCGGTATCCGGGGATCGGGCTGGTAGTGGGGCTCGAACATGCTGGCGAGGGTCTCGGGCTGGAGTATCCGGCCGTGCTCGCCCTCGCCGCCGCCCAGCAGGGCCGCTGCATAACGGGCCATGTCGCTGGTGGTGGAGTAGGCCGCACCGGCGCCGGCCTGCACCACCTCGCGATCGGTGACCGGCACGAGCCCGCGGGAGCGCAGCTGGTACCCGGTCGCCAGGCGGGGCCGCACCCGCCCGGACCGGACCAGGTCGGAGTGGTCCATGCCGAGCGGGCCGAAGACGTGGTCGCGGACGTAGCGGTCGAACGGGATCCCGGTGACGTCCTCGACGATCTGTCCCAGCGTGGCGAAGCCGTTGTTGGAGTACGCCCACCTGGTGCCCGGGCCGGTGTCGATGCGCAGGCCGCCCCGGTAGTACCGGGCAAGCGCGGGCACCGGCCGCCCGGCAGGGACTCCCCAGCCCAGGGCCGGCCGGAGCAGGTCAGCGGCCGTGCGGACCGCCCTGGTCCCGGCCGTGTGCGTGAGCAGGTGCCGCAGCGTCACCGGGCCGAAGCCCGCGCGGGCGGGGATCAGCCGGTAGGCGCGCAGGTAGTCGCCCGCCGGCGCGTCGAGATCGACGAGCCCCCGCTCCTGCAGTTGCATGACGGTGATCGCGGTGATGGTCTTGGTGACCGAGGCGATGCGGAAGACGGTCCGCTCATCGACCGGCTCACCCGACCCGATGTCGGCGAAGCCGTGGCCGTAGAACCACGTCAGGGAACCGTCGCGGACCACGGCCACCGCAAGGCCGGCGACCGGCCAGCGGTTGAGGATGCCGCTGACCCTGGCCGCCAGGCCGGCCTCGTCGACAGCCGCGCTCATCGCGGTCCCTCCTCCCGCCCGGACGTCCGCCCAGACGTCCCGCCCAGCAGGATGGCGGCTGGCGGCCGGCCGGGCAAGGGACGTCCGGTCCTTGCCGCGAGCCGATCGCCTCTGTGCGCCGCCGCCGGCCGGGCGGGAGAGTGGGCCCATGGCGGCCGAGCGTCCACGCAGGGTCGATGTGCAGGCGTTCCCCCCCGCCCGGCGGCTGGTGACCGGGGCCATGCGGGCGGGCCGGCGGATGGCGCCGATGTACGGGCTGCTCGACGTGGACGTGACCCGGGCGAACCGGCTCCTCGCCGGGCACGACCCGCCGTGGTCCATGACCGCCTTCATCGTGGCCAGCGTGGCCCGAGCCGCCCGGGCTCACCCCGGCGTCCATGCCTACCGCAACTGGCGCGGACAGCTGGTGACCCACAACCACGTCGATGTCACCACGATCGTCGAGATCCCCACGCCGCAGGGGGTGTTCGGCCTTCCTCATGTCCTGCGTGATGCCGACATCCGCGCGGTTCCGGACCTGACCGCCGAACTGCGCCGCGTCAAGAGCGAGCCGTCGGCGGCCGGCACCGGCAGGTGGCTCGGGCGCGCCGCGCCGGCCGCGGCCCGCATCCCCGGGGCGGTCGGGGCCATGTACGCGGTGATGGCACGGTCGACGGCGGTCCGCCAGCGCGTTGGCACCGTCGGTGTCACCGCCGTGGGCATGTTCGCTGGCGGCGGCGGGTTCGGCCTCACGCCCATGACCCTGATGTCGCTCGAGGTCGTGGTCGGTGGCCTGAGCCAGCGCCCGCGCGTGGTGGCCGGGCGGGTCGAGGTCCGGGACGTCCTGGACCTGACCGTGGTGATCGACCACAACGTGGTCGACGGGGCGCCCGCCACCCGCTTCGGCGCCGAACTCCGCGAGATCGTCGAAGGCGCCGCCGTGATCTCACCCCCGGGCTGAGCGGCCGCGCAGCCACGGCCCGGTCAGGCGGCCGGGCTGGGCGCGACGTGCCCGGCCATGAGCAGGCCGATCGCCTCGCGGCTGGTCGTGCGCGGGTCGACCTCGCCCACGATGCGCCCCTCGTACATGACCAGGATCCGGTCGGAGATGGACATCGCCTCGTCCAGGTCCTCGGAGATGACCACGACGGCGGTCCCTTCCGCGCGCTGGCGGATGAGCCGCTCGTGGATATACCGCGCCGAGCCGACGTCGATGCCACGGGTCGGCTGCGCGACCAGCAGCACCGCGGGCGAGCGGGACAGCTCACGGGCCATGATCAGCTTCTGGATGTTGCCGCCGGACAGGTTGCGGGCAGGCACCTCCAGGTTGGGCGTCTTGACGTTGAAGTCCGCGACCAGTTCGGTGCAGTGCTGCCGCACCGCGGCCGGGCGCAGGAAGCCCTGGCGGAAATAGGCGGGATTGGTGCTGTCCACCAGCAGCAGGTTCTCCGCCACCGTGAAGTCCCCCACCACCCCGTCGCGCATCCGCTCCTCGGGCACGTAGCCGAAGCCTGCCTTCCGGATCGCGGCCGGCTTGCGGCCGGTCACGTCGGTGCCGTCGAGCAGGACCCGGCCGGCGGTGACCGGCCGCAGCCCGGCGATCGCCTCGGCGAGGTCCCGCTGGCCGTTGCCGGAGACTCCGGCGATTCCCACGATTTCCCCCGAGCGCGCCTCGAACGAGAGCCCGCGCACGGCTTCGGTGCCGGAGTCGCCGGTAACGTGCAGGTCGCTGACCGCCAGCCGCACGGCACCGGGGGAGGTGGCGGCGGCCGCCGGCTCGGTGCCCAGGTCATGCCCGACCATCATGGCGGCCAGCTCGCCGCGGCTGACCCCGGCGGCGGCCACGGTGGCGATCTTGCGCCCGCCGCGCAGCACCGTGATCCGGTCGGACAGCTCCAGGACCTCGTTGAGCTTGTGCGAGATGAAGACCACGCCCAGCCCGCCGTGGACCATCTCCTTCAGCACCCGGAACAGGTCGCGCACCTCCTGCGGCGTGAGCACCGCCGTGGGCTCGTCCAGCACCAGCAGCGACACGTCCCGGTACACGGCCTTGATGATCTCCACCCGCTGGCGCTCCCCGACGGACAGCTGCCAGACCGGGGCGGCGGGGTTGATCGCCAGGCCGTAGGTGTCCGACAGCTCCCTGATCCGGGCACAGACCCGGCCCGGGTCGGTCAGCGGGCGCCGCGACGACTTCAGGCCCAGCGACACGTTCTGCCACACGGTGAGCGTCGGCACCAGCATGAAGTGCTGGTGGATCATCCCGATGCCGTGGGCGATGGCCGCGGTCGGCGAGCTGATCGAGACCTGCTTTCCCGCCATCAGGATCTCGCCCTCATCCGGCTGGTAGAGCCCGTACAGGATCCGCATCAGGGTGCTCTTGCCCGCCCCGTTCTCCCCGAACAGGGTGTGCACCTCGCCGGCCCGGACGTCGAAGTCGACCTGGTCGTGGGGGGGGACCCCCCGCAAACGCGGGGTGATTGCGCCCAAAAACACCAGCGCACCCCGGGTTGTCGGCCAATCCCGCAAACACCCCGCC
>Ga0335078_10011228_pt1 | contig 13287 bp, 7 predicted proteins | sample Lox_Sample_32_FD_206711 | JGI IMG/M metagenome (GOLD analysis project Ga0335078, IMG submission 206711) | Soil microbial communities from Loxahatchee National Wildlife Refuge, Florida, United States - Lox_Sample_3.2 | ecosystem: Environmental > Terrestrial > Soil > Wetlands | place: USA: Florida...
GGGATGTTAGCGCTGGGATCTCCGGGACTCCGACTCTGGCGACGCAAGAACGATCTGTAACCAACTCACTCGACTTGGCATCCTCCGTAGGTGCGACAGATTTCCTCAGCCTTCACCGCTGTGAAGAGTTCAGCGATTCGCAACACATTTTCGAGATCCGTATGTCCTTTCTTCGTGTAACGAAAATCAACAGCCTCTTTTTCACGAAGAATTCATGTTTCCGTAATGTGCGGTTTACATGCCGCGCCTACCTTCATACATCCTAGAGCGACTCGGGGAAATTCATGTGGTTGGCAGACACAGTCAGGCGGAATGTATGCTGCCGAACGTTCCGCTGATAGTTCCCTCGTTCTTCACAATTCAAACGGTTGTCACGCAGTCATATCGGCGCCTTTGTTGACGAGTTTTGGGTGTGCTTTCGTCAGCGCAAAACGTGATTCTGACTGGCGCAATCACCAGCCCGGTCAGGAGCGAAGCCGGGATTGTAGTTCCCATAGCTTCCGTCGTCTTGGGGCGCGCTTGCCATTAACGGAAACGAACAATCAGGAGAGTTACGTGCGACCAAGTGGAAACCAGGCGTTCGAACTCGCAGGGCGAATCATCAACTCCGTTAACCGGATGTCCCTTTTCCTCGCCGCAATTGTTTTGTCTTTCTCGGTGTGTTCTGTGGCGCAAATTGATCGAGCGGGACTAAGAGGCACCGTTACCGATCCTTCGGGCCGCGTCGTCCCCCAGGCACAGGTTACTGCCTTACAAATCTCCACCGGGCTGGAACGCAAAACCACGACGTCGGCCACCGGGAGGTACGACATTCCCGAGTTGCCGGTCGGAAATTACACCATCACGTTCGAGCATCAAGGGTTTAAGACGCTCACATTCGTGGATGTCCAAGAGGTCATCGGTCGAACCCGGACTCTCGATGCGAGTCTGGCGGTTTCCGGCGGCAACGAGCGGATCGATGTTTCCGCCAATTCTGAGCAAATCGATGAAAGCTCCGACGCCTTAGGCGGACGAATCGAACGGAAGCAGGCCGAAGAGTTACCGCTGAATGGCCGGAATTGGGCGACGCTAACAGCCCTTGTTCCCGGAGCAGTCGACACGGGAGGAAGTAACCAGCGGTCCATCCGATTTGCCGGCCGCGGACGCGATGATGACAACTTCACCTACGACGGTATCGACGCGACAAACATCCTCAACCAGCCACAGCAGCCCTATGTTCGCCTGGCGATTCCGCTGGACACTATTCAGGAATTCCGTATCGACTCGATGCTCGCTACGGCGGAAGCGGGGGGAACTGGCGGCCCGCAATTGGCCGTCACGTCACCTTCGGGTACGAATCAATGGCATGGCACGGCCTTCGAGTTTTTCCGCAATAACGCCTTCGACGCCGAGCAACCGGTCCCCGTCGTCACTACCCCACAGCCGCCGTTTCATTTGAATCAGTTCGGAGGCTCGTTCGGCGGCCCAATCGTGCGCGGGAAGACTTTTTTCTTTGTAGCTTACGAAGGCTATCGCCAACATTGGGGATTTCCTCTGCTGGGCTATGTGCCCAGCGAAGCCCTTCGAACCGAGGTCGCAACGGATTCTCCCTCTCTCATCCCGATTCTGAACGCGTACCCGCAGAGTGCGATTCCGACTAGCGACCCCACTATCAACCAATTCATCGGTCAAGGAACGCAGATCGTGACCGAAAATTCCGCGATGATTCGTCTCGACCAGCGCTTCTCGGAAAAAACAACGGCCTTCATTCGCCTCAATATCGATCGCGCGGTGAACACTCAACCATTGGCCAGTTCGGGAAACTATCTCGCCGATCGCCAACAGCTAACTTCCGGCCCAGTGAATGGCGGCATCGAGTTGCTTCACGTTCTTTCTTCGTCGCTTGTGAATGAATTCAAGTTCGGATTCAATCGCGGTACTGCGGATACCACTGACATCAACACCACGGGGATTCCCTACTCAGTCTCCGTATCCGGCCTAACCAACTTGAACAACAATCGCGTCAGCACCGGTGTCGGGAACTCGTTTTCCGAGATCGATAACCTGACCTGGCTGAAAGGTCGCCATACTCTCAAAGCCGGAGTTGAAATCCGCCGTATTCAGCTCAACCAGGGAAACACTGAGGCTGGAACTATTGTGTTTGCTTCCACCAGCGACTTCGCGGCCAATCAACTCAGCACCGCGAGCCTTAACGGCGCACTCCCAATCAATGGACTGCGCAAAACGCAGTATTTCGGTTATGTGCAAGACGAATTCAAAGTCCGATCCAACCTGACTCTCAACCTCGGTGCGCGCTACAGCTTTTTCAACATTTTTCATGAGGTCGAGGGCCGTGCCAATCCGTTTGATTTCGCGACCTGCGGACCGCAAGGCTTCTGCGGAGTCGGCGCGAGTTTTGGCCAACCGAATTACGGCGACATTGATCCGCGCGTCGCAGTTGCATGGTCTCCAACGAAGAGCGGGCATTCCGTCATTCGCGCTGGCTATGGCATTTACCACGAAGACGGCCAACTCGACGATCAAAACCTTCCTATCAGCAACGAAGTATTCGCCTATTCGCTCTCCAACAAAACGATTCCCAACCTGACTTATCCGATCACTCCCTTTCTCGCGAATACTACTGGAATCGTCTCTCCACGCGATGACGACCGACTCCGCAAAGACACCTACGTTGAGCAATGGGGTTTATCCGTCCAGCAGCAACTGCCGGCCAATTTCGTCGGAACTGTTTCGTATGTAGGCAGCAACGGTGTTCATTTGCTCACGCTTTCGGAGGTAAATCTTATCGATCCCGCGACCGGCACTCGTCCTAATCCAAATTTTGGCCAGGTAAGCTGGCGCGGAAATAAAGACAGCAGCAGCTATAACGGGCTTTCGCTGTCGCTTAAGCGCTCGTTCTCCCGCGGCTTCCTGATATCGGCCAATTACATGTGGTCGCACGAAATCGATGATGGGTCCGATGGCAGCGGCGACGGCGATTCGCTCGTCGCTGAAAACGTCGCCTGTCAGACTTGCGAGCGCGCTTCAGGCATTTGGGACGCGCGTCACGTTTTCAATGCCAATGTGATCTACGAGCTTCCCTTTGGGCGAGGCCAGGAATTCTTGAGTGAACCTGGATTCTGGAGCGCAGTTGCCGGCAACTGGGAAGTCACCTCGACTTTCATGGCTCGCACCGGATTCCCGGTCAATGTGCTCGTCAACCGTTCGTCGTCTTCGGTTCCTGATGGCAATACCAACGATCAACGACCCGATCTCGTGCCGGGTGTCTCCCTCACCCCGCCAGGAGGCGCAACCATCGCCCAATGGACCAACCCCGCAGCTTTCGCGGTGCCTGCGGACGGTACATTCGGCGACGCCCCGCGCGACCTGCTTCGCGGACCGGGCGCCTGGCAAATGGATTTCGGCGTCGGTAAACACATATTGCTTACGGAACGCGCCAAGCTCGAATTTCGCTGCGAGTTCTTCAACATCTTTAACCATCCGCAGTACGGATTGCCGCAAGCCACGTTTGGCGTGCCCGGTTTCGGCAGCATCATTCAAACCGTCAACACAACAACCCCGGTCAGCCCTGTCGGCTCCGGAACTCCACGTGAGATTCAGTTCGCGCTGAGGATGACGTTTTAAGACCGTGAGTGTCGCGCAAATCTTCGTCAGCAAGTCAGCTTCAATGAACCGGGGCGCCTTATATGGCGTCCCGTCCCATTCACAGTTTCAACTTGATTTGCAAAGCGGAGCTAGAGATGAAGATTTTGGTGATAGAAGATGAGACAAAGACGGCAAAGTTCCTGAAGAAAGGCCTTGGGGAAGTCGGGTATGTCGTCGACGTCGCAGAGGATGGCGCCGAAGGCCTGAATTTAGCCCTTGAGCTCGAATTCGATCTGATTGTGCTCGATCTCATGTTGCCTGTTCTGGATGGCTGGCAAGTTCTTTCGCGATTGCGCGAAAAGAATCGCCAGGCGCTCGTGCTTGTTCTCACAGCTCGTGATGCCGTACATGAACGCGTTCGTGGCTTTGATCTTGGCGCCGACGATTACCTGGCAAAACCATTCGCCTTTTCTGAACTGCTGGCGCGCGTGCAGTCGTTGCTCCGCCGCGCAGCACCACGTCCGCAACAAACCCTCCGAATGGCCGACCTGGAAATCGACGTGTTGCGCCACCGGGCTACACGCGCCGGTCATCGGTTGGATCTCACAACCAAAGAGTTTCTTCTTTTGTCGCTGCTCGCACGCCGAGCCGGAGAAGTGCTCTCGCGTACGCTGATTGCCGAAGCGGTCTGGGACATGAATTTCGATAGCGATACAAATGTCGTCGATGTCAACGTGCGGCGTCTGCGCAGCAAAGTCGACGATCCCTTTCCTCTTAAGCTGATTCACACCGTTCGGGGTGCCGGCTATGTCCTGGAGCTGGAAAACTAGTCCCGCATACTTTTCACGAACCTGGCGGACGCTCGCCTTCCGCCTGACCGCCGGATACGCGCTCGCAGGTTTGTTCGTTGTATCCGCCGCAACTGCCAGCCTCTACTTCGTGCTTCGCTCCGAATTGGAGAAGAGCACCGATCTCTTTCTCGCTGACAAGCTGCACGTAATCCGAACCATGTTGAGTGACCGTCCCGACGATTGGGACGCGCTGCATGAGGAGATCGAACTCGAATCAGCCGCCCGGAAGTATGAGCATTTTTACGTTCGCCTGCTGGATTCTCGAAACCAAGTCTTGTTGATGACTCCCGGCATGGCCGAGCAACTGGATTTTTCGAAATTCAAGGCGCCCCCCGGCAGTCCGTCCGACCGCGGAGTCCCGATGCGGGGCGCCAATGGCCAATTGTTCTGGGCAACAACTGCGCTTGCATCGGTAGGATCACCCCCATCCGCAACCGACACGATTCAGATCGCGATCGACATTTCCCAAAAAGAGGAGTTGCTGGCCCGCTACCGTTTTTGGTTCTGGACCCTATTGACGGCAACTTCGGTTGTATTCCCTTTGATCGGCTATCAGATCGCTCGCCGGGGCATTCGGCCCGTGGAAGAGATGGCCACGACTGCCCGCCACATCACTTCGACGAATTTGCGCGAACGCATCCGAACGGAAGGGTACCTCTTTGAACTGGCTTCTCTCGCCAGAACCTTCAACGAAATGCTGGACCGCCTGGAGGAATCATTCGAGCGGATCTCACAATTTTCTGCGGACATTGCCCACGATCTGCGCACGCCTGTAAATAACATCCGCGGCGAAACCGAGGTCGCCCTCGCCCGTGCGCGATCCGTCGAGGAATACCGTGATGTTCTCGGATCCTGCCTCGAAGAGGCGGTTCGGTTATCGGAACTTATCAGCGACCTCTTATTCCTGGCTCGAGCCGAGAGCCCGTTGACTCATCTGCGCCGCGAGCCTGTAGACGTCCATCAATTGCTGAACGGAATCTGCGAATATTATGAGGCCTCCGCCGCGGATCATGGGATTGCGCTGACTACCTCTCCGGGCCACAAGCCCATTATCAGCGAGATGGATCGCACTCTCATACAACGTGCGGTAGGAAATCTGGTCTCGAATGCTCTCGCGCATACCCCTGCCGGCGGCTCAGTCATCTTGGGAGCCAATGCCGAACTATCTGCGGTCCGGATTGAAGTTGTCGATACCGGCGCTGGAATCCCGGCCGAGGCCCTGCCGCGAGTATTCGACCGGTTCTACCGCGTCGATTCTTCGCGCTCCAAGGCCTTGGGCGGCACTGGCCTTGGGCTGGCAATCGTGCAGAGCATCATGGTGCTGCACGGCGGAAAAGCGGAAATTGCCAGTCAGCCCGGACAAGGTACCCGCGTCACTCTTCGCATGCCCATTTCCCGAGCCGCATAAAACGGCCTCGCTCTACTAACCTGCCGAAACGAAAGCCGCCGATTCTGGCGGATCGAGTCCATGTCATAAAGCCTCAATAAAAAACCCCCTCCCCTGCCGGGGAGAGGGTCGTTGCGGAGGAACGCACTTCTAATCGCCGTCCGGGTCACCCGCGGGTGCTGGGTTGTTAAACTCGCTCGGCGGACGAACTGCCTTTTCGCCAGGGTACGGACGCGTGAATCCGGTGGACATGTACCAGTTCAGATGGTTCACGGTGTCCGGGTCCTCGGCGTCCGGCTTGGTCATCTTTCCAGCGAAGATTTGTGCCTTCTTCTGGAGCCAAGCTGCACGCAAAGCTTTAACCTTGGGGCTGTCTTTCGGGTTGGCTAAGCTCTTATCAACGCCCTGGTTCAGAGCAACTTGGTTCGCCAGGTGTGTCCATGGTTGGAAGTTGTCCTGAGAAGGATCGTTGGTGAAGTCCGGTCTCATGGGCGATGCCACAAGATCGAACTGGTTCATCGGCGTAAGACCGAGGATTTGCTCCATGGTCCGAGTCATGTTGACTTGCGTGTAGTAAGTGTGGTCGGTGGGCTTATCCTGCACCGCGTATGGGCTGACAATGTAGCCCGGGCTGCGATGGCCGTCCACGTGGTCGACGCCATTCTGCGCATCGTCTTCTTCGATGAAGATCGCCGATGAAGACCACACGTTGCTGTGGCTGATGTAGTCGATAATGCGTCCAACCGCCAGGTCATTATCGGCCTGTTCGGCATCCGGGGTTGGCGGACCACCGGTGTGGTCGTCCATTACCCACAGAATGCTCAACGCGGGCACCGTGCCTGCCGCCACGTCTTTGTTGAAGTCCTGAATCCACAGATCGACACGGAACTGATCGGGAATGTTCAGATCGAATTGCGGGAAGTTAGCAATGAGGTGGTTAGAGACTGCCGGAAGCGAAGAGTGTGCCTGAACCGTGTTCTGGAAGTAGAGCGTCGTCTCGCCAGGAGTTCCCGGCGGTCCGCAATTCGGCCCTCCCTCGAAGCACTGCGAGTCGGCGTAGAAGTCGCTCCAGCTTGGCTCATCGGTCGATCCGTTCGGCTGCAGGAACGTATCGTACTCGACGTATTCTCCGTAAATCTTTACCGGCAACCCGGCAGCGGCTGCTTCGGAGAACAGGAAGCCCTTGTTCTGATAGGCGAGCGCATCGCCGGCATTTCCGCCCGGATAACTGCGGACCCAGTCAGGCGACTGGATGTCGTCAGCGTAGGGAGCCATGCCTTCGGTGATCCACTGGTGACCGTCAGCCGACTGGCGGCTTGGGTCGTAGAAATTGTCCAGCAGCGGGAAGCGCGTCACGAGGTTGTGCACGTTCGGCGTGTCCAGGTGTGTTTGGCCGTCGAAGCCGAACACGGCTAACGAGGCATCGCCGTTGCCGCTGGCCACGTCGCCCAGAATCTGATCATAGGTGCGGTTTTCACGAATGATCAGGAACACGTGCTTGATCAGCGAAGGATCGCCGATCCTGGCCGGAACGGCCACCGGTTTGTTCTTCGGGTTGCCACCGGAGGCAGACTCGATGTTTTCCACCAGATCCCAGTGGTTGTACTGGTAAACGTCCTTGGTCATCGTCGCCAACGCTTGGCTATTCGGCACGGGGACGATGCTGACAGTTCCGTTGTCCTGGTGAGTGTTGTAGTCGCAGACTCCGTAATCGCACTCGAACGAATTGCGCGGACCGATACCTTTGTCGTTGGCAACGATCAGGGCGTCTTGGGCCTGGTCCAGCACGACTGAACTCGGCGCATAGGCTACCGGGATCAAGCCCATAAGCGGCTCGCTCGCGTTGCCCGTGAGGTTAACCACGCCGATAGCGTTAGCGTTGTAAAGCGCGACATATGCTACGCCTCGCTTGGCATCCACCGCGATCGAGTTTGGCGCGGCGCCATAAGCCGGTTGGCCTGCGCCGGGTACTCCGATCGGCAGACCGAGGCTGATCGTCCGCACCACAGTGTTACTGGCCGTATCGATCACTGAGATGCTGTCGCTATAGGTGTTTGCGACCAACAGGAACCGCCCATAGAATGCCATCCCTGTCGGATGCAATCCGGTCGAGATGTTCGCGGTGACGGTCATTGAGGGAAGATCAACGACAGAGACCGTACCGGTGATCGCAGCGCCCACAACTGGGTCGGCGACGATCTCCGTGCCGGCGGAGTAAATCTGGAAGTCAGAGCTGGTAGCGGCTCGGCCACCCTCGTTGCTGACATAGGCGGTCGTTCCGTTGGGGGCAATCACGATGCTATGGGGCGCGTTGCCAACGCGGATCTGCGTTCCCTGCTGCAGTGTGGTCAAGCTGATCTGCGTAAGAGTGTCATTCTGGTTCAGCAGGGCGTAAGCGCTGTTGCCGTCATGCGAGATCGCTACGCCGCCAGGATACGCAGTGCTCGGGCTATAGAACGTGCCGCAGGGTACGTCATAAGATCCCGGCGGGCTATTCGGGAAGCATGCAATGAAGGAATTATTCGGTGGAACGCTGACCTGGGCCTCGTCCTCCAGCAAGCCCTGCGGAGTGACCTTTGCGACCGCCACGTTGCTGCTGTCCTGGCTGAACACCAGGTGGGTGCCGTCCGGCGAATAAGCGATGCCGCTATAACTGCCGCTCGAGTCCTGCCCGAACGGGATGTAGTTCTCGAGGACAACGCCGGTCTGCGTATCGAATACCTCGACGGCTCCGTTGCCATCGCTTGTCGATGTGCCCAGAGTGAGCACAGCAGCGGTGTGAGTTTTGAGGTTCGGGTTCAGCGCGATAGCCTTGGCGCGGACCCGGATGCCGAGGTTGACTTGCGTGCCTGCCGGATTGATGACCTGGCCGCTGCTAACGACCCACGAGCCGTTCGGTTGCGGGCCGGCGAGATAGGTTGGATATTCCTTGGACTGACCAGCGGCAAGTCCAGGAAGGCTCAGCCCTGCCGCGAGCAGGCCAGCCAGTGGACGCAAACGTTGAATCCTTGATCGATTGCGAGTTTTTTTTCGAGAGTTATACCGAGATGCTTTTCGGGTCATGATACCGTTCTCCTCCTTCGGTGTCTTCGTCGGGCAGCGTTAGCGGTAGGGACTTCGTTGCGGTTCGCATCCTGTTTCTAATCTTCAACAGGCCTTGACGCACGTACTCAGTACACCAAGGTCACCACTTTAGTTTTGGGAAGGAGACGCCAGCATGACGCCGAGATTACATTTTTGTAATGTTCGAAGGTGGCCCGCCCAAGCCCAGTTTTGGCGCAGGTGGACCGTGGAGGTCGTTGCCTGCACTGTTGGCCCACTCAAGCCCGTATTTGGCATCAGTGGGGTCTTGGACGTCGTTTCCCGCTCCGCGAGGTATAATGCCGCCCGAGCATGGCGACTAAAGCGACGTCTCCTCTCACTCACTCCAAGGGCCACCTGCTCCGCATTGTCGGGGTAGGCTTCGGCATTGCGGTCAGCATCGGCGGCACGATCGGCTCCGGTATTCTTCGCACACCGGGCGAGATTGCGGCCCAATTGCATCGTCCTTGGCTGATCCTTGTTGTTTGGACGTTCGGCGGCTTCTACGCTTTTTACGCGACTTTAGCCGTTACCGAACTGGCCACCATGTTGCCGCGCGAGGGCGGCTGGTACGTCTACTCCCGAGAAGCTTTCGGCGAATATGCCGGATTCGTGGTCGGCGGCTGCGACTGGATGATGCAAATCGTCGCCATCTCTTACCTTGCCGTCGCCTTTGGCGAGTTCTCCGCCGGCCTACTGCCGTCCTTCGGAGCGCACACGAAACTGGTTTCGGTCGCAGCTGTGGTGGTTCTAACTTTGCTCAATTGGGTGGGTCTGCGCGTCGGCAGCCGCGCCCAGGAGCTGACCAGTCTCATTAAGGCGCTTGGCTTGGTTGCATTTGTGGCGGCCTGCTTTTTCCTTTCACCCAAAACGAGCGCGCTGCCTGCAACCAGCATTACCAGTTCCCACGGGAGTATTCTCTTGGCTCTCGTGCTCGCCTTGCAGGCCGTCATCGTTACCTACGACGGTTGGTATTCCGCCATCTATTTCATGGAAGAGGATAAGGATCCTGCCAAGAACCTGCCGCGTTCCGCGATCGGCGGGGTTCTCGCTTGCATCGCGATTTTCCTGCTGGTGAATGCAGCCCTGCTCTACGTTCTGCCCATGGCCCGCCTATCGGCATCGCAGGTTCCAGCCGCCGATGCTGCCACCCTCCTCTTTGGCACGCACGGTGGTCAATTCATCCTCATCATTTCCCTCATCACCGTGGTGAGCACGATCAACGCTTTACTGATGATCTCGCCACGAATTCTCTTTGCTATGAGCCGCGACGGCCTGCTTCCACAGTGGATGACGTCCATTAATTCCGGAGGCACTCCGGCAGGTGCCTTGCTGGTGAGTACGATCACGATCGTTGCCCTGGTTCTCAGCGGCAGCTTCGACACCTTGATCGCAATTGCTTCTTTTCTCTTTGTGACCATCTATATGTCGGGATTCGTTGCCCTGCTCTGGCTCCGAGTCCGGCGGCCCGAACTTCCGCGCCCGTTCAAAGTGTGGGCCTATCCCTGGTCGGTGTTGGGAGTGCTCCTCGTGTCCGCGGCTTTTCTGATTGGATCGGTCATCGGCGACGTCATCCACAGCCTGTTCACCCTGATCCTTGTCGCGGCCAGTTATCCAATTTATTTGTTGGCGGTGAAAAGAAGATCCGCCCGCAGTTCGGATGCCGACATTCCTGCTCTATCCCGCGCAGAAGCAGACTGAAGTTTGCACCGGATATAATCCCGCGTGAGGAAAACCGATGGCGTCGCTTTCTGATCCGCTGGTGAAAGAACGATTCAACCCTCGCCCGCGAGCGTCGTGTCGTGGGACATGCGGGAGGCAGATAAACAGGCATTCGGCGGAGCATTCAGTAGCAATCCCGGATATTTGCTGGACACGGCAAAGTAGAACGACAAGTCTCGGTTATTTGCTGCGGTAGTTCGTGTACCCTGTTCGGACCCAATATGGCCGAGAACAAGACCAAAGCGACCAACGCGAGCGTCGACGACTTCATCAACTCGCTGCCGGAACCTCGCCAAGCCGATGTCAAGGCGCTGGTGAAGCTCATGCAATCCGTGTCCCTACAGAAGCCGAAGATGTGGGGACCGTCCATCATCGGCGTCGGCAGCTACCACTATCGCTATGAGAGCGGCCGCGAGGGCGACATGCCGCTGCTCTGCTTCTCGCCACGCAAATCCGCAAATGTAATCTACATCTGTCTGAGCGACAAGAGTCTACTCGACAAACTCGGGAAACACATGCTCAGCGGCGGCTGTTTACACGTGAAAAACCTCTCCGATGTTTCCGTCTCGGTCCTGAAGGCAATCATGTCCGACTCCTACGCGACGATGCGCGCTCAGCACTCCAAGTAGCACCAGAAAATCCCTGGGTGGGTGGCCCATTCAAGCCCGGTTTTGGCTTGAGTGGGGATGTTGATTCACTACACGGCCGGTTGCCCCGTCGCTCGCCTCGACGAGTTCCCGCAACGGTCCCAGCCACGGTTCATACCGTCGCCAGCGCGCCACCGAAGTCCGATAGATCGGTTGCCGTGTCTGCCACTTACTTGGAGTCCTCACCGCCCGCGGATTGCTCTCGGGGCGCAGACACGCATCGTTCCACGGCAGTCCGCAAGCAGCGATGATCCTCCGGATGGCTGGTTCGGGTGCGTGCGTCATTTCCTCGTAATCGACCTCGAGGAAGCGATCCGCCGGCAGCACCCGCCGCCAGTGATCAATAATTCGCTGATAGCTGCGGAAATACTCGACGAGTTCGGCGCCTCCGGTCGGGAATGCCAAAGCCGGATGAAAAAAAGTTTGATGAATCGACAGCGCGGTGTCGACTGCAGCGCGGCGGCAGTGGATGATGACCGCTTGCGGGAATGCAATGTGAATCAGCCCGGCCCACAGAAAATTGAACGGCATCTTATCCGTTACTCGCGCTGACGTGGGCGCAATTGCACGCAGCACCGCGAGATAATCAGCCGCTGCCTTGCCGAGAAACTCCGGGAAGACTTCTAGCTTCTCGTCCCCGGACGCGATGTTGCGGTGCCACACCGCGCCCCGCTCGTTCCAGAAATTCAACTCACCGCCCCCCTGGACTTCGGGGTGCATGGAGGCGATCTGCTCGACGAGTGTTGTCCCGGACCGCGGCATTCCGATGATCAGCACGGGTGTCGCATCGCTACTGCCAAGTGTGGACGCGTTCGAGAGGAATTCCGGAGTGCAGCGGGCGATCAATCGGTCGACCTCGGCGGAAAACGCGCACGAGTCGAATGACGTAGCGCCCCGCCGCACGGCGTCTGCTGCGTCGAAATGCCGCATCGCCAAGTTGTAGTCGCCGAGATCCTCCGCCGCCTTTCCGATGGCGAGGTGAACTCGCAGGCGCTGCTGTGCCTCGAGCCCTGGAGTGGCCAGGGCAGATTGCATATCTTGGAGCAGACCCTTGTCACTACTCGTGACCGGACGGCACCGTGCCAGATCGTAGTAGCTGCCCGCCAGCATCGGCGCGATCGCTACCGTGCGCTCGAAGCATGCCCGAGCCTCGTCGAAGCGGCCCAGTTCCGAGAGCACGCTGCCCAGCAAGTCATACGCCATGGCGTTTTCGGGATCGGCTACCAGCGTCTCTCGCAAAACCTGTTCAGCTTCCGGATAGCGATCCTCGATCACCAGTGCTCGCGCTTTGCCAAGCCGGCCGAAGCTGGTCACGCCTCCGGCTACCGCCGCGCGCTGGAAATAGGCAATTGCCTCATCGCGGTGGCCCAGTGTGTAAACGAGCGCGCCCGCCCGAAACCAAGCCTCCGTCAAGGATGGGAGCAGCTTCGTGGCGCGGCCGTACGATTCTAGTGCGGCGCGCATGTTGCCCAGCTTCTCTAATGCGATCCCCAACCGGAAATGAGCATCGGCGTACCCTGGGTTGCTGGCAACGGACTGCCGCAATGCCGCGATGGCATCCGGCACGCGGCCGACCTCGAGGCAGGCGAGGCCAAGATCATGTTGAATAGTGGCGTTGGACGGTTCCAGCCGCGCTGCATCATGCAATGGCGCGATCGCGTCGGCCGGTTGTCCGGCCCTGAGGAACTTCATCGCCAACGCAAGCAGGGGCGCTATCTGCTGCGCCGCCACTGGGTTTGGAGACTCGGACATGGCACGAACCTGGCCTGGAAATTGTACGTGGGCATCGCCAGCACAATTGTTACAGCCAGAAGAATTTTGTAAACCGCTTATGCGCTTGATGGTCAGGCAGGAGGCAGGCGTCGGGCACGTTAGCCCGCATTGAACTGGGGTGGGAGACGGGAATCGAACCCGCAACGTCCGGAGCCACAGTCCGGTGCTCTGCCAGTTGAGCTACTCCCACCAGATCTTTTCGATTATAACGCGCGAATGGTGCCGAAGAAGGGACTCGAAC
>Ga0335078_10011229_pt1 | contig 13284 bp, 12 predicted proteins | sample Lox_Sample_32_FD_206711 | JGI IMG/M metagenome (GOLD analysis project Ga0335078, IMG submission 206711) | Soil microbial communities from Loxahatchee National Wildlife Refuge, Florida, United States - Lox_Sample_3.2 | ecosystem: Environmental > Terrestrial > Soil > Wetlands | place: USA...
GACCTTGCCCAGCACGCCGACCATATCGTAGTCGGCGGGGTCGAGCGACTCATCGCGGCGCATCAGCACGCGGGTGAGAAAGAAAAATAGGATCGCAGCTCCGCAGAACCCGAAGCATGCGGCAATCGCGAGTGCGGCGTAAATCCAGACGCTCGAATAGTGGGCCAGCAGATAGCCGACGCCGCCAAACCAGGCGAGAAACGCCGCGACCGTGCCGACATTCACGGGGCCGACGCCGGCGCGTCCGCCAACTTTAGGAGCGAGCGGCGCATGGCCGCCCCCGACGTGAATGTGAAAATGCGGCAAGTGCAGATGCGCGCTTCCCGCGAGGAAAGACACGACGCTGAACATCAGGCCGACGGCGAAACAGATGAGAAAGAATTGTTCCCACATCATTTGGGCTGTTTCCCTTCCCGCTTATTCCCGTTCGAAGAGGGCTTCAACACTTGGAGCAGACGCTCCGCGAGGCCGGGATTTTCGAGAATCGCTCCTAGGAGCACCAGGCACATGCGCGAGTCATTATGCCGGGCGAGCGTGAGCAAAGACTGGCTCAAGTCCACATCGCCGCGGAAGCGCTCCGCGCCGTTGATGAGCCAGAGGTCGAGCTTGTCTTCGAGCGCCCCGACATCGGAGATTAGTTCGGTTTGATAGCCTTCGGGATCGTCGACCAGGTAGCCGGGATGCACCTTGAAGAATTTCGCGAGCAGCATGCGCGTGGAGTTGGTGAGGTGCGGACGGGTGCCGCTTTCGATCTGCGAAAGATAAGATTGGCTGAGGGTCTTTCCGGTCTCGGCCTTGAGGCGGCGCACGACCTCCTGCTGGGTCATCTCGCGGTCGAGGCCGCGGAGGGTTCCTTCGACTTCCCGGAGATAACGAAGTTTGGCGCCCAGAGTCATAATAACGATCTGCAATATATTTATCACGGATTGCGATAGGCGTCAATAGGGCAATTCGCCGCAGCCGCACAAGCCGCTGGAAACGGGCTACTTTTTTCGCGAGAGGTCTTGATAGACCAAGGTCACGAAGCGGTCCGGAGTGATGGCTCCGCCGAGCCGGCCCCGGTCGAAATCGGCGGTGGGCTTGGAGGCGACCACTTGTTCGAGGGTCTTCCCGTCGCGAATGGCAGCGGCGACGCGATCGCGCACGGCGATGAACATGGCGATCTGCTGCTCGATCTCCTTGAAGCCGACTACCGGGCCGAGATGGCCGGGGATGATCTTGGTTTGCGGATTGGCGATTTGCATGACCTGGCGCGCGGCGGCGATCATGCCATCGACCGAGCCTCCGTCGGTGACGCCGATGTTGGGATAGCGGAGCGAGGAGGGCACGTCGCCGACGTGCATGACGTTGGCGTGGCGGAAGTAGATGATGGAATCGCCGTCAGTGTGGGCGGGCGCGGGATGGAAGATGTAGATCTCCTCGCCGTCGAAGCGGAGGGTCATCGAATCGGTGTAGGTGATGGCCGGGAGAGCCGCGGCGGGAGGCGGGTTCTTCGCGGAGGCCATTCCGCGGCGCATGTTTTCGTGGGAGATGATGACGGCTCCGAGCTTGGCCATGGCTTCGTTGCCGGCGGTGTGATCCCCGTGGAGATGAGTGTTGACCAGATAGCGGATGGGCTGGTTGGAGATCTTCGTGATGGCGGCCATGATTTTGTCGTGCATCTGGGCGTACATGGAGTCGATCAGGAAGAGGCCGTCGGGGCCGTTAAGCACCACGATGTTACCTTGCGCGGGTCCGCCCATGAGGACGTAGAGGTTATCGGCGAGCTTGACCGTGTCGATCTGCTGGTTGGCGAAGTCGACGCCCTGGGGCCGAGCGGTGAAGCCGAACGCGAGCAGGATGGCGAGAGCGGCGGCGAATCCCTTGGTCATGAGCGGCAGTATATCGCGATAGCCGGGCCGCCCATCGAACGTTTATCGTTTGTTGATGACGCGTCTATGCGTCGTTTACGACCTAACGAATATTCTTTGGATGGAAGCGGATGAAGAGTCGTCCGCCCAGAAAAGAGAGATTGTTATGAAAACGTTAGTCGGCGTTCTTATCGCGGGAGCATTATCCACCACGGGCGCGCTCGCAGGGGCGGCCGGAACGTCGAGCGATGTCGCCAAAACCGGTACTGCGGTCGCGACTCCTCAGGTTCCGTTCCGTCCGCTGCAGAAGAGGCCCTCCGGAGCCCGGGCGGCTGCCGCAGCCGCGCCGAAGGTGAACAGCAGCGCCCCTCAGTTGCCGTTCCGGCCTTACCAAAAGCGACCGGCTGGCGCAGCATCGAACAAGCCGGGCGCCATCGAGACCCCTAAAGAGCAGTAGAAGGGGCGAAGAGGGTCAGATCTCCGCGCACCAGGCGTAATCGCCCTCCGGCGGCGCGGAGCCCAGGCCCTACCGAACTGCTTCCGATTGCCGGTGGTCTAAGGTTATCGATGAACTTTACGCTCTTGTCGCCGAGCTGGCGGGGGACGCGCATCCGGAGCGGCCCCCCGTTGGCCATCCGCGCACGGCGGCACACTGCATCGGCTGATTGTGGTCTGGCGGAAGCAGGCGCGAAGACCTAACACACCGCCTTCAGCCCCTTCTTTTTTCGCAACACCCAGGTAGTCATCGAGCGTTGATTTTGGACGATCGTGGTCTTCAAGGGGTCGGCCAGTTCGCCGCCTAGCCGTTCGGCCGCGGAATCGAGCAGGGCTTCGTCCACCAAGTAGCGCTCCGAGCCATCCGGCAACCGATAACGGCGCCCGTGGATCCGCTCCACCTGACTCTCGATGCCGATCGACGATGCCAGGCGGCAGAAGAACAGGCCACCGGGCTTAAGAACCCGCGAGGTTCCTTGCAACATGGACTCGAAGTGCGCGTCATCGCGGGCGAAATGGAGAACGGCGCCGCTGATTACAACGTCCGCGCAGGCATCGTCAAAAGACATCTGCTCCACGCCTTCGACTCGAAAATTCGAGGGCGGAAGGGCGGGCGCGAGCATTCGGGCAAGGGAGCGGACGCTCTCGACGGCCCGCGGGTCCGCGTCCGCGCCGTAGACTTCGTAGCCTTCCCGCAGAAGGTAGACGAGGTTTCGGCCAGAGCCGCAGCCGGCGTCCAGGATTCGCATCCCGGGTAAGATGCGCCCTTTCAGAAGCTGATCGAAAAGGTAGATGTCGATGGGACCGAATTGCTCCTGAAGCGTGGGCATTCCTAAGCTTTACAGATCCCGTGGTGATCGCGGGCCGTGGAGGCCGAGCGTGACGGGGAATCGGGTGACAAACGCGGGCGGGGGCCGCGTCGACGGCCTCAAGCCCACTTATTGGCACCGATTCCGCGAGCTGCGTTTCGAAACCGGTAGAATCCGTTAGCGACTGAAAGTCGCCTGAAGGAAAGCGTAGCGCACGCACTTTGCGTGCCGTGTCGGCACTCTGCCGACACCTGGGCATTCGCGAGAACCGTGTCGAGAAAGTCTCGACACGGCACGTTGAGAACGCGCGCTACATGAATTCCCAGGCAAAGGCGAAGCCTGCTCGAAGCTGACCGCCTGAAAGGCGGTGGGATTAGACCTGGCGGACGGAGCTAAAGATCGTTGAGCAGTTCATCCAACTGAAAGGTGTGGCGGATGGGGTGCATGACAGCATGCTCCAACATTGCGTCGATACAGTAGCGCGTCTGCCATTGTGATGGGTACTCCGGAGACTCCAACTTTTCGCTGGGCACTTCCCGGAGCGGCGCCCGCCACCGCTCCAGCACATGCTCCATGTAGTCGTCCGCATCGCGGACAATGGCAGGCGCGTCTGGGGCAGGGCGGATTCCGGGGTCCGGTAACGCCAACACCTCGCACATCCAGGTCATGTAGCCGCCGGCCGCGGACAGCACGTGCTGTCCTAAGGCTTCAAGCGATGCATAGGCGGGGTCATCGGTCGGTGGCAGGCTCACTTCGTTCGCCAAGGCCAGTCTCCAAGTGTGGACGAATCGGCGAAGATGCTCCTCGTGCAAGAGCACCATGGCGCGAACAGCGCGAGAGCGGTATTGCAGACTGGATGGCATGAGGAGAGGATAGCCGATTCACGCGTTCTCGTCGCCGGAGCTTTTCGCGCACGGCTCGGCTTCCGAGACTCTGCGCGCTCACGCCCCAGACGCTGGCGGGTCGCAACTTTGAAGACAATCCACTCGTCTGAATAAGTCGGAATGCCGGACAAGCGCCGGCGACGGCTTTGTCGCGGGCTGAAATTGCTTCACGGGATGCGAGCTCCCTAACCAAACTTTCCGAGCCCGTTACAGATAACCGGTGGTAACCGCGGGCCGCGGCCGTCGGAGGTCAAGCGTCAACGGGAACTCGGGGTTCTCTTCCATCGCTGGCGTGCCCATCACTCCCGGGGTGTGGCCGAAGGGGAAGAAGCGCGAGGCTCGGCGGGCTTCGGCTTCATTGGCGTTGACCGGGAAGGTCGCGAAGCTGCGGCCACCGGGGTGGGCGACATGATAGGTGCAGCCTCCGACGGAGCGGCCAGTCCACAGATCGACCACGTCGAAGATCAGCGGCGCGTGCACGGGGATGGTGGGATGCAGACAGGAGGGCGGCTGCCAGGCGCGATATCGGACTCCGGCAACCCATTCGCCTTGCGTGCCGGTGGGATGAAGCGGGACGCGGCGGCCGTTGCAGGCGATCGCGTGGCGGCTCAGCTCGAGGCCTTCGGCGCGGACTTGGATGCGCTCAACTGAGGAGTCGACGTAGCGAGCGGTTCCTCCGGGCGAGCCTTCTTCGCCGAGCACGTACCACGGTTCGGTGGCCTGGCGGAGCTCGACCGTGACGCCGGCGTGCTGCGTGTGCCCGAAGACGGGATAGCGAAATTCGAAGTGCGGAGCGAACCATGCGCTTTCGAACGGGTAGCCGAAGTGGTTCAGATCGTCCAGAATCTCGCGAAAATCGCGGGCGATGAAGTGCGGCAGCATGAACTGATCGTGCAGGCGAGTGCCCCAGTGGATCGGTTTGGCGAGATAAGGCTCGCGCCAGAACCAGGCGATGAGCGCGCGGACCAGAAGCTGCTGCGTGAGGCTCATGCGGGAGTGCGGCGGCATTTCGAAGCCGCGCAGCTCGAGCAGGCCGAGGCGGCCGGTGGAAGAATCGGGCGAATAGAGCTTGTCGATGCAGAACTCGGCGCGATGGGTGTTGCCGGAAACGTCGACCAGGATGTGGCGGAAGATACGGTCGACTAACCACGGTGGAACGGAGGGTGAAACGGAGACTTGATTCGGGCCGGGAATGAGGCCGAAGGCGATTTCGAGCTCGTAGAGATTGTCCTGGCGGGTTTCGTCGACGCGCGGAGCCTGGCTGGTGGGTCCAATGAACATGCCGGAGAAGGCATAGGAGAGCGACGGGTGATTCAACCAGTAGCCGATCATGCTGCGCAGGAGATCGGGACGGCGGAGGAACGGGCTGTCCGCCGGAGTGGGTCCACCGAGCACGAAATGGTTGCCGCCGCCGGTGCCGCTGTGGCGGCCGTCGAGCATGAACTTCTCCGTGCCGAGGCGCGATTGGCGTGCGTCCTCGTAGAGCGTCGTGATGATATCGGTCAGCTCATCCCAGTTGTGCGCGGGCTGGATGTTGACTTCGATGACGCCGGGGTCGGGCGTGACTTTGATGTTCTTGATGCGATAGTCGGACGGCGGAGGGTAGCCTTCGATGATCACCGGCATGCCGAGGTGTCCGGCGGTGTCTTCAATGGCGCTCAGGAGATCGATGTAATCTTCGGCGCTCGAGAGCGGCGGCATGAAGACGTGGATGCGGCCATTGCGAGGCTCGACGCAAAGTGCCGTACGGACCACCCAAGGCGCGGATTCGCCGGACTTGGGTTTGCGGTCGCGCTCCGCGGGCTGCTTGGCATTTTTCAGGGCATCTTTTTCCTCTTGGCGATGATCGGGCGATTGAAACACCGGCGTGCCGGCGATGGGAACGCGGCGAGGCGGAGGGAGCGGCGCGCGGTTGACCATTGGATCGACGGGGATGATGGAAGGCGTCTCGGCGGCGGCGACCCAAGGAAGGCTCGGGAGGGGAAGGCGCAGACCCGCTGGAGAATCACCGGGCAGGAGCATCAGCCGCTGGCCACGCAGCATCCATAGTCCGGTTTGCCACTCAGGTCCGCGTTTGCCGAAGCCGCGTTCGATCGGCAGGACCATGCTGACGGGCGTGTTCAGGCCGCGCTCGAAGACTCGGCGGACGCGTTCGCGCTCCTGCGGATCTTCCAACCGATTTTCGATGGGGTCGACATTCATGGGGAGCATGCGCTCCCGCTGCAAATAATAAAGAGGATCTTCGAAGGCTTCGTTGACGTAATCGGGATCGACGCCGAGGCGCGTGGCGAGAGTTTCGGCGAAGCGCTGGGCATCGAGGACGCCGAATTTAGAGGGCTGATCTTCCCTGGCGAGAAGCGTGCGATCGTGCCATAGGGGCAAACCATCGGCGCGCCAGTAGCAGGTCAGCGCCCATCGCGGCAGAGGCTCACCGGGGTACCACTTGCCTTGGCCGTAATGCAGGAGGCCTCCGGGCGCGAAACGGTCGCTGAGGCGGTCGAGCAGATGCTCGGCGAGCTTGCGCTTGGCGGGTCCAAGAGCGTCGAAGTTCCATTCCGCGCCATCCATGTCGTCGATGGAGACGAAGGTTGGCTCGCCGCCCATGGTGAGGCGGATGTCATGGGCGCAGATGTCCTGATCGATGCGCGCGCCGAGAGCGTCGATGGCGCTCCATTGCTTATCGGTGTAGGGAAGCGTTACGCGAGGATCTTCATGAATGCGCGTCACCGACATTTCATGAGTGAAGCTGACTTCGCATTCATCGACCTCACCGGACACGGGAGCGGCTGAGGAGGGCTCCGGCGTGGCGGAAAGAGGCAGGTGGCCTTCGCCCGCGAGCAAGCCCGAAGTTGGGTCGAGGCCGATCCAGCCCGCGCCGGGAAGGTAAACCTCGGTCCAGGCGTGGAGGTCGGTGAAATCGGCGGCTGCTCCAGCGGCGCCTTCGAGCGGCTTGACGTCGGGCTTGAGCTGGATGAGGTAACCGGAGACGAACCGGGCGGCGAAGCCGAGATTGCGCAGGATTTCGATTTCGAGCCAGGCGGAATCGCGGCAGGAGCCGCTGCCCAGACCGAGCGTTTGTTCGCTCGATTGGACGCCGGGTTCCATGCGGATGAGATATCGTGTCTGATGCTGCAGGCGCTGGTTCACGTCTACCAGAAAATCGATGAGCCGGCGCGGCGTGCGGTCGATGGTCTTGAGATAAGCGGCGAGCTTCGGTCCGGGCTCGGTCTTTTTTAAAAACGGGGCGAGCTCACTTAGCAATCCTTCTTCGTAATCGAACGGAAATTTTTCCGCGTAGGGCTCGAGGAAGAAGTCGAACGGATTGATGACGGTCATCTCCGCGACCAGGTCGACATCGACGGAGAAGTGGCGCACGCGCTCCGGAAAGACGACGCGCGCAAGAAAGTTGCTCTGCGGGTCCTGCTGCCAGTTGAGGAAGTGCGGCTTAGGTTCGATCTGAAGCGAGTACGCCGTGACGGGAGTCCGGCAATGAGGAGCGGGGCGAAGGCGGACTACCTGCGGAGACAGGCGCACCAAGCGGTCGTAATGGTAAACGGTTCGGTGATGAAGAGCGACGCGAATAGGCATTTGGACCGGGTCCCTTGGGCCCTCCATCTACCCGGATGAGGAGCGTGTGTTCGACCGATTATAGCCCGGCGCAGTGGCGCTTCGAGACGCGAGGAAGCGTATTGAGTCAATAGATAGTTTTGATTGGATTGGGTACTACGGCGGGTTGTACGCTTGGATCGTGACGGTCGAAATGGGACCATCCGGCTCATATATCGCCCTGCTGCGGCGGATTAGCGGGATTGTAAATTCGCAGTTGTCGCTGGACGAAATGCTGGGGCAAATCGTCGGCCTGACGGTCCAGGTTTCGAGCTGCGACGCGTGTTTGATTTACCTGATGGAGCCGGGGCGAGATGAGCTGGTGCTGCGCGCGTCGCAGGTTCCTCACTCGGCCACGGTGGGGGGATTCTCGATGAGGCTGGGCGAAGGGATCACGGGATGGGTCGCGGTGCATAAATCGGTGGTCGCCCTGAGCTCTGGCGCGGCGGCAGATCCGCGATTCAAGCCCGTTCCGGGCCTCATCGAAGATACTTACCAAGCCTTTCTGTGCGTTCCGATGCTGAACAAAGATGAGGTCATCGGCGTAGTGAACGTGCATCATCGCGAGGAGCACACCCACACGCAGGATGAAATCTCGGCGATTTCGCTGGTGGGCGAGATGATGGGCAACGCCATCGCGAAGAGTTTGCTGGAAGAAGAAAACGCGCGGCTGGCGGAGCGCGACCGGCAGCTTCAGCAGCGCCGCGATTTTCTCGAGGAAGCGATCGCCGCGAGAACCGCGGAGCTACGGGCGGCGAACGTCGAGCTACGGGCGGCGAAAGAGAAGGCCGAGGAGATGGCGCGCCTCAAGAGCGCGTTCCTGGCGAACATGAGCCACGAGATCCGCACGCCGATGAACGCGATTCTGGGCATGACGACGATGGCGCTCGAGACGGAACTGACCGGCGAGCAGCGCGAATTCCTGCAAATCGCGAAGGATTCGGCCGATGCGCTGCTGGGAATTATCAACGATATTCTGGATTTTTCGAAGCTCGAAGCCGGAAAAATGAAGTTGCAGCAGAACGAATTCCGGCCGGTGGAAGTGTTCGAGGAGACTATTCGGACGCTATCTTGGCAGGCTCGCAATAAAAAGTTGGCTTTGACCTTCGAAGCGGGCGATGTGGTGCCGCAACGGGCGGTGGGGGACGCGCAATCTTTAATGCAGGTGCTGACGAATCTGATCGGCAATGCGATCAAGTTCACCGAGGCCGGCAAGGTGACGGTAAAGCTCGCGCTGCATTCGACCGCGGAGGATTCCTTCGTGCTGCATACGGAGGTGAGCGACACGGGAATCGGGATTCCGGTAAACCGGCAGGCAAGCATTTTCGATCCGTTCGTGCAAGGCGACGGATCGAGCACGCGGCGCTATGGAGGAACGGGGCTGGGATTGGCGATTTGCTCGGATCTAGTGTCGCTGATGGGCGGAAGGATCTGGGTGGAGAGCGAGCCAGGCAAAGGCAGCACGTTTCATTTCACGGCGCGTTGTGAGCGGGCGTAACGCTTCGGTGTACGCTCATCGGTTATCTGCCGCGTTCATTTGACTCCTCGCAGACCAGAATGGCGCGGCGCGCGGCGTCGAGCAGAAGAATGGCTGCCTCGAGATCGGCTACGAGAGGACCGGTGATGAAGGTCCGCGCACTGACGCACTGGGCGAGGCCGGCTTCGGCCGCTTGAGCGGCAAGCATCGGGATCTCGGATCGCCGCCGATCGGAGCCGGCATTCGTATCGTCATCGGCAGCTTGAGCGAGCTTGGCTGATTCCGCTCGCGCGGCTTCGATCATGGCTTGGAACTGCGCGGGATCGCCGGAGAACGTCTTGCGGCGGATCGTCACTTCGAGAACTTTAATCAACAACGCGAGGCCGAAGCGGGCGCTGACGGCCGATGCGGTCACGGCCGCGGGCGCGGATTTGGGAGCGGCGAGGCCGTCGTAGAGCGATTCGAGGGGTTGGTTCCAGATTGAGCTGGGCATTACGCTAATGGTCGCGCGATTGACTGTCCGGCACTGCGCTCGCGGACCGCGTTGAACTCGCAACCGTAGAGACTGACCACGGCGAGAACGTACATCCACACCAGCAAGGCGAGCCCGGCGCCCACGCCTCCGTAGAGCACGTTATAGTTCACCAGATGGCGGACGTACCAGGCGAATCCCATGGTCGCGAGCAACCAAAAGAGCGTTGCCAGAGCCGCTCCGGGAAACACCGGGTGGAACTTCATTTTGCGGTTGGGCCCGAGGTAGTAAACCAGCGCGTGGACCATGATCACGGTGCCGAAGGCAATTCCGTACCGCAACACTTGGCCGAGGAAAAGCACCCACCCCGCGAGATCGGGATCGCCAGGAGACGGCCCCACCAACGCGCTGAAGATGGAGCGCTCCACGCGCTGTCCCAAGACGATTAGAGCCGACGCACCCCAGAGGGGCAGGACGGCGGTGAAGACCAGAAGTATCGCGCGGCCGCGTTCGCGCAGTACGCTACGTTTCGTGGAGACCTCGTAGATCGCATCGAAGCCTTGCATCAAGGTGATAGTGGCGCCGGAACCGGCCCATGCCGAAAGAAGAATGGAGAAAACCAGGAGGGATTTCGGCCTCTGGCCGTGGGCGAGGAACAGATTCCGGACAACGTCCTCCGCGCCTGGAGGAACGACCTCGTAAAGGAAGGCCGCGATGGTGTGAGAGATGGTCTCCGCGCGAGCCTGAACCAGAAGCGCCGCGATGGTGGTGAGCACCGGAAAGAAAGAGAGGAGCGCGGAATACGCTGCCCCCTTGGCAATCCCCAGGCAATCATGGCGATATGCGCCGACGGCGGCTGCGCGCACGTGACGCCAAAGCCGGATCCAGCCGCTTTCTTTCATCAGATGAATTTCGAAGCGGACGGCCATACCGCATTCCTATTATGAGGCTGGCGGCCGACGGGACGCGTGGTATCCTGAAAACGTTCTGGTAGAGGAGCGGGGGCCATGAGTATCCCGGCGCGCATTTCCGGCAAGCACGGAGCGTCGAGCGAAAGGGGCATCCTCGCCGAAGCCGGCGTCAGGCTTGCGGGCGTCCGGTTGGTGAAGCTGGCTAAATCCTCTTCACTGTCATTCGATCCAAAAATGAGATCGGGTGGAGCGCTATCGGGAAGCTTCGGCCCTCCCCGGCCGTCCTGAAACGAGGGCGGCGTTCCATCCCCAAGTGCGTTATTGAAGTACGGTTGAATTGGAGCCCGGCTGATTTGCCATGAATGTATTCGAGCTAACGCGCACGCTGGTGGACATCGAATCGGTTACGCCGAACGAGGAGCAGGTGGGCGTGTTTCTCGCGGAGCATCTGACCGCGCTCGCGGGGCGCACCAGCGGGCAGGTGGAATGCATGGAGGTCGAGCCGAGGCGCTTCAACGTGTTTGCGAGCTGGGGGGAACCGGTGGTTACGCTCTCGACACACATGGATACGGTCCCGCCGTTCTTTGGGTCGCGCGAGGACGACACCTGGATTTGGGGACGCGGCGCTTGCGACACCAAGGGCATCATCGCGTCGATGATTTTCGCCGTGGAGGCGCTGCTGGCAGAGGGCGTGCGCGGCGTCGGGCTGCTCTTTGTAGTCGGCGAAGAGCGCAATAGCGCGGGCGCGTACGCGGCGTCGAAGCAGAACCGCGGCAGCCACTACATCATCAACGGCGAGCCAACGGAGAACAAGCTGGCGCTGGGTTCGAAAGGCGCGCTGCGCTTCGAAATCACGACGGGCGGGCGCATGGCGCACTCGGCCTATCCGCATTTGGGCGAATCGGCGATCGAAAAGATGCTGGATCTGCTCGAACGCGTGCGCAGGATCAAGCTTCCGGCGGATTCCATGCTGGGCGCGAGTACGCTGAACATCGGCACGATTCACGGCGGCCGCGCGCCTAACGTCATTCCGGACCAGGCGACCGCGGAGATCTTCATCCGGCTGGTGGATTCGGGCGATTCGTGCCGCGCGGCGATCGCGGAGGCGGTTTCGGGATTGGGCGAGGCTCGCGAGGTTTTGTGCACTCCGGCGCTGCGCCTCGGTGCGCTGAGCGGATTCGAAACCACCGTGGTTTCCTACACCACCGATATTCCGACATTCGCGGGCGCATGGGGACAGCCGTTCCTGATCGGGCCGGGAAGCATCCACTTCGCGCACACCGACGAAGAACGCGTGCCGAAGGCGGAGCTGACCGAGGCGATCGAAATCTACAAACAATTAGCGAGGCGATTGATTCAACAATGAGTAGCGAACGCATACCCGTTGGAATTTTGGGCGCGACCGGAATGGTGGGCCAGGAATTTGTGGGTTTCCTGCAAAATCATCCGTGGTTTGAACTGACTTGGCTGGGAGCAAGCGACCGGTCCGCCGGCAAACGCTATCAGGAAGCCACAGCGTGGCGGCTGGGCGGCGAGACGCCGGCTTACGTGCGCGACATCGTGGTGTCCGAATCTAAGCCGGAGGGCGCGCCGAAGCTGGTGTTTTCGGCCATGGATGCGTCCGTGGCGACGGAGATCGAGCAGGCGTTTGCTTCGGCCGGCCACATCATCGTTTCCAATTCGCGAAACCATCGCATGGACGCGGATGTTCCCCTGTTGGTGCCGGAGATCAACGCGGATCATTTGAAGCTGATTGCGGCTCAGCAAAAAGCGCGCGGCTGGAAAGGGCAGATCGTGACCAATCCGAACTGCTCCACCATCGTGCTAGTGATGGCCCTTGCAGCGCTGAAGAAGTTCGGAATCAAACGCGTGGTCGTTACCACGATGCAGGCGATCTCCGGCGCGGGATATCCGGGCGTGGCCTCGATGGACATCAACGCCAACGTCATTCCGTTCATCGGCGGCGAGGAAGAGAAGATGCAGCAGGAGACGCAAAAGATCCTGGGCGATTTTTCGGGCTCCGCGATTGAGCTGCTGGCGGCGAAGGTGAGCGCGCATTGCAATCGGGTGCCGGTTCTGGACGGCCATACGGTCACCGTTTCCGTTGAACTCGAGAAAAAGCCTTCGGAAGCCGAGCTTCTCGCCGCGTGGCGGGCGTTCCGAGGCGTTCCGCAGGAGAAGGCGCTGCCCAGCGCGCCGCCTTGCCCGGTAATTTACATGCATGAGAAGGATCGTCCTCAGCCGCGCAGGGACGTCGAGCGTGAGAACGGGATGGCAGTGTTTGTCGGACGGCTGCGGCATTGCCCGGTGCTCGATTGGAAGTTTGTCGCGCTGGGGCATAACACCGTGCGCGGAGCCGCGGGCGCGGCGGTGCTGAACGCCGAAATCATGAAGGCCGAGGGATATCTCGACCGATGATCGTGATGAAGTTCGGCGGAACTTCCGTCGAATCCGCGGAGGCGATCGCGAGAGTTGCGGGCATTGTTAAGACGCGGCTCGCCCAGAAGCCGGTTGTCGTGGTTTCGGCGATGGGCAAGACGACGAATAAGCTGCTGGCGATCGCTACGCGCGCCGCGGAGGGAGATTCAAAGGGCGCACTCGGAGGGCTTGAGGAGCTGCGTCAGTTCCATTTGCGTGAATCGGTGAATTGCGAGGCCGAGATCAACGCACATTTCGATCAGCTCAAGGATTTAACGAAGGGCTTGGCCATAATGGGCGAACTCACGCCTCGCGCCATTGATGCAGTCAGCGCGTTCGGGGAACGCCTTTCGAGTTTGATC
>Ga0335078_10011230_pt1 | contig 13283 bp, 13 predicted proteins | sample Lox_Sample_32_FD_206711 | JGI IMG/M metagenome (GOLD analysis project Ga0335078, IMG submission 206711) | Soil microbial communities from Loxahatchee National Wildlife Refuge, Florida, United States - Lox_Sample_3.2 | ecosystem: Environmental > Terrestrial > Soil > Wetlands | place: USA...
GGCGCTGTTCGGTGCTTCCGGTTACGGGCGGCTGATGGGCCGGCTGGCGGGCCCGTGGCTGCTGATGCAGGCGGCGGCGCCGATGGTGATGGCCTTCGTGGTCGACCGCGCCACCGATCCGGCGGCACTGGCGCTCGCTGCGAGCTTCGCGGCGGTGGCGCTGGTTTGCTTCGTGCTGATCAAACGGCCGGCATAGTTCTTTTGCGCACGAGCTTTTCCGAAAACCGGTTGCCATCCCCGATCAAGTCGAGGACAAGCTTTCCGGGATCATGCGCTAGTCGAACAGAACGTCGATGTCCTGCTGGCTGGTATGACCGGAATCGCCGTCGAGGCGCGGCCCGTTGAGCAGCGCGTGACGTCCAGGCGGCTTGGCCCGGGCGGCGGCCGGCCGGCACTGGTGGCGGTCGAGCATGCCCTCGACCTGCTCCTCGATCATGGTCAGGGTCTCGATTACGTGGCCGATGCGCTGGCCGCTGAGGTCCTGGAAATTGCAGGCTTCGTAGATCTGCACCACGTGGTCCTGGATTTCCTGCGCCAGCCCGCACTCGTAATCGGTCTTCGTGGCGGCGGCGAGCGCCTTGGCGCTGTCGTCGATCACTTCGGCCGATTTCAGAATCTTTTCGGTCGCCTTTTCCATGCCCTCGACCGCGGAGCCGAGCTTGCCGGCGGCGCGCGCCATATGGCGCTCATGGCCGTCGCCGACGAGGGCGGCGAGCTCGCGCATGGTATGGGCGACGGCGGCGTTAAGCTCGTCGAGCTCGCGCTTGAGCGATGCGGCCGCGATGTCGTCGGCGGGCTGTTCGCTGGCGAGCGGCGAGGGGCTGGCGTCCGCGCTCTTAGCTGCGGGTCGCGCCACCGCGCGGCCGGCGAACATCCGCTCGACGTGAAAAACCTTACGCTGCACGCGACGTCCCCCTGCAAACCCCCAATGACGATTTCTAGCAGAGCGCCAATTAACGCCCGGTTGCGGCAAGGCTGCGTGCAAATCGACTACAATCGAAACGCGGCGTTTACCATGACGCGCCGCATTTTACTCAAAATAAACTCTAACGCGACGAAGGGCGCGCGCATTCACCATAACGCGCCGCGCGGCAGCTTTCATTTACCATTCGGTGGCGCTTTGCGCTTGTACTGCGTCTGACACGACGAAACGAGTGCAAGGGTACGTCGATGCATCGCTCCGTTTTCCCCGCCATCATCATTGCCGCGTCGGTCGGCGGCACCGCCTGGGCCGAGCCGCTCTCGCTGTCGCCGGATGAACGTCCGATCCTGGCGGCGGCGCAAGCGCCGCAACCGCGCTCCGGTCTCGGCGGCGGCTTCATCGAATATCTGTTCAGCGGCGGCGGCGAGCCGCGTTACGTCGAGCCGCAGCCCAATCGCGCCTATGCCGCCGCACCGGCCGCCGCTCCGCAATACGAGCAGCAAGGCGACGATCAGATGGATCCGCGCTATCTGCGCCAGGAGGTCGAGTATCACGGCGGCGAAGCGCCCGGCACCATCATCATCGATACGCCGAACAAGTTCCTCTATCTGGTCGAGCCGAACGGCAAGGCGATGCGCTACGGCGTCGGCGTCGGCCGTCCCGGCTTCACCTGGGCGGGCGTGCACACCATCTCGGCGAAGAAGGAATGGCCGGACTGGGTGCCGCCGGAGGAAATGCTGGAGCGCCAGCCCGCACTGCCGCATTTCATGGCCGGCGGCCCGGGCAATCCGCTCGGCGCGCGCGCGATGTATCTCGGCTCGACACTCTACCGCATCCACGGCTCGAACGAGCCTTGGACCATCGGCCACAACGTGTCGTCCGGTTGCATCCGCCTGCGCAACGCCGACGTGATCGATCTCTACAGCCGCGTGAAGGTCGGCACCAAGGTCGTCGTGCTCTAAGCGGCGGGCTGAGCCAGCGCCACGTCGTGCTCGCTGAGCAGCCGCGGGAAGGCGTCCGACTCGAAGAACGCGAATTCACGCTCGCGCAGGTCGGTGAGCGTATCGAGATTCGCGAGCGCCGCATCGACAAAGCCCGGGTGGCACATGATCAGCCCGCCGTCCGGCATCCCCGTCAAGAAGCGCGGGAAGATCGTCGCGTAATCGGCCTTGGCGGCGAAATCATAGGTGCCAGCAAAGCCGGGGTTGGTCGCGATGCCGAGGCGCGCCGCCTTGGCGCGGAAGCGCGCGCTCAGCATGTCGAGCAGCAGGGCCTTGCGGTCGTGTAAGGCCCGCGCGCCGCGCGGGCGCCCGCATTGCCGCACCCAGGCCGACGCAGCCGCCTCATTCACCACTTTGAGCAAGGCGTCGCGGATTTGCGGGAACAGATGCACGTGCTGATGCCCGTCGATGAAGTCGGGTAGGCGACCGAAGGCTTCGAGGAACAGACGGAGCTGGCTGCCGATTTCGATGGTCAGGCGCTCGGGCGACAGCCGCCGCGTCGCCGCCCGGCGTATCATCTCGTTGAGCGGTGGGAAGCGGTGCGCGCGCAGCGGATGAAACTGCTCGCTGACCGGCGTAAAGGGCGCGGTCAGCGTTACGTGCAGCCCGATGAGCGCGCGCGTCTCGCCGGAATTGAGCGTATCGAGCGCGTCGATTGCCTCGCCGGTGAACGAAGGCCCGCCCACCATCACCGACGTGGCGTTGAGCCGGCCGCGCGCGATCAAGCGACGGATCGCCTCGTTGACGCCGGGCGCCATGCCGTAATCGTCGGCACAGAGCCAGATGCGGCGCGGCGCTCCGGCCATCGCTCGCAGACTCACTCCGCCGCGCGAGGCGCGCGCGACTTCGCCGGCGCCTCATCCTTGGCCGCGGTCAGACTGTGCTCGGCGACGAAATAGACTGGACGCGCTTTGATCTCGGCCAAGAGCTTGCCGACATATTCGCCGAGCACGCCGATCATCAGGAGTTGCACGCCGCCGATCACCATCATGCCGACCACCAGCGACGGATAGCCCGGCACGTCTTTGCCGTAGACGACGGTCTCGATCAGGATCTCGATGCCGAAAAACAGCGCCACCACCGCCAGCAGCAGGCCGAGGAGGCTGGCGACGCGCAACGGCGCCACCGTGAACGAGGTCAGCCCCTCGATCGAGAAGCCGATCAGGCTCCACACGTTCCAGGTCGTCACCCCGTGCGCGCGCGGCCCCGGCTGGTAATCGACGCGCACCTGGCGGAAGCCGATCCAGCTCGACAGGCCCTTGAAAAAGCGGTTGCGCTCCGGCATCTGCCGCAGCGCCGCCGCGGCGCGCGGCGACAGCAGGCGGAAGTCGCCGGCATCCTCGGGAATTTTCTGCCGCTGCCCCCAATTGATCATCGCGTAGAACCAATGCACGCCGGCGCGGCGCAACCAGGGTTCGTTCTCGCGATGCGCTTTAGCGGTAAAGACCACGTCGTAGCCGTCATCGAGCCAGCGCGCGACCAGCGTTTCGACCAGGTCGGGCGGATGCTGGCCGTCGCCGTCCATGAACAGCACGGCGCCGAGCCGGGCGTGGTCGAGGCCGGCGAGCAGGGCGGCCTCCTTGCCAAAATTGCGCGACAGCGTGACCACCTGGACGTCGAGCGGATCGGCGGCGAGCGAATGGGCGATCTGGCTGGTCGAATCGGAGCTGCCGTCATCGACATAGACGACTTCGCTTTGCACCCCGCGCTTCTGTTTGAGCGTGCGCGCCACGGCCGCGATGCGGTCGTGGAGGGCGGCGAGGCCGCGCGCCTCGTTAAACACGGGCACCACGATCGAGAGCCCGGGCGCGGCCGACGCTCGCATCTCGGGGGCGCTGGATTGACTTGATTTCGCCGACATTTGTCGTTGACCTGTCGCTTTTGGGGCGATCTATAGCGCATGGAACGCGGCCTGTCGCGCCCGCGTCAAAATGCTATGAACCACCCATGATTCCGGCGCCCCTGCGAAACCTCGTCGACCGTTTGAGCGTGGCCTGGCATGAGCGGGCGTTCGCCCTCAAGGCGATCAGCTTCGCCATGGTCGGGCTAGTCAATTCGGTCGTCGATTTCGGCGTGTTTTCCTTCGCCTATTATTACCTCAAATTGCCGGTCATCGCCGCCAACACCATGGCCTGGATCGTCGCCGTCACCGGGTCGTACGTGCTGAACTCGACCATCACCTTCGCCCACGAATCCGGCCGCAAGCTCAGTTCGCGCAGCTACTTCGGCTTCGCACTGTCGCAGGTTGCCGGATTCCTGGCTAACACCACCACGGTCTGGTGCCTGGTCGAATTGCTCTACGTTCCGGCTTGGGCTGCCAAGGTCGCCGCGATCGCGGTCAGCTTCGGCGTCAATTTCTCGCTCTCCCATTTCCTGGTCTTCCGCACGCGCGATCCGGGCGGCAAAGTCGGTTGAGGTGACGATGCAGTACGACAGCAATCTGACCGCGCGGTGGCCGAGTTTCCTCACCCACCTCGAATGCGCCATGACCGGCGAACGGCACGAAGCCGATCAGGTCCATAATCTGTCGCGCGCGGGCAAGCCGCTTTTGGTGCGCTACGATCTCGACGGCGTCGCCAAAGCGCTCAACAAAGACAAGCTTGCCGCGCGCGCGCCCGATCTATGGCGCTACCGCGAGCTTTTGCCGGTGCGCGATCCGGAAAACATCGTCAGCCTCGGCGAGGCGATCACGCCGCTGATCCGCATGCCGAAGCTCTCAGCCAAGCTCGGCGGCGGCGAAATCCTGGTGAAGGACGAGGGCCGCCTGCCGACCGGCTCGTTCAAGGCGCGCGGCCTGGTCATGGCGGTGTCGATGGCCAAAGCGCTCGGCATCAGGCACATGGCGATGCCGACCAACGGCAATGCCGGCGCCGCGCTCGCCGCCTACGCCTCGCATGCCGGGATCAAGACGACGATCTTTTGCCCGGAGGACACGCCGGAGGTGAATGTCAGCGAGATCGCGCTGCAGGGCGCAACCGTCTACCGCGTCAACGGCTTGATCGACGACTGCGGCAAGATCGTCGGCGAAGGCAAAGCGAAGGTCGGCTGGTTCGACACCTCGACGCTGAAGGAGCCGTACCGGATCGAGGGCAAGAAGACGATGGGCCTGGAACTCGCCGAACAGCTCGGCTGGACGGTGCCGGACGTGATCTTCTATCCAACCGGCGGCGGCACCGGCTTGATCGGCATGTGGAAGGCTTTCGCCGAGCTCGAAGCGATCGGGTTCATCGGCAAGAAGCGCCCGCGCATGGTCGCGGTGCAGGCGGCTGGCTGCGCGCCGATGGTGAAGGCCTACGAGGAGGGCAAAGAGCACGCGCCGCGCTGGGAGAACGCGCACACCATTGCCTCAGGGATTCGCGTGCCGCAGGCGATCGGCGATTTTCTCATCCTGCGCGCGGTGCGCGAGAGCGGCGGCTTCGCCATCGCGGTCGAGGACGACGCGATCCAGACCGCGCTCGACGAGATGGCGCGTGAGGAAGGGCTGCTGCTATGCCCGGAGGGCGCCGCGACCTATGCCGCCTACAAGCAGGGCCTGGCCGACGGCCGGGTCAAGAAAACCGACCGGGTGGTGCTGTTCAATTGCGCCAGCGGGCTGAAATATCCGCTGCCCAAGATCGAGCGCAAGCTCGACCGCCACAAGCCGATTGATTTCGCTGCGCTGTGAGCGGATGCTTCACCGGGGCACGGAAAAGACCCCGGCGGGAGGATGCAATGAAAAAACTGATCGTTGCCGCAGCGGCGGTGGCGCTGGCATTCGTCACGTCGGCCGGCGCTGAGGACTATCCGTCGCGGCCGGTGACGATCATCGTGCCCTTCGCCGCCGGCGGTCCGACCGACGCCTTGGCGCGCGTGCTCGGCGACGGGATGGGCAAGGCGCTTGGGCAACAGATCGTGGTCGAGGACGTCACCGGCGCCGGCGGCACGATCGGCGTCGCCCGCGCAGTGCACGCGGCGCCCGACGGTTACACGCTGAGCATCGGGCATCTCGGCACGCACGTGATTAACGGCGCGATCTATCCCCTGAGCTTCGATCTGGTGAAGGATTTTGAGCCGATATCGCTGCTCGCCAGCAATCCGATGATGATCGTCTCCAAGAACGACATCCCGGCAAAAAACCTGAACGAGTTGGTCGCCTGGATCAAGGCGAACAGCGGCAAGGTGACCGCCGGCACCGCCGGCGTCGGTTCCGGCGCGCATTTTTCCGGCGTTTATTTCGAGCAATTGACCGGCGCCAAGCTGCAATTCGTGCCCTATCGCGGCACCGGTCCGGCGCTGCTCGATCTGGTGTCGGGGCATATCGATCTGATCGTCGATCAGGCCTCCAATTCGCTGGCGCAAGTGAAGGCCGGCAAGATCCGCGCCTACGCCATCACCGCGCCCAAGCGCCTGGCGGCGGCACCCGATATACCGACCGTGGATGAGGCCGGTCTCAAAGGCTTTTATATCGAGCTGTGGTCCGGGCTTTGGGTCCCCAAGGGGACGCCGAAAGACATCGTCGCCAAGCTCAACGCCGCGGTGGTCAAGACGCTGACCGATCCAGCCGTGCAAAAGCGGCTGGGCGAAATGGGCCTGCAGATTCCGCCGCGGGACAAGCTGACGCCGGAAGCGCTCGCAGCCCACCAACAAGCGGAAGCGAAGAAATGGTGGCCGATGATCAAGGCTGCCAACATCAAGGTCCAATAAACGAACAGCCGAACCGCCAAGCAGGCAAACAAAGGCGGACGGCGCTTTAGGGAGGTGGAGATGACATTCCGCAGGACAGCGCTGACGCTTGCCGTCGGCTTGGTCGCCGGTACCGGGCTTCTGGCGACATCGGCGCGCGCCGAGAACTATCCCACGCGCACCATTACGCTGATCGTGCCGTTCCCGCCGGGCGGCCCCAGCGACGTGGTTGCGCGCATCATCGGCGACGGCCTGAGCCGCCAGCTCAACGAGACGGTAATCATCGAGAACGTCGGCGGCGCCGGCGGCACCATCGGCGGCGCGCGCGTGGCCGCGGCCACGCCAGACGGCTACACTTTGCTCGCCGGCAGCATGGGCTCGCAAGTCTCGGCGCCCGTGCTCACGCCCAGTATCCGCTACGATTCGATCAAGGATTTCGAACCGATCGGACTGACCGCCAATGCGCCGGTCGCGGTGGTGGCGCGCAAGGATTTCCCCGCCAAGGACCTCAAGGAGTTCATCGCCTACGTGAAAGCCAACGGCGACAATGTGAAACAGGCTCATGGCGGCGTCGGCTCCTCCTCGCACATGGCCTGCCTGCTGTTTACCACCGAGCTCGGTCTCAAGCCGAAATTGATCCCCTATCGCGGCACCGGGCCGGCGCTCGGCGACCTGATCGGCGATCACGTCGACTTCTACTGCGATCAGGTGGTCAGCGTCGCGCCGGCGGTGAAGGGCAAATCGATCAGGGCTTACGTGGTGTCGGGCGACGCGCCGTCGCCGGCCTTGCCGGGGGTGCCTTCGGCCAAGCAGGCCGGCATCCCCGAATATACGCTCAGCATCTGGAGCGCGATGTATGCGCCGAAGGGAACGCCGAAGGAGATCGTCGCCAAGCTTGCCGCCGCGCTCGACAAGGCGCTCGATGATCCCGCGGTCGCCAAACGGATCGTCGATCTCGGCGGCAGCGTGCCGACCAAGGCGGAGCGCGGCCCGGCGCATCTTGCGCAGGTGCTCAAGAGCGACATCGCCAAGTGGCATCCGATCCTGAAGGCGGCGATGGCGGCGGCGAAATAGCTAGGCGCGCGTCGCTAAGCGCGGCCGGAAGGCAGATGTCGCCCGCTCCCTCTCCCCATGGGAGAGGTGAAAGAGAAGCTAATCCGCTCCGCTCAATCGTTGGCGAGAATCTCGGCCACTTCGACGCGGCGGCCTTCGCGCGCCGAGGCGATGCCGGCGCGAATGACGGCGAGCGATTTGGTCGCGTAGTCGCCGCCGACTTCCGGCGGCGGGCCGCCGCGCACGGCGTCGGCGAACTCCTCGAGCTCCTCGACGAAAGTGTCGTTCTTGGTGCAAGGGATCGCAACCGGCGTCTTCTCGCCGCGCTTGAGCAGGCTCAGGCCGTGATGCAGGTCGTAATAGGCGGTGGCGGTCTTGCCGTAGATGTTCATCAGGTAATATTCCGAAGCCGAGGCATAGCTCGCGTTCAAGGTCGAGAGCGCGCCGTTCTCGTGCTCGAGCACGAGGCTTGCCACGTCCGGATTGTCGCCCGGCAGCACCAGTTGCGCGAAGCGCCCGCTCACCGCCTTGATCGGCCCGATGAGATAATCGAGCACGTCGGCATAATGCACGCCGATCTGCAGCATCACGCCGCCCGGCATGCCGGCGGCGGTGTAGCGCCATGAGCTGAGATCGAACTGGCCGAGGCGGTCGCGGCTGATATTGGCCTCGGCATTGACCATCTGGCCGAACACGCCGGCCTCGATCTGCCGCTTGATCCAGCGGAAATGGCCTTCGCGCCGGCGCTGATAGCCGAGCCCCAGCACGACGCCCGCCTGCCGGCAGATCTCGGTGATCTTGCGCCCGTCGGAAACCGAATTGGCGATCGGCTTGTCGAGGAACACGTGCTTGCCGGCCTGCGCCGCCTGGCGTGTCGTTTCCAGATGCACGTCGTTCGGCGTGGTGTTGATGATAGCTTCGACGCCTTTGTCCTTGAGGGCCGCCTCGTAACTCGGCGCGGCCCGGCAGCCGTATTTCTTGGCGAAGGCTTGACGTTTGTCCTCCGAGCGCGAGAAACAGGCGACGATCTTGAGCTTGCTCGAGCGCGTGACGGCGTCGGCGAGGACGTCCGACCACCACCCCATGCCGATGCAGGCGACGCGTACGGGGTCTGCCACGGCGCTATTTCCAGCTCGCGCCGATCGACTCGACCGCGGCTTGCGCGATGCGCTCGTCGGTCGCCCAGTCGCCGCCGGCGACACCGATGCCGCCGATGCATTCGCCGCCGGCGATCACCGGGCAGCCGCCTTCCATCGCGGTCCAGCGCTCGGGGCCGGCGGCGAGCGCGAGGCCGAGCGCATGTGTGGGGTCGAGCTCCTGTCCCTGCGCCCCGCGCGCCGAGGTCATGCGCCTGTTCGACGCCGCGCACACCGCCTTGGCGGTCGAGGAATGCACCGAGTGGAAGCGCCCGCCCTCCATGCGTTCGAACAGAATGAGATGGCCGCCCGCGTCGGCGATGGCGATCGACACCGCGATGCCCGCTTTGTTGGCCTGTTCGACAGCGGCGGCCATCATTTTCTTGGCGCCGTCCATGGTCAGGCGCTTGCCGGTGGTGACGTACACGTATCCTCCCAACCTTTTGTTTGGCGCCGATGATAGGGGGTTGTCGCGGTGCAAGTAAACCAAAAGACACACGTCCGGTACGCGCTTATTTTTGATGAGATGAAATAGACCGCGCTTAAAGCGCAGCTTCGAGCTTGCCGTAAAGCGGATTGTCCTTTGAGAATACGTAATCGAGATCGGCCACCGCCACCGCCTCCGCGCCGTTCTCGCGCAGGAAGCTGGTGAGCGCGTAGACCTTGTCCGGCGGGCAGTGCAGCGTCAGCATGCCCGACGAGGTTGGGCCGCCGAACGGTGTCACCACGCCGAATTGCTGCTTGGCGCGCTCGACCAGCGAGGCATCGCAGGCGGCAAAGCGCGCGCGCACCTCGCGGAAGGATCGCGCGCGCTGCTGAGCGGCGACGCGATCGAGGATAACGCGCGCGGTCTCGCGCTCGGCCTCGCCCCAATTGGCCGTGCGCGCGGCGACGAGGTTCGCCTGGGAGCGCAAAATGACGCCGTCTTCGACGATCTTCAGCCCGTTGGCGGCGAGCGTCGTGCCGGTGGTGGTGATGTCGACGATCAATTCGGCGGTGCCGGCGGCCGGCGCGCCTTCGGTCGCGCCGCTGCTCTCGACGATGCGGTAGTCGACGATGCCGTGCGCGGAGAAGAACTCGCGCGTCAGATTGATGTATTTGGTCGCCACCCGCATCTTGCGGCCGTGGGCGTGACGGAACGCGGTGCCGACGTCGTCGACGTCGGCCATGGTGCGCACGTCGATCCAGGCCTGCGGCACCGCCACGACCACGGTGGCGAAACCGAAGCCGAGGCCCTCGATCAGTACCACTTTGCCGTCGGCATCCGGGATCATCTCGCGCACCAAATCCTCGCCGGTAACGCCAAAATGCACGGCGCCGGCGGCGAGCTGCGAGGTGATCTCGGAGGCCGAAAGGTAGGCGACCTCGACGCCGTCGAGCCCGGCAATGGCGCCGCGATAATCGCGCGCGCCGCGCGGCTTGATCAGGTTCAAGCCGGAGCGCGCGAAGAAGGCTTCGGCGTTTTCCTGCAGCCGGCCCTTGGCCGGAACCGCCAGCACGAGGGCGCTCATGCCGCGCCTCCATAAACGCTCAAGCGCTCGATCCACACGGCGAAGCCGACCGCCGCGATCGGCTCAGGCGCACCGAGGCGGGTCAGCAGGCCGTCATAGCGGCCGCCGGCGACCAGCGGATCGCCGGTGCGCTTGGGGTCGGTCAGTTCGAACACGAAGCCGGTGTAGTAGTCGAAGCCGCGCCCGAAGGCGGTGGAGAAGCGCACGCGTTTCAAGTCGATGCCGCGCGCGGCAAGAAAGCCGGTGCGGGTTTCGAACAAATCGATGGCCGGCGAGAGCGCGGCCGTCATGTTGCCTTCGCCGGCGAGCGCGCGCAGCGCCGCCGCGGCCTCGTCGGGGTCGCCGGCGATGGCGAGGAAGCGCTCGATCAGCGCGCGCACGTCGCGCGGCAGTTTCGCCGCGGCGCCGAGCGCCGACTGCTCGAGGAAGCGCTCGGCGATTTCGGCGACCGAGCGGCCGCCGACCGCGTTGATGCCGGCGATCGACAACAGATCGGTGACCAGCGCGTGCGCGCCGTGTGGATCGGAGCCGGCGAGCGCCGCCAGCACGCCCTGGTATTCAGGGCGCGAATTGTTGCCGCCGAGCACGAGACGATCGAGGTCCTGCGCCAGGTTGCTCTTGCGGTTGAAATCCTTGATCAGCCGCCGCTTCCAGGCCGGCGGCAGCTCGAGCCCGGCGATCAGCGCGGCAAACAGCGCGACGTCGCCGATCTGCATGTCGGGCTGGTCAAGTCCGTAATGCGCGGTGGCCTCGAGCCCGAGCGCGAGCATCTCGGCGTCGGCCGCCGCCTTGTCGGGGCGGCCGAAGCTCTCGATGCCGGCCTGCAGGAATTCGGCGGGCGCATCGAAGCGGTGGCGGAACACCGGCCCGAGATAGCAGTAGCCCGCCGGCTGGCCGGCTACGGCTGAGGCGAGGTAGTCGCGCGACACCGGAATGGTGAGGTCGGGGCGCAGGCAGAACTCGCCGCCGCCCGGCGCGGTCGTGAGATACATGCGCTTGCGGATGTCTTCGCCGGAGAGGTCGAGGAACGGCTCCGCCGGCTGCAGGATGGCGGGCGCAATGCGGACGTAGCCGGCGCGCTCATAGGAAGCGACCAGCGCCTCCGCGCGCGCGTCTTTCGTCTCGGTTGTCACGGTCGCGTTCATCGCTTTTCCGGTAGCCGATTGCCGCCGCCCTTTAGCACGATAATTTTAAGGATTCGACGACGTTTGCCCGATGCCCTTAATGCCCTGGGACAAACGCGCGGCGTCGTTAACGAATTTTGCCCTTGCTGAAAAGCCCGTGGATTGCGGGCCCGCGCGCGTCAGCCCTGCGCGGTCACCGTCACTTCCACGTTCATGGCGATGAAGTCCGCGGCCGCGCCCACGTAGCTGCCCGAGATCGGGATGCCTTGCGAGGGATCGCGCGTGACCGCGACGCGGATCAGCGTCTCGCCGGCGATCAGCACGTCGGTCGGATCGTATTCGATCCAGCCGGCGCCGGGCAGGTAGACTTCCGCCCAGGCGTGCGTCGCGGCGACCGCTTGCGTGGCGTCGCCTTTGTCGAGCGCGGGATCGTAGAGATAGCCGGAGACGAAGCGGGCGCCGAGGCCGAGATAGCGGCAGGCCTCGATGAACACCATCGCGAAATCGCGGCAGGCGCCGGACTTCTTTTCCAGCGTCTCCCACGGCGCCTGCGTGCCCGGCTCGTGCCGCTCGGCATAGACGATGTTCGGCTGCAAGGCCGCGTTCATGTTGGTGAGCAAATCGAGCGTGCGCATCGGCCGCGACGTGACGAAGCCGTCGGCCCAGCGCGCCAGCACGCCGTTCGGGTCGGGATCGTGCTGCTCGAGCAGGCGGCCGAGATCGACGCGGTCGCTGCTCGAATAGATGAACGGGTAATACTCCGCCTCCGGCGCGATCGGGAACGCCGGGCCTTCGATGCCGTAGCGTTCGATCTTGAGCGCGCTGACGATGGAAAGCGTATCGGCGGCGGCCGTAAAATCGACCAGCGCGACCGAATTGCCGAACACGTCGTGCATCCAGCGCACGTGGCCGGGCGGCGACAGCGTCAGCTCGGCTGACACCAGCCGCAGGTCGTGGGAATCACGCGGGCGCAGCATCAGCCGGTGCTGGCCGAAGGTGACCGGCCGCGCATAGCGGTAGGTGGTGGCGTGGCGGACGGTCAAAAGGCGCATGAAATCACCGGGTAATCTTGGCCGCTATTCCGATGCAAGCGGCGCGCCAATCCCTCCGCCGTCATGCCCGGCCTTGTGCCGGGCATCCACGCCTTGGCCGAAAAGTAAGACGTGGACGGCCGGGACAAGCCCGGCCATGACGCGTTTCTAGCGTGCCGCGAATTTAGCCCAGTTTGTGCCGCGCCAGCAGCTTGCGCACTTCCTCGACCAGGTCGTTTTCCTTGACCGCGATCTGCGCCTCGGCCTGCTTTTTCAGGTACTCGTCGCGGTCCTTGAGGTCGCTCGGCGCAGAGCCCGCGATCAGATCGCGGATCTGCACTTCGCCCTTGGCCTTTTCGTCTGGTCCCTGGATCACCGCGCAAGGCGATGAGCGTTTGTCGGCATATTTGAGCTGTTGGCCGATGCCGTGTTTGGGATTGCCGAGATAGGGCTCGGCGCGGATGCCGGCATTGCGCAATTTCGCAGTCAGCGCTTGCGCCGCCGCCATGCTCTCGGCGCCGAACACGGTGACCAGCACAGGGCCGGGCGCGGCTTTTTCGCCAAGCTTGCCGAGCGCCGCGAGCGCCGCCTGCAGCCGCGACACGCCGATGGAGAAGCCGGTCGCCGGCACCGGCTGGCCCATGAAGCGCGAGACGAGACCGTCGTAGCGTCCGCCGCCGCCGACCGAGCCGAAACGCACCGGGCGGCCTTTCTCGTCGAGCGTCGCTAGTCCCAATTCCACCTCGTAGACTGGACCAGTGTAATACTCGAGGCCGCGGACCACGGACGTGTCGATGAAGATGCGGTCGGATTTGAGCAACGAACCTATCTGCAAAAGTTCTT
>Ga0335078_10011231_pt1 | contig 13283 bp, 10 predicted proteins | sample Lox_Sample_32_FD_206711 | JGI IMG/M metagenome (GOLD analysis project Ga0335078, IMG submission 206711) | Soil microbial communities from Loxahatchee National Wildlife Refuge, Florida, United States - Lox_Sample_3.2 | ecosystem: Environmental > Terrestrial > Soil > Wetlands | place: USA...
AAACCTTGGGGAGAGTCCAGGAGCAGGACAAACATGGGACAGTCGGGATGAAATTTCCGCCAGGAATCAGAGAGCACACGAGCCATCGGCAAATAGTTCTTGGCGATGATGGTGCAGGCGGCGAATTCGATGCGTTGGGAGTTCATCTGCCGGACAATTCCGCGAAAGCCGCTAGGTACGCGTGCCGATAGCTGCGTAGGCTGGAGCGCTGGTTATACTTGGCTGGACAACGATCTCGCCGCCGCGGCCATTTCCGGAGTGCGCGCCAGCCTCACCCGTATTAGGAATAGAGGCGACATGCGGGGCAAGGATGCAGATCTGCGAATCCCGGAATCCGTTGCTTTCAAGGATCGATCGTAAAGTCTCCGAATAGATGGGATGGAGGTGACCAGGATCGAGGCGCCAGTTTCGTCCGAAGGGTGAGTCCGAGTCTGGATTTATGGTCTCGATAACGATGCGGCCGCCTGGCTTTAATTTCGAGGAGCACAGAGCTATGAATTCAGACTGCATGTGAGGAGGTAGATACTCGATTAGTCGAGCGGAAAAAACTCCACCGAGCGACCGCTCCGGTAGTTGTTTGAGGTATTGGAACAAGTCTGCCTCGACAATCTTCAGATGCTTGCGGCGGGCAACTTCGCAGGCTGAGGTATCGGAATCGACGCCGTACGATTCAATTCCCGCATTCTTCAGCAGTTCGAGAAATTCACCCCGGCCGCAACCGAAATCGACTACCGGCGAAAGGCCGTGGAAAAGCCGAACATAAGGACTCTGTTGTTCCTGAATTGCGAGCCTTGCGGTCTCCGAGACTTCTTCTAAAGCAATGGCAGCTGAATTGTGGTGCTCAAGGTGGAGTAATTGCTGCTGCAGTGAAACCAGTTGGTTCTGCCGCAAAACTAGTTGGCTCTGAAGCGCACTTATCCCTTGTCCGTGCTGTTCAATGGCTTGAGCGACATTTCGATGAAATACCTGTAGAGGTCGCGTATACCAATTCAGAGAACGCTGCAACAATTTCTTAAAGCTCTGGATTGCTTGATTTAGAAGACCGGGATTTCTAGGATTAAGCTGTCCAACTTCGCTACTGGAATGCCACACGTCGGCAGAAAGACTTGCCATTATGGCCGGATCGATCGCAGGCTCCGTAACGGCCTCAGTCGCGTTGCCAGTCTGATCGCTAGCATGGGGCGGCGCCACATGCGCTCTGAGCGTCGACAGTACTTCTTGCTCTTCCATCAATTCTCCCGAGGTAGTCGCGTCTTAGGGCTCCACGAATTATCTGCGAGGTTGTCGCGGGCCAGATCGCACTAAGGCCATGATTTTGCGAAGCGGCGAGGTTACTTTCCAAGATAGAGAATGATGCATTTGGTAAAGCGCGTCTTCGGCGACGAGCAGCTTTTGTTGTGTTTCATGGAGGACGAGTTGGACTGCTTCATTCTTGGCGGTCAACTCGCGAGTTGTCGCGTCGAGGTCCGCTGTGAGACGCTCACGCTCACGCTGCAGCGTCGTGACCTGCTGCTCGTGCGCGACTATTTTCTGTTTCAGCTGCGACGTACACAATTCGAATAAATCGATGGTTTGCCTGGAGGCCGGCACTATCCTGAGGGTGATCGTTACTCTCCCTGGACTGCTGATCTCCGGCGGGATTGCAATCATAAACTGAGGATCATCGTCGCGGCTAAGCAGGAAGGAGGTGTTCTCGGAGAATGGCAACACGCAGCTTCCGGCAGGGGTGATGGCTCGAACGGCGGACGAGGCGCGAGATTCCCAGGCGGGATCTTCCGGCTTACCCGAGTGAATCAGGATGTCGCCAACCTCGATGAAACCTGGCTGGGCGCCGGGATCGATCCTGATCGGCCCAAGACCAAGCGGTACCCGGAAGTCGAAGGTTAAGGTCTCCCACACGCCAGGTCGCAGGGGGCGAATCTGGCAGGTGTCCTCCGAATAGCCCTGTTCTCCGAAGGGAAATGCTTGCACTCGGATGTCAGGTATGCCACCGCCGGGGGCCGGACGGCCGGCGGCCAGCGGGAAGCGACCCAGAATGTTCTCGAGGTGCGAAGCATAGATAACATAGTGCCGGCGCAGATCTTCACGAGCCGACGGCGAGCTATCAAAAAGAAGTTCCGTGAGAGGCGAGTGTCGGGTTATATGCCCTTTAGCAAGAATGCCAAGGCCCCAGCTGTGATGAAACTCAAAGGTCTCGGGGAACTCGGCTTTAATCTCGTCCCATAGCTTCCAGACTCCAAAATCTTCATGCCGCGGAGTAATGTCATGCAGCAGGATGATTCCGCCACTTCGTACCTTGGGCAGCCAAGAGCGGAAGTCGCGAGCTACAGCATCGTAGGTATGAAGGCCATCAATGTGCAGAAGGTCGATGGATTCGTCATCAAATTGGGACAGTGCGTCGTCGAAGCTTCGTCGGAGAAGATAGGAAAATTGCCGATAGTAGCGATTATTGTAGTCGTTGACCTCGTCGAAAACTTCCTCGCCGTAAAGGCCGGCGTGCTCATCGCCGTGCCAGTGATCGACGGCGTAACACAAGCAGGAGAGTTTGAGTTCTTCGACGGACTGGCAAAATGTGAAGTAGGCCTCGCCCCAGTGAGTGCCGAGTTCGACGATAAGGCTGGGCTGCAGGGCGGCGATCAGATCATTTGCAAATGTGAGATGGCCGGTCCAGCTGCCGACATTTCTGGGCTTATAGCGGCGTGGGAGGAACCGGGGCGGCGGTAGGCCGAAACTGGTTGCCGCTTTGGGTTCTTCGACTTGCAGGATGATGCTGCCTCCGGGTGCGAATCGCAGCGAGCTGATGCAGCTGCGCCATCGGTATGTTAACGATTCTAGCGCGTGTTTACAATATGATGACGCTGCCGGCAGCAGTCGCGCCCGGTGGGGTGGAAGTTGGAATCTGGAGGGGCCGCCGGCGGAAGCCGGCTCGGACAGAAAAGTGAAGCGCTTAGACAATGGCCTGAAGTGAGAACCCCTGTCGTCCCTACGGGACTTGTAATCTTTTAACCACTGTACTCATCGCTGAAGCGCTGGGTTAAATTCTTTCGCGCCTACGGCGCTCTTTTTGTCAGCCAGATATCATCGCATTCTTCCACCAAGATTCTGCAAATCCGCCTCTCACGCAAACACTGAAGGCCAAGCTAAGCCCGGCACGATTGGAGAAACGCCTAGCGTCGCTGTTAGAGCTCGCGATAGTTCAGCAGCCCAGCCCCGATGATCACAAAGCAGAGCGGCCAGATCCAGGAGGGGATGGCGCGATCTTCCGTCGGCAAGCGCAGCTCCAGCCAGCGTGACCAGCCGGCGACGACTCCAGCCACAGCCAGCGGGGTGTGACTTAGCTCGGCCAGAGTTTCTTCGCGCACATTGGTCGTGCCGTGAGAGTGAGTGAGCAGCAGAGCGGCGCCCACAGCGCAGAGGAGCGGGAAGATCAAGGGGAGAACGCCCTGGTGGGCGGGATTGCGGCGAACGCGCAGCTCGAAGATGGCGAAGGCGATGCAGAGCAGCGCGGCGGCGCGATGCTGGAAGATTTCCGGATCGGCCCAAGTCGCCCAAAAGCTCTTGGGGCCGAGCGGCCAGGTGTCGGGATCGCCGCGGAAAAAGATGAAGATACCGATGCCGATCATCAGCAGCGGCCAATTTTCCGCCCATTTCGCGTGGCCGGTGCGCGCCAGCAGGGCGAGCAGGCCCATGCCCAGGACAATCACTCCCATCCAATGGTGGTTGTATTCCGACCACTGTTTGTCGGCGATGCTGCGAATCGACAGAGGAGAGCCCTCGCTGGTGTAGGCGATCGTTTTGCGCGTGGGATCGTCGTCGGAATAGTGCTGTCCGGGCATGCGAGTGGAGAGCGCGGTGACATCGGGGCTGCGCAACAGCGGCCACTTGGGTTCGAGACGAGCGAGAATGTGCGAAGGCTGGACGGTATCGTTGGGCAGGTCGACGGCCGGAGGCGAGGCGGTCATCGAGGCGGCCGCCAGCACGATGGTAATGCCGATGCCGACCTCGGCTTCGACCAACCGCCGCAGCCGCGGAATGGTCTCGCCGGGAGCGTAGCGCCGCAGCATCAGGAAGTTAATTCCGCCTAAGGCGAGCATGCATAGCAGCATGCCGACTTTAGCCAGCAACATCAGCCCGTACGACGTGCCGATAAGCGCGTGCCAGGAGCCGACGTAAGAGAAACTCATGCACACGCCGCTGACGACCAGCACGACCACGCTGATCAGTGCCAGCTGCGAGAAACGCTGTGTCAGATACCACTGCGTCGCCTTCTCGCGGCTGACGTGCAGGCCCATCAGCAGGAAGGGCAAGCCGCCAATCCAGAAGCCGGTTGCGATCACATGGAACAGGGTGAGGCCGATCAGAAGCGCACGGCCCTCGATGCGCGAGGCGGCGTGGTCGGTCATCACGGAGCCGCCCAGCACGCCCGCGACCAGCAGGATCAGCAGCCAGACATTGTGTCGCCGCTGGCTGATGAGAGCGGCGATGATCAGCGAGCAGACCAACATGACCGAGCTGGCGATGAAGAAGTTCGCACCGGTGACCTCGCGGAAGCCGATCTCGGCCGAGGCCATCAGGGCGCTGGAGTTCACGTAAAGATAGAGCAACTGAATGATGACGAGACCGATGGCCGATGCGCGAAAGAGGCGCAGCGATCGCGAACGAACCTGCTCGAGGCTGTCGCTCGGAAGATTCGCGCCGGGACGGGCGATCCAGAAAGTGAAGACCAGGCCGCCCAGCAGCAGAGACTGCGCTACCAGAGTCGCCGCGCTCAGGATTACGGCGAGATAGCCAAAGATGTCGACAAGCTTCAGCATTGAAAACTAGTTGACGGTGAACTCGACTACGCCGTTGCTCATGTGGCCGTCGGAGGCGAGCACGCGCCATTGCAACTTGTAGGTGCCGGGTTTCAAGCCGCTCACGCTGGACTCCAGGACGTCAGGCGCGGTTTGTTTGGGAGCTGGAAGTTCCGTCGTCGAGCCATCGGCCGCGATCAGCTGTAGGTGCGACCGTTTGCCGTCAACTCGAACATTGAACTTCAGCCAGATGGGAACGTCGGGGCCCTTGACGGTGGCGTTGATAGCAGGCTTCGACTGCATGAGAACGGCGTGTGCCCAGACCGGTTGAGCGAAACAAGCGAAGAGGGCGAGGATCAAAAGCACCGGAAAAGCGGGCGATCGCAAGGTACGGCGCAAAATCACTACCTCCACAGGATGATCGAATCGATGTTGGCAGAATACTATCTTCGAGAGGCGGGCTCAACGTGCGTCAGGGTCCTCGCGCTTGGTGAGGCGCATCCCGACCAGGCGACTGATCAGCAGCGCAGGATACATGATGCCGATGACGGACTCGATGATCGCGAGCGAGCGTGCATGGCTGGTCCAGGGCACGATGTCGCCATAGCCGACAGTGGTGAGCGTGACGAAGCTGAAGAAGGTGAAGTCGGCGGGCGTAAAGTGCCTGCCTGGGTCTACGCTGTCGCGGAACGAATCCGGAATCAGGCCATGGATGATCATGTAGGCCACGCCAAAGGTGATGCCGATGAGCAGGTACGCCGAAACCGCGCCTGCCAGGGTATCGCCGGTCACATCGGGCCTGGAGAGAATCGACCACACCAGGACGCTGGTGATGAAGACGAGGAAAACGACGCCGAGGCACTCGTCGGTTAGCCGGTACAGCGGGCGGTGCTCGACCAGGCGAATCAGGCGTACTACGATCGCGGGAAAACCGAGAAGGAAAGCAATGGTGGTGATGCGTCCCCGGCCCATGACCGAGTACAGCGAAGTGCAGAAGACGATGACGGCGAGGAGTCGGAACAGCTCGTCGTGATAGCCGACGTTGACGAGGAAGGGGTAGAAGAGGATCAGCCCGAGCTCCGCGAACAAGAGCGCAGTATACGGGTGCAGACGCCGGCGGTCCCGGATTTGGATAAGTTTGTCTTTTGCGGCCGAGACAGCGCCCACAGAAAGCATCCCTCCCAGTCGTTCGAGTATGCAGCACAGGTGTTGCAATTCAAAATGAAAAGGGTTAGCAGGCAGCGGGGTGTTTGAAGTTCAACCGACGGTGTACTGGGTGAAGCACGCCTTTACGCTGCTAAGAACTCCGATGTCGGAAGACCGGTGTCAGGGCATGAGTTTTACTCGTGCCGATCAGTTTTTAATTCTTCCCTGAGGCGGCTTCACAATTTGCTGAAAGACTCGGATTTCTACCGGTTCGTATCAGGGCACGACTTCAGTCGTGCCGATAAGTTGTTTACTTTTAATCCCAGCCGGCGTTAGCCGGCGACACAAAATGCGCGCGTTGAAGTCTTTCAACAACTGTTCAGCGCACTTGGCGCAAAACGACTTTTCAGCGGGCTGCTCAGTGCAGACCGCAATCGCACTTGGCGCCGCTTCGGCGCCTGAGGTACCTCAGCGGCTAAAGCCGGACCCGCGAAGAGGCCGCAGGAATGCACGCCTGAAGGCGTGCTCCACCCGGCCGCTGAAGCCGGTTCCGCAAGCTGGTAAATCAGCTGGACGCCGGCTGAAGGCCAGCTCTGCCCAAACGCGTAGCCTCAACTTATCGCAACAGTGCTCTGGGATCGGGATCGCCGGCGGAGGCATTCGGCGGGACGGTTTCCGATTCCTCAACAGTGTCGCCTTCGCCGGGCGCGAGGAACAGGTTCTGCTCGATGCCGTGCTGCTTGGTGTAGAGCTCGAAGTAGCGGCCGCCGAGATCGAAGAGCGACTGATGCGTGCCGCGCTCGACGATGCGGCCGGCTTCGACGACGAGGATCTGGTCGGCGCGGCGGATGGTCGAGAGGCGGTGGGCGATGACGAAAGTCGTGCGGCCCTGCATCAGGTACGACAGGCCTTGCTGGATCATGGCTTCCGATTCGGAGTCGAGGCTGGAGGTGGCTTCGTCGAGGATGAGGATGCGCGGGTTGGCCAGAATGGCGCGCGCGATGGAGACGCGCTGGCGCTGCCCGCCGGAGAGCTTGACGCCGCGCTCGCCGATGATGGTGTCGTACTTCTGCTCGTACTTCTCCGCGAATTCGTCGACGCGCGCGATGGCGCAGGCGCGAAGAATCTCGGCTTCGGTCGCGTCGGGTTTGGAGAAAGCTACGTTCTCGCGAATCGAGCCGTCGAAGAGGAACGAATCCTGCAGCACCATGCCTAACTGCGTGCGATACGACTCCAGCCGGACGTTCGCGAGATCGACGTCGTCGACCAGAATCTTGCCTTCATTTGGTTTGTGGAAGGCGGCGATGAGGCCGATGATGGTGGACTTGCCGGAGCCCGACGATCCCACCAGCGCCGTCACCGTTCCCGGCGATGCGTGGAAAGAAATGTCGTGCAATACGGTCTTTTCCTGCTCGTAGGCGAAGGTGACATCGTCAAACGCGAGGTCGCCGCGAATCTCGCCTAGCGCGACGGTGCGGCCGGGGTCTTCGTACTCCTGCGTCTCGTCGAGGACCTCTCGGGTGCGCTCCAGGCCGGCGATGGCTTCGGTGATCTGCGTGCCGATGCCGACCACCTGGAATAACGGCGCGGCAAGATATCCCAAGAACATGGTGTAGGTGAAGAATCCGCCGAGCGTGAGTTTGCCGGCGAGAATTTCGCGCGTGCCCATGAACATCACGATGGCGCCGATGATGCCCATCAGCGTGGAGGACGACAGGCTCATCACCGATGTTGCGGTCAGCGTTTTGAAGACGTTTTGCAGCAGGCGCTCGACGCCGGAGCTGAAGACGTCGTGCTCGCGCGCTTCGGCGTGATAGCCCTTCACGACGCGCACGCCGCCCAGAGATTCGGTGAGACGGCCGGTGACTTCGGCGTTGATCTTGGCGCGCTCGCGGAAGATGGGGCGGATGACGCGGAAGGCTTTGCGCAGGCCGATGCCGAAGACCAGAAGGAAGCCGAAGGCAATGGCGGTCATGACCGGGCTGATGTGCATGAGGACGGCGAAGGCGATGACCGCGGTCAGCAGGCCGCCGACGAAATCGACCAGGCCGGTGCCGATGAGGTTGCGCACGCCTTCGACGTCGGACATGATGCGCGAGACCAGCATGCCGGTTTTGTTGGAGTCGTAATACGAGACGGAGAGGCGGCCGACGTGCTCCTGCACGCGGCGGCGTAGTTCGGCGATGAGCTTTTGCGCAGCCTTCGACAGCGTTTGCGTGAGGGCGAACGAGGTCAGGCCCTGGATGAGCGTTGCCGCCAGCACCACGCCGACCAGCGGGTAGAGCATTTTGAAGTGCCGCTTGCCGATGACGTCGTCGACCAGATATTTGGTGGACGCGGGCAGCACCAGGCCGGAGACGCGGTTGATCACCATCAGGCCCATGCCCATGGCGAGCAGGACTCGGCGCGGGCGTATGAGCTGCAGGATCTCCGGCAGCGCCTTGAAGAGCTCGGTTTTCTTTTGGCCCGCGCGCGGGGCGGGGCCGGCCATCATGTAGTGCAAGTTAGTTGGATTCTATCGAACGGCAGTTGGGTTCGGAATGGCGGTGCGGCGCCGGACACTGTCCTAATGGCGCCGACGATTGGGTTCGTCCAAGCCAATACTGCCCAAATCAGAAGGTTGTCATCACAAGCGGAGCGAGGGATCTGCTGTTTGCTTCCAGTGCCGAAAAACAGGTCCCTCGCTTCGCTTGTGATGACAATCTTCCAGTTCGGAGGGTGTTGGCTCATCAGAGTGGGTTGTGCGCCTTGAGCACAGGGTCTAATTTTGACGATCGGCGGAAGCTGGACCTGAGATACGGCAAATTCTCCCAGCGGCCTCCAGAGGCCCAATCCGGAGGTATTCCCATTCTGGGACAAACTTGCCGACCTGGCCAGTCCGAAAAGAGTCCGAGGAGCATGTTGTTAGCGGCAGAGTTACGCGGTAGACTGCCGCAGTCTTTGACACGATCTCTGCAGAGCTCCAGGCAGCCGATGAAAACTCTTTTCCTCGTTTTTGCTCTGACACTCCCGCCGACAATTCTTGCGCAGACGAACCAGCAGCTGCAACCCGATCCCGGTTTGCTGGACGAGATCAACCACATCCAGGCGATCGACAATCACTCGCATCCTCCGGCGCTGAACGGACCGCACGGCGAGAAGGACGATGACTTCGACGCGCTGCCCTGCGATCCGCTGGAGCCGACCGCGAATGGCTGGTTCTTTCGCGAGGACAATCCGGTCTACATCCAGGCGTGGAAGAAGATGTTTGGCTACAAGTACGACGACTTCCAGCCGGAGCACGTCAAGGAGCTGATTGCGACGAAAGAAGCGGTGAAGCAGCGCGAGGGCGAGAACTATCCCAACTGGGTGCTCGATCAGCTGGGCATTGAGCAGGAGCTGGCGAATCGCGTTGCGCTGGGTCCGGGATTGCACCCGCCGCGCTTTCGCTGGGTGCCGTTCGACGACATCCTGCTCTTTCCGCTGAACAACTCCTCGCTGAAGGCGCAATCGCCCGACCGCAAGATCTTCTTCGACCGGGAAGGGCTGCTGCTCAAGCGGTACCTGAAGCAACTGAACCTGGCGGCGCTGCCGGGATCGCTCGCGGACTATGAGAAGACCGTGATCACGCCGCTGTTGGAGTCGCAGCGCAAGAACGGCGCGGTGGCGATCAAGTTCGAGGCGGCATACTTGCGGTCGCTCGACTTCGAGCCGGCCAGCGCCGTGGAAGCTGCCGGCATCTACGCGCAGTACATCAACACCGGCAAGCCCCCGAACGACGCCGAATACAAGACGCTGCAGGACTACCTCTTCCGCTACATCGCGCGCGAGGCCGGACGGCTGGGCCTGGCTGTGCACTTCCATACCGGCGGCGGATGCGGCGGCTACTTTCGCATGGAGGGCGCCAATCCTCTGCTGCTCGACTCGGTGTTCAACGATCCCACGCTGCGCAAGACCAACTTCGTGATGCTGCACGGCGGCGCCGGCGGCTTCGAGCAGTTTGTGCCCTATCTGCTGATGAAGCCCAACGTCTACGCCGACTTCTCCGAGCAAACCTGGATGACCTCGCCGCGCCACATCGCCGCGAGCATTCGCTTCATGCTGGAGTTCTATCCCGACAAGGTGCTGTTCGGCACCGACCTGTATCCGTTCGAGCCGCAGGTGAATTGGGAAGAGACGGGATACGAGACCGAGACCGCGGGACGGACCGCGCTCGCCATCGCGCTCACCGGCATGATGGAGGACGGCGAGATCACGCGCGCGCAGGCCAGCGAGTTCGCGCGCAAGGTGATGCGCGACAACGCCATCAGACTTTATGGGCTGAGCGCGAAGCCGTAGTGATTCGTGAAGACAGGTTTCACCACGGAAGGCACGGAAGTTATTTAGATAACATCATCGGCGCGCGGCTTGCGTCTTTGGAGGACAGATCAACCAGAAGAGGAGAGAAAAGAAAACTTCCGTGCTCTCCGTGTTCTCCGTGGTGAAAATTGCATTCTCAATTTCCACAACAGCGCGCAATTTCCCACAGCGCGGGCAAACGAAAAGGCCACCCGGCAACGGGGCGGCCTCTTCTTCAAGGGAGAATAGTTCCAACGGAGGCTAGACCGTCAAAACTTTCTGGATGAAATAGTAGGGTTCCGGAAAGTGCGTGTCAAGGAATTTTCGTGACTTAAATTACTGCATTTTCAATCATTTACGAGAAATTCAGAAAATGGTAGAGAACCGGCCAGATTTTATCCGATTTGGGCTAATTTATTATAAGTGATTGAAAAAACAGCGTGTTATCGGTCAGCCGGCTCTTCCAAGTGCAGTTGGATGATCTCCACTTCCTCGGGACGGTCGAACACCTTATCGGGGAAGAATCGCTTCACCACGATGCGAAGGCCGCCGAAAAAAACTCCGAAGATGATGGAGATCAGCAGAATGATTCCGATCAGCGCGAAGACTGCGAGGATCAAGTTGCCGATATTGTTGCGCGGCGTGACGCTGGTCGCCTCGCTCCACGTCACTTCGGCTTCGTAGTTCACCGAGTTGAGGAGATCGCGCGCTTCGCTGCTGCCGGTCGCTCCCGTCACAACTTCCAGAATTGGCCCCGTTCGCCGCTCGAGAAAATTGCTGGAGCCCTTCTGCGCGCCTTGCAATGCGCGCAAACGCTCGTCGGCAATCTGCGGCGTCGGGTATTTCAGCAGCGTCAGCATCAGATCGCCGCTCTTTGAGGAGTAATCCTGGGTCAGGACTTCGGGTTGAAAGGCGAAGTCGACTTGCTCGACAGTGAGCGGCGACTTCGCGGCGAGCAGCGCCTGCGGACCGAGTACATACTTCGCGGAGTTTTCCACCGCATCTTTCTTGGGCAGATATTCAGGAAGGGTCGGCAGATTGTCGGCCCCGCCTTGCACCGTGGGCAGCACCGCAGCCAGATCGCGCAGCTCGCTGGCCGACATGGCGCTGATGCGATCGAAGTTCGCCTCCACCAGCACGTTGCTGCGGAAGAAGAGCACACGGTTGTTGGCCGAGGCAGCCTTGGTCCCGATCTCCTCGGTCTTCATCACCGGCTGCCGGTAAAAGGTGAAGGCGCCATAAGCGCCAGTGGCGTCGTCGAATCGCGCAGCCTTGATCGTCAGCTTGCGGCCGTCATCGCGCGTGTAAGTCGCTGTTTCTGAATCGGTGAAGCCGTATTCCTTCAGGACCGCCGGATAGGCGGCATCAGCTTGTGCGGCATCGGTCGTGATCTGCGGCTGACCGGTCTGGCTCCAGCCGGCAAACGACTTCGGCAGGAAAGCGGGGTTATCGGCTGCAATTGCCACGGCCCCGAGCCACAGGCAAGCGGCAACCGCAAGAAGAAAGCGCTTCATGGGACGACGAGACAAAGAAATTACCTACGTGATTAGACTACTGCGGCGGAGGCAAAGTTTCCAGAAGCGCGAGAAGCTGTGAGCCACGAGCTTCGAGCCAGGTTACTGAGCGCGGCGCTGGGGCCACGGCACCTGGGACTGGGACCCGGACTACAGGAATACGGTGGTTGGCAAAGGCAACTCGTGCCGCGCGGCTCGAAGATCGCGGCTCGTGGCTCGAAGCTCCTTGCTCGTAGCTTCCTACTGACTCGCTTCTTTATTGAATTTTGTCGCCACCTTCACACCGCTCAGGCCGCCGGCGTATTTGGCGATTCCCTTATAGAGTGACTCGGCGATCTTTTCGCGGTATTCCGGCGTCTCGAGTTTGGCCTCGTCGGTTGGGTTAGAAACAAACGAGATCTCGGCCAGGATGCTGGGCATGTTGGCGCCGATCAGCACCACGAATGGTGCTTTCTTCACGCCACGGTCGCGCAGGGTCGAGCGCTTGGTCGCAAGGCCGCTGTAAAGCGATTGTTGAACGTCGCTGGCCAACTCGCGCGATTCTTCAATCTTGTCCTTCAGCGTGATCTTCTTGACCAGGTCCTGTAGCTCGAAGATCGACTTCTGCGAGACGGCGTTCTCGCGCGCGGCGACCTCCAGCGCGTCGGGATTGGAGGTGAAGTTCAGGTAATAGGTTTCAACTCCGCGCGCCGAAGGGTCGCTGCTGGAGTTAGCGTGGATGGAGATGAACAAATCCGCCTGATGCTCGTTGGCGATCGCCGTGCGCGTCTCCAGAGGAATGAAGGTGTCGTCGTCGCGAGTGTAGATGACGTCGGCGCCCAGTCGCGTCTCCAGCAGGCGGCCGAGGCGTAGCGCCACGTCGAGCACGAGATCCTTCTCCATCAGACCGTCAGGGCCGATGGTGCCGGTGTCGTGACCACCGTGCCCGGCGTCGATGACGATGCGGCCAATCTTCAAGCCCAGGGTGCGAGTCAGGCTGCGGTCCCCGAGTGAGGTCGGTTCGGCCTCGTGCCCGGTTGGCGTACTTGCTGCGGCAGTCTTGGTCGTCTTCTTGGAATCCTTGTTTTTGGAATTGCTCGCACGCGGCGCGACGGCGACTGCAGTCGGAGCGGTGGTAGGTTCGGTGGTTGCCTTTAGCTCTGGCCCGCTGGTGTCCTTCGGTCCAGCGAAGAGCGGATCATTCGTTTTCACCGCCGGCGCCTTGCTGGTCGAACCGGAGTCAGGAGAGATCTCATCGGCGCTGTCGTCGTTGTCGTCGACCACCACCCTATGTGGCGCCGCCTTCTTCGAACTGGAGGCCGTCGTCGGTGGAGTGGGCGGGGTGGTTGTGGCCGGATTGTCGGCAGACGAATTCGACTTCCTGGCCGCAGCGCTTGCTGTTGCTGCCTTATCCGCTTCATTCGCCTTCTCGACGGAGCGGTACGACTTTTCCTTGGCGACGGTGGTCACCGCCCCCTCGACGTTTGCCGCGCCCGAGGCCGAATTTGCCTTCGCGATCAGCGTCTGCGACTGC
>Ga0335078_10011232_pt1 | contig 13282 bp, 12 predicted proteins | sample Lox_Sample_32_FD_206711 | JGI IMG/M metagenome (GOLD analysis project Ga0335078, IMG submission 206711) | Soil microbial communities from Loxahatchee National Wildlife Refuge, Florida, United States - Lox_Sample_3.2 | ecosystem: Environmental > Terrestrial > Soil > Wetlands | place: USA...
ATCGGCGGCGTCTGGTGCTACTTCATCGGCGAGGCCGAGCCGCAGACCGCATTCAACCCGCTGTTCGACCTCACCCTGGTGCTGATGGCGTTCCTCGGCGGCTACGGCTCGATCAGCGGGCCCGTGCTCGGCGCGCTGATCATTGAGCCGCTCTCGCTCTGGCTGAGCACCCAGCCGGCGTTCAGCGGATCGGTCAGCGAGATCATGCTCGGCGGGATATTCCTCATCGTCGTGCTCTTCCTGCCGCGGGGTATCGTCCCCACCGGCGGCGAGCTCATCACCAGGTTCAGGACGCGGGGCCGCCCAGCGGTCGGCCCGGCGGCGGCGGAGGGCGGCACCGCCGCGGCCACGTCGGCCACCCCGCCGGTCAGCTCGGGAGGTGCCCGGTGACCGCGCTGCTGCGCACCGCGGGGATCGCCAAGTCCTATGGCGGCGTCCAGGCGCTGAACGGCGCGACGATCGCCGTCGAGGAAGGGACGGTGGCCGGCCTGATCGGGCCCAACGGCTCGGGCAAGACCACTCTGTTCAACGTCATCACCGGCTACGAGCGGCCGGACGCGGGCGAGGTCTGGTTCGGCGACCACGCGATCACCGGCTACCCGCCTGACAAGGTGTTCGCGGCCGGCATCGGCCGGACCTTCCAGCTCACCCGGATCTTCCCCCGGCTGACCGTCATCGAGAACATGCTCGTGGCGGCGCAGGCGCGGGACAGGCCGCGGAACCTGCTGGCCCGGTTCGGCAGGGACGCCTGGACGCAGCACCGCAGGCACGCGACGGAACTGCTTGAGTTCGTCGGCATCGAGCGGCACGCTGGCGTGCTCGCCGGCTCGCTCTCCTACGGCCAGCGAAAGCTGCTCGAGCTGGCCTACGTGCTCGTCGCCGACCCAATGGTCATCCTGCTCGACGAGCCGGCCGGCGGCGTGAACCCGACGCTGATTAACCTGATCGCCGACCGCATCAGGCAGCTCAACGCAGAGCAGGGCAAGACGTTCCTGCTCGTCGAGCACAACATGGAGTTCGTCATGGGACTGTGCTCCGTCATCACGGTGCTCGAGTCGGGCGTCGCGGTGGTGAGCGGCCCGCCGGGCATCGTGCGCACGGACAAGCGCGTGCTCGACGCTTACCTCGGCGCTGACCTCGACTCCGACGACGGCCCGCCAGACGACGGCCCGCCAGACGACGGCCCGCCAGACGTCGGCCCGCCAGACGTCGGCCCGCCAGACGTCGGCCAGCATGCCGGCGGCCAGCATGCCGGCGGCCAGGGACAGGAGGGCACCCGATGAGCGAGCTCGCGAGCGAATCAGCAAGCACTGCGCGTCCGCGAATGCGGACTCCGAGCGCCAGCGAGGTGGCCGGATGAGCGAGCCGCTGCTTGCCGTGGACGGCGTGGTGGCGGGCTACGGCGGCGGCGACGTGCTGCGCGGCGTCAGCTTCGCCGTGCCAGCGGGCAGCATCACCTGCGTGGTGGGGCCGAACGGCGCGGGCAAGTCCACCGTCATGCGGGTGATCAGCGGCCTGCTCCAGCCGCGGCTCGGCACGGTGACGCTGCGCGGCGAGCGGCTCAACGGCAGGTCGCCGCGGCAGATCCTCGACCTTGGCGTGGTGCAGGTGCCGCAGAACCACAGCCTGTTCACGGACATGACCGTGCATGAGAACATCGACCTCGGCGGCTACACGATCAAGGACCGGTCGGCGGTCGGCAAGCGGATCGACGCGGTCTACGACCTGTTTCCCCAGGTACGGGGCTGGGCGAAGATGAAGGCGGGCTCCCTGTCTGGCGGCCAGCAGCGCCTGGTCGAGTTCGCGCGGGCGCTGATGCTCGACCCGGTGCTCATCCTGCTCGACGAGCCGTCGATGGGCCTGTCCCCGCTGGTGCTCAAGTCGGTGTTCGACGCCGCGCGGCAGATAAACGCCAACGGCGCGACCGTGCTGCTCGTGGAGCAGAACGCGCGGGCCGGCCTCAAGCTCTCGCAGCACGGCGTCGTCATGGAGAACGGCATCGTCCGGCTGGCCGGCACGGGCCGCGAGGTGCTTGAGCACCCCGAGATCGGCGAGCTGTATCTCGGCGGCACGGTGAAGAAAACCTGATGTTCCTCAGAGGCGGGACAGATGCGGGCGTCACCGGGGACGTGCCGAAACTTTCGCGTCCTAGCGGACCATCGAAATAACACATAACAACACGATGACCATTAGTGGCAATTTGCCAGAAATGGGACTGATGGCCGCTCTAAAATCGTCAAGGCACAGTGCGAGCGGCGGCAGCGGTGGCGGCCAAGGCTTACTTCGCGGCTCCCTGGCGGTTATGCGGTTATGCGGTTATGCGGCGTGCGAGAACATCGCTTTCCAGCGAGGACACTGATTTATGGGAACCCATGGTGCTGCGGGCGCGCGGTCGCGCGCGGTCGCGCGGGCCCGCCGGGCGGCCGGACAGGACAACCTGCGCTCCAGGCCGGCCGGGCGGCTTGACCTGGCGCTGACCGACTGGCCTGTCGCCCGCCGGCTGTTCGCCGTGATCGTGGCGGCCCTGCTCATGGGGCTTGTCTTCGGCGGACTACGGGTGGCGGACGCGGAGAACAGCGCGAGCCAGTTCAGCAGGACGCAGCAGCTGGCCAGGCTCAGCGCGCAGCTCGTCACGATCGTGGACGACCTGCAGAACGAGCGGGACGCGACGCTCGTCGCCCTGATCACCAACAACGGCGCGGCGCTCCCGAAGGTGTACGGCAAGACGAACAAGGATCTCGGCCCGGTCAGGGCCGAGATCCAGCAGATCGTCAACGGCGGCTATCCCGCGACCATCGCGGCGGACGCGGGCGCGGTGAACAACGCCCTGTCGCCGGACAACGTCAACAAGCAGCTGCATACGCTTTTCACCACGGCCTACCCGACCGGTGACGTGGTGGCACCGGAGTACGGTGCCGTCATCAAGGAGATCATCACCCTGCAGGACCAGGTCTCCCTGGGTAACACCGACCAGGCCCTGACCAGTGACGTGCAGACGCTCAACGCGCTCGCGCAGGCCAAGGACCTCACCTCGCAGCAGCTTGCCCTGCTCGACCAGTCGATGTCGAACCCCGCTGGCTCCGTTTTCGGCAGCCCAGGGTTCCTTGACTTCGCGACGGAGACGAGCCTGCAGGTCGACTACGTCGAGGAGTTCAACGACGAGTACGCCTTCCAGTCCGCGGCCACCCCGGCGGAGAACGCCATGTACGACGCCCTGCTCGGCCCTGGGGCCGCGAAGCTGGACGGCGAGACCCAGTCGGACAACATCGAGCAGGCCATCTTCACGGTCGCCGGCGGCCAGCTGAACGAGGCCAAGCCGGTGCCGATCTCCGGCGCCTCTGGCATCTCCTACCCGCTGCTCATCGCCAACGAGCAGCTCGACCCGCTGGCCAACAACCCCACCACGGCCAGGCAGGACGGCATCAGCACCATTGCGCAGCTGATGGCGGCGTGGGACAAGGGCAACGGAGCCAAGCTCGCCGCGATGCAGGACACCGAGCAGTTCGTCGCGAACAACATCGTCACCCGGGCCACCGAGCTGCAGCAGTCCGCCAAGCGGGGCGCGCTCACGTACATCGTCATCACCGTGGCCGTGCTGCTCATCGTCCTTGCCGCGGCGCTGTTCGTCGCCAGGTCCCTGGTGCTGCCGCTGCGCCGGCTGCGCGCTGGAGCGCTCGACATCGCCTCGGTGCAGCTGCCCGAGCGGGTGCGGCTGCTGTCGGAGAACCCAGAGTCGGCCGGGAGCATGGACGTCGCGCCGATCAACGTGGCCTCGCAGGATGAGATCGGCCAGGTGGCGCGCGCGTTCGACCAGGTGCACTCGGAAGCCGTGCGGCTGGCCGGCCAGCAGGCGCTGCTGCGCTCCAGCTTCAACGCGATGTTCGTCAACCTGTCCCGCCGTTCCCAGACGCTCATCGAGCGCCTGGCCCGCATGATCGACACCCTGGAGCAGCACGAGGACGATCCCGACCGTCTCGGCAGCCTCTTCTCCATGGACCACCTGGTCACCCGCATGCGCCGCAACTCGGAGAACCTGCTGCTGCTCGCCGGGCACGACAACCCGCGCAAGTGGTCGGAGGCCATACCGCTCGCCGACGTGGCCCGCGCCGCGACCTCGGAGATCGAGCAGTACAACCGGGTCACGCTGAACACGACGCCGGACATCTCGCTGGCCGGCCAGGCGGTCTCCGACGTGGTGCACCTGCTCGCCGAGCTGATCGAGAACGCCACGATCTTCTCGCCCAAGGACACCCAGGTGCAGGTCGCCATGCAGTACCTGGCGAGCGGCGGCGTGCTCATCGAGGTCAGCGACAAGGGCATCGGCGTATCCGAGGCCCGGCTCGAGGAGATGAACTGGCGGCTTGACAACCCGCCGACGATCGACGTGTCCGTCTCCCGGCACATGGGCCTGTTCGCCGTCGCGCGGCTTGCCGAGCGGCACGGGGTCCGGATCCGGCTGCGGCCCGCCCTGCCGCAGGGACTGTCGGCCCTGGTCTGGCTGCCGGACAGCCTCATCGAGCGGACCACCAAGGTGTCCTCGGTCAGCGGCTGGTCGGCGCACCAGGTCGGCGCGCGGCCGGCCACCGCGGAGGTACCCGCCTACGCGGGCGGCGGCCACGTCGACGCCGCCAACGGCAACGGCGGCGGGTACGGGCCGGCGGGCGCCAGGATGCCCTCGGGCTGGTTCCGCCGCGGCCAGGCAGGCACCCTGCTGCCCGCGGCGCCCGGCGCCGGCGCCGGCCTCGAGGCCGGGCCGGGCCTGGGCGAAGACGGCGCGGCCGTCTCGTACGCCGAGCGCGCCAACGGTGACCAGAGCGGCGCCGGGCTGCCGACCCGCGTTCCCAAGGCCGGCCGTGGTCCGGGCGGCGGCCCGCCCGACGGCCAGCGTGCGGGCCTGCCCGGCAGGACGCCGGGCGTTCCCGCGGCGGGACCTGGCGGCAACCCGCTGCCACAGCGGTCACCTGACCAGGCGCGCAGCCGTCTGGCCGGGTTCCAGCGCGGTACCCGCAGGGCGGAAGGGCAGGGCGGCAGCGGCGGCGGCAAGGCGCCGCAGTCCGGGGAGGGGACAGAACGTTGACTCGACCGTATCGTCATGACCTGGGCTGGCTCGTGAGCGACTTCACCGTGCGCGTGCCCGACGCGGCGCACACGGCCGTGGTCTCCGCCGACGGGGTGCCGCTTGCCATATCGGACGGGATACCCGGGTACCTCGCCGAGCAGCTGGCGGCCATCACCTCCGGGCTGGCCAGCCTGATGCAGGGCGCCGCGCGCATCTTCGAGGCAGGCCAGCCGAACCAGTCGCTTGTCGAGATGGAGGGCGGCCTGATGATCATCAAGTCCATCAGCGACGGGTCGAGCCTGTGCGTCCTCGCCGCACCGGACTGCGACATCGAACTGGTCTCGTACGAGATGTCGCTGCTCGTTGAGGCGGCCGGCGAGGTGCTCTCCCCGGCCCTGCGCGGCGGCCGGGGCTAAGACCCTGCGGTTACTGTCTGAAGGCGGCCAGAAGAGCGGGCCGCCTGAGCGCGCCACCATTGCCCGCCGGCCTCCGGCAGCAGGTGGATCGGGTCGTAGTACGGGTACTCCCGGTCGAGTGCCAGCGGATCGTCCGCCTCGATCGCGGTGAGGTAGCCCTTCGTCCAGTAGGAGATGCCGAGTTCCTCGTCGTACCGTGCCACCTGGTGCACCCAGCGCTTGCCCACGTACGGCACGTCGCACACCACGCGCGGGGTCGCGAACCCGGGCAGGTAGCCCATGATGGCGGACTGCAGCGCCTGTGCCTCGCGGACAGAAAGCCGCCAGTGCTCGGCACCGGGGATCATGTCGCACAGGTAGAAGTAATAAGGCGTGATGCCGGCCCCGTCGAGCAGCGCGAAGCACAGGTCGAGCAGCCCGCCGGGTGAGTCGTTCACCCCGCGCAGCAGCACGCCCTGGTTGCGCACGTCCCGCACTCCGGCGTCGAGCAGCTCACGCGCGGCCCGCACGACGAGCGGCGTCACCGACTGCGCCGCGTTGACGTGGGTGTGCACCGCGAGCGACACGCCCCTGGCCCGCGCCGTCGCGGCGAGCCGTGCCATCCCCTCGGTCACGTCGGGCGACAGCCAGTGCTGCGGCAGCCCCATCAGCGCCTTGGACGCCAGCCGGATGTCGCGCACCGACTCGATGTCGAGCAGCGCCGCGACGAACGCCTCGACCCGCGGCCACGGCAGGTTGGCGACGTCGCCGCCGGACACCACCACGTCCCGCACGGACGGCGTGGACCGCAGGTAGCCGAGCATCGCCGCCAGCCGGTCGTCGCGTGACGCCGCGAACCGGTGCTTGTCGAACGAGGGCGTGGGGTTGCCCACCAGGTCCATCCGGGTGCAGTGCCCGCAGTACTGCGGGCAGGTCGGCAGCAGCTCGGCGAGCACCTTGGTGGGGTAGCGGTGGGTGAGCCCCTCGACCGCCCACATCTCCGCCTCGTGCAGCGAGTCCCTGGTGGCGTAGGGGTGGGAGGGCCAGTCCGGCTGGCGGTCGCTGAACACCGGCAGCATGTACCTGCGGACCGGGTCGGCGTACCACGCGTCGGTGAATCCCGGATCCGACGCCGCCACCGACGGCGCGATCGTGTTCAGCATCTGCGGCGGGATGAGCATGGACATCGTGGCCCGCTCCCGCTGGTCACGCTCCAGGTCGGCGCGGAACGCCTCGGACAGCCCGTCACCCGTCACGTCCCGCAGCTGGCGCGCGTTCTTCACCGAGTGGGCGCGCTGCCACTGCGCGGACTCCCACTCCGCCCGCGTCACCCCCGCCCAGCCGGGCAGCCGCCGCCAGTCAGGCTCAGCCAAGTCCCGCCGCCGGTACTGATACGGCTGCTCAACCATCCCGCCTCCCGTGCTTGTAACCAACAGTCTTTGCGTTATACCCCAGTGCAGCAGAAAAAAGTACATCAGAAAAGGGTAAGAAGTAAAAATTCTCCCGAACGAGGGCGTGTACTCCCGCCCCGCCAACCATCACCAAGGGAGCCGCCCGGCGTATGCTCGGGCGATGACGCCGGAGACGGAGGCCCTGGTCCGGTCCGCCACCCGGTGGGCCGCGGTGCCCTTCGTCCCCGAGGTCACGCTGCTCACCGCCGCCGAGCCGTTCGGCCTGTGGGACAGGACCGCGCTTGACGCGCCTCCGTTCTGGGCCTTCCCCTGGGCCGGCGGCCAGGGACTCGCGCGCTACCTCCTCGACCACCCGGAGACCGTGGCAGGCCGCGCCGTGCTCGACGTGGCCTCCGGCTCCGGCCTGGTCGCCATCGCCGCGGCGAAGGCGGGCGCGCGGAGCGTGCTGGCCGGCGACATCGACGACAACGCCCTGGCGGCGATCGCGCTGAACGCCGCGGCTAACGCGGTACCCGCCGTGGTCCCGTGCCGCGTGGACCTTGCCGCCGCGGGCGACCCCGACCGCCCCCGCGCCCTCACTCAGCACGCCCTCACTCAGCACGCCCTCACTCAGCACGCCCTCACTCAGCACGCCCTCACTCAGCACGCCCTCGCCGCCGGCGCTCTCAGCCGTGCCGGCTTCGCCAGCGGGGCGGACGTGGTGCTCGCCGCCGACGTCTTCTACCAGCGCGACCTGGCCGCCATGGCGCTGCGCTTCCTGCGCGCCGCGCGGCGCGGCGGCGCCGGCGTGCTCGCCGCCGACCCGGGCCGCGCCTTCGTCCCCCGGGCATCGCTCAGCGCCCTGGCGACGTACCAGGTCCCGGTGCTGACGGTGCTCGAGGACACCCCGGTCAAGGAGGTGACCGTCTACCGCCTGCGCTGAGTACCCGCCTGCGCTGAGTACCCGCCTGCGCTGGCTACCCCGGGCCGATTTGGTGTCACCCCCTATGGCAAAGCCGGCACCCCGCGTCTAGCGTGGCAGGAGTTGCGCGCGGGTGTCGCGCGCGGAAGGACGGTGCACGATGGAGTACGAGCGGGGCCGCAAGGATGGCGTCGCGTCCAACGTCGGGCCCAAGCCCACGTTCACCGGGAACGCGATGCAGGACTCGCTACTTGACGACGGTGACAAGGGCCAGGTCCGGGTGTACAGCGTGATCTTCGAGCCCGGGGCGCGGACCTACTGGCACTCGCACGCCGCGGGGCAGACGCTGCTCGTCAACAGCGGCCAGGGCATGGTCCAGACGCGGGACGGCGACAAGCGCGTGGTGCGCGCCGGCGACGTGGTCTGGGCGCCGCCCGGCGAGGTGCACTGGCACGGCGCGGCACCCGACGCGTTCCTCAGCCACACCGCCGTCTCCCTCGGCCTGACCAGCTGGGAAGAGGAAGTGGACGAGGACCACTACCGTGGCGCGTTCCAGGACGGGCACGCCTGACCGTGGAGCACGCGCGATGACGGCGGCGGCCGGCGGCCAGGCACGGGAGGTGCTCGCGGTCAAGTACGGGCACCGCGTCACCACCAGGGCCGAGAGCTACCTCAACTTCCACCTGTACGGCGAACCGGACGCCGAGCTGGACATCGACTACTTCTTCTGGGTGATCAAGGACGGCGCGGACGTGTTCCTTGTCGACACCGGCTTCGCACCGGAGGCGGGCGACCGGCGCCGCCGCGCGCACTACGGCACCCCCGCGCAGGCGCTGCCGCTGCTCGGCATCGACCCGGCGGACGTCACCGCCATCGTGATCACCCACGCGCACTGGGATCACACGGGCAACGTCCGGCAGTTCCCGCACGCGCAACTCGTGATGACCGAGGCCGAGTACGCCTTCTGGACCGGCCCGCTGGCCGCGCGCCGCCACTTCGCCGCGCACAGCGAGCCGGAGGAGATCGCGCTCCTCGCGCGGCGGCGCGGCGACGGCACGCTGTCGGTGTTCACCGGCCAGTCCACGCTGGCGCCTGGTATCGAGCTCATCGAGGTCGGCGGGCATACCCCCGGCCAGCTCATCGTCACCGTGGCGGTACCGGGCGGCGGCACCGCCGTCCTCGCGTCCGACGCGCTGCACTTCTACGAGGAGGTCGAACGGGACCGCCCGTTCGCGATCCTCGCCGACCTCCCCGCCATGTACCGGGCGTACGACACCCTCGCGCAGCTGGCCAGCCAGCCGGGCACCCACCTGGTCGCCGGGCACGACCCGGCGGTACGCGACCGCTTCGCCGGCTACCCGCGGGTCCGGCCGGCGAGCCAGGCCGCGGCGGCCGGCGAGGGCGGCGCGGTTCAGGTGACCGACCTGACCAGGCCGCACGCGGGCTAGCCGCGGCCGACCTGGCTCAGGGCGTTACCGCCGGCAGCTACCGCGGCCGGCAACCGGGCCGCCGCCGTGGCTAGGCCTCGACGCTGACCAGCGTGCCGTACGGCAGGTACGGGTAGGCGGCCTTCGCGGCCCCGTACGGCAGCTCCACGCACCCCAGGGACTGCGGCCAGCCGTAGGAGCCGCGGTCGAAGTAGTGCACGGCGTCGCCGCCCTCGAAGTACGACACCCAGTACACCGGGTCCGCGTAGTACGATCCGTCCGGGTTGGTGCCCGTCATGACCTGGAACGGCAGCTTCTCGTACACGGGGAAGGTGCCAAGGCCCGTCGGCCGGACACTGATCCCGGTGTTCGCCAGCGAGGAGAACACCTTCCCCCCGTTGTGCCAGATGGTCAGCGTCTCCGGCAGCGACTCGCTGGCGATCGCGTAGCTGTACCCGTGGGTGTTCCGCTGGTCCTTCGCGGCGGCCGTCAGCAGTGCCGACCAGACGGCCCGGCTCGCCACCCCGTCGGTCGTCAGCCCGTGGTCCGCCTCGAACCCGGTGATCGCCCCAACGTCCAGCGTGTTGGCCTCGCCCTGCGACCAGAACGAGTAAAGCGACGACGGGTACCCGCGCCGTACCCAGCTGAAGGTCCCGGGCGGCGGCGTGTACGCGGCCGCGAGCTGCGCCGCGGCGTCCCCCGGTGGCACCGCGGCGCCCATGGCTGGCGTCCAGCTCAGCGGCAGGTAGCCGAGCTGCGCGAGGATCTCCTGCAGCCGCAGCGTGCTGTAGCGGGCTGTGGTGAAGGAGGCGGCGGGCGCCGGGTTGCCGCGGCTGTCCTTGGCGGCGGCGGTGACGGCGGTGACGGCGACGGCCGCCGTGACGGTAACGTGCGTGTGCGCCGGGAATCCGGTGGCCGGCGTGAAGACCGCCGTGTCGCCTGTCCGCTGCCAGGTGCCGGCGATCGCCGGCGACAGCGCCGGCAGCGGCGCGCTGGCGGGCAGCGGCCGGTTATAGGTGACGGTGACGTTCCCGACACCATCGACGTCCCGGTTGCCGTCGGCCGGGCTGACGGAGACGACACGCAGCGGCGGCAGGGGGGCCGGGCGCGCCGCGGCGTTGTCCGGGTGGCTGCCAGGCTTACCGCCGCCCGCCGCGGCGAGCACGATGACGGCCGTGCAGCCACCGACGGCGAGTACCGCGGCCGAGACCCAGGCCACGGTCTTCCGCGAAATGCTCATCACAATGCTCCCCCATTGCCTTGCGTCATGCCCTCGTGCGATGTTCCATCGTTGATGGTTACTAATTGTGATGGAACGTATACCCTACGTAGTGGCGAATCATGCCTGGCCGGACCGGGTCCGGCGGGCAGGCGCGGTGCTGAGCGCCAGCCGGCAGTTGGCTGAAGGACCGCTGGGCGGTGACCGCCGGGCAGCGCGAAGGCCCAGGTCAGCGGTTGCGCGCTGGTTAACGATTTCCGCAAGGCCGGTAACTTTTTACCCGCTGTTCAGCGTGCGGCTCAGGGCGGAGAGCGGCTGGCGTAGGATAAGTGGACCACGGCGGGGACGGAGGCAGCCAGCCTGCGGATCCTCCGTCCGCGGCAGCAGGGCCAGTGCGTGTCCGGCTGTCAGGGTTGGGCCTGGAAGGGGCCCGGGCGGCTCAGTAGACAACGAAGACCGGGCTCACAGGTGAGCCCACGGTCTGCGGACCGAAGGCGCTCGCCCGAGCCCTTTCCACTTGACAAAGGCCGGACAAGCCGATGAAGAAGGTGAAGGCAGGCGATGGGTGAGCGAGACGTGGCCACGGGCCGCGTTGTGATTGTGATGCCCACGTACAACGAGCGGCAGAACCTGGAAATCATCGCGGGCCGGATCCGCGAGGCGGTGCCGGACGCCGACCTGCTCGTCGTTGACGATAACAGCCCGGACGGAACCGGGGACCTGGCCGACAAGCTTGTCGAGGCTGACCCGCGCGTGCAGGTGATGCACCGGACAGAGAAGGCCGGCCTCGGCCGCGCGTACGTGGCGGGCTTCGCCTGGGCGCTTGACCGCGGATATGACCTGATCGTCGAGATGGACGCCGACGGCTCGCACCGGCCCGAGGACCTGCCAAGGCTACTCGCTACCTCCGCGACAGCGGACGCGGTGATCGGCTCGCGCTACGTGCCGGGCGGCACCGTGGTCAACTGGCCGAAATCACGCGAGTTCCTGTCCCGCGGCGCGAACCTGTACAACCGGATACTGCTTGGCGTCCGGGTGAAGGACGCGACCGGCGGCTTCCGCGTGTACCGCGCGGCCACCCTGCGCGAGATCGACCTGAACGGCATCCAGTCGGCTGGCTACTGTTTCCAGATCGACATGACCCTCCGGGTGCTCCAGGCGGGCCTGACGATCACAGAGGTACCGATCACGTTCATCGAGCGCGAGCGCGGCTCATCGAAGATGTCGAACATGGTGATCATCGAGGCCTTCACCCGGGTAGCCCGGTGGGGCATCGGCGCCCGCCTGCACGGCCACTCCGCCGCGTCAGTGCGCCGCTAAGCTAAACGATTGTCCAGGGGTGCGCGGCGTCCTGCGGGAAATTAGGCGCTGCGGCGGCTGGCGACGTCGGCGATGGCGCGGGCCTCCAGGGCGCGCCGTTCCCTGACTACCTCAAGGCGCTCGGCGAGCACTGCCTCAAGGTCCTCAACGGTCCGGCGTTCCATCAGCATGTCCCAGTGGCTGCGCGGTGGCTTGACCTTCTTGGGTGACGGGGACTCACCGGTGCTTGCGGTTGCCATGGCGCCGCAGACACGACACTCCCACATGGGGGGGAGTTCCGCCTCGGCGGCGAACGGCACGCTAAAATGGTGTCCGTTGGGGCAGTCGAACGGGACGTCCTGGCGGGGTGCCAGGTCCGTGTTCCGGTCGTTTTCGTAGCTCGTAGCGCCGAGCCGGGTTCCGCGAAGTGCGCGTTCGGCCATTACTTGCTGCCTCCCAGGCGGTTGGCGATCTCTATCGGCAACACTGGATACCCGGACAAGATTCCCGTCACACGGGAAGTCCAACCCCATTTCCGCAGTGTTTCCTCGCTGCCCGCGGCGAAGGCGGCGCTCACCGCCCCGGTTTCACCTGGCTACGCGGGGACCCTCGGGTGCCATTGACCGCGTTCCGCGAGGATGTCGCGCAGCAGCACGACATCGTCGGTCATCACGCCGTCCGCGCCGAGGTCGAGGGCACGCTCGATCTCCTCGCGCGTGTTCAGCGTCCATACGTGCACGTCGAGGCCGAGCGCGTGCGACCGCCTGATGAACCCCCGCGTCGCGATCTGGCGGGGCACCTGCGCGCACAGCGCACCGGACCGCGCCAGGCCGCGGGCCATGCCCTTGCCGCAGAACCCGAGGTAGCGCACGGCCGCGATGGCTGCCGGCGTGACGGCCAGGCAGACCGGGTGGTCCAGTGAGCGCTGGGCGGCGAGCAGTCGCGCGCCGGAGAAGGACGTCACGCACACCCGGCTCCAGGCCGCGGTCCGCTTCAGCACGCCCGCCAGCGGGGCGATCGTGCCCTCGTCCTTGAGGTCGATGTTGAACCGCAGGCCGGGGAAGGCGGCGAGCAGGTCCTCCAGCAGCGGGATCTCCGCGGAGCCGCCGATCCGTGCGGCCGAGACCTCTTTCCAGGTGAGCTGCCTCACCTGGCCGGCCCGGTCGGTCACCCGGCCGAGGTCGGCGTCATGGAAGGCGATCAGCTTGCCGTCGGCGGTCGACCTCGCGTCGGTCTCCAGGTAGGAGTACCCGAGCCGCGCGGCGTACTCGAAGGCGAGCCAGGAGTTCTCCGGATTGTGCGCCGCCCCGCCCCTGTGGGCGAACGCGAGTGGTCCGGGATGATCCAGGTAAGGAGCTGCCACGGGCATGATTATGCCCACTGACCAGGCACATCCGGTGAACGGCGATCATCTCCCGCGTATCGTCAAGTAAAAGAGACGCCCGTCGAACGCCCCCCGCGCCTCGGCCCGGCGAACGTAATCTCACCTCAAACCCAACCGCACCGTGACCAAGGTCTCACCTCATATCACCCCCCTCGTCCCTGCCCCCTCGTCCCTGCCCCCTCGTCC
>Ga0335078_10011234_pt1 | contig 13281 bp, 12 predicted proteins | sample Lox_Sample_32_FD_206711 | JGI IMG/M metagenome (GOLD analysis project Ga0335078, IMG submission 206711) | Soil microbial communities from Loxahatchee National Wildlife Refuge, Florida, United States - Lox_Sample_3.2 | ecosystem: Environmental > Terrestrial > Soil > Wetlands | place: USA...
GTTTCCGCGCCCGCCCTGGGGAACCTCGGCCAGCCCCACGCGGTCTAACCAGCGATGCTCCTGAACGACCTCCGCTATGCCCTGCGCCTGATGCGCCGCAGCCCCGGCTTCACCGCTGTTGCCGTCCTATCCCTTGCGCTTGGCATCGGCGCCAACACCGCCATCTACAGCCTCTTCTACACCATCATGCTGCGCCAGCTCCCTGTGGACCATCCCGGCCAGCTCGTGGAGTTGGTCCGAAACTCCCCCGAAGAGCAGCATTGGCCCGGGTATTGGGGATGGGAGAAGTACGAATACCTCCGCGACCATACTCGCGCGTTCTCCGGCCTCACCGGGATGGGCTTCGACAATCTGGCCGCCGTTCGCACCCAGGGTTCCACGGAAACTCTGATCGAGGAAACGGTGCCCGGGAATTACTTTCAGGTGCTCGGCCTCAAACCGGCCCTCGGCCGGCTGACCGGCCCGGAAGACGCCCCCGCCAGCGGCGAGGGAGAAGCGGCCGTAGTGAGCTGGTCTTACTGGGACCGCCGGTTTCGCCGCGACCCGGCTATTCTGGGCCGGCGGCTCTTCTACAATGACGCGCCCAAAACCATCGTCGGCGTGGCTCCACGCGGGTACGTGGGGCCGCGAGTGGGTTCCCGCACCGACCTCTGGATTCCAGGGTCGCACTTCAGCCTCACCATGCTGGGCCGTTTGAAGCCGGGTGTGACGCTCGAGCAGGCTCAGGCCCAAATCGCCGTGGTGTACCGCGGGATGCAAAACGCTCAGCGTCTGAATCCCGCAACCCGGATGGAATTGCTGCCCGCAGGCGCGGGTCTCGCCCGTGTGCGCGACCAGTTCGGCAAGCCGCTTACGCTTCTCATTACCGTAGTCGGTCTGCTGCTGCTCCTCGCCTGCATCAACCTCGCGAGCATGCTGTTGGCGCGCTCCGCCGGCCGTCACCGGGAGCTGGCCGTGCGCGTCGGGCTGGGTGCCGGCCGCATGCGGCTGGTGCGGCAGATGCTCACCGAGTCGCTGCTGCTTTCCGTGGCCGGCGCGGTGGCCGGTGTGGCCGTGGCCTGGTACGGGATCGGCATCCTGGCGCGCATTATGGCCAGCGGACGCGCCTTCGAGCGCATCGATATCGAAGTCCACCCCGACCTGCATCTCGCCCTCGCCACCGCCGCCATCGCCCTCATCACCGGCTTCCTCGTCGGCCTGGCGCCCGCCTGGTACGCCTTCCAGACCGAGCCGGCCATGGCTTTACGGCACACCGGGAAGGGCAGCGACACCTGGTATTGGCGCCTCTTCGGACAGTGCCTGGTGGCGGCGCAGGTGGCGCTTTCGCTTTTCCTCGTAAGCGCCGCGGCCGTTTTTCTCAACCACCTCGCGCAGCTGCGGAATTTCGATCTCGGTTTTCGCAGCGATCATGTGCTGCTGGTAACCCTCGATCCGTCCCGTGGCGGTTACCGTTTCGGCGAATTGCCTCCAGTGTTCCATCAGCTGCTCACCCGGCTCGAAGCCCTTCCGCAGGTGCGCTCGGCTTCGCTCAGCGGCTGCTTTCCGCTCGAAGGCTGCGGCTCCGGCAGCCGTTACCTGATCGCCGAAGGGCATGTAGAGGCGCCCGAGCACCGCCAGCGTCCCGGCATCTCTTTAGTGTCGCCGCGCTATTTCGAAACCTTCGGCATTCCCTTCCTCGCCGGCCGTGATTTCAGCCCGCGGGATGCGGGCGGCCCGCGCGTGGCGATCATCAGCGCTTCGGTCGCCCGGCACTTCTTCCCCGGCCAGGACCCTGTCGGCAGGCACTTCACGGTGGTTTATGACCCGCGGCCGTTTCCCTTCGGCGGCGATCTGCCCTACGAAGTTATCGGGGTGGTCGGCGACCTCAAAAACGAGGATCTGCGTGAGGCCCCGTATCCGGCCATTTACTTCAACATGTTCCAGGAGGGCCACTTCCACTACCGCTTCGAGCTGCGCACCAGTGGAAATCCTGAAAAGCTGGCCCCGGCGGTGCGGCAGATTGCCGGCGACCTCCTCAAAACCGTCCCCGTTTCGAGAATCATGACGCTTGCCGGCCAGGTGGATGCCAGCCTCGTTCCCGAGCGCCTCATCGCCACGCTTTCCGAGTCCTTCGGCTGCCTTGCTGCGGTCCTCGCCGGCATCGGACTCTATGGCCTTTTGGCCTACACCGTCGCCCGGCGCACCAGCGAAATCGGTATTCGCATGGCGCTCGGCGCTACCGCGGCCGGCGTATGCCGCCTCGTGCTGCGGGACGCATTGGCCATGGTCTGCGCCGGTCTCATCGCCGGAGCCTGCATGGTCTCCTGGTTCCGCCCGCTCGCCGCCGGCGTCCTCCACGACCTGAAATGGGAAACCGCAGTCCCCCTAACCATCGCCGCCGCCGTCATGCTCGCAATCTCGTTGCTCGCTGCGTACCTGCCCGTGCGCCGTGCCGCCCGCGTGGACCCCGTAATGGCCCTCCATCACGAATAGTCAAATAAGCGGTTATCTTCACAGTCGTTGACCCGCCGCGCCCGTGCCCCCGCTCAAAAGCTGGTAGCTTATGAGAAATGGGTGTGCTCCCCGGCAATCTGTGCCCACCGCAGAGATCCGCGTCATCCCTGTGCTCCGCTCTCGATTCCTTCGTCTCTCTGCTCCACAAATTCCCGGGAGTCGTCTGGACCGCCGATCTGGAAAGCCGGGTCATTGCTCTCACCGGAGCCGGCGCCCGCGCTTTGAACCTTTCCACGAATGACTATGCCGGTAAACCCGTCGGCGCCTTGTTTTCTTCCGCCGCTCGCCGCGAGACCTCTCTCGAAGCGCACCGGCTCGCTCTCGCGGGCCAGGGTTCTTCGTTCCGCGCAGCCATCGACGGAGAGGAGATGGAAGCTCACGTCGAGCCTCTGCGCGGTCCCTGCGGCGTGGTGGGTGTCATCGGTGTCGCTCTCCAGGGCGCCGGCCACTCCGTCGCCGAACGCGCCTTGCGGCTCTCCGAGCAGAGCTACCGCCTGTTGATCGAAGAGGCCCCTTATGCCATCTGCCGCGCCACGCTCAGCGGTCAGCTCCTCCAGGCCAACCGCGCCATGATGGACATGCTGGGATACGAGCCCGGCTCCGAAACCGACCTCCTCGAGCGCGACATGCCGCTCATCTTCGGCTCCGCGCACGGCTTCGAAGAGGTGCGCTCCCGGCTCGTCGACGGCGACACCGTCCAGGGCCTTGAAACCACCTGGCTCAACCGCGCCGGCGAGCCGATCCAGGTCCGCATGGGCGGACGTGCCGTCCGCGACCACGCCGGCAACGTCCTCTGCCTCGACCTCCTCTCCGAAAACGTGACCGAGAAGAAGCAGCTCGAAGCCCGCCTCGGCCAGGCCGAAAAGATGCAGGCCCTCGGCCAGTTGGCCGGCGGCGTCGCCCACGACTTCAATAACCTCCTCACGGTCATCAGCGGACAGGCCGAAATGGTCCTCGGTAAGCCACTGGATGACGATACCCGCGACCGCCTCAAAGACATCCGCGAAGCCGCCGAGCGCGCTACCGCCCTCACCCGCCAATTGCTCGCCTTCAGCCGCCGCCAGGTCCTGCAAAGCAGAATTCTGGATCTCAACCCACTCATCGAACGCTTCATCGGCATGCTGACCCGCCTCATCCGCGAAAACATCCATCTCCATTTCCTTCCCGGACCAGGCCTCGGAATGGTCCGCGCCGATCCCAACCAGATCGAACAGGTACTCATGAATCTGGCGGTCAACGCTCAGGACGCCATGCCCAATGGCGGAGACCTCACTGTGACTACCGGTGCCGTGGAAATTGCCGGCCAGGCCGGCATTCTCGAACCCGGCCGTTACGTGCTCATCTCCGTCCGCGATACCGGCCAGGGCATGGATGCCGGCACCCTTTCCCGTATCTTCGAGCCGTTTTTCACGACCAAGCTGACCGGCGAAGGCACCGGTCTCGGCCTCGCCACCGTTTACGGTGTAGTCCGGCAGAGTGGCGGCCAGATCCAGGTCGAAAGCCACGTCGGCCTCGGCAGCACCTTCCGCGTCTATCTGCCGGTCGCTTCGGGAGAGCAGCCCGCGAGCCGGGAAACCGCTCCCCTCGCCTTCCCGACCGGCCACGAAACCATCCTGGTCGCGGAAGATGAGCGCTGGGTGCGCAAGATGATCGCCGCCCACCTCACCGATCTCGGCTACCGGGTTCTGACGGCCTCGGATGGCGAAGAGGCCGTGGAAATCGCGCGCGCCCATCCTGGCTCGATCGATCTGCTCCTCAGCGATCTGGTGATGCCCCACAAGGATGGCCGCGAACTCGCCCGCGAACTTCGCCGCATCGATCCGCGCCTCAAGGTGATCTTTGTCTCCGGTTACGCCGGCCACCTGGCCGCCGCCGGCGACCTCGATTTACCGGACGCCTGTTTTCTCCCCAAGCCCTTTTCCATGCAGTCTCTCTCCCACATGGTCCGTGCCATTCTGGACGGCGCCCAACCCCTGAGAGGAAGTGCGTCGGCGGGCGCCTGACGCCGTCCCCCGCAGACGCGCGCAGTCGACCGGCAACTGATTGGCCACCGGCGGCGCTCGCTTGAGCAGGCGAGCCCGAACCTTCAATCCGGGCCTCCGTGAGGGCCCCTGCCGGTCTGCATCCGGGCATCTAAATATAGCCACGGATACTTGAACCCAAGTCCGGCAGTTGCCGCCCCGAAACCGTTATTGCCATGTGCCCGCAACTGATTGCGGAAAAGCGGTTGCCATCCAGAAGGTGATCTGCGCAGCGGTTTATCGGTTGACCGAATCGTTTCCCGATCGGGAGAAGTTCAGCCTGTCCCAACAGATGCGTCGCGCCGCTGTCTCCATTGCGGCCAACATCGCTGAGGGCTTCGGCAAACGCAGTCACGCCGAGAAGGCTCGGTTCCTGAATATCGCGGAAGGTTCGGTGGAAGAATGCCGCTATTATCTGATCCCTGCCCACGACTTGGGTTTCGGTCAGACGGAATCCCTTCCCTCACGGCTATTCTGGAAGAAACCAGCCGTCTGCTGAACGCCTACGCTCGCGCCATGCTGGCTTCTGGCTCCTGACTTCTGGCTCCTGACTTCTGGCTTCCATATCCCGCAGGAATATCAAGGCGAAGCCTTGGCTAATTAGGTTGAAGCAGCGCGGTCAACATGCGTTTAATTCGGTCGCGCACTGCGACAGTTCCGCGTGGTCCGATTCGGCGCTCTGCTGCAAACGAGAGCAAAGGTACTGGTCGATTGAGGCGTTTGTGCCCTTGTCCGGCCGCAATTCGGGTACGTTGCTATCGCCGCCTATACCTGGGGACAGGTTCTTCTAATTCGGCCTCCTGCCGCAAACGAAAGCAAAGGTGCTACCGGCTGGAAGCTGACTGCCGGAAAGGCGGTGGCATTAGACCCGGAGGCAACGGCTAAAAATTCCATCCATGGGAGGATGCCATCTCTTCCGGCGGGGCGGCTTGCGCCCAGGGACTGGCCGCTCGGAGCATTTCGGGATCCTGGGCGGGCTGCAGCGCCTCCCAGGCTTCGGCGAGCGTGGCCAGCAGGCCCAATACTTCGGCCAAGGGTTCGTCGCGCTGTTGGGAATTCGCCTCGAGCAGCCGGCGCATCATATAGGAGTATATTGCGGCCAGGCGCCGGCTGAGATCTCCACCGCGGTGATGATCGAGTGAGCGATTCAGTTCGGACAGAACACGGTACGCGTGGCTGATGGCGCGCGCGCGTGGCACAACCTCTCCGGCGGCGAGATGACCCCTTGCCTTGCGCACCGCCCGCGTGGCGGCCTGGTAAAGGACGCGAACCAATTCCAGCGGATCGGCCGAAAGAATGCACTCCTCAAGGTATGCGTCGTGTGGGTTCTGCCACATAAATTCAAGCTCCACAAAGACTTATCGGCCAGAAAACGCCGGTCTGGAATTTAGCCGTGATTCTGCTTTAAATCCTCGGCCAGTTGGAGCACGTATTCCGGAGGAATCTGCATGACCACTTCCTGGGTGTTGCGGTTGATGATTTTGATGACCATGCGATGGGTTTGGGGATCCTTCTGAAAGGTCAGCTCGTTTTCGCCAAACATTTCCGTCCCGTTCAGCGCCTTGACCGCCTGGACGATGTCGCGGTTCGAGGCAGAGTTATCGACCGGAGTTACGGAAGCGGGGGCGGCCGCGACCGGCGAGCTGCGGTTAATGGCAGTGATATCCATAAATCCTCCTTCGGACAGCGTGCAGATTGCCCGCGTCAGTGTTCCACGGCATTCTTATCGTCCAGCCGGGCGGATTTGTGAATGCAAACCTGTGGAGCCTCTACGCGACCAGGCGATACTGCGGAAAATTCCCGATTCCGATCCCAGCCAGGCGCCCGGCGCTCGAAGTTTCGAGCGTGCATTGCTCGGCCAGCGATCGCCCCTCCACGCGGACGCGGGTGCCGCACCGGGTAACGCCGTAGACTACGGCCGCGCCATGGTGACGCCGCAGGCACTCCAGGTCCCAATCCTCACTGGAGCACATGTGGATGGCGCCGTCCGGTTCCACCAGGATCGCCATGTGGCAGTCTTCAGCACCCTGGCGGGCGGCGGCGAAAATCTCGTGGGCGTTTCTCAGGAAAGGACTCACAAAAGGCATATCGGCCGGACCGGCGGGGTTCATCCGGAGAATTCCCGCTCTTCAAATCTGCACGGCAGGCCGAAAAGACTGAGAGACGGAGAGAGTCGCAAGATGTCGGAGACGGTTCCCGTGATCGGTGTCCTGCCCCAGGAATTGCCCTGGGTGCGGATGCTGGTGATGTTACTGCGGCACCCTGATCCGAAAATCGCCGAACTGACCCGCCAGGCCTTGCTGTATGTGACCCGGTCGGCCGGCGCGCCGGAAGCCACCAGGAGCCAGGCGCCCGGGTCCCCCTCCGGCCAAGCGAGCGCCTGATCCGGGCGGTAGGCCGATAACCACCAGGGCGGTGCTCCAGAACCACCGCAAGCTCTGCCTCCATCGAAACTCCGCTGATTCTAAAGATTTTACTTTGGCAGGCGCGTTGCTTTACCCGGGACATGAACCGCTCCGAAACGGGCGTTCAATGGAGGAGATTGGACATGAAAAGCAAATTGCTCGCTCTCGTATTCCTGGCCTGCGGCACGTTGTTTGCCGGTCCGCGGGTTTTCGTCGGAGCCGGTTTCGGCTATGCCCCGGCCCCGATCGCCATGGTTGCCCCGCCGCCGGCTCCGGTGGTGGCGTATGCCCCGCGTTACGTACGCCCCGGCTATACCTGGATTGGCGGCTACTACTACCCGGTTGGCGCTCGCTATGCATGGCGCGCCGGCTATTGGGCGCGTCCGCCCTATGCGCATGCCCATTGGGTTGCTCCGCGCTGGTTTGGCGGCCGCTACTACCGCGGATACTGGCGCCGGTAAGCCTACCCCGGCGGCAGCCGCAGGCGGGCCACGCATCCGGGACCGTCGGTACGGTTCTCGAGCATCAGGGCGCCGCCGTGGCTCTCGGCTATCTGGCGGCTGAGCACCAGTCCGATGCCGGAGCCGCCCGGCTTGGTAGTGAAGAAAGGGACGAACAGGTTGGCGGTCCCGGAAAGTCCGGGGCCGTCGTCCTTAATCCAGATTTCCAGCATGCCGCCGTCGCGCCGCCATCCGGTGCGCACGCCGCCGCCGGTAATCAGCGACGCGTCGGCGGCGTTGCGCAAGAGGTTAATGAGCACCTGCTCGAGTTGATCGGGGTCCCCCTGGACCGTCACATCCGGACCCGCTTCCACCTCCACCGGAATGCGGGTTTCGAATCTGGCAGCCCGCCCCACGGAGGCGGCCACGTCGAGTGGCTGTAATTGCGGGCGCGGCAGCTTGGCCAGGCGCGCGTAGGCCCCGATGAAGCGGCTGAGGCTCTCGGAGCGTGAGGTGATCACGCTCAAGCCTCGCTGCATGTCGTCGCGCCAGTCCTCCGCCAGAGGCTGGCGCGACAGGATGGTGAGCAGGCTGCCGGCGATGGATTTGATCGGCGCCAGCGAATTGTTCAGCTCGTGGCCCAGCACCCGCACCAGGCGCTGCCAGGCCTGCAATTCCTGCTCGCTCAGGGCTTGGGTGAGGTCGGAGATGACCACCAGCTCGAGCGGCAAGCCGCGCTCTCGAATGCGCGTCCGGCGGACGCCCCAACGTCCGGCGGCGCCCGGGAAGACGGTTTGCAGCGTGGTTTGCGGCGGACCCTCCAGGCAGGAAAGCAGCTGAAGTTCCGTGGCCGTCTGGCCCAGCAGGCGCTCGGGCGGAGCGGCCAGCAGCCGTTCGCCGGCCCGGTTCACCAGGCGGAGCCGCTGGTTTTCATCGAAGGCGAAGATCGCCACGTCGATCTCCCGCATCACCGTTCGCAGCAGGGTAGTGGCTTCGAGCGCGCCCAGGCGCTGCTCCCGCAGGGTGCTGCCAAGCGTGTTGACCTCGCGCATCACTTCACCCAGCGCATCGTCGGGGCGGGGAGAGCGGCCGCGCACCGAAAAATCACCCTCGCGCAGCGCCCCGAGCAGGTTGGATAAGGTTTGCAGCGGAAATACCACGCGCTCGCGCACCGCCAGCGCCAGGCCCAGCCAGACTCCCACGATCAGGACTGTGAGGGTAGCCTGAACGCGTGTGGGAAGAGGCGTGGCAAAATCCCCCGCCCACAGCAGCCAGAGCGCCACTGCCGAACCGGGCAGCCCCGCCAACAGCGATAGCAGGACCACGCGGCCCTCATAGCCGATGCGCGCGATTTTCTCTTCCGGCGGCTTGGACACGGCGCGGCTTTACAATCCGTACCTTTGCAATCGGCGATATAGCGCGCTGCGGCTCAGCCCCAGCGCGTTGGCGGCGTGGCTGACGTTTCCGCTGAAGCGCGCCAGCGCCTTCTTGATGAGCAGCGCTTCCACGTCCTCGAGGCTCATCTCTTCCAACCGCGGCGGCCCCTCGCGCGCCGAGCGCAGCCCCAGGTCGGCGGCCCGGATGGCGCCTGCCTGCGCCATCAGGACGCCGCGCTCCACGGCGTGGTCCAACTCGCGCACATTTCCCGGCCAGGCGTGCGCGAGCAGAGCCTTGATAGCGCTCTCGTCAAAGCCGTCGATGGCCTTGCGGTAGTGCTCGGCGTGCTGGCGCAGGAAGTGGGCCGCCAGCACCGGAATGTCCTCGCGGCGGTCGCGCAGCGGCGGAAGCCGGATTTCGATGGTATTCAGCCGGAACAGCAGGTCTTCGCGGAAGCGCTGTTCGGCTACCGCGGCGTGCAGATCGGCATTGGTGGCGCTGAAAATCCGCACATCCACGCGGCGGGTTTTGGACGATCCTACGCGCTCGAACTCGCCGGTTTCGATGGTGCGCAGCAGCTTGGCCTGCAGGCCCTGTGAAATGTTGGCGATTTCGTCCAGAAAGAGCGTGCCGCCGTCGGCCATTTCAAAGCGGCCCACGCGGTCGCTCTTGGCGTCGGTGAAGGCGCCTTTCACGTGCCCGAAAAGCTCGCTTTCGAAGACCCCCTCGGCCAGACCGCCGGTATTGACGGTGACCAGCGGGCGCGACGAACGCAGCGAAACCGAATGCAGAGTCTGCGCCACCAGGCCCTTCCCGGTGCCGTTTTCGCCGGTGATCAGCACGTTGGCGTCGGAGGGTCCCACGCGCGAAATCACGTCCAGCACGGGGCGCATGGCGGCGGAGCCGGCAATCAACTGGGGAAAGCGCTCCGCGCGCAGCGCACGATTCTCGGCTTCCAGGCGCTGGCCTTTGCGGAGCGCTCGCCCCAGCTCGATCTGAGTTTTCAGAATGGCAGAGAGCCGGGCGTTGTCCCAGGGCTTCTGGATGAAGTCGCGCGCGCCGCGCCGCATGGCTTCCACGGCCAGCTCGACCGACCCCCACGCGGTCATCACGATCACCGGCAGGGTCGAATCGAGGGTCTGGATGCGGTGGAGCAATTCCAAACCCTCCTGGCCGCTGGTGGTGTCGCGGGTGTAGTTCAAGTCCATCAGGACCGCATCGAAGTCGCGCGATTCGACAGCGTCGATCACGGCAGCGGGGGAGTTGACAGTCTCCGCCACATAGCCCTCGCCTTTCACCAGGAAGCGCAGGGCTTCCAGGACATCCGGCTGATCGTCAGCGATTAGGATGGAGGGCGTTCGGGAGTCAGACGATTTCATCAAATCCTATTCATACCGCAAAGCTGAGGTGAGCAGGCATTTCGGGGGCCATCCGGGCACGGGCGTAAGGACGCTTCGCCGGCGATCAGAACCTTGAATTCCAGCGCGCGCCGTGTTCGGATATGGGACAAGGCGGGCAGAGGGGCAGAGCGTGCCTCCCGTCTCGAGTGAAGCCGGAATTGGTGATGTTCGACGTGCGGCCCGAAGTGACCGGTCTCGTTGTTCCCTGGCCTGCCGGGAACCTGGACATAAGGTATCAGTTTGCAGATGGCCATACCGGGCCGCCAACTGGCGTTCGCGCGATTGGGCGGGCGCTGCGGGAACGGGCAATCGAGCGGTGGCGGCAAGGCAGTTGCAAGCGCTGCTGGCGCGGCCGCCGGCCGGTTGGCGGCGCTTCGCCCTCGGGCAACTCGGCCGGCGGCGGATACCGTTCGCCGCGCCCAGTCTTGGTGCGCAGCCGTACAGCCGGGCGCCGGGCCTAGCCATTCTTCCAGCCCCTGTTCTCGCGGCTCAAACCCGATCCGCGCATCCATTACCGAGATCACGGAATTCGAGGAGCAAGGAGGAACGGGTATGCAGATCGGAATCGCCGGTAGTGGGAACGTCGGCGGAACTTTGGGGACGCGTTGGGCCGAGGGCGGCCATGACGTGGTGTTCGGATCGCGGCGGCCGCAGTCCGCTGAGATGAAGGCTTTATTGGATAAATCCGGCGGACGCGCGCGGGCAGGCAGCATCGCGGATGCCGCCGCCTGTCCGGTGATCGTGCTGGCAACGCCGTGGGCGGCGGCCCAGGACACCATCCGCTCCATGGGAAACCTCGCGGGCAAGACGCTGATTGACGTCGTCAATCCGCTGCAGCCGAACCTGGCCGGTTTGATGCTGGGCACCACCACTTCGGCGGGCGAGCAGATCGCCCAATGGGCGGCGGGCGCGCACGTGGTGAAGGCGTTCAACACCGTCGGCTCCCCGGTCATGGCGGACAGCGGATTTGACGGTTCGCGGGTGGTCATGTTTTACTGCGGTGATCACCCCCCCGCCAAGCAGACCGTGCACCGGCTCGCCGCTGAACTGGGATTCGATCCGGTGGATGCCGGCCCGCTCACCCAGGCGCGCGTACTGGAGCCGTTTGCGCTGCTCTGGATCACTCTGGCCCTCAAGCAAGGCCTGGGACCAGGGATCGCTTTCGAGTTGCTGCGGCGGTAGCTTCCTGATGGCCGGGATGGTCCGTTGTTCGCTATGGCTCGCGGCGGCCACCACGGTCTTCGCCCAGCCGGCCGAACCGGCCTTCGAAGTGGCGTCGGTGAAGGCGGTTGGGGCAGCCAGTGGAGGACCGGGCAGCAACCTCATGCACGGTGGTCCGGGCACGGCGGATCCGGGCCGGATCACCTTTCCCGCCGCGACCCTGAAGCGGTTGCTGATGGCAGCTTACGGCGTGGGGCCGGACCAGGTTTCCGGCCCAGCCTGGCTCGATTCCGAGCGTTATGCCATCGCCGCCAAGGTCCCCGCGGGAGCAGATAAGCCGCAGGTCCGTGTTATGCTGCGGCACCTCCTGATAGAACGATTCGGATTGAAGCTCCACCACGAAACCAGGAATTTCCCTTCGTACGCGCTGGTGGTCGCGAAGCGCGGGGCGAAACTCGATCGCGCGCCGGCCGGGTTGGCCAAAAATGCCTTCCCCGAAGCCCTCCCCGGCCGGTATGCCACAGCGATGGATGGAACCGTTTGCCGCCTGGCATTTCGTGAGTTCCCCATCTCCGGTCTGGCCAAGGTGCTGGGAATCCCACTGGGCGCGATGGCCGGAAACATGCTCTCCACCGCGCCGGTCGCCGACAAAACCGGCCTCGCGGGCAAATACGATTTCACCCTGGAGTTCGCGGGCTACATGGGTCCCGGCGGGGCTTTCCCGGCACGTGCGGCCGACGGCGCCGGCCCCGCCGCTCCCTCGCTGTTTGAGGCGCTCGAAACCCAGTTGGGCCTGAAGCTGGAGGAAACGAAATCTCCGCTGGACGTGATCGTGATCGACCACGCCGGCCGGGTGCCGGCGGCCAACTGAATTCCGGCCGCGCTACAGCGTCAGCCCCTTCAGGTATTCGCGAAACGGGCCGCCCAGGTCGTGGCGGCGCAGCGCGTACTCCACGGTGGCTTTGAGGAAGCCCAGTTTGTCGCCGGCATCGTAACGCGTGCCCTCGAAGCGCACGGCGTAGATTGGCCGGCTGCGCAACATGTGCTTCAACGCGTCGGTGAGCTGAATCTCGCCGCCCGACCCGGGATCGATCGCTTGCAGGGAATCGAAGATCTCGGGCGTCAGGACGTAGCGGCCGATGATCGCGAGGTTGGATGGGGCTTCATTCGGCTTGGGCTTTTCCACCATGTCGCGGATGCGATAGACCACATCACTGGTTCCGTTGTGCCGCACCGGTTCGGCGTCGATCGCGCCGTAGGACGCGATGTTCTCGCGCGGCACTTCCATCACCGCCAGCACCGGCGCGCAGAAGAAATTGTAGACGTCCAGCAGTTGCCGCAGGCAGGGAGTTTCGGCTTCGATCAGGTCGTCGGCCAGCACCACCGCAAACGGCTCGCCGCCCACCAGTTCGCGGGCCCGCAGGACGGCGTGCCCCAATCCCAGCGCTTCTTTCTGGCGGACGTAGGAAACGTCGATCATGTCGGAGATGCCGCGGACGATCTTCAGCAGGTCCTTTTTCGATCGCGATTCCAGAAGGTATTCGAGTTCGAAACTGACATCGAAGTGATCTTCGATGGCGCTCTTGCCGCGCCCCGTCACGATGATGATGTTGTGAATCCCCGATTGCAGCGCCTCTTCCACGCCATACTGGATGATCGGCTTGTCGACGATCGGCAGCATCTCCTTCGGCTGCGCCTTGGTGGCGGGCAGGAATCGGGTGCCAAGCCCGGCGGCTGGAAAAACGACCTTGCGTACAATGGCCGGCATCAGATCCAGTGTCGGGCCGCGGAGCGGAATTGGCAAGTACCAGGGGTCCATCCCGGTCCATCCGGGGGTCTGCCCGCCACCAGGGGACCCTGCGTGGGCGTGAGATATAAATGGGGAAGCCTGAGTCGGGAGCCGATCACGGTCTGGAGCGCGTCGCTGTGGCCGGAACCGGCAAAGCGATGATGCGCGCGGAACTTCGGACAGCGCCCACCCGGC